>Ga0308171_1001525_pt1 | contig 30245 bp, 19 predicted proteins | sample PhyGR1_FD_202135 | JGI IMG/M metagenome (GOLD analysis project Ga0308171, IMG submission 202135) | Phyllosphere microbial communities from UC Gill Tract Community Farm, Albany, California, United States - DLSLSG.R1 | ecosystem: Host-associated > Plants > Phyllosphere > Unclassified | place: USA...
ACCTATCGCAAGGTCAACCCGGCCGATGCGCCCATCCTGATCCTGGCCATGACCTCCGACACCATGACCCAGGGCCAGATGTATGACGCTGCCGACAGCATCGTGGCGCAGAAACTGTCGCAGGTGCGCGGAGTGGGGCAAGTGAGCGTGGGCGGCAGTTCGCAGCCGGCGGTGCGCATCGAGCTCAATCCGACGGCGCTCAACAAATACGGCATCGGCAGCGCCGATGTGCGCACGGCCGTGGCCGCCACCAATGCCAATCGTCCCAAGGGTTTGCTGGAGGATGATGGCCGCAACTGGCAGATCTACGCCAACGACCAGGCCAAGACCGCCGCTGAATATGCGCCGCTGATCGTCTCCTACCGCAACGGCACGCCGGTGCGGGTGCAGGATGTGGCCGAGGTGCGCGACTCGGTGGCCGATGTGCGCAATGCCGGTTCTTCCAACGGCAAGCCTTCGGTGCTCATCATCATCAACCGCCAGCCGGGCGCCAACATCATCGAGACGGTCGACAACGTGCGCGCCTTGCTGCCGCAGTTGCAGGCCTCGATCCCGTCGGCCATCGACATGAAGGTGGTGCTGGACCGTACCCCGACCATCCGCGCTTCGTTGAAGGAAACCGAGTTCACCCTGATGCTGTCGGTGGCGCTGGTGATCATGGTGGTGTTCCTGTTCCTGCGCAATGCGCGGGCCACGCTGATCCCGGCGGTGGCCGTTCCCGTCTCGCTGATCGGGACCTTCGGCATTATGTACCTGGCCGGATTCAGCCTCGACAATCTTTCGCTCATGGCGCTGACCATTGCCACCGGCTTCGTGGTCGATGATGCCATCGTGGTGCTGGAAAACATTTCGCGCCACATCGAAGCCGGCATGAAGCCTTACAAGGCGGCCTTGCTGGGCGCGCGCGAAGTGGGCTTCACGGTGCTGTCGATGAGCATTTCGCTGATCGCCGTCTTCATTCCCATCCTGATGATGGAGGGGATTGTCGGGCGGCTCTTCCGCGAGTTCGCCATTACCTTGTCGGTGGCCATCCTGGTCTCGCTGGTGGTGTCGCTGACGACCACGCCCATGATGTGCGCGCAGCTGCTGCGCCATGATCCCGAGGGCGATGCAGCGCGCCGCGAGCGCCGCCATCCGTGGCTGCAGAAAATCGCCGACCAGAGCGCGGCCATCTTCGAGGACATGCTGCTGGCCTACGAACGCACGCTGGCCTGGGCGCTGCGTGCTGCGCCGCTGATGATGCTGATCCTGCTGGGCACGATTGCGCTGAACGTGTATCTCTACAAGGCGATTCCCAAGGGCTTCTTCCCGCAGCAGGATACCGGCCGCCTGGTCGGCGGCATCCGGGGCGACCAGGCCATTTCCTTCCAGGCCATGCGCACCAAGCTCAACGAGTTCATCGACATCGTCAAGGCCGATCCGGCCGTCTCCGATGTGGTGGCCTTCACTGGCGGGCAGCGGCGCAACGGCGGCTTCATGTACGTGACGCTCAAGCCCCTCTCTGAACGAAAAGACAGTGCCGACAAGATCGTGGCACGGCTGCGCATCAAGACCGCCAAGGTGGCCGGTGCGCGGGTGTTCCTGGTGCCGGTGCAGGACATCCGCATCGGCGCGCGGCAGAGCGATTCGCAGTATGAATATTCGCTCAAGTCGGACGATGTCGGCCTCTTGCGCATCTGGGAGCCCAAGATCCGGCTGGCACTCTCCAACCTGAAGGAACTGGAAGACATCAGCACCGACCAGCAGGACAACGGCCTGCAGACCACGCTGACCATCGACCGCGAGACCGCCATGCGGGCCGGCGTCACGCCGCAGCTGATCGACTCCACCCTGTCGGACCTGTTCGGCCAGCGCCAGATCTCTACGATCTACAGCGGCATGAACCAGTACCACGTGGTGATGGAAGCGGCTCCGCAATACTGGCAGAGCCCGGAAACCCTGCGCGATACCTATGTCAGCCTGGCCGGCTCGTCCAATCTCTCGCCGACCACCTCCAGCCTCTCGACACCGCCGGCGCTGTCGGCGGCAGGCAAGTTGAATGCCAACACGGGGCTGGCGCAAACCATCTCGACGGCGGCATCGACACAGATTCCGCTGGCGGCCTTCTCGCGCTTCGAGCCCACTACCACCGCGCTGTCGGTCAGCCATGAGGGCCAGTTCGTGGCCTCCACGCTGTCCTTCAACCTGGCCGAGGGCGTGTCGCTGTCGCAGGCCACCGCCGCCATCGACCGCGCCATGGCGCAACTGGGCGTACCGACCAGCGTGCTGGGCACCTTCGCGGGCACGGCCAATGCCTTCCAGGCCTCCACCTCCAGCCAGCCCATCCTGATCCTCACGGCCTTGCTGGCGGTGTATATCGTGCTGGGCATCCTGTACGAGAGCCTGATCCATCCCATCACCATCATCTCCACGCTGCCCTCGGCGGGGGTGGGCGCGCTGCTGGCGCTGATGGTGACCGGCACCGACTTCAGCCTCATTGCCCTGATCGGCGTGATCCTGCTGATCGGCATCGTCAAGAAGAACGCCATCATGATGGTGGACTTCGCCATCGATGCCGAACGCAACCGCGGCATGTCGCCGCGCGATGCCATCTTCGAGGCCTGCAAGCTGCGCTTCCGCCCCATCATGATGACCACCATGGCAGCGTTGCTGGGCGCGATCCCGCTGGCCATCGGTCACGGCGATGGTGCGGAGTTGCGCCAGCCGCTGGGCATCTCGATCGTGGGCGGGCTGGTGGTGAGCCAGCTGCTCACGCTCTACACGACCCCGGTGGTGTACCTGTACATGGAACGCCTGAGCGCCTGGAGCCGCCGCCGCTTCGGCCGCAAGAACAAGACAGAAACCTCGGCGGCCTGAGGCTGCCGCCATGGAGAAACGCATGACGCAACAAGACCTGTTCAAACTCAAGCCCCTGCTGACCGTGCTGGCGGCCAGCTTCGCGCTGGCGGCCTGCTCGGTCGGGCCCGACTACGTGCGCCCGCAGATGGACATCGGCCCCGCCGTCTTCAAGGAAGGCCAGAACTGGAAGCCGGCCCAGCCGCGCGACCTCGCTGCCGATGGCAAGTGGTGGGAGATGTTCGGCGATCCGCAATTGAATGCGCTGGCCGAGCAGGTCGATATCTCCAACCAGAACCTGGCGCTGGCCGAAGCCAATTTCCGCAGCGCCGTGGCGCTGGTGCAAAGCTCGCGCTCGGCCTATTCGCCGACGCTGGCGGCTTCGGCTAGTGCGTCGCGCGGACGGTCGGGGTCGGCCGGTTCGTCTTCCAGCACTTCCACTTCGTCGAATTCATCGTCCGGCAGTTCCAGTTCGGGCAGCGTGCGCAATTCCTACACCTTCTCGCTGACGGCCTCGTGGGAAGCCGACATCTGGGGCAAGGTGCGGCGCGATGTGGAATCCAGCCAGGCCAGCGCCCAGGCCAGCGCGGCCGATCTGGCCGGTGCGCGCCTGTCGGCACAGGCACAGCTGGCGCAGAACTATCTGCAACTGCGCGTGCTGGACGCCCAGCAGCAATTGCTGGAAGACACGGTGCAGGCCTACCAGCGTTCGCTGCAGGTCACGCAGAACCAGTATGCCGCCGGACTGGTGGCCAAGTCCGATGTGATCCAGGCGCAGACGCAACTGAAATCGGCGCAGGCCTCCGCGCTGGACAACGGCGTCACGCGAGCACAAGTGGAGCATGCCATCGCACTGCTGGTCGGCAAGACGCCCGCTGAATTCTCGCTGCCACGCGCACCGCTTACGGCGGTGGCCCCGCCGGTGCCGCAGGGCGTGCCGTCGATGCTGCTGGAGCGCCGTCCCGATGTGGCTGCCGCCGAGCGCCGCGTGGCCTCGGCCAATGCCAAGATCGGCGTGGCCAAGGCGGCGTATTTCCCCAGCCTGACCTTGTCGGCCTCGGGCGGATATCAAAGCTCGACCTTCGCCGACTGGTTCACGCTGCCGGGACGCGTCTGGTCGCTCGGGCCGCAACTGGCGCAAACGATTTTCGATGGCGGTGCGCGCGCAGCGGCCACCGACCAGGCCATTGCCACCTATGACGGCACGGTCGCCACCTACAAGCAGACGGTGCTGACCGCCTTCCAGGATGTGGAAGACAACCTGGCCGCGCTGCGCATCCTGGAGCAGGAAGCGGCGGTGCAAGGCGAGGCGCTGCAGGCCGCACGCCAGGCCGTCACGCTGGTGACCAATCAGTACAAGGCGGGGACGGTGAGCTACGTCAACGTCATCACGGCACAGGCCACGGCGCTGTCGGCCGAGCTGACTTCATTGAATATCCTCAATCGCCGCATGGCCGCCAGCGTGCTGTTGGCCAAGGCGTTGGGCGGGGGCTGGGACGGGCATAGCCTGGATGACCTTGGCCCGTTGCAACAGCAGGTGGCCGACAAGGCCAAGGGATTGAAGGACAACGCAGCGCTGCGTTGAGTTGAATTGAGTTGAGTTTGGAGCGTGGTCAGGCGGTGACCAGCACCGCCGGCAGCGCCCCGCGCAAGGCGTTGCAGACCACGATCTCCTCTGCCGCCAGCAGGTCGGCGCGGGTGATGACGGCTTCCACCGCATCCCATTGCGGGTCGTCCAGCAGCACGCGCCGCATCACGCCCGGCAGGACGCCGCAAGCCAGCGGCGGCGTGCACCAGCGGCCGCCGATCCTGACGAAGACATTGCTGCGGCCGCCTTCGGTCAGTTCATCCCGTTCATTGAAGAAGAGCTGGTCAAAGCCGCCGCGCCGTTCGGCCTCTTGCCAGGCGGCGTCGTAGCGGGCGCGCTGGCTGCTCTTGTGACGCAGGAAAAGGTCGCTGCTGTCGGTGGCGCTGTCGGCCAGGAAGACCTTGACCGGAGCGGTCAGCGGGTTCAAGGGCGCATGCTGGACCGTGATGCCGCCCTGGGCATCCAGCGCCAGCCGCAGGCGATAAGCTGTTTGGTCAGAAAGTTCAGCACAGGCCGCATCGAGCCGCAGTGCAATCGCCGTCGCATCGCAGGGATAGCCCAGCTGTGAAGCAGAATTCTTCAGGCGCGCCAGATGCAGCGCCAGATGGCGGCAGCCAGCGCGCGTGGCGTGGATGGTTTCAAACAGGGTGACGCTTTGTGCCAATTCCGTGAGGAAGCCTGACTTCAACTGGCATTCCGCAAATTCGGAGGCCGCCTCACTGTCGTAGACGATGCCTGCACCGACCCCCATCACACCCTGGCGCACACCGTCCTGCGCTGCCTGCAATTCCAGCGTGCGGATCGGTACCGAGAGGCAGAAGTCGCCGATGGCCGCACCCTCCGCACGCGGCGGCGCGAACCAGCCGATGGCACCGGTATAGAGTCCGCGCGGCGCGGTCTCCAGTTCATCGATGATCTCCATGGTGCGGCGTTTGGGAGCACCGGTGATCGAGCCGCAAGGGTAGAGCGCAGCCATCGTGTCGGCCAGCGTGGCGTCTTCGCGCAGGCGGGCGCGGATGGTCGAAGTCATCTGCAACACCTGCCCGTAGCGGCGCACGTCGAACAGATGCGGCACCTGCACCGAGCCGGGAACGGCCACGCGGCCCAGGTCATTGCGCAGCAGGTCGACGATCATGAGGTTTTCGGCACGGTTCTTTTCATCGTTGGCCAGGGCCAGGGCGCGCTGGGCATTGAGCGTGTCCGCACCTTCCTGTGTGGCCGGTACGGCGCGCGCGGTGCCCTTCATGGGCTTGGCCTTGAGCGTTCCTTGCTGATGGGCGACGAACAATTCCGGCGAACACGAGAGCACCATGCCGCCCGCGTCATCGCGCACCAGTGCGCCATAGGGCACCGGCTGGCGCGCACGCAGGCGACGGTACAGGGTGACGGGGTCGCCCAGCACGTCGAAGTGCAGGCGATAGGTGTAGTTGACCTGGTAGGTATCACCGTCCGCGATGTACTCGCGGATACGGTCGATGGCTGCAGTGAAGGTGGCCTCATCGACGCTGCTGCGCAGACGGCTGATGCCCGCGTTGTCCGATTGCACTTGGGCAGACAGCCATGCCTCCACTTCGGCGGCAGACAAATGCGCGCACTGCGCAAACAAGAGCACGCGCGCCAAGGGGCCGGAGAGGGCACGATGCGGCAAGCCCTGCAGCGCCGCGCCCAGTTCATAGCTCCACAAGGCCACGGCGTGCTGCCCCTCGGCCAGCGCCGCCTGCATCGCTTCGAGCATCGCCGGGAAGCCCGCCGCATCCGCGCAGGCCAGCGTGCGCACATGCCCGGTGTAGAGGCGCGAGCGCGGTTCGGCCGGGCTGGCCTGGTGGTCGTCGAGGAGGGCGAAGCAATCGTTCATGAAGGGCAGTGCAAACAGAAGAGCAGGGAAGGCCGCAGGGGCAGGGATGCTGCCGGGCAAGCCGTCGCGGGGCGCCAGTGGGACGCGGTCGGCAGCATGATAGCGTAAAAGGTATACTTGAAGGCTTGCCGGGCGGCACGCAACGTCGGTCAATTGCCGGTCATTCGCGCTGCACGCCGCCTTCGCACCCTCACTCATCACCCTTGACGATGCCCATACCCCGCACCTTCATCATTCCCCTGATCGTCGCCTGTGCGTTGTTCATGGAACAGATGGATTCCACCGTCATCTCGACTTCCCTGCCGGCGCTGGCGCTGGACATGAAGGTCGATCCGATTTCGCTCAAGCTGGCGCTGACCTCCTACCTGGTCTCGCTGGCGGTCTTCATTCCGATCTCTGGCTGGATGGCTGACCGCTTCGGCTCGCTCACCATCTTCCGCACGGCCATCTGCGTGTTCATGCTGGGCTCCATCCTGTGCGGGGCGTCCTCGACCTTGCCGCAATTCGTCGCCGCGCGTTTCCTCCAAGGCATAGGCGGGGCCATGATGGTGCCGGTCGGGCGGCTGGTGATCCTGCGCAGCGTGGAGAAGGTCAACCTGGTCAAGGCGCTGTCCTATCTCACCATTCCGGCCTTGTTCGGTCCCGTGCTGGGGCCGCCGCTGGGGGGCTTCATCACCACCTATTTCCATTGGCGCTGGATCTTCTTCATCAACATTCCCATCAGCATCCTCGGTCTGTATCTCGCTACGCGCTTCATTCCGGATCTGAAGGCGGAACAGGTTTCACGGCTGGACATCGTCGGCTTCCTCCTCTCGGCGCTGGGCTGCTCGTTGCTGATGATGGGACTGGCGACGTCGGGCCGTCACCTGGTGTCGGGCGATATCTCGCTGGCCTGCGTGGTAGCCGGGGTGCTGTTCCTGTGCGCCTACGTATGGCACGCGCGCCGCGCCACGGCACCGCTGATCGACCTGGCGCTGCTGAAGATTCCCACGCTGCGGGCCGGCGTCTTCGGCGGCTCGCTGTATCGCGTGGGCATCGGTGCCATTCCCTTCCTGCTGCCGCTGATGCTGCAGCTGGGCTTTGGCTATACGCCTTTCCATTCCGGCCTGCTGACCTGCGCTTCGGCTGCGGGTGCGATGTTCATGAAGACCATCGCCGCACGCTTCCTGCGCCGCTACGGTTTTCGCCGGGTGCTGCTGGTCAATGGCGCGTTGGGCGTGCTGGGCTTGTGGGCACTGGCCACCTTCACGCCGCAGACGCCTTATCTGGTGATGCTCATCATCCTGCTGGTCGGCGGCTGCTTCCGCTCGCTGCAGTTCACCAGCCTCAATGCGATTTCCTATGCCGATGTCGACAAGGTCCGCCTGAGCCAGGCCACCAGCATGGCCAGCGTGGCGCAGCAGTTGTCGATCGGCATGGGCGTGGTGCTGGCGGGGTTTGCGCTGCAGATGTCCAACGAACTCCAGGGCCATGCCACGCTGGTGGCGCAGGACTTCTGGCCGGCCTTCCTGGTGGTGGGGGCGGTGTCGGCGCTGGCCCTGCTGATGCTGCGCCAGCTGCCACCCAACGCCGGGGCCGAGATGGCCGGGCAGCAAGAGAACAAGCCGGCCTGATGCAGCGTCATCAGGCCCACGCATAACGAGGAGAACCATGCAGCCCATGACGTACAAGTCCCTGTGGTTTCCGCTGGGCGCGGTCCTGATCTGGGCCGGCAATACCGTCATCAGCAAGATGTCTGCGGGCGTGATTGCGCCGGAGGATATTTCCTTCTATCGCTGGGTGCTGGCGGCGCTGCTGATGTCGCCTTTCCTGGCGCGCCCGACCTGGGCGGCGCGCGCGCAGATTCGTCCTCATCTGGGCAAGATCCTTGTGCTGGCCTTGCTGGGCATGGTGCTGTTCCAGAGCCTGGCGTATTTCGCGGCGGCCACGGCGTCGGCCACCAGCATGGGCATCATCGCCTCGTTGATGCCGCTGCTCACGCTGGTACTGAGCATCAAGCTGCTCTCTGAACCGCCGACGGTCGGCACCCTGGCCGGCGGCATCCTCTCGCTCTTCGGACTGGCCGTGCTGATCGGGCGTGGCCATCCGCTGGCGCTGTTCGACCAGGGCGTGGTCACGGGCGACCTGCTGATGCTGCTGGCCACCATCGCCTATGGCCTCTATGGTGTCATGCTGCGCCGCTGGGCGCTGCCGCTGCGTACCTGGCAACTGCTGTACATGCAGGTGCTGATGGCGGTGGTGCTGCTGTTTCCCGGCTACGTGCTGGGACATCATTCGCCGCTCACGCGCGAGAACCTGCCCATCCTGCTCTATGCGGGCATTGCCGCCTCCATCCTGTCGCAGTTCCTGTGGATGCGCGGGGTACAGTATCTGGGAGCGAGCCGCTGTGCCATTTTCGTGAACCTGATGCCGGTCTTCACTGTCATCATTGCGGTGGTGGCGCTGGGCGAGCAATTGCACGGCTATCACGCCATCGGTGGGCTCATCACGCTGGCCGGCGTGATCATGGCCCAGGTCTTCAAGCAGCGACTGCGCTGGCGCACCGGCTGATCTGACAAGAACAGGAACAGGAAAGAGACATGATCGATCCCGCCATGATCGTCAACTGCACGGTCTACAAGAAGGGCAAGAAGCTGCGCGACATCAGCCTCGATGAAATCAGCGACGTGCTGGAAGAAGAGGGCACCTTCGTCTGGCTGGGCTTGCTGGAGCCCAATGTCGAGCTGATGAACAAGATCAAGGAAGAATTCTGCCTGCACGAACTGGCCGTGGAAGATGCCTACGCCGCCCACCAGCGGCCCAAGATCGAGGAATACGGTGACACCCTCTTCGTGGTGCTGCACACGGCCCAGCTGGCCGGCGGCGAAGTGCTCTTCGGCGAAACCCACATCCTGACCGGACCGCGCTTCGTGGTCACGGTGCGGCATGGTGCCTCGCGCAGCTATGCCAAGGTGCGCGAGCACTGCGAGATGCTGCCCGAGCGCCTGGTGCGCGGCCCCAGTTTCGTGCTGTATTCCATCATGGACTTCGTGGTCGACAACTATCGTCCCATCATGGACGACCTGGAAACCAAGTTCAGCCAGTACGAGGAACAGCTCTTCAATCCCGGTGCCCTCAGCGGCAAGGCCTACCTGCAGGAGCTGTACCAGTTGAAGCGCCAGCTGATCCGCCTGCGCTCGGTCGCCACGCCGCTGCTGGACGTCTGTACCCAGCTGCTGCGCTTCCATGAAGGCTTGATCACCAAGGAAGGCAAGGCCTACTTCCGCGACATCTACGACCACGTGGTGCGCTTCATCGACACCGGCGACCGCCTGCGTGAAATGGTGGAGTCCGCCGTGCAGATCAACCTGGCCCAGGTCACCATCCACCAGAACGAGATCGTGCAGACCCTGGCCGGCTGGGGTGCCATCCTGGCCATCCCGACCATGATCTTCAGCCTCTACGGCATGAACTTCGCGCACATGCCGGGGCTGTCCTGGCAATGGAGCTTCCCGCTGGTGCTGGGCGGAATCATCACCGCCTGCACGCTGCTGTGGCGGCGTTTGCGCAAGGCGGGCTGGCTGTAGCGCGCTTTTTCTGAAACCTGTGTAAAGACCTCTGGCGGGTGCGACAATATGTCGCACCCGCCGGCTCGTTTGCATCGCTACACTGCTCGGGTCGTCTCCTGCAGGCTACATCTATTCTCCCAAATCCGAACTCGCGTCCTGAATGCGATTCATTCTTCTTGATGATTGCAACAAAGTTGCATTAGAATCACGCCCTGACCGCGCACGACGGTCACTCCATCGCGGTCAGGCAGCCACGCACCCAGCCGCAGCACAACGACATCACAAGGGAAAAGATGAAAATGACCGCACTGCGGGCGGCCGTGCTGGGCGCGCTCGCCATGGGCCAGAGCCAGCAACTGGCCTGGAGCGCTGATAACGACGCCAGCGCCGACAAGGGCCTGGGGCAGGTAGTGGTCACCGGCACCGGTGAACGCCAGCAATACCGCCAGAGCACCACCTCCAGCGCCACTCGCACCGAGACCCCGCTGCAGGAACTGCCGCAGTCGGTGCAGGTGGTCTCGCGCCAACTGATGGATGATTTGGCCGCTACTCGCCTGGATGATGTGCTGCTTTACGTGAGCGGCGTGGCCAAGCAGAACAACTTCGGCGGGCTGTGGGACAACTACTCGATCCGTGGATTTTCCGGCAGCGAGAATGGCGGTATGAACATTCTCTGGAATGGTTTCGCCTCCAATCGCGGCTACGCGCCCCCGCGCGATACCGCCAATGTCGAGAGCATCGATTTCCTCAAGGGACCGGCCGCAGCGCTGTATGGCAACAGCGAGCCGGGCGGCACCATCAACGTGGTCACCAAGAAGCCGCAGTTCAAGGCTGCGAATTCGCTGGATCTGTCGGTGGACAGCCGCGGCGGCTACCGCAGCGCGGTCGACTCCACCGGCGCGCTCAACAGCGAAGTGGCATACCGTCTCAATGCGGCCTTCGAGCACAAGAACAGCTTCCGCGACAACGTCAGCAGCGACCGCGAATTCCTGGCACCGGCCTTTACCTGGGTGCTCAGCGACCGGACCATCCTGAACTATGAAGGCGAATACCTGCGCCAGAAGGCCCCGCTGGATCGCGGCATCGTGGCCGTCAACGGCAATCTGGGCGTGCTGCCGGTCTCGCGCTTCCTGGGCGAGCCGCGCGATGGCGACATCAAGATGCAGAACACCAACCACCTGCTGACGCTGGAGCATCGCCTGGACGACAACTGGCATCTGCGCACCGGCGTGTTCCACAAGGACGGCACGCTGGATGGCTACTCCACCGAAGCCTCGGCCCTGCAGGCCGACAACGCCACCCTGCGCCGCCAGCGCCGCTACCGCGATTACAGCTGGCATGACACCTCGCTGCAGGCAGAACTGGGCGGCAAGCTGCAGACCGGGGGCATGCAGCATGAAGTGCTGGTGGGCACGGAAGTGGACTGGCTGACGCTGGATCAGCGCATGCTGCGCATTGACCCTACTACCGCGGCCCCCTACGCGATCAATATTTATTCGCCGAGCTACGGTCAGGTGCAACCGAATCCGCGTCCGCGAACGGATACAAGCGAGCGCCAAATCAGCACAGCGTTTTACGTTCAGGATCAGCTTAGCCTGGACGAACGCTGGAAGCTGTTGGCAGGGATTCGAGCAGATTCGTTCCGTTCTACACTGGATACCCGCAGCACGGCGGGTGCAGTCACCACCACCCGCCAGGACAAGACCGCCTATTCCCCGCGCCTGGGCCTGACCTATCTGTTCACGCCTGCGTGGTCAGCTTACGTCAGCGCCAGCAAATCCTTCCGTCCCAACAGCGGCAGCGATGTCAGCGGCAATGCCTTCAGCCCCGAGACTTCGCGCGCCGCCGAAATCGGCCTGAAGTTCCAGAGCGAAGACCAGCGTAGCGGCGCGACGCTGGCCGTGTTCGACATCACCAAACAGAACGTGCTGACCACCGATCCGGCCAATCCGTCCTTCTCGATTGCCGCCGGCGAAGTGCGCAGCAAGGGCGTGGAGCTGGATGCCAACGCACGCCTGGGCCACCACTGGCGCCTGACCGGCAACCTGGCCTATACCGATGCCTATGTCAGCAAGGACAACACCCTGACGGTGGGCTCGCGGCTGATCAACGTGCCGCGTGTATCGGGAAGTGTACTGGCGGTGTTTGAAGATGCGTCCGCAAGTGGCTCGCCCTACGGTATCGGTGGTGGCCTGAACTACGTGGGCAACCGTACCGGTGACCAGGCTGGCAGTTTCAAGCTGCCCGCCTACGTGACGGCGCGTGCCCTGGCTTACTGGCAGTTCACGCCGAAGATGAAGCTGTCGCTGGATGTGAACAACCTCTTCAACAAGCGTTATTACAGCAGCTCCTACAGCAATGTGTGGATCATGCCGGGCGATGAGCGTACCGCCACGCTGGCGCTCAACGTCAAGTTCTGAAGGAGCGCCCCTTGGCTTGTCCACCCCCCGCGCCGCGCCGGCGCGCCTTGCTGGCGCTGCTGGCAGCGAGCCCCTGGCCGCTGGCATGGGCGCATGGCGATGAGGCCGGGCCCCATTCCCACGCCATCACGCAAACCGGCAGCGATGTCCTGACCGTGGTCGGTCCGTGGGAACTGACCGGGCTCGACCCTTCGCGCTCCGGCTACATGTTCGCCCGCATGGAGGTGCTGCAGACCCTGCTGGAAGTCGATGATGCCGGCCAGTTGCAGCCGGGGCTGGCCACGGGCTGGCAGGTCAGTGCCGATGGCCTGCAATGGCGCTTTGCCCTGCCACGCGCACGGCGCTACCACGATGGCAGCGACGTCACGCCCGCCAGTATCCTGGCCTGTCTGCAGCGCGCCGCTGTCCGGCCAGGTGTACTGCAACTGGCAGGGATCACCGGGATGGCTGTACAGCAAAGTGAACTGGTACTGTCCCTGCGCCAGCCCTTTGGTCCGCTGCCTTATCTGCTCACGCATTACTCCACGCAGATCCTGGCCCCGGCCAGTTTCGATGCGCAGGGCAATGTGGTGGCCATTCTCGGTACGGGGCCGTTCCGCATCAAGTCCATCAGTCTGCCGCAGCAGTTCTATGTCGAACGGGCGGAGGCCGCGCCGGGCAGGGCGGTGCAGCGGGCCCGCTACATCAGCGTCTCGCGTGCGGAAACGCGCACGCTGCTGGTTCAGAGCGGGCAGGCCGACCTGGCCTTCTCGCTGGATCCGCCCAGCATCCGCGCCTTGCAGGACAGTCCGCGTGCCGTGCTGCTGTCGGCCATGCTGCCGCGTACCACCCTCCTGAAGCTCAATGCCGGTCATCCCTTCCTGGCCGATGCACGCGTGCGCCGCGCCATTGCCCTGTGCATCGAGCGCGAGGGCATCGCACGTGCCTTGCTGCGCGATGCCGACCTCGGGGCCACGCAACTGCTGCCGCCTTCGCTGGCACGCTGGCATGACACTCGCCTGCCGCCCCTGCATACCGATCTGAAGCAGGCCCGCCGCCTGCTGGAAGAGGCCGGCTGGCGTCTCGGTGCCGATGGCACACGCTGGAAGGAAGGCCAGAAGTTGCAATTGACGTTGACCACCTTTGTGGACCGTCCCGAGTTGCCGCTGATCGCCACCGCCTTGCAGGAAGAGATGCGCCAGATCGGCATCGCCGTGCGCGTGACCATTGGCAATTCCAGCGACATTCCCGCCGGCCATCGCAGCGGCCAGCTGCAGATGGCGCTGGCCGCACGCAATTACGGCAACCTGCCCGACCCGGTGGCCAGTCTCCTGCAGGACTTCGGCCCGCAGGGCGGTGACTGGGGCGCCATGGGCTGGCACAACCAGGAAGTGCCGGCCCTGCTGGCCAAACTGGCCGCCACCCCGGCCGGTGAGGCCGACAGCGGCCGCGCCGAACGCGCGCGCATCGTGGCGGTACTGCAGGAGCAGTTGCCGGTGATCCCGGTGGTCTGGTATCGCCAGACCTGCGCCGTCAGCCGCCGTCTGCGCGGTGCCAGCATCGATCCCTTTGAACGCAGTTACCGCATCGCTTCCCTGCAATGGACCTGACCCGCCTCCTGACCTTACCCCCGGCCACGCGCCGGCAACTGGCCAGCGCCCTGGGCCAGCGCTTGCTGCAAGCAGCGCTGGTGGCGCTGCTGGTCGGCACGCTGTGCTTCTTCATGACGCGCCTGCTGCCGGGCGACATGGCGTATCGCATCGCCGCCGGCCGCTACGGCTACGACATGGTGACCACCGAAGCGGCCCTGGCCGTGCGCGCCGAACTGGGCCTGGACCAACCCTGGTTCATGGCCTTGAGCGAGTGGTGGAGCCGCCTGCTGCATCTGGACCTGGGCGTGTCGCAAGTGACGGCACTGCCGGTGCTGGTGGAGATCACGCATCAGCTGGGCCCGACGCTGCGCCTGTCTTTCCTGGCGATGGTGCTGTCGCTGCTGATCGGCCCGACCCTGGGCGTGCTGGCGGGACTGCATCCCGGTGGCTGGCTGGACCGCGCCACGCTGGCGGTGTCGGTGTTGTTGCGGGCCTTGCCGTCCTTCCTGCTGGGACTGGTGCTGGTGCTGCTGTTCTCGGTGCAATTGGGTGCCTTGCCGGCGGCCGGGCACACCGACCACGGCGGCATCCTGCTGCCGGCGCTGACGCTGGCCTTGGGGCTGGCGGCAGTGTCCTGCCGGGTGGCGCGCGATGCCATGGTGCAGGTGCGTGCTTCCGAGTATTTCGCCTTCGCGCTGACCAAGGGCCTCACGCCCGCACAGGCCTTGCTGCGCCATGGCGTGCGCAACGTGGCCGCACCGGTGACCGCCTACCTGGGCGTGCAGCTGGTGATGCTGGTCGAAGGCGTGGTGCTGGTGGAAACCATCTTTGCCTGGCCGGGCATCGGCCACGCGCTGGTGCATGCCATCTTCGGACGGGACGTGCCGATGATCCAGGGCACGGCGCTGGTGCTGGGTTTGCTCTTCGTTCTTTTCAACGCGCTGGTGGATGCCGCCTGCGCCTTCATCGATCCGCGTCGCCGACCATGAGCCTCTCTTCCGAATATTTGCTAGAGCCCGAGGCGCGGCGCTGGACCTCCGCACAGATCGCAGGCGTACTGCTGCTGGTGCTGATCGTGCTGTTCGCGTGGCTGGGACCCTTGCTGATCGATGCCGATCCGGCGCGCCAGCAACTGGCGCGCTTTCTGGAAGCGCCCAGCCTGGCCCATCCGCTGGGCTATGACCAGCTCGGCCGCGACATGCTGGCGCGACTGGTGCATGGCACCCGGCTGTCGCTGTCGCTGGCGGTGGTGAGCGTGCTCTCGGCGGCCATTCCCGGTGTGCTCATCGGTTTGCTGGCGGCCTGGTGCGGCGGCTGGATCGAGCGCGTGCTGGCAGCCTTCGCGGACGCCGTGCTGGCCTTGCCGGGCCTGTTGCTGGTGCTGTTGCTGGCGGCGTTTGCGCCGGGCGGGTTCTGGCCGCTCTATGTCGGCATTTCGCTGGCCTTGTGGGTTGAATATTTCCGCGTAGTGCGTGCGGCCAGCCGCATCCTGCTGGCGAGTCCGCAGGTGGAAGCCTCGCGTCTGCTGGGTTTTGGTCCCGGCTACATCGTGCGTCGCCACCTGCTGCCAGCGCTGCTGCCGCGCCTGTTCACGCTGATGCGCTTCGGGCTGGCGGGGGCGGTGCTGGCGATGTCGGCACTTGGTTTCGTCGGTGTCGGGCTGCAGCCGCCCACGCCGGAACTGGGCGTGATGATGATCGAGCTGCTGCCGTATTACCGCGAGGCACCGTGGCTGCTGGGTGCGCCGGTAGGGGTACTGTTCCTCACCTTGCTGGGTTTGCTGTTGTTGTCACCACAGAAGGGACAGGCATGAACATACTTTCCCCGGATGCGGCTTTGCGGGTGCAGGACCTGTCCGTCTGGCACGGCCAGAGCGCGCTGGTGCAGGGCATCGATTTTTCCATTGCGCGCGGTGGGGTGATGACCCTGCTGGGCGAGAGCGGTTCGGGCAAGTCGCTGCTGGCCCAGGCCATCATGGGCAATCTGCCGGGCAGCCTGCGCTGCAGCGGGCAGATCGAGATCGATGGCCAGCGCAGTGATGCGGCCGATACCGCCGTGCGCCAGCGCGGCTGGGGACGGCGCATTGCGCTCCTGCCGCAGGAACCCTGGCTGGCGCTGGACCCGACCATGACGGTCGCGCGCCAGGTGGCCGAAACCTATGAACTGGTCAGCCATCCCGCCGCCGATACCCAGGACGACAGCCTGCGCGCTGCACGCAAAGAATCGCGCACCCTGGCCGGGCAGGCACTGGCCAGCCTGGGATTGGAGGACGCGGCCGACAAGTATCCCTTCATGATCTCGGGCGGCATGGCCCAGCGGGTAGCCTTCCTGGCCACGCACGCGGCGGGCGCGCCGCTGCTGATCATCGATGAGCCGACCAAGGGGCTGGATGCGGACCGGCGCGGCGAGGTGCTGGCCTTGCTGCAGGCGGCGCAGCAGCAGGGCATGAGCCTGCTGTGCATCACCCATGATGTATGGCTGGCGCGTGCGCTGGGCGGTGAACTGGCGGTGATGCTCAACGGATGCCTGGTGGAACGCGGTCCGGCTGACGCGCTGCTGGCCCGGCCACAGCATGCTTATACGCGCCGCCTGCTGGCGGCGGATCCGGCCTGCTGGACGCCACCGGACGCGCCGGCCGGCGCAAGCGCCAGCCGGTCATCGCCGGTGATCGTCGAGGTCAGCAAGGTGGCCAAGCGCTTCGGCCAGCAGGCGCTGTTCAGCGATGTCAGTGCCCGTATCCATGCCGGCGAAATCGTCGCCATCAGCGGTCCCAGCGGGGCCGGCAAAACCACGTTCGGCAACATCGTGCTGGGCCTGTTGTCGCCGGATGCGGGGCAGGTCACGCGCGCCCCCGGCCTGGCGCGCACCGCCTTCCAGAAGATCTATCAGGATCCGGCGGCAGCGTTCGCGCCCGCCGTCACGCTGCGTCAGTCACTGCGCGATCTGGTGCGCCTGCACGGCCTCGACTGGCAGCGCCTGGAAGCGCTGCTGGCGCGCATGCGTGTCTCGCCCGCACTGCTGGAGCGTCTGCCGCGCCAGGTGTCGGGCGGCGAGCTGCAGCGAATCGCGCTGGCGCGCGTGCTGTTGCTGCAACCGGCACTGATCTTTGCGGATGAACCGACCTCGCGCCTGGATCCGCTGACCCAGCAGGAAGTCATTGCCTTGCTGGTGGAAGAAGCCAGGCAGGCGGGCAGTGCCGTGCTGCTGGTGACGCACGATGCCGATATCGTGCGTTGCGTGGCGGATCGCCGCTTGCACCTGGGGCCGGCGGCGCAGCCTGCCTGAGTGGCGCAATACAGTCTGAGCCGGGCGTAATACAGCAGGGCGCTGACCGCCGGCCGCTCAGGCGCTGTCTGCGTCGCGGCCTTCCGGGTGCAGTGATCCGGAGGCCATCTGGCCGCTCAACAGCACGCTGTTCCACTTGCCCTGGGCCGAGGTCGCGCCCTCGGGCAGGAGCATGTAGGACAGGCTCTGCAAGCCGCAATACTGTTCCAGATAATCGCGCGCATGCGCCATGCGCGCCCGCAGCTGGGTGATGCTGTCCTTGCCGCCGGGCTGCATGGGCAGAAATTCAAACACCACCTCCGGATGCAGGAATTCGGTCAGGTGCCGGATCACCTGTTCGGCATCGGATGCTTCGGTGATGAATTCGTGATGGGCCGGACTGGCTTCATCACGCAACTGGTAGCGGATCAGGCAGCGCATCGTTCACCTCAGGCCAGGATAGTCGGAGATCACGGACAGGCGGGGATAGTCATGCTGGATGGCGCGGTCGCGGCCTTGTTCCTTGGCGCGATAGAGGGCGGCGTCGGCGGTGTCGATCAGTTCGCGTGCATCGACCTGCGCACCCTTGCCGCTGGCCAGGCTGGCGGCGCCCACGCTGATGGTGACATGGCCGACCGAGCTGCCTTCGTGCGGGATGTTCAGGGCGCGCACGGCCTGCACCAGGCGGCTGGAAATGGCGCTGGCACTGGCGGCATTGCAATTGGGCAGGATCAGCGCGAATTCCTCGCCGCCGTAGCGCGCCACGATGTCGCCCTGGCGGCGCGCCACGCTGTTGAGGGCGGCGGCCACCTGCTTGAGGCAGATGTCGCCGGCGGCGTGGCCGTAGGTATCGTTGTAGCGCTTGAAGTGGTCCACATCCACCATGATCAGCGAGAGCGATTCGCCGGAGCGGTTCAGGCGCGCCAGTTCGGCGGTCAGGGCGGCATCGAAGTAGCGGCGGTTGAAGACGTCGGTCAGGCCATCCTTCTGCGACTGCGCTTCCAGGGTGCGATACAGGCGTTCCAGTTCGGTCCGCGCGGTGATGGCTTCCAGCTCCGCATTCTCGCGTCCGGCCACTTGTGCTACCAGACGGTTGCCGCCATAGGCGATGATGATGAGCAACAGCATCACCGCGATGCCGCGGATCCACACGCGCCGCGTCCAGTCTTCCAGCACGTCGTCCTTGGCCAGCGCCACCGCCACGAACAAGGGATACAGGCTGCAATGCTGGAAGCTGGTCAGGCGCACGATGTCGTCGCGTGGCGAGCGCAACTCGAAGCTGCCTTGTTCGGCCTTGCTCAGGTAATTGGTGACCAGCGCCGACTTGGAAATGTCCAGCCCGATCGAATAGCTGAGCAGCGGCTGGCGGTAGATCACGGTACCCTCGTTGAGTCCGAACAGGATGGCACCATCGCGGCCGATGGCGAACTGTTCGTAATAGCGCTGGAAGTGGGAGAGGTCGACATCGGCCACCACCACGCCGGCAAAGCTGCCGTCTGCATGGTTGACGCGGCGGCTCATGGTCACGATCCACTGGCCGTTGGTGCGGCTGCGCATGGGCTTGCCGATGTAGGCCTGGTCGGTACGCAGGCGCTGGTGATGCAGGAAATAATCATCCTGGATGTAGCGGTGTTCCAGGGTGGCTTGCGAGGTGCCGATGGCCAGACCCGTTTCGTCATACACCATCAGGCCGGCCAGTTGCGGCACGGCGGCCACCGAGGCCACCATGAACTCGTGGGTGCGGCGGCGGCCGGCCACGCCGGAGCCGTCATATTCCATGTGTTCCTGGATACCCAGCAGCACTACGTCAATTTCCTTGAAGGACTGGTCGGCATGCTGGGTCAGGGCCAGCGCCATGTTGGAGGCATTGCGGATGGCCTCGTCGGTGGCCACTTCATAGGCCCGCCAGGCCGACCAGGCCTCCAGTACCACGATGATGAGACAGACCACGACCACGAACAGCTTGGCCGTCTTGGATGCGCGCTGAATTCTTTGTTCTGGCATGTTGTCGCTTTCCCCCGGAAACGGCGTTTCCCCCCCGGCACCTTTCTTGCCCGATTGCATTGTTGTTGAAGCTGTTGGGCACGTCTATCAGGGATGTCCTGAACTTGTACGGAGATTAACAGATTCCCCCCTCGCAAGGGCAAGCCTCCACGTGCTGCAAGTGCGGCAGCGGGGCCCCTGTGGCCCGCTGCCGTGGTGTGCCCGCCTCAGTCGTAACGGCGGCTGAAGAGGATGTTCAGGCCGTTGATGGTCCCGGCGCGCGCCACTACCGACCAGCGCCGCGAGATCTGCCAGGTGGCCTTGGCCACGCTGGCGGCCCCCTGCAGGCTCTGCTCGTAGCCCAGCGTGATCTTCTCGGTGATGGCCTTGCCCAGGTTGACCACTTGGTCGTCCGTCAGTCCCGATTCGCTGGAGCCGATGCTGAACTGGTCCAGCCCGATATCCTTGGCGATGCGCTTGCCGCCCATGTTGCCTACCAGCGCCAGTGCCTGGCTGCTGGCGGTACGCTGGCCGATGCTGGAGCTGTCGGTGCCGTGGCCGAACATCATCCAGGACAGTTTTTCGTCATCCGGCACATTGGGTTCGGACACCAGCTGCACGCGCGGCTGGTTGGCATTGCCGGTCACCGAGACCCCGGCTTCGACGTCCTGGTTGCGGCGCATGGCCAGGATATTGATGTTGGGATTGGCGATCGGCCCCTGGAAGTTGATGATGCCGCGCTCGATATTGAGTTTTGTGCCAAAAGCTTCATAACTGCCCTCGGCCACGTTGATGGTGCCCGTGGCGCGCAGCGGTGAGAGCGGTTCGCTGCGAACATTCATATCGCCCCGCAAGCGCAGGTCTGCGCCGCTGCCGCGGAAGCGGAAGTCGTTGCCCAGGTCGACCGCCAGGTTGATGACCGGGGCGAACTTGCTGGCCGGTTTTTCGGTGGCCGCTTCCAGTTTCTGTTGCGAGGAGGCCGCCGCACCGACGCGGTTCTTGCCGCTGCGGCTGACAATGACCACGTCATCGCCCAGCTTGGGGGCGCTGCTCTTGGGCAGGTCGAACAGGGCGCGGTCCACGGTGAACTTGCCATCCACCCGCAACTGTTCGTTGACGTTGCTGATCTTGCTTTCGCCGGAGAGCATCAGCTGGCGGTCCGGGCTGGCGAACAGTTCCAGATGGTCGGCGGTGAGGGTGGCGTTGAGGTCGGGATTGTCGGCCCCCAGCTGGATCTTGCCGCCGGCGCGCAGGGTGCCGCGTCCACCGTGGAATTCGATCTGGCGCAGTTCGATCACGTTGCTGTCCATGACGATGCGCACGATGCCATCCTTGAGCTGGATGCCCTGGTCGAATTCGGTCACGGCCAGGTTGTCGCCATTGATGGCCCCGGACAGGCGCGGCTGCGCCAGCGTGCCGCCGGCATTGAGGCTGGCGGCCAGCTTGCCGTTGAGGCTCACTTGCGGACCGATCAGGTCGCCCACGCGCTTGAGTTCCGGTACATCGAGACTGGCCTTCAGGTTCAGCGGAGACTCCGGGGCCAGCGCCAGCAGCGTGTCTACCCGGCGCAGGCCGATATCTCCGCCGAGGTCCAGCGTGCCGATGCGGGCGGCGTTGACGCGGCCGGTCACGTTCATGCGCTCGCCCTGGAACTGGCTGCGCAGCTGCAGTTCGGACAGGCCCATGGCCGCTTCGCCGACGCTGGTGGTCACGCGCACGTCGCCTGACTTGCGCGCGATCTGCAGATAGCCGCTGGCGGTCTCGGCCAGGTTGAAGTCCCAGTCGCTGTCCAGCACCAGGTCGGTCTTGACCGGTGGCGGCGTGCCGGTGAACTGCTGTACCAGTTCCAGCACCCGGCCCACATCCAGCGCGCGTACCTGTCCGGCGGAAGCCAGACGGCCCTGGCGGTAGGACAGGCGCTTGAGATCCAGCGCGGTGCGGTCGATCTCGATGCGGGTGCTGCCGGCCTCGATGCCCTCGGCCGAGGCGTCCAGCGTGAGCGGGCTGGTCATGGCGATGCGCGGCAAGCCCTGGTTGCTGAACTGGTCGAGACTGCCGGCCCAGCCATAGTTGCCACGGGTCTTTTCAGTGACTTTCCCGTGCGCGGCCAGGTTCAGGTCCAGCACCTGATCGGCCAGCTTGCCTTTGGCTTGCAGGGCCAGCGTGTGGCTGGCATAGGTGCCATCGAGCTTGAGCGACAGACGTGCCAGTTCGGCTTGCGGGCCGCTGTAGCCATCGCCTTCCAGGCTCAGGGCCAGGCGGTTGTCGGGCGAAGCCACGCCGGCAGCCAGGTTGCTGTGCAACTCGCTCTGGCCGGACAGGTGGTGCAGCTTGTGCGGGCCGAAGGCCAGTTGCTCGGCCTGGAAACTGGCCAGCAGGTTGGGGCGTTCGCGCGTACCGCTGAGGATGCCGTCCACCCGCAACAGCCCGCCCAGGCCATAACCCAGGCGCGCCAGTTGCGGTGCATCGACCTTGAGCTTGAGCTTGTCGCGGGCGGTGCCGAAGCTGCCGTCCAGATCCAGCGTATTGCCGGCGATCTGTACATTGGCGCGGCTGGGCAAGAGGCGCATGCCGGCCAGGTTGATGTCGCCCTGGCCGCTCATGGGCAGGGCGTCGTAGGTGCTGTCATGGATGCGGAAGCCCAGCTTGAGCTTCAGCTCAGGCGAGAGTGCACCGGCGGCATTGAAATCCATGTTGATGCGCGCCGGCACCGGTTTGGAAGCCGCTGCTGCGGTACGTTTGCGACCCTTGCCCGTACTGGCGGGCGGCGGCGTCACTGCCTGCAGCACGGCGGTCGGATCGAAGTCCACCAGGCGGCCCTTGAAGGCGTACTCCATGGCATCGGCGGTCTGCAGCGTGCCGGAGGTTTCCAGGCGCGACTTGCCGGCCGTCAGCGAGGCCTCGCGCAGTTGCACGCGATCTTGGCCGATCACGCTGTCCACATGCAGCTTCAGCGTGCTGTCCTGCAGGGTCAGGAGGACTTGCTGGGCGTCGGGAGCGAGCGTGAGGTCGACCGGACCGGACAGCCGGGTCGGGCGCACCTGGCGATGCAGCTGGTTCAGGTCCAGATCGCTCACGCGCAGTTTGAACTGTCCGGACAGCGGTTCCTGCTTGCCGGGCTCGCTGCTGCCGGGCCGGAACTGGCCGCTGCCTTCGATGCGCCCTTGCTGCGGCAGACGGATCTCCAGCCGTGACAGGGTTTGCTGCTGCAGGTCCAGTTTCAGGTCGGCGCTGGCCGAGAGCAGCGGCAGGCGTTGCTGGTCCAGGCTGCCGGGACGGGCGTTGTCGATCTCGACGCGGCCGGCGACTTGCAGCGGTGCGTCGGCGGCCAGGCCGGCGGGCGGCGCGAGGTCGGCGCGCAGGTTCAGGTCGGCGGCTGGTGCGGCGGCGTTGAAGGCTTGCGGATTGAGGTGTTGCAGGTCCACCTTGGCGCGTTTGAGCGGCACGCTGGCAAAGGGCGTGGCGATGATGTCGGCATTGCCCTTGAGCTTGTCGCCGCCGGCGGTGAGCGCGATGCCCAGTTCCTGCAGCGAGCCTGACAGTTGCGCCGCCAGCTGGTATTGCTCCTTGCTTTCGCCATATTGGTAGGCACCGGCCAGTTCCAGCCCGCCGCCGATGGCGAAGGGCTGCTTGCCGTTCAGGTGCAGCAGGGCGGTGGCGTCACCGAAAGGCGTGGTGAGGCTGTCCAGCACCAGCGTGTGCTGCACGCCGTCGGAGTTGCCGTGCAATTTCAGTTTGGACAGTTCGGTGGTGGAGGTGCCCTGGGTCAGGCTGAGACTGGCCAGACTGATCTCCCGGATGTCCAGTGCCAGCGGGATCTCCAGTGAGGCCGGCATGCTGCTCGGTTCGGACGGCGAGGGTTGCTGGTTCAGGCGCACCTTGCCGACGCGCAGGTAATCGATACTGAATCTGCGTTGCAGCAGCGCCAGATGCCAGCGCGCATCCACGCTGTCGATGTCGAGGATGCGCTTCTCATCCTGATAATGCAGATCGCGCAGACGCAGACCGTCGGCCACGGTACCGCCCAGCAATTGGCCGGAGAGTTTGCCGTCGAGCGTCTTGACGGCGGTATTCCAGAGCAGGCGGGCACCGCTCTCGGTATGAGTGGCATACAGGGCGGCACCGGCGGCGGCCAGCACCAGCAGGGCCACGGTGCCACCGCTCCAGGCGGCGATGCGGCGGCCGCGGCTGGCGCGACGGCGCGGCGGCGGTGCGGAGGGGGCTTGCTGCGGATCGTGTTGCGGTTCGCTCATGCTGGTGGGTGATTCGAATTCAGTTCATCGGGAGGCGGCGCGGATGCTGCCCGGGCGCTAGAAGGCGATGCCCAGCGAAATATGCGGCCGGATCTGGCGCTTCTGGATGCCATAGGCCAGGTCCAGATTGAGTGTGCCGACCGGGCTGCGCCAGCGCGCACCGGTGCCGACCCCGTGATAGAAGGTCTTGTTGTTCCAGTTGTCGGCCGCGGCACCGACGTCGTAGAACACCGCCGCGCCCCAGTTCTCGCTGAACCAGCGCTGGTATTCCGAGCTGCCCACGGCCAGGTACTTGGTCGGGTAGACGGTGCCATTCTGCTCGTTGCCGATGCTCTGGTAACTGTAGCCGCGCACCGAGTCATTGCCGCCGGTACGGAACAGCAGCGAGGGCGGTACCGCGCCGGCACTGCCTGCGGTGAAGACCCCGCCCAGTTCGGCGCGCAGCACCACGATGTCGCGCTTGCCGACCGGGAGGAACTGCTTGAAACGCCCATACAGCCGCGAGAAGCTCTGGTCGGTCAGCAAGCCCTTGAGGGCGAAGCCGGCTTCCAGCGTCAGCAGGTTGCCTTTACGCGGGAAGATCGGATCATCCACATTGCGGCGCGACCACGCGAAGCCCGGCACCAGCGCACGGTGCTTGCCGGGCGTGACGATGGTGTTGGCGGGCAGGGTACTGCCATCTTCCTGGCTCAGCTCGTCGCGGTAGTAGGTAAGCGAGTAGGTGGTGTCGTAGTTCTCGCTGTTGCGGGCCCGCTTGAAACCGACCTGCTGGCTGCGCAGGTCGATGCCTTCGAGCTTGGTACGGTCGTAAGAAGTGTTGATGCTGTTGACGAAGGCCTTGTCATCCGGCGGCATGGCCAGCGACAGCACGCCGTACTGGCGCTTCTGCTCCAGACGCAGCTGGCTGTCGAAAACGTAGGCCTTGTTGAACACGTTGTAGTGCGAATAGCGGCCTTCGACCTGGGCACCGGTATCGGTGCTGTAGCCGACACCGGCACGCACGCGCTGGGTCGGGAATTCGGTGACCTGTACCTTCACCGGCGTTTGCTCGGGGTGCTCAGGATCGTCATCGATGGCCACGATGGCATTGGAAAAATACGGCGTGTTCTGAATCTGCCGCTGCAGGGCCAGCAGACGATTGACGTCATAGGGCTCGCCCACGGTGAGCGGATTGACGTTGCGGATGATGCTTTCCGGATAGCGCCGCGTGCCGGTGATCTGCAAGGGGCCCAGCGTGAACGCCGGACCGCTGTCATAGCGCACGGCCAGGTCGGCCTGGTGTTCGTCCGGATCGACGCGCGCCTCGGAGCTGGCGATGCGGGCGGCGGCGTATTTCTTTTGCTGCAGCTTTTCCAGGCCGGCGTTCTTGGCACGGTTCCAGTCTTCCTGGCGGAAGGGCTGGCCGACGGGCAGCGACCAATCCTCGCGCACGCGGGCTACGGTCGCCTGATCGTCGCGGGCGGCTGCGCCGGTGACGCTGACCTCGGCCGAACTGATCTCGGTGCGTGGACCGGGGTCGACGCTGATGGTGATGCGGCGTACGGCCTGCTTGCCTTCGGCACCGGCCTCGGTCTGCGCGCTGACCTTGGTGACCGGGGTGAAATAGCCCTCGGTGGAGGTCAGTTCGCGCACCTGGTCGCCGGCGGTATCCATCATGAACTTGAGCTGTTCATCACTGATGTCGTCGCGGTCCTGATAGCGTGAAATGTCCAGGAAATCCTTCAGCAGCGACTGCACCGGCTTGGGTGCGTCGATCTGTACCTTGTAGGCGGCGTGGGCGGTGTCGGCGGCGCAAAATAAAAAGGCGATGGCCAGGCTGCGGGTCCAAGTCATTGATTCACTGCATCATCGGTTGTCGGTTGAGGCGGCCAGCCTGACGCGCCGTGGGGCAAGTCGGGTAGGATGAGGGCTGGCGGCGCACGCCACTCAGGCCTGACCCGCGCGCGGCGCGGATAGTTCCTGGCCGGTGCAGGCGGCGAAAGTTTCATGTCCGGGTCGTCCCGGGTGTCTCTCGTGACACTGGTTCGTTGCCCCGCCGCTTGCGGTCGTGCCGGAGCAAGGGCTGGATTGCCCTCGCTCCTGTTCATCCCGCTATTGTAATGCCCCGGCAGTGGTTGCCGCGCGGGCAATCTGGCAGCACATCGAAGGAGAATGCAGTGAGCAGCAGTGTCAGTGTGAGTATTGATGCGTATTCGGAAAAAGCGACCTGTGAGCGCCTGATATGGGTGCATCGCTGGACCGACAAGCTGTTGAGCTTCCGCACCACGCGCCCGGCCGGCTATCGTTTCACGGCAGGCCAGTTCGCGCGTCTGGGACTGGAGATCGACGGCGAGGTGGTCTCGCGTGCCTATTCCATCACCTCGGCGGAAGGGGACGACTATCTGGAGTACTACGCCATCATCGTCCCTGAAGGAAAATTCACATCGCGCTTGAACCAGCTTCGGCCGGGCGATGCCGTCTGGGTCGAGAAGCTCAGTTATGGCTTCATGACGGCCGACCGTTTCGTTGATGGCCGGCAGGTGTGGATGCTGGCCACGGGTACCGGGCTGGGGCCTTATGTCGCTATCCTGCAGCAGCCGGAGGTGTGGCAGCGGTTCAGCGATCTGGTGGTGGTGCACGGGGTGCGCCAGCGCGAGGAACTGGCCTACGCCGAGACCTTCGCCCGCCTGCAGCAACAGGCCCGTGCGCAAGGGTGGCCAGCGCGCCTGCAGCTGCTGCGCTGCGTGACGCGTGATGCCGCTCTGCCGGACGAGCCGGGCTGGCTGGCCGGACGTATCACTACCCTGCTCAAGCAAGGCCGGCTGGAACAGGCCAGCGGACTGACCCTGGCACCCGAGCACAGCCGCGTGATGGCCTGCGGCAATCCGGACATGGTCACCGAGGTGCGTGAGCTGCTGCGCGAGCGCGGGATGACGCCATTGCGGCGCACCGGGGGCGGACAGTTCGTGACCGAGGATTATTGGTGAGATTGTGCTGTGACAGGTGAAGCGACTGAAGCGAGCGAGGCAGGTGAGACACCAAAGAAGAGGGTGCGTGAAAACGCAGGTGAACTTCAAACGATGTCGAGCCTTTCGATAAATATCTTTTGGATATCTCCGCTATAAGCCGTAGATAGAATAGTTTCTATTGACACGTCGAATTAATTCGATTTTTTGTGGGAATAACGCAGTTTCCTTTCTATTTTCTCCAGATTTTCTCTATCTCCTAGGAGTGGAATTTTTCGCGATGCCGTTGCGGCATCGCCCTGGGCGGGGAGTCGACATCGATGCAGACAAATCGAGGGCCGCAAGTCGAGGCGAACCAGGGGAGGATGAGCGAGGGCAATGATGTCGCGGCGTCGCCACCTGTCAGTCAATTGAACCATTTGGGGGTAGCATGAATTTGAAGAAAGTCCTGCACGTTGCCATTGCCGATGATCATCCCATCGTGCTGGGAGCGCTTCGGGGTGAGCTGGCGCGTTTGCCGGAAATCCGCATCGACCTGGAGGTTGAGAATGGCGAGGCGCTGATCAGTGCGCTGAAGCGTTCGCCGTGCGAAATCGTCATTACCGACTTCGCCATGCCGGCCGATGACAGCGACGAGTCGGATGGTTTTGCGCTGGTCAAGCGCTTGAAGACCGAGCATCCCTCGACCAAGGTGATTGTCTACACCGCGATGAACAATGGTGCGGTGATCCGCCGCCTGTATCGCATGGGCGTATTTGCCGTCATCAACAAGCGCGAGAAGACCGACGAGCTGATCAATGCCTGCCTGGCCACGCAGAGCAGCAAGCAGCTGTATTTTCCGGTCTCGCTGCGTGGCGAGCTGGAGATGAGCTGGGCGCAGGGTGAAGGTTTCGGCCTCGTGCGCGAATTGACCCAGAGCGAACTGGAAGTGGTGCGCCTGTTCGTGGAAGGCCAGTCTCTGGGTGAAATCTGCGTGCGCCTGTCGCGTACGCCCAGCACCATCAGTACCCACAAGAACAACGCCATGCGCAAGCTGGGCCTGAGTACGGATGCGGAGCTGATCAAGTATGCGTATTCGACGGGGATGATCAACTAGGGCACTGCTTGGTCCGGCCGCACGATGTCGGAGGTTTTGCAGAGACCACTCATCATTCATTGGTCGCGGATGATGCGTCAAAATATATCAAAAAAGAGATAAAATGAGAATGTGGCATCTCGATTTATTGCCGCAAGCTCATGCGGAGCTGCTTGGGCTGCCTGCCGACCTGCAGGCACGCTTTCTCCGCATCGCAGAAATGTTGGAGCGATTCGGCCCGCATGCGGTCGGTATGCCTCATGTGCGTCCCATCGAGGGCAAGCTATGGGAAATGCGCTTGACTGGGCGTGACGGGATTGCAAGGGCGCTCTATGTGAGCGTTTCGCAGCGCAGGCTTGTGGTGCTGCATGTCTTTGTGAAGAGGACTCAAAAGACTGATCGGCATGCCATCGAGACCGCATTGACCAGAATGAAGAGGATGGAAAAATGACTGACTTGGCTACCCTGAAGAAGCATTTGCTCTCCAATGCTGCAGTCCGCGAGGAATACGATCTGCTGGCAGGCGAATTTGCGTTGGCGCAGGAGTTGATCGCGGCGCGTGTGCGAGCCGGCCTTAGCCAGCAGGAACTGGCGGAAAAGATGCAGACGTCGCAGTCGGCGATCGCGCGTTTGGAAAGCGGCCGCAGCATGCCATCCATGCGAACCTTGGCGCGCTATGCAGCGGCTACCGGAAGCAGGGCTGTGGTCCGACTCGAAGTTCCCACGTAAAGGCAGCGGACTCTGAAAACAAAAAGCCCGGTCACCAGGACCGGGCTTTTTGCATGAATCTTTGGGGTGGCTGATGGGACTCGAACCCACGACGACAGGAATCACAATCCTGGACTCTACCAACTGAGCTACAGCCACCGTCGACTGTCAGACAGACTCGCGTCCGTCATCAAGTAAGCAAAAGATTATACAAACACTTGCAGGGAATGGCAACATATTTCAATGCAAATTGGCAATTGCCCTGAAATTTCTTTCCGCAACCCTACCCATCCGCGTCAGCCGCCCGTTTGCGGCTGCAAGGCCTGCACCGGCGGATCAAGCTTGAGCAGTCCCCGGAAAGCCTGTTCCAGCGTCGAGCGGCTGGCCGTGGTAAAGCCCGCCAGCGAACCGGTCGCTGCTTGCGCTTCCAGGCCTTCGGTGACCAGCAGGCGTTGCAACTGCCGGGTCACCGCCTGGCCGGTATCGATGATGTCAGGAACGCCGCCCGCCAAGCGCTGGCAGACGCTTTCGATGGCTGGACGCACGAAGGGGTAGTGGGTGCAGCCCAGCACCAGCGTATCGGCCCCTTGTTCCAGCAGCGGACCCAGGTAGCGCTCCAGCAATTGCACTGTGGCCGGCGAATACAGTTCGCCTTTCTCGATCAGGTCCACCAGCCCCACGCAAGCCTGGGGCAGGTAGCGCACCTGATACCGGGCTTCCATCTGCTGCTGCAGCAAGGCAAAGCGCTGGCTGGCCAGCGTGCTGCGGGTGGCCAGGACGCCAACGGTGCCGCTGCGGGTTTGCTGGGCGGCAGGCTTGAGGCCGGGCTCGATGCCCACCACGACCAGTTGCGGCCAGCGCGCGCGTATCGCCTGGATGGCCGCCGCCGTGGCCGTGTTGCAGGCCACCACCAGGGCCTTGATTCCCTGCTCCAGCAAGAAGGACGCGATGGTCAGCGAGCGCTCCACGATCTGCGCCTCGGTCTTGTCACCATAGGGTGCATAGCCGGAGTCGGCGAAGTAGATCAGCTGTTCACGGGGCAGGGCGGAATGAATGTGCCGCAGCACCGACAAGCCGCCGATGCCGGAATCGAAAATGCCGACCGCAGCGTTGGCTGCGGCCGGCATCGGGCTACTGCTGTCGGACCCGGCGGCAGAAGGCGCACTGACCTGCTTGACGGCTTCATTCATGGTGCTGCGCGCGCTCCTGCAACGGGGTCGGCCTGGAATCGAATCAGGCCGTGGTGACGGGGATCTTGGACAGGGACACGCTCTGGGCGATCTTTTCCTTCCATTCGGCGGGACCGGTGTTGTGCACCGAGATGCCGTTGGCGTCCACGGCCACCGTCACCGGCATGTCCTTGACGTCGAACTCGTAGATCGCTTCCATGCCCAGGTCGGCAAAGCCCAGCACCTTGGCCGACTTGATCGCCTTGGACACCAGGTAGGCCGAACCACCCACGGCCATCAGGTAGGCCGACTTGTGCTTCTTGATCGCCTCGATGGCGGCGGGGCCGCGCTCGGACTTGCCGATCATGGAGATCAGGCCGGTCTGTTCCAGCATCATGTCGGTGAACTTGTCCATGCGGGTGGCGGTGGTCGGGCCAGCCGGACCCACCACTTCGTCGCGCACCGGATCGACCGGGCCGACGTAGTAGATCACGCGATTGGTGAAGTCCACCGGCAGCTTCTCGCCCTTGGCCAGCATGTCCTGGATGCGCTTGTGGGCGGCATCGCGGCCGGTCAGCATCTTGCCATTCAGCAGCAGGGTCTGGCCCGGCTTCCAGGAGGCGACTTCTTCCTTGGTCAGGGTGTCCAGGTTGACGCGCTTGGACTTCTCGGTGTCGGCCACCCAGTGCACTTCCGGCCAATCCGACAGCGACGGCGGCTCCATGTAGGCCGGGCCCGAGCCATCCAGCACGAAGTGGCCGTGACGGGTTGCGGCACAGTTGGGGATCATCGCCACGGGCTTGGAAGCCGCGTGGGTCGGGTGCATCATGATCTTCACATCCAGCACGGTGGTCAGGCCGCCCAGGCCCTGTGCGCCGATGCCCAGTGCGTTGACCTTCTCATAGAGCTCGATACGCAGCTCTTCGGTCTTGTTCTGCGGGCCGCGCTTCAGCAGCTCGTACATGTCGATGTCTTCCATCAGCACTTGCTTGGCCATCAGCATGGCCTTCTCGGCCGTGCCGCCGATGCCG
>Ga0308171_1001526_pt1 | contig 30244 bp, 30 predicted proteins | sample PhyGR1_FD_202135 | JGI IMG/M metagenome (GOLD analysis project Ga0308171, IMG submission 202135) | Phyllosphere microbial communities from UC Gill Tract Community Farm, Albany, California, United States - DLSLSG.R1 | ecosystem: Host-associated > Plants > Phyllosphere > Unclassified | place: USA...
TCCCGAACTCAGAAGTGAAACCTCTTCGCGCTGATGGTAGTGTGGCGTTAGCCATGTGAGAGTAAGTCATCGCCAGCTTTTAAATACTAAGCCCCCTTAACATAAATGTTAAGGGGGCTTTTTTATGTTTAAAAATAAGTACCTGACATATATGAGTAGATAAGGTGTGTGATCATTTTTTATTGTTTATGAGATAAACTAGCTTAAGTTCGCGTGTTAATCTGAATAACTTTTATTCATTTCTGTATAATTCATCATCTATTTTTTACAAATTAATTGTTTCTCAAACATTTTTTTTTGTAGGATAAAGTTAATTCCTATGCTATAACTTGAATATCGGCACATTTTTTGCTTTATGTAACTCGTTATTGGGATGTTGCTTTATGAAGTTATCAGTTGGATTGAAAGTTGCGAATTCTTTATCGCTTACCCCTCAATTACAACAGGCAATACGTCTACTGCAATTATCAAGTTTGGAACTCGAACAAGAAATCCAAATCCAGCTCGACAGTAATCCTTTATTGGAAAAAATAGAAGAAGAGAGCACTGCAGAAAGTCTTTCTCATGCTGAAAATCAAGAAAGTACCGATCTGACACAAAATCTTAATGCAGATCATTTACCTGACGATTTACCAGTAGATACCGATTGGGATGATATCTATACCCATCAGTCAACTGCACTAGCGTCACCTGAATACGAAGAGCGTGAGGATAATCGACAAGCCGAACATACTTTAAAAGAACATATTTTAGAGCAAGTTAATTTACTCCACTTTTCAACGATTGATCGCTTGATTGCCTATTGCATTGTAGATTGTTTGGATGAAAAGGGATTTCTCGATGCTGAAATTGATGAAGTGATTGAAGCGGCACAACATCTGCTGTCTGAAGCAGGTATGAGTGAAGAAATCGAAGCGGATGAAGTCGTTGTGGTGCTCAAACATATTCAACGTCTCGATCCGGTGGGTGTCGGCGCTAAAAATCTTGCTGAATGTCTTAAAATTCAGTTGGATGTCTTGGATCCAAACACTCCATTACGTAATGAAGGATTATGTTTATTAAAATATTACGAACTTTTGGTCAGTAACGATTTAAACAAGCTTTTGAAATACACTGGCTTGTCTATGGTGCAAGTTAAAGCCGTGATTGAGTTTTTAAAAACCTTAAAACCTTATCCAGGTTTGAGTTTTGAGTCGCAAGAGTCTGACTATCAGATTCCGGATGTTGTGGTGTGTAAAAAAGATCAATCATGGCAAGTACAGTTGAATCCAGACATCATGCCTAAATTACGCATCAATTCATTTTATTCGAATATGATCCGTAGGGCAGATCAAAGCGACGATAATATTTATCTTCGTAATCAGATGCTCGAAGCTAAAAATTTTATTAAAAGTATTGATGAGCGTCATAAGACGCTGTTAAAAGTGGCGATGTGTATTGTGCAGCATCAGCGTAGCTTTTTTGAAATTGGCCCAGAGGGCATGAAACCTTTGGTTTTACGTGATGTAGCCGAAGAAGTTGAATTACATGAATCAACAGTTTCACGAGTGACGACCAATAAATATATGCTGACACCACGTGGTTTGTTTGAATTGAAATATTTCTTTTCAAGTCATGTTGGTACCACATCTGGAGGCGAATGTTCATCAACTGCGATTCGTGCCAGAATTAAAAAAATGGTCGCTGCTGAAAATCCGCGTAAGCCTTTGTCAGATAATGCGATTGCCAATTTACTCAAAGATGAGGGGATTGATGTGGCACGTAGAACGGTGGCGAAATATCGTGAATCGTTACATATTGCATCATCGTCTGAGAGAAAAGTCTTGATCTGATCTAAAAAATCTGACTATCCTACTGGTTCATTGTTGCAAAACAATGAATCTTTTTTATTTAAGGAATGGTTGAAATGACTTATTGACGTGCTTCAAACTTTTATTGTCTTAAGTTCATTTTGCGAACATGAATATCCTGATAGAAGGTGAGGGATAAAATTATGCAGATAACAATTCGTGGACATCATTTAACTATCACACCTGCCATTGAAAACGATATTAAATCTAAATTTGGTCAAATGACAAAACATTTAGATCAAGTGAATAGCATGCAGGTGAAACTTTCAAAAGATCATCAAATCGATAAACGAACTCACAAAGGCAGTTCGAATCATATCGCTGAAGCGATAGTACGCTTACCTGGTATAGAGCTTTTTGCACAGGCCTCTGCTGACGATATGTATACCTCGATAAAAAAACTCTCAGAAAAATTAAAACGGCAATTGCAAAAGCATCGTAAAATACAATGCGCTTATCAGCAAGTTGTTGTTCCTGTTTGATTTTTTTAAATAGTAAGAGGCTGGTCTCCAGCCTCTTTTTTTATGAACAAAATGTAGTTTACTACTGAATTATCTTCATGATTTATAGTAGAATGACGGGTTTTTACACCCAAGGTTGTATAAGAGGTCTCGCAATGAATAATGAACAGCTTACACAAATTTTACAAGATGCATTTCCCGCGGCGGAAGTAGTAGTAAGTGGACAAGCTGGAAAATTTGACCTCCGTATTGTGGATGATCAATTTGAAGGAAAACGTACGGTTGCACGTCAGCAAGCGGTTTATGCGCCTTTGAACTCTTATATTGCCAGTGGTGAAGTTCACGCAGTCACAATTCGTGCGATGACCAAAGACGAATGGCGCAAAGCAAGTCTATTCGGAGCTTAATTCTACATGGATAAATTTCTTATTACGGGTGGAGTAAAGCTCGAAGGCGAAGTGCGTATTTCGGGTGCAAAAAATGCAGCATTACCTTTGTTGGCTGCCATGATTTTAGCCGAATCGCCAATTACCCTGCGTAATGTTCCAAATCTTAAAGATGTAAATACATTAGTAAAATTAATTGCCGGTCTTGGTATTACCATGGACTATGAAGGTGATACGGTTAAAGCAGATACCTCAACACTCAATAATCAATTTGCACCGTATGAGTTGGTTAAAACCATGCGTGCTTCTATTTTGGTTCTTGGCCCATTGTTGGCACGCTATGGCAAGGCGCAGGTATCGCTGCCAGGCGGCTGTGCAATTGGTTCACGTCCGGTCGATCAGCATCTTAAAGCGCTTGAAGCATTAGGTGCGCAAATTGAAGTCGAAAATGGGTACGTACATGCAACTGTGGATGGTCGTTTAAAGGGTGCCGATATCACCTTTGATATGGTCACGGTTGGTGGTACGGAAAATCTCTTGATGGCAGCAGTTTTGGCTGAAGGTGTGACCACGATTCGAAATGCTGCGCAAGAGCCAGAGATTACCGATTTGGCCCAAATGCTCATTAAGATGGGTGCAAAGATTGAAGGCTTAGACACCAGTACGCTGGTTGTGACGGGAGTTGAACATCTGCAAGGGTGTGAATATTCAGTCGTTGCCGATCGTATTGAAACGGGCTCTTACTTGGCCGCTGCCGCAATTACTGGTGGACGTGTCAAAACCACACATACCGACCCAGCCTTACTTGAATCCGTGCTAGAAAAGTTTGAAGAAATGGGTGCTGAAGTCACCCGTGGTGATGACTGGATCGAGTTGGATATGCTCGGAAAACGTCCGAAAGCGGTCAGTTTTAGAACACTGCCACATCCTGAATTCCCAACAGATATGCAAGCGCAGTTGATGGCGGTCAATGTGATTGGTCGAGGATTTGCGACTATTTCTGAAACCATCTTTGAAAATCGATTTATGCATGTCCCTGAATTGTCACGTATGGGTGCCAATATTCAGGTTGAAGGCAATGATGCGATTGTCACTGGTGTTGAAACGCTTCAAGCGGCACCCGTGATGGCAACCGATTTACGTGCATCATTTTCATTGGTTTTGGCTGCGCTAGTTGCGCAGGGTGAAACCCTGATTGATCGTATTTATCATATCGATCGCGGTTATGAAAATATTGAAGAGAAATTGCAAGGTTTAGGCGCGCAGATTAAGCGAGTAAGTTAATGAATGATATGAGAAACGATGATCCGAACTTTAACGTAATGGGAAATTTTGATCATGGTTTAACATTAGCGCTCAGTAAGGGCCGAATTTTAAAGGAAACATTGCCGTTGCTTGAAGCGGCTGGCATCAATTTACTTGAAGATCCAGACAAGTCGCGTAAGTTGATTTTTCCCACCACACATCAAAAAGTGCGTATTCTCATTTTACGTGCATCTGACGTACCGACTTATGTAGAAAACGGTGCTGCCGACTTTGGTGTGGCGGGTAAAGATGTGTTGATGGAGCATGGTGCTCAGCATGTGTATGAGTTGCTGGATCTTAAAATTGCAAATTGCCGTTTGATGACGGCAGGTAAAGTCGGGATTACACCACCTAAAGGCCGCCTTAAAATTGCGACTAAATATGTGAACTTAACACGTCAATACTATGCCAGCCTTGGTGAACAGGTCGATGTGATTAAGCTGTATGGTTCAATGGAATTGGCACCTTTGGTGGGATTGGGTGACTATATTGTCGATGTCGTAGATACAGGCAATACACTACGTGCAAACGGTTTGGAACCACTCGAAGAAATCATGCAGGTTTCTTCACGCTTAATTGTGAATAAAGCCAGCTTTAAGCGCAAGCAAGCGTTGCTTAATCCAATTTTGGCGCAAGTCGAACAGGCGGTTGCAGCACGTCAGGTCAAGTAATTATTCCGAAGCGATTAAAAAAAAATCGTCACCTCTGTGGCGGTTTTTTTATCAAACAAGAGCTATAGATCACCTAAAACCACGAGATGATTGGTCTTCAACATAAGATATTTTGACAAGATCGATCAGAAAATCAAATCTTGCTGAGCCAGAATTTCAATTAAACATTCCCCCAATTGTGGTTTTTTGAGTTTCCACAAAAGCACTGAAAAAGAGTACACTAGAGGCCTATTTTCACTAAAAACCGTGTAGGTAAATTGATGCGACGTTTATCGACTCAAGATCAAAACTTCAAACAAGTCTTTGCAGATTTGTTGGCGTTTGAAACTGTAAATGATCCTGAACTTTTAAAAACTGTAGACCAAATTATTGCTGATGTACGTCAGCATGGTGACGCACATGTTCTTAAGCTCACTCAACAGTTCGATCGACATCCAGCGCATCAATTTTCAGATTTGGAACTGACCCAAGAGCAACTTAAAGCAGCTTTTGAAGCACTGACCACCGATGTACGTGAAGCCCTTGAACTCGCCGCAGAGCGTATTCGTGGTTTTCACGAAGCGCAAAAGCAAGATGGCTGGAGTTATGTCGATGCATTGGGTAATACCTTGGGTCAGAAGGTAACACCTTTAGATCGCGTGGGAATTTACGTTCCAGGTGGTTTGGCATCTTATCCATCTTCTGTCTTAATGAACGCGATCCCTGCTCATGTTGCGGGCGTACCTGAAATTGTCATGGTCGTACCTGCACCGCAAGGTGAGCTAAACCCGCTGGTATTGGCAGCTGCTTATCTGGCAGGGGTAAATCGAGTATTTACGATCGGTGGCGCTCAGGCAGTGGCAGCATTGGCTTATGGTACTCAGACTGTACCTTGTGTAGATAAAATTACGGGTCCGGGAAATCGTTTCGTTGCAGCGGCCAAGCGTGCAGTGTTTGGTCAGGTCGGTATCGACATGATTGCGGGTCCATCTGAAATTTTGGTCTATGCCGAAGGGCAGAACAATGCCAAATGGCTGGCGATGGATTTGCTATCACAAGCTGAACATGACACTGTGGCGCAGGCAATTTTAATCACTCCAGACGCTCAGCTACTTGATGATGTGGCACAGGCTATTGAAGAGCATCTGGCAGCTTTACCAAAAGCCGATATTGCACGTACTTCAATTGCTAATCGTGGTGCTTTGGTGTTGGTAAAAGATCGTCTTGAAGCGATCGAATTGATCAACCAAGTTGCGCCTGAACATTTACAACTATGTGTAGATGATGCCGAGCAGATGAGTCAACATATTCGCCATGCGGGTGCCATTTTCATGGGACGCTTTACGCCTGAAGCCATTGGTGACTACTGTGCGGGCCCGAATCATGTATTACCCACTTCGGGAACAGCACGTTTTTCATCGCCACTTGGTGTTTATGATTTCCAAAAACGTTCGAGCCTCATCATGTGTTCAGAAGCGGGTGTAAAATCCTTGGCAAAGACAGCAGATATTCTGGCTCAACAGGAAAATCTGGATGCACATGCACGCTCAGCTCGCTACCGTTATCAGTAAGATTTAAGGTTGATTAAACCACCGATCGTTTTTAGGGGCTATGGCTTGGCCCCAATAAAGAGAATAGTGCAATGAATATTAGCAATGAAAAAATGCGATTTTGGAGCCCGGAAGTCCGTGAGCTGGAGCCATATGTGCCTGGCGAGCAACCTAAACTTCAGAATCTCCTTAAACTAAATACCAATGAAAACCCGTATCCGCCTTCACCTAACGTTGTGGCGGCAATCGAAGCGGTTTTACACAATCAGGCAGATGCCTTACGTTTGTATCCAGACCCAGATGCGCTACAGTTAAAGCAGGCCATCGCCGATCAGCAGCACCTAGATGTGAGTCAGGTGTTTGTCGGAAATGGCTCAGACGAAGTGTTGGCGCATATTTTTAAAGCATTCTTTATTCAAAATGATGCAATTTTATATCCAGATATTACCTATAGTTTTTATCCGGTATATAGTCAGTTTTTTGGTGTCAAAACCAAGCAAATCCCTCTCAACGCGCATTTTGAAATTGACGTCGAGGACTATCAGCAACCAAACGGCGGGATTATTATTACCAATCCGAATGCGCCGACCAGTATTGCATTGTCACTCGATAAAATTGAGCAGGTGCTGAAAAATAATCCAGATCGTGTGGTGGTGATCGATGAGGCTTATGTCGATTTTGGAGCAGAATCGGCGGTTAGCCTGATTCAACGTTACGATAATTTGGTGGTGTGTCAAACCACTTCAAAATCTCGTTCACTGGCAGGGTTACGTGTTGGTTTTGCGTTGGCACAGGCACATCTGATTGCTGCACTGGAAGCAGTAAAAAATAGCTTTAACTCGTATCCGATTGATCGCTTTGCACTCGCTGCAGCAGTCGCATCGTTTCAAGATCAATCATATTTCGAAGCGCAGTGCGAGAAAGTCATTCAAAGCCGTGAGATTTTGGTGACGCAGCTTGAGACACTCGGTTTTAAAGTTTTGCCATCAAAAGCCAACTTTATCTTTGTGACTCATCCAGCACATGATGCTGCAACACTGGCAACACAACTGCGAGAACAAGGCATTATTGTTCGTTATTTTAACAAGCCACGTATCAATCAGTTTTTACGTATTACGATTGGTACCGATGTGCAAAATCAGCGTTTGATCGACAGCTTAAGCCGTTTATTTCATTCTGCATAATCGTCGTTGTGGGACTGCCATGTATTGATCAGATTCAGCATGGCAGATACCTTATCTAAGCATTCTTGATACTCAGCTTCTGCATCGGATGCAATGGTGATACCGCCGCCTGCCCAGACAGAGAGCCTATCCTGATATTTTTGTATTGTACGAATCAAGATATTCCAGCTGCCTGTACCATCCAAATTAAAATAACCAAGCGATCCGCAATATGCCCCGCGCGGTGCCTGCTCTAATTCTTCAATAATTTGCATGGCACGAATTTTGGGTGCACCTGTAATAGAGCCTCCTGGTAAAGCAGAACGAAGAACATCAAATGGGTTGGCATCTTTTTTTAATTGAGCCGTAATTTCACTCACCATGTGATGCACTTGATTAAAACTTTCAATTTCAAATAATTTAGTGGTTTTAACTGAACCAGTTTCGGCGTGAACGCTAAAATCATTACGGAGTAAATCTACAATCATGACATTTTCGGCCTGATCTTTGACTGAAGACTTTAGTTGCTGTTTCGATTTTTCATCTTGCTCAAGGTCTTTATAGCGTGGCATGGTGCCCTTGATTGGACGCGTCTTCAAAGACCGATTTGCTTCAAACTCAATAAAAAGTTCGGGTGAACAACTGAGCAGTTCAAAATCATCTAGCTTTAAATATCCTGCATACGGTGCGTTGGTGAGTGTCCACAATTGATCTGCTTTTGACAGAAGCTCACCCTCACAACAGGTTTGAAACTCTTGGGTTAAATTAATCTGGTAACAATCGCCGGCCTGGATGTAGTCTTGAATTTTATGAAAGGCGTGTAAATATTCGCTTTTTGACCAGCGTGGATGAAAAGAATGATGTAGGCGAAGTGGCTGAATGGAAGAAGCAAGTGTTTGACTGAGCTGATCAATCAGCCAGTTATAGTGTTGTTCAGGCTGTTTTGCATCGCTATAAAAATACCAGCCATCTGCATGCTGGCATAAATAGGTTCGATACAATCCAATATACAAGGCAGGTTGTACTGCATGTTTTACACATACAGCCTGAGAAGCTGCAATATCGTAACCGATAAACCCAATATAACCGCCTTGAAAGCCTAAATCAGATGAAGCTGAAGCAGTGGGATCAAACTGAATAAAATCGTTTAAATTTTTATAATTTTGATTTAAGTGATAGTTTGTGAACGCATCACGTTGATAAAAACGATATTCATCATGCTGATAAATTGCATAAGCTTCAGGATGAAATGCAATGATAGGCGAATCGTGATTATTCAAAAAAACTAAACCAGTCGATGCATGAAGTTGTGTCAAAATATGCTGAATGGATGGCACTGGTAAAGGAAGTTTTTGAATATAGCGCACGGAAAAATCGCCCAAAAATGAACAGATAAGCAGAAACGCAATTTTACTACACAATTTAAATGCACATAAGCTGGCTTGCCACTTATCGGCAAAATGATAAAAATTACGCAACATTAGTTGCGCAAAATGTGAACTAGCGCTACTTTAAAGAGGCAAAATTCAGCTACTCAGGGATATGGAACATTCTTCTTGTAAGAATGAGAGTAGTCAGAAATAAAAATAAATGCTCTTGGGAGAGTTTGGAATGAAAATGTTGACGAAATTGGCGTTAGTCTCTTCAATGCTATTAAGTGCAAATGCCATGGCCATGCAGGCAATGGATGATGCATCTATGAGTGCGACCACTGGTCAGGATGGCTTAAATATTGGGATCAAGCTCGATAATGCCGGAATCAGTATTGATAAGCTATATTTACATGATAACGATGGTTTAAAAACTGACACTGGTATTACGGGTGCAACCGGAAAAGCGGGTGCGATTGCCATCAATGGCGTCACCGTTAAGCAAACTTCGAGTGATAATCTTCTAGATTTAAAAATTGATACCGATGGAAGCGCAAACGGGGCATTTTTGAATATTGCAGCCACAGTGGGTGCTGTCGATGTGGGGATTGGTTCAATTGGTGTCGCGAGTTCGAATGCATCTGTAAATACGACCACAGGCTTGCGTGGTGTAACAGGTACACCAACCGAAATCTTAACTGGGTTAACGCTTTCTTTGGGTAAAGTGAGTGCCAATATTCAGTTGGGCGCGACGCCACAAGGCGCGATGATTGTACTGAACTCGACCCTACAAGGTGGTTTGACAATTTCCAAGTTGGGTTTAAAAGATGCACAAGGTGGTGGTCAGATTTATTTGGATAACATCTATGTACGTGGTGCCAATAACACTACAGGTGATTTAAATCTGAATGCCAGTATTGGCGTCACTACAAACGGGATTCAAATTAAAAACACCAGCGCTCAAAATATTAATACCTATGTGCAAGGTGTACATTTAGGTACTCAAACTGCCAGTTCCATTGGTGATCTTGAAATTGCAGGGCTAAATATGGGGAATTCGACTATTACCATTAGTGGTCACTAATACGTCATTAATTGCTGCAAAAAAACGCGTGATCGACACGCGTTTTTTTGTATGCGTTATTACAAAAAAATACGTATTTCGTCAAAAAAACCAAAAAAAAGCTGCAATTTCTTCAAAAAAAAGGTATCTTCAAAAGACAGGGAATGTAGAGTATTTGCTCTAAAAAATACAATGAAAATCAGGCATTGCTGCCCCAAAAGTAGAACCAAAAGATTATGTTAGAGATTACCTTAGGGTCGGCATTGATCTATTACTTTGCAACCCAAGCCTTCGATATTAAAGATAAAGCTCCGGGGACAGTTCAATATACGGAAACACTCGATTTCAGAGAGCCATCCTTTACACGTATGCACCGTGAAGCAGTCGTGATAAAGCCCGCTGTGGAAGATCAGTTTCGCGGTATTGTGCGTCAGGCTTATGACTATAGTTGTGGATCGGCTGCACTGACCACATTATTGAATGGCTATGTTGGAACCCAACTGACCGAACAACAAACCATGAATGGGCTGCTCCGTTTTGGCGAATATCAGCGGATTATCGAGCGCAGAAGTTTTTCACTTCTCGATATGAAACGTTTTGTGACCGCTTTAGGTTTGGAAAGTGGTGGTTATCGAGGTGAGTTTTCAGATCTGGTCAATCAGGGACAGCCAGCAATCGTACCGATTTCCTATGCTGGTTTTAAACATTTTGTGGTGTACAAAGGTTATAAGGATGGCCGAGTCTATGTGGCAGATCCAGCACTAGGCAATATCAGTTTCGATGAAGTGCGCTTTAAAGAAGTCTGGGAAAATAACACTTTGTTTTTGATTCAAGTGCCCGAAGCCCAGCGTAAAACGCTATTGGCACTTCAAGACAGTGATTTACGACATGTCGAGGATGCCACAGTCAACCGTTATGCACTGATTGACATGCAATATCCGACTTTTTATATGGAACGCATTGCAGACAAAGCATCTACGGTTAGAAGGGGTGTAGACAACAATAAGGATTCGATGACCTATGGAGAAAAGATAAATACGTTTATGCGGTTGTATTATAAGCGTAAATAGTTGGGTAAGAAAAAAAATAACGTGGTGGATAGAATGAAGAAGAGAACGCAAGGGATGAACAAAACGTTTTTGGCACTGAGTGTCAATGTGCTCATGATTGGGGGTGTCTATGCGGCAGATGATGTAGCCGCTGCCTCATCACAAGAAAAGTCTGCCGAGCAAGCGACAGCGACACAGTCTTCTGAAGCGCTAGCTCAGGGGAGCGTGTTTACCGAGTCGAATAGCACGGCTGCCGCTGAGGCAACAGCAAGTACGCCTGCACCTGCTGTTTCGTCAAATTCGGCGGCTGAGGCACTTCAAAAACAAGAAGGTGATGCCACACAGGAAAGTAATCTTCAAGAAGTTTTCACCTCCAACGAGCGCCAATATTCTCTGATCAAACGTGGTGAAATCTCAAGTTACTACGATATTGATTATACCTACTATCGCGATACACGCTTAGATTTGGCTATTGAAGACGGTACTGTCAATCAGCTTCGAGTTGAAGAAGATGCAGCACATACTTTAACGAATACCTTTACCCTACAGTATGGTTTGCGGGATAACTTAACTTTAACCACATCGATTCCGTTTGTGGCTAAAACTGATAATCTTAAAGCTGGTTCAGGTGGAGGAGGTACTACCGCCGGTTTAGGTGATATTGCATTTGGAGCGCGTTGGGAACCTTTCCCACTCCAGACAGGGCGTTTACCTCTTATTTTATTTGGTAATATTTCGACCAAAACGGGCGATAGTCCATACGAAATTAATCCTGTCACGGATTTATCGACCGGTAAGGGCTATTATTCGGCAGGTATTGGTGCAAGTACGCGTAAATATATCGATCCGGTTGTGCTGTTTGCTTCGGTTTCTGCCAACTACGGATTTAAGGAATCAGATCTTAATCAGCGCCGTGGTACACGTACGATCACCGAGTTTGATCCAGGCATTAGTGGTGGCTTCTCGCTAGGCTTTGCATATTCATTCAACTACGACGTGTCATTGACGATGTCGTATCAGCAAAGTTTCAATTTTAATTCTGAATTTACCTATAGTTCTGGTGAAACGTACAAACCTGCTGATCAAACATCCTCTATTTTTGCGATTGCTCTTGGTGTACGTGTCTCTCCTAAAACCATTATTAACGGAACCTTGGGCATTGGTCTGACTGAAGATGCACCGGATGTCTCGCTTGGAATCTCGTTCCCACTGGATATTGCTGGATTTGCCAAAAAAATTAGCTAAGGGGAGTAGTCGCTATGCGATATCTCAGATTACGCCCGTTAGCATCAGCAATTATTCTGACGGGTTGCTCCAATGTCACTTTTGCACAGCTTGGACAAAACCTTTCTGTGGATGTGCGTTCTCTTGCGCTGGGTAATGCGGTAACTGCCGATCCGCCGGGCATCAGCGCGATTCACTTTAACCCGGCAGCATTAACCCGTATTGAAGGCTTACAAACCGATGTACAGGGCTTAATTGCCAACTTCGATATTCAGCGTGAGTTTTCTGCACCGGCTGGATATAATGTTTTTGGTTATTCCGACGACCCATTGGTGTGTAACGATGGGCCAGAAGTCGCATCGAACTTGTGTACCGACTTTAAAGGTTCGGTTCGCGGCGATGTCGAATATGCTAGTATTTACGTGCCTATTTTGAAAAAAATGGTCGATTTGGGTGAAGGTATTCCGCTTGCTGCACCTACTGCAGGGATCGCGTATAAGCCGCCCGGTTCTAAAATCACCTATGCCACAGCAGTCTATGCACCTTTGGTCGCAGGATTTGGTGCTGAAAATGGTAACCCAGGAAATTTTATGGGGCAGCAGGTTGCGCTAGAGCGTATTACCTACTTATCGCCTTCATTTGCATTTAAAGTCAATGATGAACTGTCCTTGGGGGCGTCGGTTGGAATGTCTTATCAAGCCATTTCATTGAAAACCGATTTACGCTTTCCAAACGAATTAATAGGGGTATTGCGTTTAGTTGATGAAGTGGTCTGTGCACCATTTAAAGACAATCAAGACTTTATCACCGATTTGCTTTTACTCGGGATTTGTAATGCTCAAGAGGGTATGAATCCGTTTAACCGCTTTGGACAGTTAAAGGTCACGGTCGAACAGGCGTTAAGCCCAAGCTACAACCTTGGCCTGCTTTGGGAACCGCGTGAAGATTTTAGCTTTGGTATGGTGTACCAAAGCTCGAGTAAAATGCGCCTCAAGGGTAAATATTTTATCGATAATGAACGTGCACCGCGCGAGTTGATTCGCGGTTTAAATTCCTCTGCGACGGGAAGTGTCTTTGCACGTGTGCTTGGTTTTCCTTCCAGTATTCCGGCCACGGAGTCTGGTTTGGTGGCTATGGATTTTGAATATCCAGCCCACTTTCAGGCAGGGATTACCTATAAAATTATTCCCGATTTACAAATCAATTTCGATGTGGGGTGGACAGACTATAGCGCTTGGGACAAATTCCGATTTGAATTTGATCGGCAGGTTTCGGCGTTGCAAATTGCCAAGCTACTTTCAAGCGATATCTCCAATACCAGTCTGGCGCTGCCACTTAATTTTACCTCACCATGGAGCTGGGGAATTGGGGTTGAGTATTCTGCAACAGATCGCTTGAAACTGAGAGCGGGTTATGAGCCACGTTCTTCTGCCATTCCAGACGACAAACGTAATACCCTGATTCCGATCAATAATGCACAGTTATTCGGTCTGGGCATTGGTTATCGTTTTGACGCAGATACCGATGTCGATTTGTCTGTGGGCTTTTTACGCAGTAGAGACAATATTCCGGCAGGTAGCAGTACCTTGGCCAACCAAACTGGCGTGAGTAATATTTTGCTCAATCCCTATGCTGGTTTAGATGTCAAAACCAATACAAAAGTAACCATTTTGGGGATTAACTACAGGACACGGTGGTAATGAAAAAAAACAGCATCAGACGCACTCGGCTGTGGTTTTGTATGTGTGCTGGATCACTTTTAGTTACTGGCATGAATCTTTATGCAGCCGAATTTTTTACCATTATTGGGCCTGATGGACGTCCTTTGGTGATTCAAAAGCAGACGTCTCAGCGTTCAACAGGTCATTCTGCCGCTCCCAGCTCAAAAGCTCCTTCAAATCCAGTACAAAAGTCCTATCCAACTGCGCCAACTGATGCGTCTAGATTGACTCCCGCAGTATCAAGTACCCAAACCCAAACATCTACTGGATTTATCAGTTCAAAAAAAGCAACGAGTCAACAGGCTATACCGCTGGCTGAATCGACTTCAAAGCCTGTAATTAAAGCCACTCATACTGCTGCCGCACCATCGCAATCTCCTCCAAGTGACCAAATGGCTACAGAGAGTGCTGATCAATCGATGCTGAATGTATCGCAACCCACCGTGAAACGTTCAGATCAGATGGCAGTAACAGCTACAAAAAACACAGCGCCATTGCCTGCGGTGAAGACTGATACATCATCAAGCAAGCAGTCACCCTATATTTCCAGTATTGGCGGTGAAGAATACGTCAACAGTGAATATTTAGAAAATCGTGAATTTAACTTGGATGGAAAAAAACGTTTTTACATGATGCCACAAGGGGAGATTGACTCGAAAACGGGTGTTGTGCGTATGCAGCCAGTCGAGCGTGAAAAAGGGGTGAGTCGTTCTTTTTTGAATCAGGTGCTTAAACCGAAGGCAAGTGAAACTCCGACTGAGACACTCGCATTGTCTTCGACCTACTTTATTATGCCTAAGCAAGACGTAACTGAAAGTTTGGATACGACATGTTTTGAAGGTAAAAAAATGAAGAAGGCCAAGGTATTCGATACGCAAAAAGAAGTTTCGGTCTGGCCAAGAAAACCGCTTGAAAATACCTTTGATTATGATGTGGTGCGCTTGTCTGAGCCATTAAAGCAAATGAAACTGACCTCATATGCATCGACTCAAACCAATCCCCAATTTTATTGGCCTTTTGTGGTGTTTCTCGATCAGAAAGGCTGTGTACTCGAAGGGGTGAGCGGCTATAAAAATCAAGAGTATCCTGCAACTGCACTTAAATATGCAGCATTAGAAGGCATCATTCGTTTACCCGAAAACGCGCATTATATTTTGATGACACCGTTGGCTTCCGCTCTGGACGTAGAAGATAAGTTACTGACCAATCAAGGACAAATCAAGTTAACGGCAATCCGTTAACCCAAAAGATGGGTACAACAATGAAAAAGAAAATTTTAATTTCGACCGCGCTGACTGCGCTTGTATCTGCACTGGTAGGTTGTGGTGGTGAAAGTGGCAATATTAATGAAGACACCAATAATGGCGTTACCACAAGCACCAGTTGTAAAACTACCGATGCTAACTGCCAAAGTTTCTATATGGTTTATCCAATTGCAGGTCTGAATTTCGATTGTAGCAGTGATAAGGTGAATCATTTCGTGACGGCGCAAAGTGGTAACGCATTTACAGGCGCATGTAAGCTTGGCGATACCGTTAATTTTTCGATTAAGGGTCAAACAGCAGACAAGCAGATTAATCTGGGCAGTCTAGACTTAAAAACCATTTCGCCTATCAATATTGGTCAGCAACCGCTTTCACTGCTTGATATGGCAACCGCAATGGTGGGTAAGGCACCTGCGACATTTGATTTATCGGATGATACCGTTAAGGTGGCCACTGCACTGGTACGTATTTTTCAGGCTTTAGGTGTGCAGCAAAACAGTAATATTACTGGGGATATTCAGCCTGTTGCCATGACTGAAGATTTCAAAAATGGACTCTCTAAAATTACTCGTTCCTTGAGCGTGAGCGATTTTAAAGACGGCAGCTATGCAGCGGCACTGGTGGGATGGGTCGATGTCTCGACGGTGTCTGAGGCTCAGGCATTGAATGTGGTCAAAAAAATGGCCAATATACAAAATGCAGGGATTTACAACGCAGAAATCTTTACCCCAAGCAGCTTGGTCGATCTGGCGATTTTAAAGTACACCAGTGGTTTTCGCGGCAGTTCATCTACAACCAATAAACAAATTATTGCCAATATGTACTTGATGACTGACCGACAAGGCTTAACCTCGGGCTATGGATTACAATGGCAGGGCGTACCTAAGAATACGGGTGATCTGGGTTATCTCACCTTAATTAGTCAGTTTGCACCAACCAAAATGACGGCACAAACACAAAGCACGTGGCTCAATCCACTGACCAAATCGCTGTCTTCGACACAACCTTTTCGATTTAGTTTCAGTAGCAACAGCAGCGACGACTTAAAAATTTTCCAAGGCAAATTACTCGATAACTATTTGGTGGTGGCAACAGACGATTTGTATAAGCGTGCCATGAATACCACGACGGTAGACAGTTCGGTTTTTGGACGGTGGACCAAAACTGCCGATAATGAAACCTTTAATGGGACGATTGATCTGGCCAAAATTAGTCCGATTACCTATCTCGACAGACGTGTATTTAAATCGAGTAATAACATCAGCTCTGGACGTTATCTATTTCCGCTCAATGCCACACTAATCTTTAAGTTTACAGATACCAGTGTTGGAGATGTCAAACTCGGAATCGTGATCGATGAAAATGGCGATATCCGTACCGATATTGGAGCCAATGCCACCACAAATGATATGTCTGGAAATTGTGGAATTTTGACCAATGGCATGCAAGATAACTTCGGTGTGACGCAATATCGGATTGGAACAACAGGCGCAGCCAATTTCTCGGCAAGTGACAAGTCGATCACCATTCGTATGATTTTAAATGAAGCACGATTTGGTCTTTTAGAAGGCGTGCTGCTTGGTTTAAATCAAGGACTTGCAGTCAGTGGAGAAACATCATCAGCCCAGCTTAGCTCTGGCGGTGTAAAAATCAATCTGAATAACTTATTAGACGAAAGCGCGAATTCTCGTGCGCTGTCGATTACTGACTTTAACAACAACTCGGCAAACTGGGCCAATATTTATGCGGCTTATCAACGGGTTTACAACAATATTTCCAATGTTCAGCCCGCACCGACAACTGCACAGATTGAACTGGCCAAGCGCACATCTGGTACACTAAGCATTGAGCTACCAAACTGTTATAGTGTAAAAAATAAATAATCAACAACATGAAAAAGGCCAGTATGACTGGCCTTTTTTTATTTTATCCTGTGTGATCCAGACGGGTGCCGATGGTCTCTAAATGTACCGGAAAGTGCTGTTGTTTACGGTCTTCAAAGTAATGTCGAAGCGTACGCTCAACACTTGGAAAAGCCAGTTCGCCCCATGGGATTTCGTGTTCTTCAAATAACCGCGATTCGATGCTTTCTTCACCGGCGCCGAATACACCGTCTTTGAGCAGGGCTTTGAACAACACGTAGATCTGTCCGATACGCGGAATGTTGTACATGCAGTATAAATGTTCAATGTCGATCTCGGCCTCGGCTTCTTCACGCGTTTCACGTGCAGCGCCTTCTTCCATGGTCTCAAACAACTCCATATAGCCTGCGGGTAAAGTCCACAATCCGTAGCGTGGTTCGATTGCCCGACGGCACAGCAAAACCTTATTGTCCCAAACTGCCAGTGCCCCGCAGATGAGTTTTGGATTTTCATAGTGAATATGGCCACAATTGCCACAAACACGGCGCAATTTATGATCACCTAGCGGGATCTGTTCTTCTGTTTTATGTCCACAAACGATACAAAAACTCATAACAATCATCGGGGCTAAAGATAGCTCAGCATAACTGAATTTTTATTGTTTCGCATCATTTGTATACGACCCCAAAAAAATTGAGCTATGATGGAAAAATAACAAGAATTGAGAGGCGCAAATGAGTGAACAAGGATTAACCCATCGGTTACAACAACGACTACGTTTTGCGCGACGTACTCAACCTGCAGAAGCTGCCGTATTAATTGCAATTACCGATGAAAAAGATCCGAAGGTGTTATTGACGCGGCGTTCTACCCGCTTAAAAAATCATGGCGGAGAAGTCTCTTTTCCGGGCGGAAAACGTGACCGTGGTGATACCAGTAATATCGTGGTGGCATTACGTGAAGCGCAAGAAGAAACGGCACTTAATCCCTTCGATGTCGAGTTGATGGGAGATCTGCCCATGCAGCGTGCCAAAAATGGCATGCTAGTAAAACCTATTGTCGGGCTGATTCCACCCGATGTGCATTTGATACCGCAGCCTACTGAAATCGATCGTATTTTTTTTGCTTCGCTTGAACAATTACTCAATGCTCCGCCAGAACCCCATCAGGTGAAATATATCAAGCAAACGTTGTACTTTCCGAGTATGCGTGTCGAAGATGAGGTGGTCTGGGGTTTAACGGCACGTATGTTGATTTCACTCTTTCAATATGGCCTTGGTTATCAAAAGGAGTGGCCATTCTTATTAAATTCGCCTCTATTTATTCGGCAAAAACTTGAAAAGAACAATAGAAAGGAGTAACTCAGATGATGTATAGCTTTCAAGGACAACACCCTAGAACCAAACACCATCCGTGGAAGGGGTGGATTGCAGGTAATGCGACCGTGATTGGTCAAGTCGAACTGGGTGATGAAGTCAGTATCTGGTTTGGAGCGGTCGTTCGTGCAGACAACTGTTTAATCCGGCTGGGCGATTTTACCAACGTACAAGAAAATGCCGTGTTGCATACCGATGCGGGAATTGAGCTGGTGGTCGGAGACTATGTGACCATCGGACATCAGGCTATGCTACATGGCTGCACCATTGGTGATAACAGCCTGATCGGTATTAACGCCGTGATTCTGAATCATGCCGTCATTGGCAAAAATTGCATTATTGGTGCCAATGCCCTGATTCCTGAGGGTAAAGTCATTCCCGATAATTCGGTGGTAATGGGGTCGCCGGGCAAAGTGGTTAAAACACTCGATGATCAGGGTGCAGCACAGCTTAAAATGGGTGCCATGCATTATGCCGAGCACTATAAAAAATATGTGCAGCTTGAACCGTATTTTTTTGATGAATATGAGTCAATTTGAATCTTGGATTCGTGCAAACCGATTACGTTGAATCACTCGCCTGACAGCGGGGAGTAGAGTATGATATTCAGCGTTTTTGTTAATTATATAGCGTAAGGTTTGCATGAAAGTGCTTGCATTGGAAACAGCCAATGAACAATGTTCTGTGGCCTTGATCGATCAACATCAAGAGCTTTTTTTTCAACTTGATGATCGAGCCAAGGCTCAGACTCAAACAATTTTACCCATGATTGAAGCCGCCTTGCGCGATACGCAGACCGAGCTGCATGAACTCACAGCAATTGCATTTAGTCGAGGCCCAGGATCATTTAGTGGTGTACGGATCAATGCTGCTGTGACACAGGCATTGGCATGGGCCAATGAGCTGCCAGTGATTGCAGTGTCTACTTTGCAGGCACTGGCGCAGGCCGCTTATCAAACCCATCAATTACAACAGGTAACTGCTGTTTTAGATGCACGTATGCAAGAAGTTTATTTGGCTAATTATGTACTCGATGATGCTGGCATCATGCAACTCGATGGCGAAGAACGTTTGCTGAACTATGCAGATGCTCAGGCAGCAGCTCAGTTTACCGTTGTTGGTTCAGGCGCGCATTTAATCGCGACCACAGAGACACAGGTGGCAGCAGTCCAGCCAAATGCACATCACATTGCATTACTTGCAAGACACTATGCAGCCAATAAGCAATGGGTGCCGGCTGAACAGGCACTTCCCGTTTACTTGCGTGACAATGCGTGGAAAAAAATTGCCGAGCAAGGCAAAGCACAGTGATTGCATTACCTTTGTTTTTATTGTTTATTTTTAAAGGATATACCTGATGGTAAATCCAATGCGATTATATGCTGTGGCCGAAGTAAAAGATCAGGCAGAAGCGGTTCAACAGCTTCTTCATACACGCGGTGTGGTCACTGAACTGATCGAGATTGAGCAATTAAATGCCCGTTTCTTAAGACAGCATCCCGAATTGGCCTTATGTGTCGATCATGCAGGGTTATGGCTTAGTGCCAATGGAATGAAAATGCAGCCCGACTGGATGGCTGAAATTCCTCGATTAAAACGTGCCAGCCTAAAATCTGAAATGATTGCACGAGCGTGTCAGTTGGGTGAGCAGCCGCATTTAATTGATGCCACTGCGGGCTTGGGACATGATGGTTTGCTCATGGCCAGTCTTGGTGCAGAGGTCACTTTGGTGGAGCGTCATCCTATACTTTTTACCTTGCTCGAATTTGCAAAACAACAGGCCGAACAGGATGCGTATTTAGCGCCTGTCATGGCACGTATGCACTTGATTTTTTCAGATGCTGCCGACTACTTGACGCAGCGAATTGAGCAGCAGGCGATCACTGATGTGGTGTATTTAGATCCGATGTTTCCGCAGCGTGACCAGCATCAGCAAGCAGCTAAGAAGCAGGCTCAGGTAAAAAAACAAATGCAGCTACTGCATCTGTTGTTACCTGAAGATGGGCAGATGGATTTAGGAGATCAACTGTTAGCCCTTGCACGGCAAATGGCAAAGCGTGTGGTGGTGAAACGTCCGAGACATGCTGTATTTTTAAATGATGAGACTCCTGACCATCAATGGCAGGGTGATGCCTGTCGTTTTGATGCTTATTTTCAGCTTTCTCTGTGAGTAAGTGTGATCATTGCTTCAATATTTGCCAAAACTTTGCTATATAGTGAACATGCGTCACTAAGAAAATTGCACTTCGGATTCAACTCATAAAGTGCTTACCAAACTCACGGCCTCCCGAACAATTCTATGATCGACCTCAAACCGTCCATTAACTTTTGGCATGATTTTAAAAGCAACCAAACCGCGGGTTTATGGTTATTTTTGGGGTCGAGACGTTCGCTTCAGGTCATCCATCCCTCAATTTTTCAGCTTTTGGTTTGGGGTGTGTTGGGTGGTGCTGCCAATACGCTCTTTAGCTGGTTGGTGGCAGGCGATGGAGGCGCATTTAACTCTCAAGGATTGGTCAGTTACGCGTTATGGCCATTTCTGGCACTGATTGTCGGGATTTTCCTTTCTCAGCGAACCAACAATGCCCGTCTGATGCTGGTGCCTGCAATTTTGTGGCTGGTACTGGATACCAATATTGCGCTTTTACAAAGTTTGATCCAGTATCTGGGCCAGCTCGACTATTTGCCTTATTCATTGTATGACTATTTGCCGAGCATCTTTATGGTGCTGTTTGTATGGCAAAGTCTGGCGGTGGTATGGGTATTTGCCCGTGAATTAAAATGGCCATGGTGGGAGCGTGCACTCATTATGATTGCAACGCTGGTGACTCTGGTGGTGTGGCAGGGATCGGTGCGTAGTCAGCCGATCTGGAAAGTAGAAGATGTTCCTCCTAGCTTTGCCGAAGATGCTTTTTATGCACAGAGTCGCCTACTCAATAAAGCCCTTGAGCAAATTCAGTATGGTGAGTTCGCGCAAAGTCACTGGTACTTTTTAGGGGTGGCAGGTGCCAGTTATCAGGATGTCTTTAAATCTGAAATTATGCGCATTAAAGAGCAATTCGATACGCGTTTTGGCACCATTGGTCGCTCGATGATGCTGGTCAATAATCCAGATACCCGGACCCAGATTCCGTTGGCATCGAAAACCAGTATCGCGATGGCGTTAAACCGGATTGGGCAACAAATGAACCGTGAAAGTGATGTGCTGTTTTTGTACATGACTTCGCACGGCGCGCCAGATCAGTTTGAAATTGAAAATGCACCGCTAGATTTAGGGCAAGTCGATCCAAAATGGCTACGTGAAGCCCTCGACAAGTCCGGTATTCGCTGGCGTGTCATTGTGGTGTCTTCGTGTTTCTCGGGCAGCTTTATCCCCGCATTACAATCACCAGATACACTGATTATTACGGCATCGGCTGCCGACCGACAATCATTTGGTTGTACCAACGAAGCCGATTATACCTATTTTGGTCGGGCACTCTTTGATCAGGCCATGCGTGATCATCATTCAATGAAAGATGCATTCTTGCAAGCCAAGCAAACCGTCGCAAAATGGGAACAGGCACAAGGTTTTGAGCCTTCCGAGCCACAATGGATGATTGGTAAAAATATGGAATTGATGCTACCTCAACTCGAACAACATTTATTCCCACAACAAACTGTGCCACAGGCCAGCGTAATTTCACATGAGGAAAAGACCCATGGAACTGCTGCAAAAAAACAAGTGTTATGACGGAGAACAACGAATTTATCAATTTGAGTCGACCCATTTAAACGGGACTACTCGATTTGGGATTTTTTTGCCGCCTGCGGCACTTGAAGGCAACCGCTGTCCGGCGCTGTTTTATCTGGCTGGCCTCACCTGTACCGAAGAAACCTTTGCAATCAAAGCACATGCTCAGCGTCTGGCTGCACATCTTGATTTGGTTTTGATTATGCCAGATACCTCGCCGCGAGGTGAAGACGTGGCCAAAGGCGATCATTGGGATTTGGGGCAGGGAGCAGGTTTTTATATCAATGCCACTGAGCAGCCTTGGCAAGCCCATTATCAAATGGAAAGTTTCATTGCCGAGGAGTTATATACTTTGGTTCAGCAACAGTTTCCAGTTGATTCAAACCAGACCGGCATCATGGGCCATTCGATGGGCGGGCATGGGGCATTGACGCTAGCGTTTAAGTATCCTGAAAAATTCAAATCCGTTTCTGCATTTGCGCCAATTTGTGCGCCTGTACAATGTCCGTGGGGCCAAAAAGCATTTTCACATTATTTGGGGGCAGATCAAGCCGTATGGCAAGATCACGATGCAAGTGTATTGGTTGAAAGCAAAGGTGCTTTGTTTAAAGATATCCTGATTGATCAGGGCATGGATGATCAGTTTTACGATCAGTTAAATCCAGATATATTTCAACGTGTATGTCAAACAGTGGGGCAGCCTCTCACCTTAAGAAAACATGCAGGTTATGATCACGGCTATTATTTTATTCAGAGCTTTGTTGAAGATCATTTGCAATTTCATGCCGTACAGCTTGAAGGATAAATATTTAGATTCAACCGATTGAAAGTGAAGCAGAAATGCTTCACTTTTTTTATTTTAGAGCGTATCCCATGTTGCATCAAACTCATGTTGTGCCATTCGGTTCAAGTGCTCAATCACCACACCTTCAAGGCGGCTATGATCGTCAAGATCACTTTCAATACGTGCCACAAGCGCCGTATCTGAAGGTGTTAAAATGACGGTTGCTGTCGGCATCAGAATTCGAAATTCTGTTTCTGACTCTGCCACTTCAAATTTGTGTTTCCAATGATTGACTAGGCGTTTCGCAATACGTTTACCGTCTTGTGTATCAAGTGTTGTTTGTGTTTTCACTGTGCTGTCCTCAAGTATAGATCCTGACATTAGCAAATTTTACAGCGGGATAGTACCGGCCAAACGAGAATGCTGCGTTGCAATTTTGCAATCTCTTGCGCTGAAACTGTGTAGGATAAACAGGCAGTCTGTACTTGATTTTGTTATACTGTTGCTCTTGTTCTTCAGTTTGCCAGGTCGTATATGTCCAAGCCGTATTTGATTGCTCCTTCTATCTTGTCTGCCGATTTTGCCCGTTTAGGTGAAGATGTCGAACGTGTTTTGGCGGCGGGTGCAGATGTCGTTCATTTTGATGTGATGGATAATCATTATGTACCGAATCTGACCTTTGGTGCGGGTCTATGTAAGGCGCTTAAAAGTTATGGCATTCAGGCACCAATTGATGTGCATTTGATGGTATCGCCAGTCGATCGAATGATTGGGGATTTTATTGAAGCAGGTGCAGACATTATTACCTTTCATCCAGAAGCATCTGATCATATCGATCGTTCACTGCAACTGATTAAAGCAGGGGGTGCTAAAGCTGGGTTGGTATTTAACCCGGCAACGCCTTTGCATTATCTTGATTATGTAATGGATAAAGTCGATCAAATTTTACTCATGAGTGTCAACCCGGGGTTTGGCGGACAGAAATTCATTCCAATGACACTCGACAAATTACGTCAGGCACGCAAATTGATTGATGCCAGCGGTCGTGATATTCGCCTTGAAGTTGATGGTGGTGTTGGCCCAGCCAATATTCGAGAGATTGCTGAAGCAGGTGCGGATATGTTTGTTGCGGGTTCAGCCATTTTTGCAAAACCAGACTACAAAGCGGTTATTGATGAAATGCGATTAGAGCTGGCCAAAGTGGGCACTCAGTCTGTATAAGAGTAAACACTTTAGTTTATACATGTCCTGTGGATAACTTTGTTTATAACTATATGGATAACCGTGTTCATAAGTGTATGGATAAACTGGTGATAGAATAATCAATCATAAAACAATTGCTTATTTACACATCAGTTTTGGTTTAAAAAGCGCGCAATATGCGTGCTTTTTTTACGAGTGAACGTTTCGAATAACATTTTATTTTTGGGTTGAAATGTTGTTAAAGTGACTGCTCAAACTTCTAGCAATACGCACAATCGTAAACTGAGCGATATAAATGAGGATTGAGCCTGTGCACGAATTTGGCTATGCTAGATAAGGGTGTGTAAGAGCAAAGACATTACCATTTTTTGGAGCATTGGGTTTGAACGTGCGTTTTCGTCGATATCGCTGGTTGGTGTGGCTCATGATGATCTTCATGAGCTGGAGCAGCTTTGCCATGGCATCGACAACGCTAAAGCATGCATCACCTTCAAACCAAGGCATACCGCTGCAACATTTAAATCATTCGGCACATGATCATGGCGCCATGTCTGATTGTTATCAATCAGTGATGAAACATAGCTATGCCACACAGGCAACAGAAAAATCTGTCGCATCCGATTGTGCCAGTATCAATGATCATTCCAGTCAATTTTTTGCAGACTGCCAAAAATGTACACCATTACATTGTCAGATGATCAGTTGTGTCATGTTGGGCGAAATTCCCATAATCGCCTTGCCGACATCGTATACACTGGTGTCGAGTACAGCCATAGACTATAGCTCCAATACTGAGAGTGGCTATCTCACAGATATTTTACGTCCTCCTAGAGCCTAATCTCGATTTAGATCTTTAACGTTACGCGTTTAATGTTTTTTAAATTTTGAGGTTAGTCATGAAATTAAAATTGCCAACCCTATGGTTTGCTGCAATGTGTCTGGTGCTGTCCAGCGCGGCCAGTGCAGCGGTAAAAACCTATCATCTGACGATTGATCAACACAACATCAATCTCAATGGAAAATCAGTCAGTAAAATCACGGTAAATGGGCAGTTTCCAGCGCCGTTGCTGGAATTTAACGAAGGCGATGAGGCCGTCATCCATGTGTACAATAACTTAAAGAAAGCACAAACCGCACTGCATTGGCATGGATTATTATTACCCGGCTTGATGGACGGCGTGCCGGGATTCAACGGATTTCAAGGGATTCGTCCGAATGGTGATTTCGTCTATCGTTTTCGTGTTCGTCAAAATGGCACCTATTGGTATCACGCTCATAGTAAGGGGCAAGAGCAAGACGGACTCTATGGGCCATTGATTATTTATCCAAAGCCAAGCCAGCATCAAGATGCAGCGCCTCCTGTGCAGCGTGACTATGTGGTAATGCTTTCAGATTCACATCCGACTCGTGGCGATCAGATTTTAAAAAATCTGAAGAAAGATGCAGAGTATTATCAAAACCGCCGTGAAACATGGTCGGATGTGTGGCAACAGGTGAAGCATGAAGGCGTGAAAGCCACATGGCAAGATCGCAAAATGTGGAATCAGATGCGTATGCTGAAAACGGATTTGTCCGATGTGAGTGGTTATACTTTTCTGGTCAATGGCAAAGCACCAGACCAAAACTGGACGGGCCAATTTCTGCCGGGCGAACGTATTCGATTGCGTTTTATCAATGCCGCAGCAATGTCATTTTTTGATGTACGGATTCCCAATTTAAAGATGACGGTCGTGGCTGCCGATGGTCAACCCGTTCAACCTGTATCGGTAGATGAATTTAGAATCGGTGCTGCCGAAACCTATGATGTCGTGGTACAACCTCAGCACGATGCCTATCAGATTCAGGCCGAATCGATTGACCGAACCGGATTTGCTTTAGCATCACTCATCAATAAAAATGCCAGTCATCTTAAAGCTTTTCCTGCACCTGTGGCACGGCCTCGCACTGTACTGACCATGCAAGACATGGGACACGCTCACATGAGTACATCTGCGCAGGCACCAGATATGCATACCACTGAACATGATTCGATGCCGATGCAAGAAGATCATGCACACATGCAACACATGCCGATGGCCTCCATGGATCAGCAGCACGATTTACACATGCAGCACATGATGCAAAACGATGATACCCGTGTGCAGGGCTGGTCGAATGCCGCCACGCCAAAGGGTATGAAAGCCCTCAGTTACGCCGATTTACGTGCTCGCACGCCACAGACAGATCTGCGTGCTCCAGATCGAGAAATTGAAATTCGTTTAGGCGGTACGATGGAGCGCTATATCTGGACGATGAATGGACAAAAGTTTTCAGAGGCCAAGCCGCTTCAGGTCAAATATGGCGAGCGTGTTCGGCTAAAATTTATCAACGAGAGCATGATGGCGCATCCTATGCACCTACATGGCATGTTTGTACAACTTGAAAATGGTCAAGCACCTGAAAATCTTCCCAACAAGCACACCATTATTGTTCCTCCAGGGCAAACTGTGAGCGCACTTTTAACCGCAGATGAGGTGGGCGAGTGGGCCATTCACTGTCATTTGCTCTACCATATGTCGGCAGGCATGATGAATAAGCTGATTGTTGCGCAGACCGATCACAACTCAGATACAGCATCAAGTGCTTCATCTGTCGCGGAGCTGGCACCAACGCCATCACAAGGAGCTCATCATGCGCATCACTAAAATGACCTTGTGTATCTGCGCGGCGTTAGGCAGTACAGGTACAATTGCACAAACTTCAAATGAGCAGATGTATATCCATTCTCACGCTATCATGCCAATGCCAACGACCACTCTAAAAGATACACATCTTGCATATCAGGAGTCCGATGAAGCGCAACATCATCGCGATCAGCACGGCGGACAGTGGTATCAGGCCACACAAGTGGATACTCAGTGGATGGTAAATACCCACGGCAAAGGTGCAGTACAATCGGAACTGCGGAGTTGGTGGGGAACAGATGAAAACAAGCTGTATCTCAAGGCAGAACTTGAGAAAGAAGAATCTGCGTCTGCTTCACGCAATATTTCTATGCGCTATAGCCGGATGATTTCTGATTTTTGGGATATTCAAACGGGCTTAAGGTATCGTGATGATGCATCGGAATCAGCACATGAGGCACTTGATGGCGTGATTGCACTACATGGTCTGGCGCCATACTTTTTTGAAACGGATCTCTCGCTGTATGTAGGCGCACATGGCTACACTGGCTTAAGCGTCGAAACCGAACGAGATGTGTTGCTGACGCAGAAGATTGTAATAAAACCGTATTTGAAAGCAGATATTGTGATCTCGGATCAATCGTCAGAAGCTGCTAAAACCGGTTTGAACGAGCTGAAAACCGGATTACAAACACGCTATGAAATTAACAAAAAAGTGATGCCATTCATTGATGTTGCATATCATTATAAGCAGCATCCCACAGCACTTTTTTCCGTTTCAGATCGAGCGTGGTGGTATGGTGCGGGCGTGACATTTAAGTTTTAATGTAAGTTATTTTGAAATAAGCCGCTGATCAATGTATCAGCGGTCACCGATGTAATGCTCATGGTGCATAAATGAATTTAAAACAGCAGTATCAAACCAATCTGATTACCGATGCTTTGCTGCATTCGCTGCATACCCATTCACCACGTACTGTGATGTCCCAAGAATTATTGAATATTCCGGTCGATGACGATCTCAATCGTCAGTTTATGAGTTTTTATTATTTGCCTGAGCTCACACCCGCGACCCAGCAGCAGATTAGAACGTGCTTGGGTAATTTAGATCATGTGGGTTATATCGAGCTTGATCAGCAAACCCATCACTTGGCGGTTTATCATGATGGCCCCGTACAGCCTATTGAAGCGCATTTAAATCAAAATGGAATTCAATTGGTATTTCAGCAAACCCAGACCAATTATATCCCTGAGCCAATCGACTGGTCGTATATGCAGCGGCGTAATCAGATGATTAGCTGGTTGCTCAGTATTAATCTGGTGATGCTGATCGTGACGTTCCTCACAGGAGTGATTGCTTCTTCTACCGCGTTGATGGCGCTCGGGTTGATTCTACTGAGCGATGTGATGATCTATGCCATGATGCTCTTTGCGATTCAGGAAAAACAAGTCGGCTTATACAAACTCACCCGCGCAGGCGTGTATTTACAATTGGGCTTAAGCCTGATGTTGATGTTGGGTGTGGCCTTGCAGATTGTGATGCGTCAATCCGCCATGTCGCAAATGGTGGTGCTCGTGGGGTTACTGGCGCTCCTTACCATGCTGGTGAATATGTGGTTATTGATACAGACCCACGCGGCCGAACTGGATTTAAACTGGAAAACATTACTGAGTTTTTATGAAGTGGTATTTAGTTTTGCGGTGGTGATTGCGGGTTTGCTGTGCCTTCAACTTAATTCGAACTGGCCGGATATTGTGATGACAGTGCTCATGGTGATGTTCTTGCTCAACCGTTCCCGCAAAGTGTTTCAGAAAAAAACCTCGTTTGTGATTCAGTAATTGATTTTGTTATGTACCAATAATGTGGGCTTTTGCTTTTTTAACGACCCATCCTATATTAAAGTATTGAAGTTGAGGAGGAACGACCTCCCCCAGAGTGGGAAAATTATCAGGCCGACCTGATTATTCAATAAGGATGTAAGCATGGCTTGGTTGATTCTGATTCTTGCTGGTTTTTTTGAAGTGATATGGGCGTACTCGATGAAGCTTTCTGAAGGCTTCACTCGAATAGTACCAAGCGTTGTAACAATCATTTTTATGCTGTTAAGCGTTATTTTACTCTCGATTTCAATGCGTACCTTGCCGCTTGGTACTGCCTATACCGTCTGGACAGGAATCGGGGCGATTGGCTCATTTGTATTGGGGATTTTTCTATTGCACGAGCCAGTGAGTGCCATGAGAATGCTCGCTGCTGTCTTAATTGTTTCGGGTTTGGTTCTTATGAAACTGTCTACACATTAAACCGAATGAAGTAATTTAAACCGATTCAAGCTGGCAATTGACCATCCACTTTATCCCGAACTGATCGGTAAAGGCGCCATAAAGGGCACCCCAAAAGGTTTTCTGTAGTTGCGTCTCGATGTGTCCACCTGCCGAGAGTAAATTAAAAAGACGTCGTGCTTCGGTCTCATCGTGATCCAGATTAATCGAAATATAGTGATTATTGCCTTTGCTGAGTCCGCGCGAGTCTGCTGCACAGAATTGTTCATTGATATCAGATCCCATCAGCACGGTATAGGCATTAATGGGTAAAGAGACATGCAAAATCTGTTGACGTTGCAGATCGGAAAGCGACTGGGCGTCTTCGGCGGGGATATCAGCGTATCGAGTGAGTTGTGCAAAATGACCACCAAATGATTGATAAAAGATAAACGCGGCTTCGGTTTCACCAGCAAAGTTGAGATAGTGATTAAGCTGCATCGGCGTGATCCCAAACGATGATAATAATGTTTTTAATTTAGTCTCTTTTGAGCAAAAAACAGTATTTTTTATCGGAAAATACAAAAAAACTCCCGCTGTGAACTGCACCCCGAAAGTTGGACACATTTAGTCTAATTTGAAGGGTGCTTTTCTATGGCTAAATATTCTCAAGAATTTAAACTTGAGGTTGTCGAGTACTACTTATCTGGTTTTGGTAGGAATCAAGTCAGTCATAAATTTGGTGTACATCGCAGTGATGTTGCCAAATGGGTCACTATTTATAATAAATATGGTATTGAAGGTCTAAGTAGACATCAAACAAAAACGGTATATACACCTGAATTTAAATATAAAGTTGTTCAATCTGTTCTTAAAGACGGATTATCCTCACGTGATGCCATGTTGAAATTCAACCTAAAAACACATGTTCAGGTTTTAGATTGGCTCCATCAATATCAGCAATATGGTATAGATGCCTTAAAGCCCAAACCCAAAGGACGACCCAAACAGATGCTAAAGCCCAAGATTCCCCAAATCAAACTTTCCCAGGAAGATCGTGATAAGACTCAAGAACAGTTACTTGAGGAACTGGCGTATCTACGTGCGGAGAATGCTTATTTAAAAAAGCGGAGAGCCTTAATTCAGCAACAAAAAGAACAGGAACAAGCCGAACAGCAATGGCTGTAAGACTCATATCTGAATTAAGGCAAAGCCATAAATTGAAATATCTATTACGCGCATCACAAATGGCTCGTAGTACTTACTTTTATCATGAGCAACGATCAAAGCTTAACGATAAATACAGT
>Ga0308171_1001527_pt1 | contig 30205 bp, 36 predicted proteins | sample PhyGR1_FD_202135 | JGI IMG/M metagenome (GOLD analysis project Ga0308171, IMG submission 202135) | Phyllosphere microbial communities from UC Gill Tract Community Farm, Albany, California, United States - DLSLSG.R1 | ecosystem: Host-associated > Plants > Phyllosphere > Unclassified | place: USA...
GTGGCCTATATCAGCTGCGTGGATGCCCGTGGCGCGCGAGCCTGGGGAGTGAGTATCGACAATGACACCGCCCGCGCCGCCCTGCAGGCGCTGCTCAGCGCGGCAGGCCAGTTTCTGCAGGCGGAAAGTAGTCCGTCGGAGAGACGCCCAGCAGACGACGAAACATCGCACTAAACGCGCTGGGGCTTTCATAGCCCAGCTCCAGCGCCACCCGCAGCACGGAGTCGCCCTGAGCTAGTCGCGTCAGGGCGATAGCCAGTCGGGCACGCCGCACCCAGTCGCTGAACTGCAGGCCGGTTTCACGCATAAAATGGCGGGCCAGAGTGCGGCCCGAGACATTCAGGTGGGCGCTGGCTCGCAGTAGCGTCCAGCTCTCACCGGGCGTCTGCTGAATCAGCTCGCACAGCGCCTGTAAACGGAGACTGTCGGGCGTCGGCAAGGCAAAGGGCAGCACGTCCATGCCGCGGATTTCATCCAGAATCAACTCCATCACCCGCTCGGCCCGACTGCCTGCGGCGTAACGCTCTGGCAGGCTCAGCGCCGTGACAATCAGCTCGCGCAGCAGCGGTGAGATTTGCACCACCTGACAACTGGCGGGCAGATCGGCACGCGCCAGCGGATCGATAAACAGCGTGCGCGCCGCCACACTGCCGGTAATCTGCAACGCATGACGGGTAAATGCGGGCAGCCAGACGCCGCGACTCGGCGGCACAATCCAGCTGCCATACTCCGTCTCCACCCGTACCACGCCGCTCAGGGTGTGGATCAGCTGGGCACAGGCGTGCTGGTGCCAGGGTTCGCTGGCACCGTGCAGGTAATCGTGCGCCAGCGGCACCAGCGGACGCGTGCTGAAGTCAAAATGCTGCTGACTCATTGCGCCTTCAGGTAGCGGTAGATCACCGCCAGGTCCTCTTCACCGTGTCCGGCCTCCACCGCCTGCTGCCAGAGCTGTGCAATATTCTCCAGCGCCGGCAGCGGCGTCTCTGCGGCATCCAGCGCCAGGCGGGCATCTTTCAGCGCCCAGACCAGATGCATCTGCGGCGTGAAGTCGTCGCTGGCGATCATCCCGAGCTTCATTTTTGCATACGGTGCGGCCAGCGGACCGCCCTCCAGCACCTGCCAGAGATCGTCGGTGGAAAAGCCGAACTGCTCTGCCAGCCGGGTACTCTCCGCCAGGCTTTGCATCATGCCAATCAGCCAGCTGTTGATGACCAGCTTCATCCGGGTGCTTTTTCCCGCCTCACCCAGCCACTGGGTACCTTTACTGATGGCAGCAAACACCGCTTCTGCCGCCTGCGCCCGGCTCTGATCGCCGCTGGCCAGCACCAGAATCTGCGCATTCTCTGCTGGTGCTTTGGTGCCGGAGACTGGCGCATCGATCAGTAACAAATCGGGGCGTTTTTCTGCGAAAAAGGCGATCAGCGCGTCGGTTTTTTCTACGCCGATGGTGCCCATCTGGCAGAGCGTCGCGCCCTGCTTAAACGCCTCTTTGACCTGATGCAGCACCTGCTCAGTGGTGTCGCCATCAGACAGCATGGCGATCACGACATCTGCTTCACGCACCGCCTCGGCTGGCGAGTCAGCCAGCTGCAAACCCGCATCCAGCAGATCTTCGCCGCGCGCGCGGGTGCGGTTCCAGCCATGAACGCGAAAGCCTTTTTTCAGCAGGTTGGCGGCAAATGCGTGCCCCATTGCGCCTAATCCCAGAACCGCCACTTCAGGTTGTTTCATGCTGACTCCCGTGAGTTTTTTTGTCTGCATCCGGGTGAATCGGACGCCATATCACTGCAAAAGATGGATTCCAGCCTGGCGGTAAACAGAGAAAAAATCCAGCCCGAAACGATGTACCCCAGCGCATCAAACCCTTACCATATGCGGAAATTGTTCCACCTGGTTCATATCCTCTCTTTTTTCAGGCCACATATAATGAAAATAATCTCTCTGCGCCAGGCGACGCTGTTGATGTTGCCTGTCATTTTGCCACTGCCGCTGCTGGCGGCGGATAATGACAATACCCTGGTCGTCACGGCTGCACCGCCGGAAACGGGCCTTAACGAACTTGATACGCCTGCGGCCCTGAGCGTGGTCAGTGGTGACGATATGCGCCAGGCAGCGCCGCGCGTTAACCTGTCGGAAAACCTCAGCAGCGTGCCGGGTCTGCAGATCCAGAACAGGCAAAGCTATGTACCTCACCTTTAAAAATCATAGCTAATTCTATGTTATCTTTATATTTGTTAGGATATCGCAGAATGAGTCATGAAAAATATTGTACTCATTTATGTACTCAATTTAGCTTTGATTTTTTGAAGTATAATTGGGTGGTATTTTACTTTTAGGAGGGAATTGCTATGTGGAAGAAGCCAGCATTTATTGATATGCGCTTAGGTCTGGAAGTGACTTTGTACATTTCTAACCGTTAATGAAGATGCCCGCAAATGTGCGGGCATTTTTTAGATGGTCGGCCTACAGCACTCATACACAGCAATGATCTCGGCCGTGACCTTCCCCAGCACGATAATCCCTTCCATGCCCTCTCCGTCGATTGTCTCACCGTCTGAGGTGATAACCCCTGTACTGAACAATCTACCCAGTTGCGGGAACTCGCCCATCTGGAATGCGACCTTGTCGCCCGGCGCTGGCTTGAGTGACTTGTCAGCTAGCACGAACCCGTCAGGCGTCTCAATCAGGATCATGTTGTTTCGGTGAGGCATCAGTACATCGTTCAGGTCGATGCGCCGCTCTATGTAATCGGACGCTGGTGATGGAAATCCCATAGCTACCTCACGTATCCCATGTTGCGTAACGACCAGGTCTTATTCTCGCTTTCCTCGGTGACCAGCTCGAAGAAGAAGTTCTGGTAACGCCTAATCCACCGGTTGCACTCCTGCAGCGTCCACACGTGATTAACGTCATCCAGCCGCTTCTGGAATGCCGCAGTGGTGACAATCTGACGCCCCCGGCCATCCTTCGTTATCGCTCCAGTGAACGCCGCGTGTATGTCACTCTCTCTCGCCATAATAAATCCTCTTCTGATAAATACTGTATGGATAAACAGTAATATCGATCGGTAGTTTTGATCAAGGCGGAGCGGTGGACATATTTGTAAAGGGGTTGAGGAGAAAGGGTTTTTAGTTGGCGCTTGCGATGGTGAGTGACTAATCTCAAATGACCCACCCCGCAGCCTGCTGAGACCGGCGCGGTCTGTAGCTGCCCCGTCGCCGGGGCTTTTTTATGACCCCTGCTGATCGTTACTTTCAGGTATTGAGCCGGGCTTATCTACCGGAGCTTCTTCTTTGGAATAAACCTCAACACGCAGGTCCACCCAGCGTCCAGCAGGTATGTCTATTGGTGCACCATCCTCATATCCCGTCACTTCGTTACGCGCAAAGGCTGGCGCTGACCTATGCTCACGATGGAACGTCTTGATAAGCAGATCGCCTGATACACCCACTTCGTAATCGACCCACAACAATGCAAGGTCGTTGCGATCTTTAGGCAGACCGATACCACCATCAGGACCGCCCCATGCAGCATCTGAGTTAAATCCCTGCGTGCCTGTAATGCGATATACACCTTCACTGACGCGCTCAGAGGTCACTCCGCTGGCCTGGTCGTTAACTTCGCATGTCCCATCGGAGAACAGCTTTACGATTGGCGAAGCGCGTTTGATAAAGCCGTTACTGTCGACAGTTGTATTGCGTGAATGCCAGAGCTTCGACCATCCCTTCCAGCCCTGATAACCGGGATAAGCAGAGTTTCTGGAGTTAAGCCAGTAATCACCTGATGATCCCCATGTGCTCGCTATAGCTGTACCTACGTTAGCGTTAGGTGACGGGAAGTAGTTAACAAGGGAATACTGAGAAGGTGCATCCCAAGGGCTTACTGTATTTGGAGTGTCAGCATGAAGCTTCATGCCTAAGTCGAGCGTAGAGGCGAAACTCCCATACCAGTCATTTCCGGAGCCCTCAGTGAGTACGCGAGCTGTTGTAGCTGCAAGATTCGTTCTGGCTGTTTTCTTATCGGCAACGCTGTTCAGGTTGTCCTGCTTTGTGAGCACATCGGAAGAATTAGCCTTGCTTCCTAGCTGAGTCGATAAGTAGTTCCAGCTGGGACCGCTGAACTGGCTGCCGTCAGGAAGATTAACAGTTATGTTCCCGGAGCCACTATATACCTGCTGCCAGTTAACTTTGTCGAGATTCAGCCCGCGAATTGCCCTGGCCGTGTCAGCTGCCGTCTGCGCTGGGATGCTAACCATCGCGGCATTAGGAAGCGCAGTCCAGGCTATGCCTGATGCAGTTGGACCATTGTAAGCTGTGATGAGGGTAACGCCAGTGGCGGAGTTAACGGATTGCACAGCGAGCGTGAAGGTCACTCCACCTACGATAGCGATGATGAAGTCGTTCATCTTCAGCTCGGATGAAAAATTAGTACCTGATCCGGTTACTGCTGTTGAGTTGTTAGTTAGTGCAATAGTGCCTGCTGGCATAGCTTTCTCCGGGCAATAAAAAACCCGGCGCGGAGGCCAGGTTCTCATAACTTATGATTGCGTCAATTCGCTTTAAAAACGACTCTCAAAGCAACATCTTTTTGCTGGTCATTCTTAGGATAATTCCATGTTGCTATTTGTCTTTTAACATCACGGTCAAAAACATACTTGGGATTTACTCTTATGATCCTGATGTTTTCAGTTTTACCTTCACGGGATATGTCATAGAGCACATTAATCTCACCACCGATCCGAAGCATTTCGGCCCTTTTAGGATAAGTAATTTTATTTTCTGCATGTACGACCGTTGAAAAAATAAAGAGCAAAGCCGTTATAAATTTGCGCATAATTGTCTCCATAATAGGGAGCATCTCACCCCTAAATTGAATCAACATCAAGTCATAAAAATGATCGTGCAGATCAATAATATTAACTAAGATTTGAAAGTATCCCGTATGGGATGCGCATTCCATAAGGCTTTAGCGTGCTGGCCCACGACTGCTGATTCTGATTCACCCACTGACATTGCAAAGTCCCGTTAATAAACCTGAAAAAAGGACCTGAGAAACCTGTCACTGAGCCATCGTCAGAAATATTCCCACCAGGAACCGAACTGATAAGAAACCACGTATTTGTACCTATGGACTGGGAGTAAACAGCGTTATCTAAGTCAAAGTTAGCGGGCACGTCGAAGAACCCCAGTATACGTGGTATTTTTGCCGCCATCACTGCAGACCAGACAAGCTGTCCCGCTGAGTTGAATACATCTCTGTAGCCGCTTTCTACAGGCATGTCGCTCCGTGTGCGGGCCATTGAACCAGCATTGGCAGTCATCCAGTCTGGGCCGGTGAAAAACATTTTCACGTTATTATTTGGTTTAAACCATCGCAGGCTATCATCAAGTGGAACGCTGGCGCTTACGTGTCCCATGTCAGTTGAGTTTCCCAATTGGCATGAGATATCGTAGTAACCGATATCTGTGATGCCTGCATAATTAACCGTGTCCTGATAATAGGTTCCCTTAAAATCAGAATCGATTACAAGGGCCCCCGCCGAGTTCCATACCTGATATCCACTCATATGAATGCGTACATGTCCAAAGTTAAGGTGACGGCAGCGGTATATGCTGAGAGTTTAAAGATTCGATAACCCCCATCGTATGCACGAGCAGCAAAGTTAGAGGGTGTGAAATAAACAGAACTTGAGGCAGAAACGACAACCACAAATGATCCTGATGTCGTCAGCCCCCCGAATGAGCCAGTCACTTGATTGGTATTCGCCGCCATAGTGACAGTCGTTCTGCCGAGATACCGAGTGTTATAGTCTCCAATATCGACGATCAGCTTTCCGGTTGCGTCCCAGCATTGAAGCCCCCCGGCCATATAACCTCCTTACCAAAGACCGTCTCTGATCCGTAATGTGCCATTTGCGTCATATACCTGCCGCAACGTGCCAGTATCGATTACTCTTCCCGAGCCGTTTGCCGCGTTCCGCTCAAAGGTCCCATCTTTACCAAGTCGCCAGCCAGCAGCATTTGGTACGTAGTTCGTTGACTGGATGTATGCAGCGATCATCGCGCTCGTAATTGTCGCATCACCAATAAAGGCAGAGTTGATAATGGTCTGGCCGTTCTGAATGGCAAAGAAGGTTTTCGGTGTAGCGCCTACCTGAGACATCACAGCAAATCGGTCCGCAAGGAAAAGAACTTGTGTCTGCATGCCTGCAGGTGTGTTTTCAACTCCAATTCCCATCCCGGCAGCGTACTGACGCCCATTGCTATCCACGGCCACTTTGACAGAGTACTGCGCTGACAGCTTGCCGTTGGTATCGGCCAGCGCGGTAGATGTTTGCTGAACTGCGGCAGTATTCTGGTCAACAGTGGCCTGCACCTGTTCAAACTTTTGCGCATAAGCCTGATCGTTTGTGGCGATAGTTTGTTTGACCGTAAGGATATCAGCACGGTTTTTACCAGACTCAGCCATCTGGTGATCAACGGTTGCGTCGAGGTTGAGCGCGTTCTGCAGCATGGCATCGATGTTGGTATCAACTTTGGCTATGAGCTGCTTACCGGCATCGGTTTTGAGAACTTGTTCAGTAATATCGCCCAGTAACGCGGTTGCATCCACGCTGCTTGCGCCTTCAACATACGTCGTCCAGTCGCCAGTGTTGCCGATACGGTCCACCAGCCGGGCGCGGTACCAGCGGCGAACCCCTGCGGGCATAGGGCCGTGTTGATAGCTGACGCCCGGATAAGGAACATAGGCAAGAAACTGTGGATTCTGTCCGTCCGGCGTGGTGGCCACCTGAATTTCTGTATAAGAGGTGTCGCCTGAGCCATCAGGAAATGCCCACGTCACATCAATCGCCCACACCACATTATCCGTGGCACGGAGATTAACTGGTGCGCCTGGCTTACCCGCCTTGCCCGTAAGCGAAGTTGAGTCAGCATAACCCCACGGAGAAGAAACTTCTGCCGCGTTAACGCCGCGCACACGCACATCATAAACGCCGGTATAGATACCCTGAATGCTGAAACCCTGTGCGCTGGTTTGGCTGACGTTTACCCAGTCGCCCTTGTCCTTGCGCCATTGAGCTAAGTAGCTAATAGCGCCCTCAACACGATCCCATGTAACCTGCATTGAGGAGACAGAAAGACCCTGCTCAACAAAGCTGACTTCACTGATTGTGATGTTGGCCGGCGCTTTCAGAACGCTGATAGGCGTAACCGTAATTGGCGCTGGCTCAATGCGTACACCATCGTCAATGTAGCGGTACTTATTCGGGTCGTGCTGTACGCCTGCAATAGTAAACGTGCCGTCATCGTTACCGGCCACGGAGGTCACACGGAAATACTGAATTGCCAGATTATCGCTGTCGATAGCCCACACCGCGCCAGCTACCGGCGACATACGGAATGAGGTATTTACGCTGACCGTTTTCTTATCCGCGCTGATGCTGCCGATCGTCCGGGTCTGCGCGGTACCATCTGGCAGGTTTACCACCAGTCGATCACCGGCTACATAATCAACCGGGCGGTCCAGCGTGATGCGCAAGCCGTTAACCGAGCTGATGCGGCCACCATTCTGTTTACCGCTGCGGAATGGGTCTGCCACCCCGATAATCTCAGCGGGAATAGGAATGTAACCGTCCAGGCCGACGCCAAATGAAACCGTACCATCTTTGGCGTTGGAGAGAATAGCCCACCGCCCGCGTCGGTGTGCCTCGCTCTGTGACGTGCAGCCGATGGCTGTCAGGCTCATCTCGCGAACGCCGTAGCGCTGCACCAGATCGGAATCGTAAACGCCTTCAACGGTGTCAGAATAGTGATTGACCGGATCGGACCAGCTCGACTGGCATGACGTATAGCGGTTTTTGTAGCTGCCGCCCGCATAAGTGAACAGACCATCGATAACGTTCGCCGCGTGGTAAACGAAGTCAACGTCAACGTTGCCGTCTGAATCGACCTGCGGCACGTCCGCATTCACGAAAATCTGACCGTTCCCCCAGAATGTGATGCCACGGAATATCGCCGCAATGTCCTTCAGAACGGTATATGCATCCTGCTGGTTCTGGATGAACACGTTACAGGTAAAGCGCGGCTCCGTGCCGCCAGCGCCGTCAGACACCATCTGATCGCAGTACTGCGAAATGCTGTACAGTTCCCACCTGTCGATCATGGTGGCATCAACACGCGTACCCATGCCGAATATTTTATCCAGCACCAGGTCATAAAAAATCCACGCCGGGTTATCTGTGTAGGAATATTTGAAGTCACCCTGCCACGTACCGGCATAGGTGCGTGATACCGGGTCATAGGTCGTCGGCACGCGTACCAGCCGCCCTTTTGGCTTGCAGGTTACCTTTGGAGCCTGACCGCTGAACTGGCTTGCATCAACCTCTATATACAGCAGCGCGGTATTTGGGTAGCGCAGCTTGCTGTCGATGACCTCTGCAAACGAAAAAACTTTGAATGCGTTAACCAGCTTTGAGGACGTTGAATCCGCCGTAATGCGGCGAACCCTGATTGACCAGCCTGATGTCGCCTTCGGCAAATCAATGCGGTGATCGCGCTGGTACTCTGACGTAGTCTTGCCATTGAAGCTGCCATCAACCACCGTGACCCATGAACCGCCGTCAGTTGAGAGGTCAATGGCATACTGCGTTACGGTCCCAATCATGTCACCGTTATCTTTGTAGTGGTACTGCACCGGCAGGCTAAGCTTAATACGGACGGCATCAAGCGTCAGGTTGGTAAACTGGCGGGTCCAGGCGATTGCCTGCGTTACTGCAACACCCACCGACAGCTCGTTATCGACCTCGGGCATCCCCTGAATATAGGTCTGGTCCTGCGTACCCCTGCGCCAGTCCCACACTACGCCGGTAAAGTTATAGGTGCCGTCTTCGTTCGCCAGCTGAGTATCGTTTAGGTAAATTTGCTGCGCAGTTAAATCGCCCTGAATCTCGCCCTCAGAGATAGCCAACAGCATTTTTAATTTAGCGATAGACAGCAGATCGTCTGCCTGCTCAACTGGCGTGCGTGGGCTGGAACCACCACCCTTATTGCCCTGAATTGTGGCACCTTCAAGAAGTCGCATATTTCACCCATGAAAAAGCCACCCGTAGGTGGCCTGAGAATTACTGTTCGAATATCAGGATTTCGCCGATAGACAGTTAAGGATAAATTGAGTATTCAGCCCGTCCATGTTTGGCATGGGCGCACGCATTAAGAGGGATGGCTGATTACCTCTGAGGGATTAACAAATGTCACATATTCACAGCCGTGAACATATTGAGGGTGGTAGCACCGTCTCAGTTCAATGCTCACATCAGATCAACGTTTTAGTAATGGACGACATCAACTATTCCAATTACAAAAACGGTAGGCGCTGCCAGTACTACGGTGGTTTTTACAAAAGGCTTCCAGCTCAGATCGTGGTTCCCCATACGGGTTACTGGAATGTTGTCTTAGCCCTTCCCGCTGGGCACAGGGCTAACATCCAGTACTCAATCAATATTTTCGGATAACCCCGCCTGACCTTTTGCCTGAAAGAGAGCATCCTCAAGGGCGGCAATTATTTCCTGCTGTGTGCCGTCCTTTAAATAGCTCATTGATGTGATGCCTTTAAGATTAACGTTATCTCTCATCCAGATAACCTCTTTATTCAAAATGATGTTAACTTCCATAGTAACCCCTGCTTGATTTATTACTGTTGATCGCTGGTAAAGCTTCCCGCACTGATGATTGCCCCGCCAATCTCCCGCGTCCCGTAAAGCACCGGAACGGGATAACCCATGGCAACGGTATTCACTGGCGCACCGAATGCATAGTTGGGCTTATTGTCCGTGCTGGATGACGCACCCACGTTGAGCTTGGGTTGCGGCGTCAGCATCTGCACAACACCGCCCAGCAGCATACTGATCCCCATGCTTGTAAGTGCAGTCACGGCAAGCCCGGTTGCAGTCGTTGTTCCCAGCGCTGCGCCATAAAGAGCGAGTGAGCCACCAGCAGTGAAGAACGCGGCCACAATCGCAACGGCTCCGATGATGATCTGCAACGTACCGCCCCGCTTCGAACCCTCCAGAATCGGCTCCATCTGAAATTCGGTCGCCGCTGAGGACATGTCGAACTCCTGCAGTCCGATATTATCTTTGCCGCTGAAGAACGCGAATCGCACGCCGTTGAGGTGGGCGTTTGACACATACTTTTTGAAACCCGGCACCTGTGAGCACATCGCACGCAGCAGCTCCCGCAAATCGGCGACGTGAAACTGGTGCACCTGACCAAACATTTTTGCCATCCGGCCTTTAAGTCGCATGGTTTTAAGCATCCATCAGCTCCTTTCGGCGCACGATGCGCACGGTACGGTTACGCCAGTATTCGCCATAAGGCACCCGCGTAGACAGGCTCCCGGCGTTATGATGAAGAATGATATTGTTGCCCAGATAGATAGCGGCGTGGTTTGTTACCGGGGCGCTGATGCGCATCATGATCATGTCGCCCTCGCGCAATTCTGCTAAATCAACCTCCACAAACCCCTCTGACTGCCAGTTGTCGTCATACAGATTTTCTTTGCCGTCTACCCACCACTCATAGTCCACAGACCAGTTTTTCAGGGTGATGCCGTGCTCACGCTGGTAGTAGTCCATAATGAGTGTCCAGCAGTCATTACCGCCAATCAGCCAGGGGCGACCTGTGTAGTCGCGGTCGGTACGCGGGCTTATAGTGCAGAAGTCGCCATCCGGCCACGACATGATCCCCCACTCCACGCCGGAAAAGTCGCACTGAACCCGGTCACGTTCTGACGGGATAAGCTGCGGCACATCGGGGTGCGAATGGATGACCATCAGAATGTCACCCTGCTTTTCCGCTGCCCGCTTATCCTCCGGCGACAGCGTGAAATGCTCAGTCGGCGATTCAGCGATATTCCTGCAGGGGACGTAGGTCTGGGTCCGGCCAGACTGAATGACCAGACCGCAAGCCTCTTTCGGGTATTCGGCAGCGACGTGTTCACGTATCGCCTCAAGAATTTTTTTACGCATGGTTATTTGCCCTGAAGGTTTGCAGCCGGGAACCCGCCGAATGGCAGCGGCTGGTCTTCACCAAACCGGGCCTTACAGTCAGCCAGGCGTCCGCCACAAACATCTTTAGACGGGTCATTCGTTGGAGTGCCATCCTTTGCAAAGTAACGATTGCCCGCATAATCGCAGCCAGTGCCGGTGCGATACCAGCCGCGCATGCACCAGGTGCATACCGGCGTAATCTGACGTGAAGGCAACTGCAGACTCTGAATGTCAAAGGGAGAACAGAGTTCAAAATCCACCTGAGCGCGTGTCTCGGATGTTTTCGCATTCACATAAAACAGCTGTACCCGCTCCTCCTGCGGATTAGCGTTGGAGTTGCCTGCTGTCCAGTTAGCCGCATCAAGATACTTTGCCAGCGTGGTATGGATGCGCACCTTCGCCTTAACCATGTCGTCAAACTGCAGACACAGCGCGGTGACATAGTTGCCCACGTTGCCCACAGACAACTTTGGTGTGGGCTGCGAACCAGTGCTGCTCATCTCCATGCCGGTGAGCTCATACGGATGCGGATCGTACTCTTTTCCCTGCCAGATGATTGAAGGGAGGTTTTCTGCTGCGAAAGACTGCCAGCCCTCGGTCGGCAGGTTGTAGGCATGAAAGCGCAGCACGGTGTCCAGGCCGAAGTCCGTGCCATCAATCTCTATCAGCTGGACCAGACTCCCCGGCTCCAGCGCCTGAATGTCCTGGTTAAAACTCATTTTTCACCCAATAAAAAAGGGCGCATAAGCGCCCTGTTGCTGTCGTGACATGTCACGGTTCGAAAGATTGTTCGAAGGTAAAGCTGATCTCGGCAAATCCGCCATTGATAAACTTCGGATTAATCGAATCTGCTTTCACCCGATACAGTTTTTTCTCGCCCCATGGATTTGTCCACCAGAATGAGGTGGTGACGTGGGTTTTCAGGAACGCCCGGACAGACGCCATAGCGGGCACCTGACCGTTACAGCTCAGCGACCAGCTTTCAGCAGCATCGTTGATCCCTTTCCCGGCAACCTGTTTGTAACCATCGCCGTACTGCGCCTGAATGGTGGAAACGCTGAGCTGTTCGCTCGCCTGAATGCGCGTCGCCCAGGTAAATGTATCTGTCGCCATAATCAGCTCCGACCGCTATAAAGAATTCCGCCCGGTGAAATTTCCTTCTTCAGCCTGTCAGTTATCGTCTGCTGAACGATAGATTTGAGCTGTGAGGCTGCCGCCGAGGTTCCCGTAGCGGATGCGTCACCGGCCCCGCTTTCCTGCATGATCGTTACCGGGGCATCTACCTGAATAATGGTATTGCCACCCGTGCGGCCACTGCCGGGTAGCGCAGCGGGTCGCTCCGTGGGGGTATCGACCAGCCCGCCGCTGGCGTATCCGCGCATCATCCCGTAAAGATTTTCAACGCCAATACGCTCGGTGGCCTCTTTGGTAAAGACGAACTCACCCTTGTGAACCACGCCAGCCGGGTCATATTTGCCACCTGTCCCGGTGAATCCGCCGCCATCGTATGCCTGAAAGCTGGTACTCATCCCCATTGCACCGGTACTCCCGGCAGAAGCAGCGGCACCGGCTCCCGCTGCTCCGGCAGCGCCGACTGCAGCCCCGCCAAAACTCATAAAGGATGACAGCACTGTTTTAGTCAGCAGTGCCTGCGCGGTCATCTCAATCAGGCTTTTGATAACGCTCTGCGCCAGCGAGGCAAACAGATTTGAAATACTTTCCCGGAAAGACTGCGTGCCGGTAAGCAAACCGGTCAGGGAGTTAGTCGTTCTCTCCGCCGCCGTTTCCGCCAGGCTCACGATCCCTTTATTCAGTGTGCTCTGCCCGGCATACAGATTGAGCGCAGCCTGATACTGAGCGTCTGCCGAATCCCGTGATGACTTCTGCATCAGCGCTTCGTACTGTTCCTTATTCAGCCTGCTATTTTCATAGTAAGCAGTATAAAGGCTCTGCTGCTGCACCAGCTGATTCTGGAGCTGCGCAACCGGATCAACTTCTCCGGCTATGTTGAGCTTTGGCGCGGCAGCCTGGCTGGCCTGCGCCTGAATCATCTTCTGAGCAGAATCGTTTGCCAGCGTAATGCGGGCTGACTGGTACTCCTGCTCAGTGACCAGGCGGGCGTCATACAGCTCTTTCAGGTTGCGACTGGCTTCTGACTCCTGACGGATAATGGCTTTAGCCGGTGAGTACTGCTCTGCAAGTTCCTGACGCTGGCGCTGATAATTAGCCGTATTCAGGGTCAGTACGCGCTGCACCTCCGCCTGACCCACACCAGCAGCTTTGGCATCCTTCAGGATTTTTTCCTGCGATACCTTTTCCTGAAGATTGATTTTTTCCAGGCTTGAGGCTTGCGCCTGCTCAATCTCGTTACGCAGCGCAGTAAACTGCTTCAGCGCCTGAGCGCCTTTCTTGTCAGCCTTAGACGGGTCCTCTCCGCCCCACGGCGATGCGACTTTACCGGCCTCAGCTGCTGCAGCTGTTGCAGCCTGCACATCGCTTTTGAGGTTTTTAGCAGAATCAGCAATGCCCGTTTTCACCAGGAACCGCGCTTTGTCGACGTTCTCCATATTGTCTTTAAGCGTTTCCAGACCGACGTTTACGGACTCAAGGTCGGCTTCTGCGCGGGTCTTCCCTTTCTCAACACCGGCAAGCTGACCGAAGGGATCAAACCCCTTCAGGCTATCCATACGGCTGTCAGCGTCCTGAATTTCCTTAATCAGCTGGTTTCTCTGCGTGACCTGATTTTCATACTGGTCCTGCAGATCGAGCTGTTTTACTGAAAGCTGCTTGTCCGAAAGCTGCATCAGAGCGGCGGTGGTTTCAATCACAGCACCTTTGAGATCAAGTGCAGACTGACGCGCCTGTTTTGCCTGCTCATGGAAATAAAGCAGCGCGGAACCGGCAAGCATCGCCGCACCAACCGGACCGCCGATGAGCGACAGCGCGCCACGCGCCAGCCCGGATGCAACAGAGGCAGCGCGGGCCGTGACAGACAGCTGTGCATTGGCCGCCGCCAGTCTCTCCGTTGCTGCTATTTCCGCAATTCTGGACTCACGGATAGTGCGGCTCAGCGCGACCTGCTCTTTCTGATAGCCAACATTTATACCCGCTGCGGCGTTTGCCGCTGTGCGCGTACCCAGATAGCGGGCCTCTTCCTGTGCCTGCTGGCGCGTAGCCTGTGCAGCGGCAATGGTCTGCTTAGCCGTTTCGGCCTGCTGCAGAGCATTTTTCCGCACTGCGGCTTCGTTCGCCGCCCAGCCTGAGATGTTTTCCCTCAGCCCCGCGGTGAGCTTTGTAGAGAGAACGGGAATAAGCGTGTAAAGCGCGACAGAAGCAACGGCATTAAAATTATCGGAAAGTGTGTTGATGCCTTCAGAAATTGCCTGGATGCCGGAGCGCAGAGGTCCGCTGCCAGACTGACCTACTTTGATGATCAGCCCTTCAAAGGCGCTGGTCAGCCCCATAAGGTCGCCGTTGAGGTTGTTCACCCTTACAGCTGCCTGTTCATGCGCCGTCTGCGTGCCGGTGAGGGACTTGGTCAGCTCATCAATTTTGCCGCGATTACCCGTCAGAATAGACGCGGCGTTGATGTTCTCAACGCCAAACAGTTTTACGGCCTGCGCGGTTGAAAGGTTTTTTCCCGCCAGATTTTCCAGCGCCTTACTGAGCCCTACAACGGACGGTTTGAGCGTTTTATCTGTGCCTTTTTCAAGGCTGAGGATGATGTTGCGCAGCGCCGTGCCCGCTTCACCCCCTTTAATTTCACGCGACGCCAGCACCTGAATGGCGGCATTCAGCGTTTCAAAGCCGATACCGGCCTGTGCGGCGGCCACGCCACCATTTTTAATCGCGGCGGCAGTGTCGTTAATTTCGGATGCGCCAAATTTCGCACCAGCTGCCAGGACGTTAATATAACGGTCGGCCTGCTCAGCACCGGCACCGAACTGATTCAGTGACAGCGCCAGCGTTCTGGTGGCATCCGGCAGCGTGCTCCCGCCCGCCTGAGCCAGCAGCAGTGCGCTGTTGGTCGCCTTTTGCAGTCCGTCAGCCGTATCAAGCAGTTCCGGTTTTGCTGACGCCATAAGCTTCAGCGCCTCAACAGCCTGGCTGGCGCTGTACTCGGTAGTGCGCCCCATCTGCTGAGCCGCTGCATCCAGATCACGCAGCTTATTACCGGTTGCGCCGGTAATGGATGACAGGTCAGACAGCGCCTGAGAGTACTGGCGGGACGTCTGGATAATGGTACCGAGTGACAGCCCTACACCAGCGAGCCCGGCGATCCGTCCGGCCAGTCCGCGAACGGCAGCATTAACGCGACCGTAAGCCTCTTCCGTTTTTTTTGCGTCGTCCTGCGCCTGTCTGTTGAACTGGCGCGACTGCTTACCGGCATCGCCATACGCACTGACGAGCTGGCTTTTAAAATTTGCAGCGTTGAGGTGTAACCCTACCGCCAGCGATGCTACGTCAGCCATTACATTAACGCCCTCATTACGGCGTCACACTGCTGATCCACGCTATGCGTGGCCGTGTTCGGCCTGGTGTCGAGTGGGGATTGAGCGGATTGAGGTTCGGAGCGGGTAAGGATGCCCTGCTGAAGAAAGTAAGCTCGCCAGTGGTTTAGCGTATCGCACGGTAATGCGGCTATAACTGACGGGTCAGGTTCGCCCCACCTGTCCGCCAGCCACAAAATCAGCTGCAGCCATGGCGAGCTGATTAGTTTTTTTCGGCAGCTTCCAGTTTACCGATGGCATGCGTTTTCACACGCTCAATTGCCGCCATCAGCGTCGGGTTATCGTGAGCCTCAAGCAACTCTGCAGCGGTCGGAAGAAGCTCAGTTTTAACAGGCGAGCCGTCAGGATTAACCAGGCTGTCGAGAACAAGCTGGACGCTCATTTCAGAAATTGCACGGATATTGCCGGTTGCCTGCGCTGCATCCAGCTCTTCCTCGTAGCGGATAAGCTCACCGGCAGTGCGACGGCGGATGTATACCTGAGCGCCCAGCAGCTCTGTTTTGATGGCGGTAGACTTTGGCTGCAGCAGAACTGACTTTAACGTGGCCGCACTGAATTTTTTCTCGGACATTATTTGATCCCGTTAGGTGGTAAAAGCCGCCATCGGGCGGCGTGGCTGTGTAAATCAGGAGCCTGCGACAACGCCCCACTCAATGTTGTTCTGCTTGCCCTGGACGGTAATCTGGATCACTTCGCTTGCTGGCGCGGTGATTTCATTCATCTGCCAGCCAGAAAGCGCCAGCACCATGTTTGCGGTGCGTCCGTTCGGCAGCTCAACGTAAAACTGCACGGTCTGGCGGTTCTGCGCGGCGTTCAGGAAAGCGGCAAAATCGGTGTTAGACGGATCGTCGATAAAGCCCAGGGATTTCTCCGGCCCTTCCGGCAGGTCTGAAATGAACTGCTTGCTCTTATCAATCAGCGTGGTGCAGTCCACGAAGCTGCCGGTCTGCCCGGTAGCACCGAGCGCCTTACAGTTGATCAGCGGCTTCATCGCTGAGACAGCGGCACCGGATGGCCCCCATTTCACTACGGTTCCTGCAGGCAGCATCGCGTATTCTGGCGAAGTTTTATCAGCCATGACTTTCTCTCTCTATGAAGGTGGTAGCGGCTGCTACACGTTGTTTTGAATGCGGTCCCGTATCTCTACCGCGAGGATTCTCAGAACGCGGGATTTGTTGTAATCCAGCGCAGGACGAATGAAGGGATCGGGAACCTGTTTGACCGTGCCAAACTCCTGGGCAAGCGCCTTGATGTAATGCTGCTTGCTGGGACCGACGCGAAGAACCACAACGGCATTACCTCTGGTGCGCGTTGTCGATCGGATTTTGATTGAGTCACGCATATGCGGGCCTTTTGCTGACTCGTCGTAGCCTGCATGCACTTTCATATCCTGCTCAACCACCTGCAGCGCGGCACGGCCCGCCTCGCGCAGAACCTTTGTTCCGGCCTTTTCACCCAGCGCAATAAGCTGACGCTCAAGCTCATCAAGGCCGGTAACTTCCATTCTCAGCATGTTCATACCTCGCTGAAGTAGATGATGAAATCTCTGGTCAGGCGGTATTGCACTGCGTTGTTAGGCAGCGTGACTTTATCCTGCTGCAGCGTACCGCGCTCAACGTACTGAACCGGATAGCCGCCAATATCCCCATGCCTGATGCCCTTCCACATCTGCCAGAGTTGAGCATCAAGCGCCAGCAGGCCTGAGTAGTCAGATACTTTCACAAAGGAAATCTGGAACCGACCGGCCACCAGCGATGTTCTGACCAGACCGCCTTCAATCTCGGGGTCAGAAATACGCTGGTAAGTGATTCCCTGCTGCTCAGTATCCGGGATCAGAAGTGGATAGACTTCCAGTTCAGAAAGGGACTGAAGGGATTCATAGATGCCTGATTCAATCATGACGCACATCCCTTTCAGCTGTAATAACAGCACGATCACGGCTGCTGCGGTCAACAGCCCTGATTGTGTAAACCTCATTACCCCAGCTTATTTTCCAGTCCGTCTGAACATCGCTGCGTGGGCGGATGGTAAATTGCCAGGTTTCAACAATCTGTTGCTGATCCATGCTGCGTATTTTGCGGTTTGAAATGTTTTCAGCTTTCGCCCAGATAAAGGGAGAGCTGATGACAACCTGCCCCGGCAACACCTCACCAAGCGGACCGCGCTCAGATTCGGTGCGCTGTACCTTAATGCGCTTATCAAGCTCGCCAGCCGCAAGGCCGGTCATAGCCCGTAAATCCTGTAAGGCTGAAGGAGCGCATCTACCGCCAGAGGCATTTCGCTGGTATTTTTGTCGCTGACCGCTTCGCGATTTGCGTACCAGTGTCCGACCAATAGCAATATGACCAGTCGAATATCATCATCAAGCAGAAGGCGATCCTCATCGGTATCAAACCCGGCATCAGCATTGGTTTCATAAAGATTTCGACGTGTCCATTTCTCAATGTGCCGCTTTGCCGCTCCGATGTAGATCATCAACAGCGAATCTTCACTGTTATCGTCAGCATCAATGCGGCAGTGCTCCCTGACCGTTTCAATTGCGATGATCATGATGAGAATTCCTTAAAAGCGGCCCGAAAGCCGCTTTAATTATCAGCTGCCTGAACCAGTCAGAGAGCCATACACAAACGCTTCAGGTCGGTATACGGCCAGCGCCAGACGCTCTTCACAACGGATTGAGATCATGTTTTTCTCAAAGTCATCGGCGTTTTCGCTGGAAACCACAACGTTTGCTTCTTCGCGGTCAAAAATCTGTGCACCGGAATTAAATGCACCCGTCAGGAATTTACCCAGGAACTGAGCAGCTTCGGTGGCCACGACCGGCAGACCCCACAGGGTAGGCGTGGTCAACTGTGAAGGATTAGCCAGAATGTAACGCCCCAGCGTATCTTTGCTCAGCTCGATTTTCGCCCAATCGGTGAAGTGCAGCACATGGCCCGACGCCGGGAAGCGGGCAAGCTGCGCCTGCAGCATGGCCAAACGAAGAATGTCGATCCCCGTCTCATTCTGTACAGCAAATGCTGCACTGAATGGCTTAGCCTGCGGAATAATTCCCGACAGATGTGCGCCCTCGCCGTTCCCGAAGAGGATTTCCTGTTCTTCCACATAGGACAGGCCGTAACGCATTTCTGCATCAACGGTCGACTGCAGCTGAGCAAAGTCATCCAGAATCTGTTTGGACGCCTTGAACATGTGAGCGATCGTGCGCACGGCAGTGGTCTTCTCAGCGAACTTAATATCGCTGTATGGCTTGGTGGTATTTTCCGGCACCACTGAAGCCTTGTTGGTGAAGCCCGTCTGCTGAACGTAGTAAATCGTGTTGGACTGCGTGCGGCCCGGGGCGATCAGGTCACGGATGAACAGCCGCTGCTTAGGTGCGGTATCAATACCGGGAAGGCGCTGAGGTGCCACAATCTGACCCGGCACATCAACAGTAGTAAGCGCGGCTTTCACAGGCACCGAAATACGCTTATTACCTTCGAGGCTTGAGCGGATATCTTTCATCACCTCAGCAGAGACAAACTGCTGGCCCACGGACTGGATCACTTCCTGCGCAGCATTCAGCGGCATCTGAGCGGCGACGTGTTGCTCCAGATCACCCAGTGAGGTTTTGAGTGTCTTCATCGCCTCATTAAGCGCATTGTGCTCAGTCGCGATTTTATCCACGGCGGCTTTGGTTTCGGTTGAGAGCTGACCGGAATTTTTAGCTTCATTCAGCGCCTTTTCGGCTTTCTCGCTGAACTCAGCAGACACTTTTTCCAGCTTGTTTGAGACTTTCGTCAACAGATCATTTACATCAGACATGCGTTTTCCTTATTCGCCGAGCGAAGCCAGCGCGTTTTTGAGGGAGTTAAGTGCTTCAGGGTTTATTTCATCGACAGCGCCCGGCTTGTCGTTCTTTTCGGTGGCAGCGCCCGGCTTGCCACCTAAAGCCTTGAGGTATTTCCGGCGCTCGGAGCGGGGCATTCCGCCTTTAGCCAGAAAAGCATCAATTTTTCTCAGTGCGGCGGCAGGGCTTTCATCGTCACTGGTGATTTCATCTGCAGACAGTAGAGAGTCCGCAAAGCCTTTTTCTACAGCCTCGCTGCCGGAGATGAATGATTCGTTGTCCATCAGGGTCTGTACCTCGCTCAGCTTCAGACCTGAGCGTGCGGCATAGATATCGGCCATTGCCTTATCAAACGGCTCCAGCGAATCCGCATAGTCGCGGAAGTCGTTGCGGTTCCCTGCGGCAATGGTCCAGCAGTTGTGGATCATCAGGAACGCCCCACGCCCCATCTGAATATCATCACCGGCCATCGCTATAATTGACGCTGCTGAGGCGGCAATGCCCAGAATCTTGACGGTCACTTTGCCTTCGTAGGCAACAAGAAGGTTATAAATTGCCAGCCCTTCCCACATGTCACCGCCAGGCGAGTTGATATTCACAGTCACATCACCGCCACCGATGCTCCTCAGTGCGCCGGAAATCCGGCTGGCTGTTACGCCTTCGCCGTACCAGTCCTCACCGATGGTGTCCAGAATGGAGATAGTGTTATCGCCGGACTGGCCCGCAGCACGGATTCCGCCGTCCCAGCGCTCAAAGGCAGCAGAGGGAAGCTCAGTATTCTGACGTGCAAAAGGACGCCCCTCCGGTGCAACCGGAAGCGTTTTAATGGTCATCAGGGGTCTCCTAAGCCGCTTTTTTAAGCGGTGAGTGTTCCGGTGGAATATCCGGGAAAAGGAAAGCGTGGAGCTTCATCATGTTACTGGCCTGAGCGCCAGCGTTGTTCTCACGGAGCTGATCCAGTGGTGTGAGATTCAGCTGAACTGTATAGATGTCACCACCCGCAATCGGCGGCAGATTTTCCAGCCTGCGCACATCGTTACGCGACATCCACCCGTTCTGAAGGGCTGTAGTGTAGTAAGCTGATCGGCCTGCGGTGTCTGCACGAAGCAGGCCTTCAACTGAAAACTCAGCAAATACATCGTCGCTGCCATCAAGCAGACAACGTGATATTTCCTGCTCGATATTGACCAGCAGCGGACGCAGGGTGTTGGTCAGAAAAAGCAGGTTCATCCCCTCAACGCTTGATGCCCAGCTGCTTTGTTTGGTGGTATGGCCAACCATAAATGGCGGCACGCGGAACCATCGGCAGATTTCCTCAATACTGAATGACCGCGATTCCAGCATCTGAGCCGCCTCAGGGTTAATGGTGACGCCCTGATACTTCATCCCTGCCTCAAGGACCATTACCTTTCCGGCGTTTTTCGATCCAATAAAGCGCTCAAGATAGCCCCGGAGCCTTTCACGCTGCTTATCGTCCATGGCGACATCGGAGGAAAGAAAGCCTGAACTCTGCAGGCCGTTTTCAAATATTTTTGCTGCTGACTCTTCAACCGACATTGCCGCGCCGATAACATCACGACCGGTCATCATCGGCATCATTCCGCATACACCATCCAGACCAAATCCCCGGATGTGCATGATGTTATGAACCGGGATTTCGCGTTTCGACTTAACTTCCGTGTAAGTGTACTGAAGACTGCCATTATCCAGGCGCTTAACCACCATGTTCTGCGGAAGAAGCGGAACCAGCGCCACCAGCTTTTTACCAATCATCTTTTTTTCGATGAATGCATTACCACGAAGGCAGACTGACGCCACTACCGACAGCATGAAGCGCGAAGGCGTCATTTCAAGATTCGGACGGCGGCAGAGCACTTGATAAACCGGATTATCCAGCGCCAGCACACGCGACCCATCAGGCTGGCGCTGGTAAATCTTGAGTGGAAGCGTTGAAACTGACTCGCTAAGCAGGCGGGTACATGCCCAGACGGCCGATAATCGCATCGCCTTATCTGCGGAAACCGTCTTGCCGCTGCTGCTTTTCCCCCCCCATTCCTCCCAGAACGTGCCAGTCGTCAGGCTGATGGGGACCCCAAGCCAGTTGAGCAAAGCGCTTTTAACTTTGCCGGGCTGCTTATTTTTTTTCATCAGAAACCTATCATTATCGGGTTTTCAAAGAAGCCGCTCAGGTCCTGCACATCACCACCGCCATTAACCAGAAGTCGGCTTTTGGCTGTGAATAACGCAACCGGCCCGTCAATTTTGTTTTCCGGCGTGGATTTGTTCGGAAAGATATTGTCGTTTTTGTCAGGCTTGACGGTGATATTCGACATCATCCAGGTCATAACGGGGTTGCCGTCATGATGGAACTTGTTGCCATATATCTCCGCCTGAACTGACTTCATGGATTCAGACAGGTTTTTAACCGTCTGCGGCACTTCAACCAGCGGCAGACCTTCTTCAGCCAGCGCCAGGCTGAATTGCAATGCGCTCCATGGGTCGAATGCGATTTCTTTAATATTCTCGCCCTTCACCCACTCCACTATTTCAGCCTTTATAACCCCATGATCGATTACATCTCCGTCCGTAAGCTCAAGGTGTCCTGCATCAGCCCATTTACGATAGAGCTCTGCAATATGATTAGGCGCTGTTTCGATACGCCCCTCAGGCAACCAGAACCGGGGTTCCATGTGCGTTTCGCCTGTCGGATCACGCCATGTTTTTACAGCGGCACAGATGTCGATTTTGTTCGCCAGGTCAACACCAACCCAGAGAGGCCAGCCTTTTCTTTTAGCCTCTTCGGCAGTTGGCAACATCTTCGACCAGCGATCCATATCCATCCAGGCGCTTTCCGCTGTAACCCAGATGTTCAGGTGCTTAGTGAAAAAGTTAGGCCGTGCAGCAACCTGCTCTTTTGCCTTTTTAGCGAGGCGGCGCATATCGTCCCAGCGCTTGCAGACACCGAGACCGGGGTTAGCCTTTGGCCAGTTAGCCTCATCAAACGGATCATCTTCTTCGTCCAGGGTGTAAATGACAGCAAAGTAAGTGTCATCCTCCACCACGCCGCGTAACACCTTGATGGCGTAGTCGCGCTGCTCAAAGCAGATGCCTTCTTTATTGGAACCTGCTGTAGTGATGGCGAACAACAGAGACTGAAGTCGCGCACCCGTGGCGGTCTCAAGTACATCCCAGACATCACGGGTTCGGTGAGCGTGCAGCTCATCAACTATGCCGCAATGGATGTTGAGGCCATCGAGGTTGTTAGCATCACTGGAAAGGGGTTCAAATTTTGATGCTGAACGCTCCTGATGGATGTTCAGCTTAACGTGGCCAAAGAGACGCCCTAAGGTGCGGGGCGCTTTCTTGATCATGTTCTTGGCATCATCGAATACAATTCGGGCCTGATCGCGGGTTGTGGCCGCTGAATAAACCTCTGCCCCTCCCTCACCATCTGCCCCGGTCATATACAGCCCGATGCCCGACGAAACTGTTGATTTGGCATTTTTACGTGCCACTTCGTTATAAGCGGTACGGAACCGGCGAACCATGACAGGATCGCCATCATCATCCATAACCTTTTTGCCGCTCATTTCATCAATCAGCGGAATGGTGAAACCAAAAAGGTTTATCAGGATGAAGATGTGCCAGGGCATAAGCTCAATAGGCTTACCTGCCAGGGCACCTTTTACGTGCGGAACGAAATTATAGAAGTCGAGAATGTGCTGGGCGCGGTCCTCACTGAAGTAGATACCGCGTTCCGGACCGTGTTCTAAATCATTGAGGAATCTCTGGCACGCCAGGCGCACCAGTTCGCCAGCAACGATCTCGCCAGCCAGCACGCTTTCTGCGTACTGAATACCAGCCTGAACAGTTGCCATTCATCATTTGCGCTTTTTAAGAAACTCTTCCAGAGGATCGGCTTCGGCTGGCCCGGACGCGCCTACCTTGGAACGGCTGGCCGGGGTCATGCCAAATTCAGAGAGCATCGCCCGGATGCGTTTCCACGCATCGGACTTCATCACTGCTGCCGGATGTGCTTTAACAATATCCTCACCCGTAGCGGACACCGTTTTGTAGGTGTAGCCCTCTTCAGTAAGAACATCGCAGTGTTGCCGGTACTCGGTGTAAGCCTCGATCAGCAATTCAAGTGCTTTACCGTCGAGAGTGGTCATCACTCCGACTGCATCAAGCTCTTCGCCGATTCGCTTAAACCAGTACTTCCCCATCTTGTCCAGATGCTTCGGAACTGGGGGGACCCCAGAAGGCGGTTTTGGCTCTTTTTTGTTTACTGCCCGTTTTGATGGGTTCCCCTTCACCAAAGCCAGATGTGTCGGGGTTTTCGGTGGTCCTGGCATAATCGAAAACTCCTATTAATAACTGGTTGGGGGACCCCAAAAAAAGTTTTCTAACCTGCGGCGGTGTGAAAAAGGGTTAGGCGGCGGTCCTGAAAGGCGAAAGGGGGGAACTTTCGACCCGCCCTCCCCCTTCAAAAACCACTCAAATGATAGTCATTCTCATCTGAGACGTGACCGCACCAAAACGGTGCACCCTGACAGCATGAAACGATAACCATTATCATTTGAATCTGTCTCTGGCTGTCTTTGCCTTGTGGCACGGCCAGCACAAAGCCTGAAGGTTGCTGTCGTCATCGGTACCCCCATGTGCTTTCGGAATGATGTGGTCAACCGTCTTAGCTGCTGTGGGTCTGCCCTTTCGCAGGCACTCCTGACAGAGGTGCCGATCGCGCTCAAGAACTCTCGCACGTCTGACATCCCATTGACTGCCATATCCGCGCTCATGCCTGCTTTGACCGCGTTGATGCTGTTGCCAGCCCTCATTGATATGGTCAGCACAGTAACCTGAGCGATCAGTTGTTGTCTTCCCGCACCCATGCTTGCGGCATGCTCTCGGTATTCGTTGTGGCATCCAGTCTCCACGCCCTGCGGCGCTCTGTGCGTTTCTGGTTGTCCTGGTGCCGCTCAACAGTCGGCAGGTCAGCGTGATCCACAAGTGAGTAGCACGGGTAGATAACATCACCGCAATACGCATCACCTACTGCATAGTCAGCTGGCTTGCTGCTATCCCATCGCCGCAGCACATCATCAATACGATGATGAGGAATGCTGTAGCAGACGCCGTGTATCAGCCTGCTCATGGTGATGTAGTCCGTCTGGCGCTGGTCACTATCGATAAGCTTTGTCGCTACTTCAGACTGATACTGTGGTGGTCGGCCAGTCCCCAGATAGAATGACAGGAGATCGTCAGGGAACCTGTTAAGCCAGGCTTTTACCTTATCGGTGAACCCATCGACCAGCAGTGCATCATCTTCCATGATAACCACCCGGCAATCCTGCTGAGCGGCCCATTCGATAGCGCGGCGGTGATTAGCATTTGCACCACCATCTTTATCATCAAGCAGGAAGTGCGCTCCCAGAGTGAGCTTCAGAATCATCACCGCTTCAAGTCGTGAGTGATGTGCAACGATGGCAAACTTTATTTGTGTTTCCACCAGGCAAACTCCTTACCGATGCCATCTGACTTAAAAACTGTATGTACGCTGGGACCGGTAACCAGCCTGTCGCTGTAGCGATGTGCGACGATGCCGAACGCCATCATGTCACCAACAGCAGAGGCCGATGATTCCTGCCCCCAGAAGCGCAGCGATTCGATGTGGTAATACAGCCGGACGATGCCATGCGCGATTTCCATCACATCATTGCGTGTGCCACCGAGCAGGCCAGCGTTAAGCATCACCTCATTACGGTGCGCATTAATGAACGCCTGATAGGTTGATTCGGGGTGCGACTGCTTAGCCCAAGGATCGGCATAGGTTTTTGGTTCAGAACCTGCGTAAATTTTGCCGGGTTCCATTTCTCCCCATGGCTCTCGCAGCATCTGAACGTCAGTACCATCGGTACACCAGACGAAGTGATATTCAGGGTGATCGCGAAGGTGCTGCCAGACATGCAGCCAGCGCCGAAAATAGACGTTCATTTTCACATTAGGGACGGCTACAAGCGAAGCCCCTGCAGGTGCGGTAGTCAGCTCATCAGCCAGCACCACTGCGTCACCACCTTTTACCGACGCGGCCCACTTAGCCAGCATGTCTGGCGATGCAGTCATTTTGGTGCCGCGCTGTGGGTCAGGTTGACTTGTCAGTAACGTGGTGATCACCACATTGCGCTGCTGGCGGTACTTTGCGTAACCGGTATAACCATTGTTACGGCGCTCGTTGTGAATGGTCACATTGCGCTTAACCTGCGCTTCACGGTCTGGCTTTGGTACTGAACGCTCTATTGCCTGATTCTCATCAAGTGAGTAAATCAGCTTGTCTGAGCCAACGACATCAGCGAACGCCCAGCTGGTTAACCCGGCGTTGTGGATGCGCAGCGCTAAATCAGAGTGTTCATACATGCCACGCTGATAGATGGGATCGAAACCGCCAACCTTCTCAATGGCGCTACGGTGGTAATAGAGCATCACGCCGCGCTGACCGGTATAGGCTACATGCTGGTCATCACGATAAAGCACCGCAATGTCATTCAATTTTTGCCCGGTGGCGAAGTCCTGAAACTGGTAAGCCAGATGCGGCTCAGGCGATTTGATGTAGGGCTGTTCCCATCCGCCAGCAATCGGCCAGGCATCATCGTCCCACAAGAACAGGTGCTCACAACCGGCGTCAATCAGCGCTTCAAGGCTGGCGTTTTTCGCGGCCACGATACCGTGGGAAACATCATGCCGAATGACCCTGACGCCTTCCGGAACTGTCACTGGTTTGGTTGAGCCGTCATCAATAACAACCACCACAGCACCGACCGGCAAAAACTTCAGATGGTAGTCCAGTGCACGGGATATAACGTCATGGCGGTTATGGGTGCTGATTGCTATACCAACATTTGAACCGCAACCAAGTAACGGCCCGTATTGCACACCATCAATCACAACGTCCATTATTCAGAGTTTCCTGCTGGCTGGATATAGTAAACCCTCGGCAATGGTGAGACCACCAGCCGAAGATTCATTGTGTTTATGCTGAAAAGTGAACTCACTGAATGCAGTTTTCAGTACAAACTAAAAACCGCCCGAAGACGGTTTGGTCACTTATGGCAATATGAATTCTAGCTTAGCGATATTAGGTGGCAGTTGGATTTTAATATCTTGCACATCATGCCAAAAAAGTCGGTATTCTTGCTGCCACTCGTCATAAGTCGACTTCAAAAAATGGTTTCTATGGTGCGAAGCTGTATAGGAACAACGCCCATCTATGCCTTTAACACCAGTATAATCATCAATTAACTTTTTCAGCGTGGCAACATCGTCAATCCTTACGCATGCTTTTTTGCCTAGTTTTCTTGCTATAAACTTGCTTTTTTTTTCGCATAAGCAAATAACCAAACCATCCTCATGGTAACGGGTCACTGTTCCATCAATGACTTCCCCACCAAAATTATTTCCCTCAAAAACCACCCCCATTACACCATCTCCAAATTTAATGTAAGGGTTTATTCTTTTTACATCAAAAGTCGAGCTGTCGATAAGGTTCTCATCAGGCGTATAGATACCAGCCCTATCTTCCCTTCTGTATCGACTTGCTACATAAAAAGGGACTACTCCCCCGCTAATCCAAGCATCAGCCCAATCAGCATGAGTCAGGTATAGATATAAGCTCAATTTAACCTCCGTTTCATTCGCAGAGATTATAGTTCAGCTCATAAATCATTCCCAACTAAGGCTTTGCTAAAAGTTGAGAATCTTGCAAATGAAACGTTCACCGCGTGGCTGCCAGGTCTATTTTGTGTCTTATAGGAGACAAATGAGGTTTTGATATTTTCACTCACAATAGAACACGAAGCTTTCATTCAGAAAATCTATTGAGGAGGTTTTAATGCACCATGACTGGATTATCTTAGCTATCGCCTATGCACCAACCATAAACAGCATAGTCACGCTGATTTTCATGCACCTAAAGTAATCATCATCAGGCGCACTCGTAAATGCGCCTTGTGATGAACTCAGCAATCATCGTCCGGCTGAGCAACTGCACGGCAGCCGAACATGCAGGCGTGCTGCATTGATGTTTTTGCCTGGGCAATCCAGCGAGGGTCTGCGTCTGAGTCGTGCTTTAGCCGATCAAGATGCGAGATAAATTGACGACTTAATGCCTTGAGGCTATTCATCTCTGCAATATCTTGCTCGGAAAGGGTCCGATACCCCTTTACTGTGCTGCCGTCCTGCGGTTTTGCTTCGCTCATAATGTTTTGGCCTTCTCAGTTGGCTGGATTGGCTTCACGTGCGTGAACATGAAGCCTTCATATGGCAGTGGCATGTAACAGGCCAGCAGTGTGATCAGGTCAAAGAACCACTCAGGCACACCGTTAGCAGCGCACACATCAGGTTCGCCTGATTCCATATTGCGTAAGTAAACCGGAACGATGTTGGCGAACAGGCCGGTATGCTCCCATTCGCTCTTATTAACCCTGCCGAAAAATACTGCCATGGCTACCTCAAACACTGCTCATAGATATATTGCTGCAAAGCGGCTATTTGCTTTCCGGCGAGCTCGATTCGCTCTCTGAGGGTGAAATAATCCCGTTGAGCGGCGTCAGTAAGTCGGGCGCTGGCTGCATCATCCACGCCGGTGGTGCCGGAGGCGTTACCTTTCGGGCAGATTGCGTTGAGGCGCAGCCCGCATTTACCAGAACTAACGCACTGCTGAAGAGAATCAAGCTTAGCTTTGGCATCTGCCAGCTCCTTGGTGTATTTCGCATCAAGCGCGTCCACATCACGCTGTCTCGTCTGCATATAAGTGATGGTGTCATTAGCCAGCTTTAGGCTGCTGCTTGCCGTGTCACGCTGCGCCTTGTAGTCAATGGCATTGCCTCGGTAATAAAGCGCGAATGCTACTGAGGTGGCTAGTAGCAGCAGAACCAGCAGGATGAGTGCAGTGATCGCTTTAGCCTTTAAGGTCATCGACACTCTCCGCCAGACACAATGAGCGCTCCATGTCTCGCCGGTTCATCAACCCGCGCCACTTCATACCACCGGCATATACCCAACGGCGCAATTCCTCACACGCACCCTCATGATCACCCGCGTTGAGCTTCTTCAGTAAAGTGGATTTTGAAAAGGCACTGGTGCCTACGTTGTACGTGAAGCTGTAAAGCGCTGCTCGCGGATACTCACCGAGCGGGACTTTAACCAGTGAATCGACTGTCTTTTTAACGGGCTTCAGGTCATTCCACATCAGGCGATCACATTCTCGGTCGGTATACTTCCTGCCTTTGATGATGTCGGTGCCGGTGTGTCCGTCGCAGACAGTCCAGACGCCTGCCACATCTTTGTAAGGCTCGTACACCCTCCCCTCTACCCCATCTTTACCACCGAGGAACACCGTAGCGATAGCCATAGCTCCGCCACCCGCGACAGCAATAAGCTTATTGCGCAGGCTGTTTGACATAGCCATGGGTTAATCCTCGTTGATGGCTGGCGCGGTAGGCCAGCGTTGAAGGGCTTTGATTTGCGCCAGCGTAGCCTTTCGCTTGTAATACCAGTTGATGCCTAGAGTGAACAGCGCCACCAGAATACCGGCCAGGACGCCAACAGCACTCCATTCATCGGGACTCAGCCTGGTCAGCAGACCGTTAGCAATTGTCCCGGCAGATGCGCCGTATGCCGCGCCTGATGCCAGTTTGCTCATATCGATACTCATATCACCTCCGTGATTACGGTCGGTGCTGTCGGTAGTCAGAAGAAAATTGCGCAACACCACGGCGTCAAAAGTGTGTGTGGAGACTGATTGGCGTGCGCAAAAACGAAAAAAGGCCGCTCTTTGGCGACCTCTTTGAATGGAAACCCTGACGCAATAGCGGTAACTGCCTTGCCCGTCGGCAACAGGGGTAATTTTTCTATCCCCTACAAGGGATAATCTTTTACTCATCCCTTTCAGGGGATAAGCCAATAAAAAAGCCCCGCCAGCTGGTGAGGCTGCGAGGCTTTCGGACATCCACTTAATATGCAACTGACCCGCAATCAGCGAATCAGATAATTCTTTTTAGTGCGGAAGACTCATAAAATCCCCACTATGAGGAGATATTAATCCATTCCCGGACAAAAGCAACAGTTATCTTTGGGTCTGGTACTTTTATGCACGTGTAATTTTCTGGAAGGTCTGGTCAGCGTGAGACTCTTCATACTCAAGCTTAGCCACCAGCGCGTCAAAGAAAGGCTTCCAGTTGCGGTTCCAAGTTCTCTCCTGCAGGTCAGGAATCAGCACCCGGATGGCTCTGAATGCTTTTGTACCGGGCGAGCGCGCAAATCCTCTGCCACCACACCGATCACAATTCTTCTCAACGATGGAATTAGTTTGCCTGGACATCTCAATATCACGCACGCGGCCAGTACCATTGCACCGGCACCGCTCTGTCACTGCGCCTTTGCCGTGACATGTCACGCACATCTTTTCCAGCGTCTCCAGCCTGTATTTTGGAGGAACGTAATTATCGTTATCAGGCGTTGAGCAGCCAGGGTGAACCATCACATGCTCAATGCTGTTCATAATGCCACGGCCATCACAGTCGGGGCATGAGTGGGTAGTTGATGCAGAGCGGACATAATCTTCATATGCCAGCTTGGAAAGAACTCTGATACAGGAAGGCAGCTTTGAGCCAGCTGCTTTCAGAACGAGCTTTGGTGTTATGCGCCGGGCATGCACCATCAGAAGACCTATGACGCGATCTTTATCCCCTTCGCTGACCCCGGACTTAGCCAGAACGGCTGCAATCCCCATCGGAGACTTTGACTGACACATCCCGATAGCGG
>Ga0308171_1001528_pt1 | contig 30204 bp, 25 predicted proteins | sample PhyGR1_FD_202135 | JGI IMG/M metagenome (GOLD analysis project Ga0308171, IMG submission 202135) | Phyllosphere microbial communities from UC Gill Tract Community Farm, Albany, California, United States - DLSLSG.R1 | ecosystem: Host-associated > Plants > Phyllosphere > Unclassified | place: USA...
CGACGGGGTGAGACTAGGACGCTGGGAAGGCTGACGCAACGGGAAACAGGGGAGGGGAGTATCTTTGGGAAATGGACTACAGGGAAGGGGGGAAGTCTGAGGTTTTGGGTGCGATGGGCTAATCCTGAGCGTGGTTGCATGGACGTCCGGCCTGTCGGATTGACGCTGTGTAACCAAATCTCAAGTGCCGACTGGCGCTCACAGATACATTCATATCGTAGGTTGCTGAGCCGGGGTAATCTGAAACTGGTTGGTATCTATCTGTTTTGGTTAGTAAAAAAATTTTTGGTCAGTTTACTTGGAATACCAGTTGGAACGCTGGGTGCTCTGGATTCTGATGGACGGTGTATTTTGAGCTCCGCCCCATCAATGATTCGGGATCGAATTCATCAAGAAAATGGTCGTGAAAAAATTAGACATGGCTGTTGAAAAGTTGCTTTTGATCGTAACGCGCCACTCCCGCCAGACTGATTCGCATAATCTTTTGGAGGGTTTGGAAATTGACTGCTGCAAGGTGACTAAGCTCAGCTTGCTGTAGGCTGATCCATGGGACCGAACTGGTCGGAGTAATTGGGCCAAGAGACGTACTTTTGAGTGCAGTCCGGGATCGTTGCAAGAAGCCAGTTCATCCCCGCTTCTGGTCCGCGTATTCCGCACTCCCAGAGCTCGATCACTCGCCAGCCTGACCTCAGCAGTTCATCTCGGTTTCTGATATCACGCTTCACATTCTGATCGAATTTCGTCTGCCAAAAGTCCTCACGGGTCTTTGGTGTCGTGGCGTATCTGCAGCTCGGATGCCTGTGCCAGAAGCAGCCATGAACAAAGATGCAGACACGATGACGAGCGAGTACGAGATCGGGTCTGCCGGGAAGATTTCGCTGATGCAAGCGATACCTGAAGCCTTGTCGATGAAGCAGCTTCCTGACCTTCATTTCCGGCGATGTATCGCTACCGCGGATGCCCGCCATCATTCGAGACCTGACTTCTCTGCTGACTATGTCCATGCCCCCCCCCAAAAAAAAATCATCTTGTCCCTGTCTCAGGATACCTCCCTGGAAAAACTTTTCCGCTTCGTGAGCCAATTTGAATCTTGGATTTCTTCGCAGGTCTGTAGGGCTCCGTGAAGGAGTTGTCTCATCAGGCAATGGTAAACGATTAGAGATCGTCGCTTAGGTCGAGACGGACCCCGTTGCCCGTGAACCTTGAGGTTAAGGGTATTCTTCGCTGGTTGGGGCTGGCTGGCTATGAAGATTCCCCCAGCCTGCGCAGGCGACACCTCGCGGCATTTTCATTACACTCTGACACGATGTAACATTTGGCGCCCGGTTGACGATTCGTCTATCGGGCTGCGCCGCGTGGCCTGAACAGGCCTGAGCCGCCGTCCTACTGCGCTCCGTGCAGCTGGTCTTGGCGCATGTTCCCTATGAGAGATACTGGATGTCCATCCAAACCGAGCTGCGCAAATCGCAGCCCAGCAGTACCTATGAAGAGCCCATTACCCCAGCTGAGGCCCTGTCCCCCTCGACTGGCAAGAATTCCTGTGCCTCCACTTCAGACGACGAGCTTATCCGCAGCAAGCTGCAGCGTATCCAAGAAGGCGGCGAAATCCGCTACATGGACATGTTCGCAGGCTGTGGCGGCATATCTCTTGGCTTCCTGACCGCAGGATTCACACCGGTCGCATCGATCGAAATGGACCCGTGGGCTGCGAAGTCGCACGGAGCCAACTTCGGCTCGCGCTCAGTTGGGGGTGACAAGGAAGCGCACCACACCCCGCGCGACGCGGTAACCGAGACTGCTGACTCCGTCTTCGGCGATCTCGGGCTTCAGGGCGCCACGGACCGTCAGATCGATGTCCTCGTCGGCGGGCCACCGTGTCAGGCGTTCGCCCGTGTAGGTCGGGCGAAGCTCCGCGAGCAAGCGCGCCTCCGCGAAGAGGTGACCGCAGATCAGGCCTTCCTGGTGGATGGGCGGGTCAGTTTGTGGGAGCGGTACGTCGCATTCATCCGGGCGACGAAGCCTGTTGCGCTTCTGATGGAGAACGTGCCAGACATCCTCAACCATGGCGGCACCAATGTTGCCGAGCTCGTCTCCAAAAGCCTTGCCGAAGAAGGCTACGACGTATCCTACACACTGCTGAATTCCGTCTGGTATGGCGTTCCGCAGATGCGGGAGCGCATGATACTGGTCGGCTTCCATCGTTCGACCGGTATCAAACCAAGATTCCCGGTGCCAACGCACCATTTGGTTCTGCCATCCGGCTACACCAGCTCCAAGAATGCTGCGAGGCGGGTTATCAAAGCCGAAGGCTCGGAGCACCACCGCTGGATTCCCGATCCAGCTCCCGACTCTCCCGCGGCCACATCGGCTTCTGATGCGCTGGCAGATCTGCCGCACTTGTACGCGGAAGAAATGCTTCGCTCGGGTGCCATTCGTCGCGGGGCGAAAGACCCGTCAGAACCTGTCGAATACACAGCGAAAAATCCGTCGACTGCCTATTCGCGCTTGATGCGGGAGTGGCACGGATTTACGACCAAGTCCACGACTGGCCATGTATTCCGGTATCTGCCGCGCGACTACAAGATCTTCGCCGAGATTCAGCCTGGCTGGGAGTACCCACAGGTGCATGCTTATGTAGAGCAGAAAATTGCGAGCTGGCTTGCCGACCGCAGGAAACTCGGTTTGCCCACCGACCCGAGACACGCAGACGTCAGCACATACATCTCTTCTTGGCGCATCCCTTATGACCCGGGAAAGTTTCCCAACAAGTGGTGGAAGCTTCGGGCCGATGCTCCGGTACGTACGCTAATGGCGCACCTCGGCAAGGACTCTTATTCCCACATCCACTTCGACTCGGAACAGGCACGCACCATCACCGTCCGTGAGGCTGCGCGGCTCCAGTCATTCCCGGACGGCTTTGTTTTCAAAGGATCGATGAACCCGGCATTCAAGCAGATTGGCAACGCCGTACCACCACTGTTTGCCTATGCAATCGCTCGTGGAATGAGGGAGTGCTTGGGGGCACCGGAGACACAGGATATGCGGGTGGCATTGTTCGATTTGGAGCAATCACAGATCAAGACGACAGAGGGTAGGAAGTGAAGTTCACCATTCTCCGACTGCTTACTCATTCTGAACTCGGCATGTTTCATGAGTACCGCCGCCAGGGGAAAGAACGCGCCAAACAGCGTTCCATCAATTTCGACTGGGACGTCGTCGGCAAGGTTTTTCCTTCAGCAGAAAGCCCGGACACCATTCCAATCACCTGCCGTCGTCTCGAAGACGAAGGCACGGTGGTTGAGATCGATTCATGGCTCAAGAGGCAGCACAAAAATTGGAGATTCGAAGGCGATTGCCCAAAGAGCTCCTTCTACAGTTTCGTTGACCCAGGCGTCCTGTTCGCGATGGTAGTTGACGCCTCGAGCACCCCAGCCAAGGCATCTTGGGTTGTCATCCCGGCAGATCACCCAGCTCGCTCTTCGATCCTGAACCATGGAGAGAGCGCCCAGCTTGGCAAATCCGCAATGATTGCGTTGTACGGCGAGGAAGGCCAGCACTGCCAAGCAGTGCTCTCGGATCAATTCCCGGAGCTATTCAAGGAGGCAGAAAAAGTGTCCGAGACGTCACAAAATGAAAACGACAACATCCGCAACGATGACGACGCCGCACCGGACCCGCTCGGTCTCTTCAAGATCCTGGCTCGTGCCGGACACAGCCTGCCAAGCGCCGTGGCCGATCTGGTGGACAACAGCCTGTCGCATGGTGCTCGGGAAATCGACATCACCTTCCCGAATCCCAATACGGGCGGCCGGTGGATGTGCATTCGTGACGACGGCACGGGCATGACTCCATCGGGTCTGCGCGACGCCATGAAGATCGGGCACCAGCGTGAGTATGACGACGGCGATCTGGGCAAGTTCGGCTATGGGCTTAAGGGGGCAGCTTGGTCCCAGGCTGATCGACTGACGGTCGTCTCTAAAGCTTCCGGAAGCGAGAGCACGACACTCACGTGGGACAAGGAGCATCTTGCTAAGACACGCCGCTGGGAGCTTCTGAGCGACCCGGTAGCTCCCGAGCATGCCTCGGCAGTGGACATCGGCGACTCGGGCACGGCCGTGCTGCTTACGCAGATGCGCCCCTCGATGGAGCCTGTGAGAGGCAAAGCAGATTCTCTCTATGCGCAGGAGCTCGCTGCCATCAAGTCGCACCTCGAACTGGTCTTCCACCGGTATCTTGAAGGCAAGGCGCGTGGGCGCGAGAAGGTAGTCATCCGGATGAACGATGACGTTCTGCGTGGCAATAACCCTATGGGGCACCCGCTGACGAAAGAGTTCGACCAGCATCGCATCGAGCTTCCCGGCGCTTCTCCGGACAAGACGCCTGTCCTCTATGTTCGTGCGTACGTCACTCCAAACGAGGCAGAGCTTGACGAGTACACCACGGACCTGTCTCCGTTGGTACAGCGCGTCGAACGAGACCGCCACTCCCTCAATGGCCGCGCAAACGATGCTCAGGGCCTATACTTCTATCGACTTGACCGCCTCATCAAATGGGGCGGCTGGGAAGATCTCTTCGCCAAGGATGAGCACACCAAGCTGATTCGTGTCGCAGTCGACTTTGACAGGCTGGCAGATGAGCAACTGCAGGTAGATATCAGCAAGCAGCTCATTCGCCTGCCCTATGCGATCACCAAGCCCCTCGGAGATCTGCTGAAGGCCCCTCGTGCAGCAGCCCGCGCCCGTTACAACAAGAAGGAAAAAACTGCGCCGACTCCGAAAGGTGTCGGAAAGACTGTCTTGCCCGCCGACACACCAGCGCCAGGCGGCTTCTTGCCTCCAACGACAACAGCGGGAGGCACTTTCGTGGCCGCACCTGTTCTGGCCTCGGCAACAAAGAAGGACAGAGCTTCAATCCGCCTTGTCAGCAGCGGCGACAAACCATGGCAACGCAAGACCGGGTTCAAGGGGGAGGAAGTTGAGGTCACCCCACTGATGCCGACGCTGGTCACGCTCGTGCAGCTCATCGACAAGGATGCCGAGGTCAAAACGGCTCTGTCTGAATTCCTTCGCGCATTGGAGTCGGCCGGAGTTCCGGACCAGCTGACGGACAAGGTCTGATGAACGTCCGGCTTCCGCTTCCCCTTACACTGAAGCCCAGGCTGGCACTGTGGACTGATGCAACCACCTGGACCAATTGGTCTCGGCATGAATCCTATCTGCGCGCCCAGCCCAAATGGAAGCCGCACCAGATTGCGTCGGTCGCAGAAGAGTCACTGCGGATCATCTCGAAGACCACACCGGTAGATCGCCCGGAGTTTCAGTGCCGCGGTCTGGTCGTCGGCTACGTTCAGTCCGGCAAGACCGCCAACTTCACGGCCGTCGCAGCGCGTGCAGCCGATGTCGGCTACCGTCTGATCATTGTTCTTTCAGGCATTCACGATTCACTGCGGAACCAGACGCAGAAACGCCTGGATCTGGAGCTGACCGGGACCGGAGTAGATTGGATCTCGCTAACCGATGAGGCATCAGACTTTCGTGAGCCGGAGGTGGCCGACGGATTCGCATCTACCGGTACCGTTCTGATCGTTGCGAAGAAGATCACCCCCATCCTTAAACGGCTCAACCAGTGGTTCGGTAAACTCGAAGGCCGGCTCGCTGATGTACCGGTTCTTCTCATTGATGACGAAGCCGATCAGGCCTCCATCAATACACGCGGAAATCGGCGCGACCCCAGTATCGACACCGACACCGAACCTGATGACGACACGGCCCCGTCACTGACCAACGCCCTGATTCGCGACATCCTCAGAAAAATTCCGCGGGCCACATACATCGCCTACACGGCTACACCATTCGCCAACATTCTCATCGACCCAGACGCTAGTGATAGCCAAGTAGGCGAAGACCTGTTTCCCAAGGACTTCGTCGTGCAGCTTCCGAGGCCTGACGGCTACACGGGCACGGAAGAGCTTTTCGGCGTCGGCTCGCAGGGGCGCGATGTAATGCGCCCCGTAGACGCTGCGGATGTGAAAGCTTTGAAGCCGAAGCAACGCAAAAGGAGCGAAGCAATTGTTGCTCGCGGCCCGCTGGATCTTCCACAGTCGCTTGCCGATGCCCTCCTGACCTTCGCGCTTGCTGGCGCCATCAGACTGCAGCGCGGCCAGGTGGGTAAGCCGAATACTATGCTGGTGCACGTATCACGGCTCCAGCAGGACCAGTTGAGTGTTGGGGAGGCGATCGAGGAGCAGATTCGTAACTGGTTCCAGCATGAGAACGCCGAGCCCGGTGTGCTCAAACAGATGTTCCGATCAACGCTCGCAGGGCTGGGGCAGGTAGATCTGCCTTGCAGCGTAGAGGTTCTACTGGAAGAGGCAGTGACTAACTTGGCCCGGTTAGTGGTGGTTGTGCTCAATAGCACGACGGGCGACGAACTTGATTACGAAGCCAAGCCTGGACGGCAGCTCGTTGCGGTAGGTGGCAATAGGCTGTCGCGCGGATTGACGCTTGAGGGACTAACGATTGCATACTTCCTGCGGACTACAACGCTGGCAGATGCTCTGCTGCAGATGGCCCGCTGGTATGGTTTCAGGGCTGGCTATGAAGACCTGATCCGTATCTGGACCACCGAAGGCATCGCTCAGTGGTTTGTGGAGCTGGCGCTGGTCGAAGAATCCCTGCGGGACTCCATTACAGCACTCAACAAGGCCGGCCGCAGACCTGACCAGATGGCCATCCGGATGCGCGCCCATTCAAAGCTACTGCTCACGAGTAAGAACAAGAGCAGGATGCAGATGGACGATGCGCGGTCATGGTCTGGCGAGAACCCGCAGACGATCCTGTTTCCCATGCAAGATCGGGAAATGCTGGAGCGGAACGTGGACCTTGCGTCTGCCCTGCTGCGACAGCATCCCCCGACACAGGATGCATACGGCGGCGCCATAGCACACGATGTACCGGCCGAGCACATCGCACTGTTCCTGAGGCGTTATGAAGGGCACCCGAACAGCATTGCATTTCAGGGCGCGGAGATTGCCGACTGGATCCTGGAGCGAGCTGAAAAGGGAGAGCTCACGAACTGGACCGTGTTCGTAGCCAACCCGGATCGGGAACGACAGGTACTCCTGGGTGGAAGGCCTTTCGGCCTTGTTCGGCGTTCGTTGCAGGCCAACGAGTCGATCGGCATCCTGATCGATCCACGCCATGAAGGTGTCGACCTGCATGGCGGACCGGAGAACTACCGCGTTGGTTCAGGCTTCAATGCACGAGCAATGCGCGAGGACCGACCCGTACAGCAGGGCCTGCTTCTGCTCTACCCCCTCGATCCCGAACCGCTCCGCGCGCCAACGCAGACAGTGCTGGGCCTCGCACTGTCGCTGCCACGCACTACGGACGGTGAACAACGGTTTGTTGTAAACCGTGGGGTACGCAATGTTTGAGATCACACAGGACCGCTGGGCAAGTCTGCGCGAGCAGCGCCTTCCACACGAGGATATTTACGAGCAGGCCGCTGAAGACCTGGAGACGGCCCTGATAGGAGTGTCAGACGACGGACGTCTGCACCTGATGCTGGCCATCGATATTGCCCCGCAGAAACTACCGCCAGATCTGCAGAGCCTTCAGGTGCGCATCCTGGAGGGCGGACAGATTTGGTTGGACGTTTCCGCACGCAGCCACCACGAAGAGCTACTTACGCTGGTAGCCAATAAGGTCATCCACGCTATTTGCATTGAAGGCCGCGATCCTGCTATCTCGGTTGAACGTATCATCGACGATATGCGTGCGGCTTTGCGCCCGCTTGCACTTGACCTGAGTGCGGCAGAGCAGATCGGTCTTTTCGGCGAGCTCTGGGTGCTGTCCAATGTGCTGCTCCCGACCATCGGGCCGCGCGTCAGTCACCTTTGGAGTGGGCCTGAAGGCGAACGTCATGATTTCATCGGTCAGGGAGTTCACGTTGAAGTGAAAACCACCACGCGATCAGAACCGAAGCACGAAATATCCCGTCTCGATCAGCTGAAAGCGCCCACCAGCAAGCGCCTCCTGTTTGTCAGCGTTATGCTAGAGCGCAGTCTGGGTGGCGATGAAACGCTTGCAGACCGCGTCGATGAAATTCGGAAGAAGCTGGTGTCCGATGGGCATGCTCTAGATGTTTTCGACTCACGCTTGGCACAACTCGGCTGGCACGAGGGCCTACGACAGACAGGTGCTCTTCTCCGGTTCACATTCCGCGATGTCCATGTCTTTGAAGTTGCCGGAAACTTCCCCAGGCTCCCCGATGACTACGTGCCGCCACTCGGTGTGACCGGCATTAAGTACAGCATCAATGTCGGCAGCCTGCCGTCCCTCGACGTATTGGAAGTTCAGGAGGTTCTTCTAACCGCCTGATGGGCGCGAGGGCAGCAGGCAACTGTCACCGTAGCCGCAACCAAGCATGTGGTGGGGAATGAATGGAACCAAATCCTTGTTTCATCTTGGGATGCTGACAGCCATGCAGAGCTAGTATTCTGGCAGCAATCCCAAGCTATTCAATGTGGCAGATTATTCGAACAGCTCGCCGCTGTAGGTCTTACGGTGATATTCCTGAACTCCGTCTACCGAGTTCAGATAGTCGATTAGCTCTTTTAGAGCGATGACATAGAATTTAGTTGTTGCGGAGTTTAAAATGTGAGTAATTCCATGGTAGTCTCGCAGATGCAAGTTGTCCAAGTCTAATAACGAAACGACATCATAATTGCGGTGACATTCCGAGCCTAACTCCCAGGCGATAGCGAGATGGATTTCTTTTTCGCTTTTGTATTCGGACTCAAATTCGCGAATTAGCGCATCAATATTGAATTTGTACTCAAGGATTTTTGGAGGGCTAGTGTACTCTTTGTTGTACTGAAGCTGTTGAACTCCCAGTGGGTTGTTTTCTTTGTCATACTCATGGTTGGATAAAGGGTCTCTAATAATAAACTTAAAAACTCCATCGTACTGCTGGGTCTGGCTGGTGGCCAATAATTTGATCCCTCGAATAAATCCGCCAGCAACTAACTGATTGAATAGTACAATCACGTCTTGCTCTGATACAGGCTCGGATGTTATTGAGATTTCATTTGTGGGTGCAAAGAAATTCTTGTTTGTTAGGCTCAATGGTCGTTCTATTTCATGGGCTTCTTGCGCTCGTACCCAGTCGTGAAGGGATCCTTCCCTAGTTATATCGTTCTTGGCACCTGTATCTATTCTTAGGAGGCGACGCCATTTCTGGAAACGTTTCACTATCTCAACTGAAATGTGTTCTGCAGCCTCTTTCAGTTCAGGTTGAAAACCTTTCCGTCCTAAATCTGGATCTGCATCTACAAAGTGAACAATGACATGGCACTGGTTCTGGTGGCCAATGTTAGAGGTCAGTGGGATTGTGATCAATTCACCCTGTATCATCTGATTGTTAGCAAGCTGTAGGCCACCTTTCAAGACTCTGTACTGTTTTCTTAGCTTTGCAAGCTCGTCATTGAATTGATCCCAAATAGACGTAGAATAAGCAAAGTAGCCGTATGCTGAAATCTGATATTGATTGATTAGAGAGTTAAACTTATCGCTGGGTGATAACAGGGAAAGCAAATCGTCAGGGCTAAAGAATTCATAAATTCCATTCGCCTTCAGATATTTCATAGGAAGATTGGATGAATCTTTTCCCTGGGCTTGAAGCTTTTTCTGAACTTCCAGTACGTCTTTTAGATTGATGCTGGCGCTTAATCTTGTATGTGGATATATATAACTGCAGCTTTGCTCGGATAGAACTGATACTTCGCCCTGCTTGTTTTTGACTGTGAGCTGGAATTTAATCTTTGAGCTTTCTGATGCAAATGTTATTGCGCCGAGTGGGGTTTTAATAAGTAGTAGGTACAACCATTGTTCGGCAGTAGTGGCTGAGTACCAGGATAGATCTTTCGGTCGAGTGCTGGATCCTCCAAATTTTATTTTGAACGTAGATCCTCTTGTTACTTCTGCGAACGCTGGGTCAGTAATCTCCGAGGATGTAACCATTGGACGCGTAACCGTGCCGTGAAAGTCCTCTACCCAGTCCCGACCCTTCAAAAGCTCTCCATGGAACGTATGGCCGGAAACTTTTGTGCCAAACTGTAGGTAGTCGAAGCCATAGCCTATGTAGGTAGCTCCAACTCCTTTATTGCCCCTTGTTTGCCCGCCATTTTTAAATGAAATATTTGGAGCAAGGAATGATTTAAATTCTTTTTCGTTGAATCCAATGCCATTGTCAGTTATGGAAAAAGAATTTTCCTCAAGATTTATGGTCAGCCAAAGCTTGGGGATGTAGCCTGGTTCCTCAAGCTCAGTTGCGCGGCGGTCCACGGCATCCATCGCATTTTGAATGAGCTCGGAGAATGAGTCATACATACCAACGTAGGACTTTAAAATATTCTTGATTTCACGCTTCTTCGCAGCGAATAGGATCTCTGCATCCACATCTTGACCGCTGGTCAGTGGATCCCATGATTCTAGCTTCATAGCAGTCCCTTTAGGTCAGCAAGTGATTGGATTCTGTCTCAAAGCCCAGCTTGAGAGCCCTGAAAGTTTCGTTAGCAGGACGTTACCAGCGGGATGGACCTTCAATTATTAAAAAAATTAATCAGGATTTACTTCGTCTATAGAATTAATTGTGAGATGCCGCTGGTTTTTTAGGTGCGTCCTCACCTATCTATGGTCGCAGGATGTCCTCCATGAAGGGCAGCCCAGGTGGTGACAGCAGACAGTTTCAGTCAGGGGTTGAAAACCCATGACTTGTCTAGACGACGAGCGAGTAGCCGGACAGTCAGCAAGTAGTAGTATCGCGTAGCGTCGCTGCGGTGGCTTAAGCGATGCTCAAGAAACCAAGCCACATGCTTTCTCTGCCAACCCCAAGGTGTTTCTCGCTGCCAGCGCTTTGCGATGTCAGCCTGGATGATATTCGCTTGGCGCACATGACGCTGTCGGGTTGCGTGCGAGCCGGTCAGCACTCCAGCCAAGAACAGTTGCATGTCGAATTGCTTACTCATCTCCGCCCACCGATGTAGGCAGCGACCACGTCAATCCGTCCATGGCCAAGTTCATGGCTGATTTGCCTTCGGGCCTCACGATCTATGTGCCTATCCACCTGGAAACATTGGCCGCCGTTGATAGGTGCGCAGAGCTGGGTGATTTGCTCATAGCGTTCACATGCGTACGCCGCTCGCAGTTCATGGAATCCCTTGAGGTTGTGTGCATGCAGGACGGCCCGCGCAGGGCGAATGATTTCTCGCAGAACATTCAGGTAGCTTTCGTGTGGCGCAATCAGGTTGCGGCTACCCGGAGGTGACACCTTCTGTGCAAACCTAAGTGCGTCACGTATATGCTCATCCACCGTAATCCAACGGGGGGCAGAGGCACCGGCGCGGCCGCCTTTGGTGCCGTCCTGGATGTTGATCCTGCCTAGCTCGTTAGCCTCACGGCATAGTCGTGGCATGTCAGCCAAGATGCCCTCACGCAAGCGCATACCGGTAGCTCGCGCCAACAGCACAAGCGCGGCGGCGCGTTGATGATGTTGGCTGCAAAGTGCATCGACGATCTGCTTCACGTGCTCGCGATCTTGTCCTTGGGGCACTGACTGTCGAACCCCGGTGCGCTGCATGCCCAGTGCCTTGCTCGGACTGGGCAATTTCACGCACTGATCACCGCGAAGCGCCGCCATGGTCCTGTTAACGCTGGATAGCCGGTTTTGTGCGGTGCTGATGGCGAGATCACCTCGCCCAACCACGTCGCGCAGATGCGCCGCATAGTCGGCCAACACTTTTCGATCAATCTGCCGCGCATCATTAATGCCGGGCCCCTGTTCGGAACGGCACCATTTGACGAATGCCCGCCACCGATCACAGTGTGCCTTGACCGTGCCGTAGTGGCCTCCGCCGAACATATCTTTCAGCGCTTGTGCCCCTGCGTAGCTCAATTGCCTGCCGTAACCGAAATTGCGGCCATCGCGTCTACTCACCAATGCCATGTCGATCCCCTCATCTGCCGTTCTCCGATCCTCGCCCCACGTCATCCCGCCAAGAATGCTGAGTGTTATCAGGGATCAAGGCCCCTGCGACCTGTGGGGAGTGTCCTCTACGCGGGACTGGCGGCTCCTTACGACCGGGAGCAAGGGCATCTCATGATCTGGCCTCCTGAACACCGTTACCGGTGGGCGGGTGGAGGCGGCATTGGCTGACGAGACCAGCGCCTGAAGATCCTGAGCCGGGTGTACGCAGCGGTGCGATGACCGGGGCATGCCTGACTGTCAGTCAGGTGCAGTCCATTCCCTGGTCTGCGGCACCATCATCTACAGCGCTGTTGCTGGCGACATCGGCGTTTGTCACGCCGATTGTCACGAGGGGAATTGCCGCAAAGCCATGTGCGATCAGGGCTGCAGCAGTGGTAGAAGTGCCCGTCTCTTTCCAGAGAAAGAGACGGGCACAGGTTGGCGCAGGATTCGGCCAAGCGGATAGGTTGCTGCAGGGCAGCGCAATAGGAAGTGTCGTCTGGCGCACGAGGGCCATGATCTGAAGTAGGCATCCATCACCGAGAAGGTGACCGGGCGAGCTGCCGGATGCGAATCGCCCTTGGGGAGAACCACCGCGCGAGCGGCGTGACCTTTAAGGTTCGGGTCACCTGGGGTGCTGTCATCGACAGCGCTTGCACGGCCAGTTCTACGCCTGTGGATAAACCCGGTCAAGGGCCGAGATTCAGCGCTCCTGAGGACTTGAAAAGCGGTTATCCATCAATGGAGTTCCGTGGTGCATCCCGGACAACGTCGTGGCTTTTAGCTCTTCAAAGTGAGGTCCATCCAAACAGGGCGGCTTTGCAGCCCTGTTTGGATGGACCCGCGCTGACAAGCGTTAAACGAGGCTGCTTTCTCTGAATCTTGGACGCACAGTTGCTTTCGCCGCCGTTGTTGCGCCTGTACAACGCTAGCGGATCGGCACCACGTTCTTGTCTCTCACTTGCCCGTATGCAGAGGCGAGCAGGCTGCCGGTGGCGGCTTTCTGGATGTACTCACTCCACCAAGCCATCATCGGGCGCCGGCGCTCGATGTAGTCGGCTCGGTTGTAGGCGCTGCGCACCTCATCTTTGTCGACATGCGCCAGTGCGACCTCAATGAGCTCCGGGTCCCACCCATGTTCATTCAAGATGGTGCTGGCCATCGAACGCATGCCGTGGCTGACCAACCGATCCTGGAACCCCATGCGCTTCAACGCCATGTTGGCCGTCTGGCTATTGGCGTGGGTGCGTGGATTTCTATCGGCCGGGAAGACGTATTCGCGATGGCCGCTGTGAGTCTTCAGTGACTCCAACAGTGCGACAGCGTGATCACTCAACGGGATGCTGTGTGGGCGGCGCTTCTTCATCCGCTCCGGTGGAATAGTCCAGACACGCCTTTCAAAGTCGATGTCTGCCCAGCGAGTGGTCGCCGCCTCAGCGGGCCGAGTCATTGTGTGCAACTGCCATTCGATTAGGCAGCGGGTGGTGCGTTTGATGCTGGCATTTGCGATCTCCAGCATGAGCTCGGGGAGCTCTTCGGGCGGAAGCGCAGCCATGTTCTCTTTCTTGGGCTTCTTGAATACTGCCCTGATGCCGGTGAGGGGGTTGGCGAAGATCAGACCGGAATTTACGCCGTAGGTCATGATCTCGTTTAGCCGCTGGCTAAGACGTTTGACCGTCTCCAGGCTGCCTTTCGCTTCGATTGGACGAAGCAATGCGATCACCATCGGCGCGGTGATTTTCGACAGTGGCGTCGTCCTCAAGTCGGGGAATACATGCAGCGTGAGCGACCGCCAGATGTCTTCGGCGTAGGCCGGGGTGACCGAGTCTTTCTTGAGCTCGAACCAAGCGGTGGCCACGTTCTCGAAGGTGTGTTCCGTTTCTGCGCGTTTGGCTTCATTAAGCGTATTGCGCTGCACCTTCGGATCAATGCCTTGGGCGAGGAGCTCGCGGGCTTCGACTGCTTTCTTTCGTGCGTTCGCCAGCGACAGTTCGGGATAGGTCCCGAAGCCGATGTTGATACGCTTCTTGGTCACCGGTTCGCGGTAGTTGAAATTCCACAGTAATGAGCCGTTGCTGCGTACGCGGAGCTGCAAACCATCACCGTCAGTGAGGACGTAATCCTTGGACGCGGGTTTGACTCCCTTGAGCTGTCGATCGGAGAGGCGGAGGTTTTGAGCAGGCATGAGATTGTCCTCAAGCACTGATTCGGTATTCCAAAGATTAGCACCGGGTGAGCTGGAATACCGTCTGGAATACCCGAACGGCTGGAACTCAAAAACTCTCAAAAGACCGCAAAAGCGCTGGAAGCCGCGTAGTTACTGACTTCCAGGCACAAAAAAAGACGTCCGTGGACGTCTTTTTTTGATCATTTGGTGGAGCCGGGGGGATTTGAACCCGCGTCTAACCCTTATGATTCAAGACGTCCAGACGAAAAGTTGGCATAAAGCTGTCATATGTCGCAGAGCCATGTTGAATGTGCCATTCTTAGACCTCTTCAAGCTGCTTCATCGCCCTTAGCATCCAGTCGGAAGGAATCCAAATGGCCGTGCCCATCGCTGTAGCACCTGGCGGAGACAATAGTGGTGTACGTAATGCGTTCGACGACCACGGCGCATACCTGAAATCGCTCACACCAGAAATTGTCATAGCACTATGTGGCCCGATGGGCACTCCACTCCATGAAGTAGCCAAGACGTTCCAAGAGCTAATTCGTGGAACAGATTTTGGATACGAGGAGGTGAAAATATTACGTTTAAGTAAAGAAATTCGCCGATTAAAGGGCTTGGAAGAAGAGAAGTCGATTGAAAGGCTAATTGATGCCGGTAACGAGCTACGCCGAGATTATGGTAATGCTATTCTCGCGAAATTGGCGATTCAAGATATTTTGTTGTCGCGAGCAACTCATCAAGAGCTTCATGACTCAGAACTCAGGCAAAAAGATCCTGAGGCGGCAGCTGATCCAGCAGCAGTAATGCCTCGGGCCGCCAGGAAATGTTGTCACATAATTGATTCAATAAAAAATATTGATGAGCTGACACTTTTACGGTCTGTTTACGGGGACATGCTACATGTTGTCGGTGTGTACTCTCCTATCGAGATGCGACTAGAGCGTCTAGCACGGATAAAAGGTCCTAGCGATGAAGTTCACAGGCTTATTGATCGGGACTCAGGGGAGGAAGTCAAATATGGCCAAAGCGTTGAAGATACATTCCCTAGATGTGACTTTTTCTTGAGGGTTGATTCGGCTACAGATTCGCAGCGAAACACACGGGTTCGACGATTTTTAGAATTGATGCTAGGTACCAGGATTATAACCCCTACCGTCAATGAACGTGCTATGTATGCAGCATACTCGGCTGCGCGTAACTCTGCTTGTCTTTCTCGGCAGGTAGGTGCAGCCATAACAAATGCTGAAGGCGAGATACTTGCTTCTGGCTGGAATGATGTGCCAAAGGCATTTGGTGGTTTGTATCATACAGTCGATCAAAACTCTTCTACCGATGATGATCGCAGATGTTGGAACATTGAAGGTGGTCGCTGCTTTAATGATGATGAAAAGACTGCAATTGCTAATGCCATGGTTGACAGGCTCATTGTGAATGGCCTGGTTGAGGAAAAAAAGCGTTCATCTGCATTTGAAATGCTTAGAAAAGATTCTCAGCTCAAGAGTCTTATCGAGTTCTCACGAGCGGTTCATGCGGAGATGCACGCTCTTCTGACCGCAGGGGAGACAAAGGGCGGGCAGATTAGAAATGGGAAGCTATTCGTTACCACTTATCCTTGCCACTCATGCGCAAGGCATCTCGTTGCAGCAGGTGTCAAAGAAGTGTATTTCCTTGAGCCATACAGGAAAAGCTTAGCGACTAGATTGCACTCAGACTCCATCACAGAGCGAGAGAGCGACGACTCCAAGGTCCGAGTGATGCCCTTCGACGGTGTCGCCCCATCCCGATTTCTGCGGTTTTTCTCAGCACATCCAGGCGGCAGGAAAGACCCGAAAGGTATCATGCACGTCCACGAGGCTTCCCCCGTGACAGCGATCACTCTTGAGGCTATACATACGCTTGAAGCATTCACCTTAAGGGCATTAGAATCCGCCGGCCTGAACAAACGGTGACCAACAATGTCAGACAGAGACCTGCCTCTCCTAGGGAATATCATGGAACAGCACGTGCAGCTTTCCTTGGATTTTCAGTCTGTTACGGCGCCGTCCGGTCAGTGCTTGTCGACTGTCCCAGCCATCGCCAGCGCTCCGCGCTACTCCTCCGGCGATGTGGCGCCGCGCTCGAATGTAGTGCAGTTCAGGAGTGATCGCGCCGTGACTGGCTCACATTCCGGATCAACGGCAGCAGCGGATCCCAGCGCAGATCTTATCAACCGGATCCTGAGTAGCGTTCGTTTCTACGAGTAACTGACTCTGCTTCATCGTTGGGAGCCCAAAGCCTTTCGGCTTTGGCTCCTGCATAGATATCTGCGTTCGGCATCCACCGTCCGTACACTCTCGCGATCATAGTCCAGTCGCCATGCCCCATCTGTTTTGATACCCACATCGGATGTTCTCCTGCGGAGAGCATCATTGAGGCGTAGGTATGCCGTGTCTGATATGGGCGCCGGTAACGGACGCCAGCCTTCTTCAGAGCATGCGTCCAGAGCGTCTTGCGTATAGGCTGGTCGCCGGTCCAACGCTCACTGGTCCGCGGGTTCTGGAAGACCTCCAGGCCAGCCAGGAAAGTGAACGTCTTCTGCTCTTTCAGTGCCTCGAGCGCTGGCCCAAGCAGCTTGATGCTGCGCTTACCGGAAATTGTCTTGGTCACCTCAGCCTTGCCCTTAGCGTCTTGGGTCATCGCCCGACTGACGTGCACCTCGTTGCGGATCCAGTCGATGTCGCCCCAGTCCAGTGCCACTAACTCGCTGGTGCGCATGCCGGTCCAGAACGCGAATTGCACCAAGTGTCGGCCCTGACCATCAAGCGCGGCTAGGATGGCTCTCTGCTCCTCGGGGGAGAAGGGATCAACGTCGTCCTCACGCACCTCGCCCTTACGTGCGTAGGTCCACCCGGCTAGCGGGTTGAGGTCGAGAAGCTCTTCGTCGATGGCCTCGTTCAGCGCCGAGCGAAGGCAGCTTTGAATGTTGCTCAAGGTCTTGTTGCTGACTTGCAGTGTGTCCAGCCAGTCCTTCACCGCCTTGCGCTTGAGTTCAACCACCAGACCGTCACCGAGCGCGGGAATCAATCGCAGCTCTACGATCTTCCTGTAGCCTTCCCATGTGCTGCTGGAGACGTGCTTTTTCTTTCCGGCTAGCCATCGGATGAGGAAACCGGCCCCGTTTTCCCGACAAGCCTCTGGCGAAAACTTTGCTGCACGTGGGGAGCCGGGGAAGGTAGCTGAATAATCAAAGACGCCTGTGGCGATGGCTTCCTCGATAGCAATCTTGTGCCGCTCGGCGAGCTTCAGATTAGTGGCGGTGGGCTTGCGCGAGATGCGCTCACGGCACCGAACTCCACGGTACATGAACGTGATTTCGATACTCGAGTCCGAGACCGCCCGAACTCCCCGCCCATCTCTACCCATGACTCATATCCCTCCACATCAATTAGTACCCGACCATCTGGGGCCTTGATCCAAATTTCCCCGAGTCGCCAAATTCCGTCGCGAAGCTTCGAGCGGATAGCGTCTTCGGAGTAGCCAGACTCGCTGGCAAATTTCCTGACGGTTACGTAGCGCATGCGTCGTTAGTCCTGGCTATTCAGGGTTAACGATTACGTGTAGGCCGCGTATCGATTTGCCGATGTTGGCTTGGATGAACACGTTGTCCGATTTGTCGTAGAGAGCTTGCTCGCGCAAGCAGCGTCTAACAGTACTGTTGGTCATATCCGACTCCCTTTAACTATTCGGATACAGCCTACGGACGGCTCCCAGGCGTGTGTTTCGCTTTCACGCAACAAAAGCGGCGGAAATTAGAAATCTGGGAATCCTCTACCAGGGGTATGCACAAGCCGCATGACGGAATCAGATTGCTGGCTGCTCTGGAAGCCCAAGGCCAAAGTCACCTCGGATGCAGCTTTTTCTGCTCAAATGCGATGCGGTTCATTACGCAAACTGGAATTGCGAACCCTTGGATATGGGTTTTGAGAGTTTCGTAGCCGTCTTCGACGATGCCGCAGGGCACTCCCCGCCGGAAGCGCATTCCTCTACCGATGTAATTGCGAAGGATGATTTCCCAAGACTCATCGTCATAGTAGGCGCCCGTGATATCAGCCCAGTTGGCCGTAACACCGCATCCAACAATTCCTTCAGATGTCAGGCAGAAAATTTCTACTTGGTTTTCCTTTGTAACAGGTACGGCGTAAATCCGGCCGTTGGGTGCTATGGGAGGAAACGTCTGCCCGTTACCGAGGTGACGAAATTCCATGGTGGATCTCCGGTGCATTGAGTTGCATAGCACCCTATGCCAGGTCATGGAAAACCCAAGCCGGCACAAATCGAGTACAGATGCAGTTGGGTTTCCAGAGGGCCTTCATAAGCTGTGGCAATCAAAACAGGGAGTGGCGCCATGGGTAACAAATCAACCACGATCCGAGTCGGCTTGCTGGCCGCGACAGTAGCTCTTCTGGTTGGGTGTTCTGGCACCCGGGGGACTAGCACTGCGCAGCTTCCTGAGCCGAGAGATGTACCGAGGGAAAAATGGTCGGATGCTATGCATGTTCTGACCGCCATGGGGATTTCAGGGCAGCGTGACGTTCCAATCGGGTTGGCAGGGGCAGTTGATAGGGCGAGCCCAGCCAGCGGTTCTGGAACAGTGCTCGGGGATGCTGGATTAAGCGCGGTTAGCTTCGCTTCGCCAACTACAAGCTTGAGTGGGGGCGCATCAGCGGGAATTGGCTTGGGCTTGATGCTGTTGGGTGGGTCGAGCGATCCGGTGCGTGCAACTCAGGTTGTAGCGTGGGTACCTGCTGACCAGGCAAGCTCGCCGGAGGCTGCGTCTGCTCTCGCATTGCGTAAGGTCGAAGATGCTCGCAAGAGAGTTTTTGCCAATGGTCTATCGAAGTTGCGGATGCAGACCGGTAAATATCCTGATGGTCATCACCTCAGCTATGCATCCCTGGCAGATAGCTATGCGGAGCGGTCGATTGCATACAGGGAAGAGATTGCTAAATCGCCGAGCTTTCTGAAATCGCCACTCAGCTACGGGCCGATATTCATACGTGACAACCAGTTCACGCTAGATGCCTACAAGAACGACATGACAACGTCGAAAGCCATGCTGCTTGCATCGCAGCATCTGCCTGAGTGGATCTACATCTACCACCCTGGCCAGCGGCTGAGGAAAAACTCGATCCCTGCGGCAATCTTCAATCAGGGCAGAGTGTTCTACTTCGTAGGGAAATAATTCTGCTGGGATGTATCGCTGTGGGTTTTCGCAAATCTGCGGCGATCTTTTTGGGTATGCCTTAGCTGATACGTCCGATTTCAAGGTTTCCCTAGTGTTCGAATTTTTAAGTAACGGTCTAACTGATACGCCCGAAAAACACCACCCAAACTGATACGCGAAAGGAAATCTCATGTTTGTCCGCGCCTACCTTCGTGCGTCCACTGCTGAGCAAGACGCCAATCGTGCCCGTGACGCTCTACAGCAGTTCGCTGCCGACCATAGCAGGGCCATCGCTGCGCATTACATCGAGAACGCCAGGGGGGCCAGAACTGACCGAGCAGAGCTGTTGAGACTGATAGCGGATGCCCATAAGGGGGACGTATTGCTGCTGGAAAGTATCGACCGGCTTTCCCGATTGCCGGTGGCTGATTGGCAGGCACTCAAGGCTGCGATTGATTCCAAGGGGCTGCGCATTGTCGCCCTGGATCTTCCGACCAGCCACCAGAGCATGAGCGACACGGCTGGTGACGAATTCACTGGCCGAATGCAGGCCGCGATCAACGGCATGATGATCGAGATGATGGCGGCTATCGCGCGCAAGGACTACGAGCAGCGTCGTGAGCGTCAGGCCCAGGGAATTCATCGGGCAAAAGCTTCCGGCGCTTACAAAGGTCGGCCGGCTGACAAGAACCTACATCAGCGCATCGATGAACTGCTGGGCGCAGGTCTGGGTATTCGCGCGACTGCTCGCCATGCAGGTTGCAGCACCACGACGGTGCTTAAAGTTCGCGATCAGATGACCGGCAGTAACGTGATTTGAAGGGGGCGAGGTGAGCGGGTTTAACGTCTCAAACGCTGCCGCAGCGCGCTGATAATTCTGCTGCGTATGAAGAAGGCTGTGACGGATACAGCAAGCACTATCCCGCCCCCCAGCTCTCCGAGACGGACGAAGGCAACGATGTTTAATAGGGCGAGAACCATAATGCCGTAGAACTCTGCATTGGCCCTGCCAGCGGCCAGAACCTGGCGCTCTGTGAGCATCCATTTCGGCGACAGACAGAAGGGGCATACAGATGACTCGGGATCACCACCGCCTAGGGGAACTCCGCTTATGTAGATCGGCGCGCTGGTGATCACCTTCGGAACCATCCTCTTCCTACAGCACTGGCATTCAACTTTGCTCACGATGTCATCCTCCTTGACTTGGCACGTGCTTGAACGTGACCTGATCGCTCACTTGATCCAATTAATCAGCAGTCGAGTTCGGGCGTGTTCCGCTGTGTTTGCTGTTGTCGTGCTGCTTGTCCAGGTAAGCGGCGATCTTGTAACCAATCGCGGCTGTTACCCCCAAGGCGCAGAGCACGCCGAACACTGAATAGATTAGTAGCTCAAACCGGTCCATGTTCTTCTTCCGTGCTGATGGGCATCAGAGTCTAAGAGACTCGTTCACTGTACAGAAACGCACAGCAATTTTGCATGCTGGTTCAACGATCTAGCGCCGGCAACTGGCGGGCGCTGATTCAGTCTGCGAACGCGCCACCGTGATCGAACCGCAGACTGTCGCTCATCGAGTCCATGCCGTAAGCATTGCCCATGACATCGACGCAGCCATCCATGATCGGCAGCCCGTTGGCCGGGTTTACCCAAGCATTGTCCATCAGATCCATGGAGCTGCTCTGCAGGCTGCAATTGTCAGCCTGAGTCTGCATGACGGGCTCGACCCAGGCCGCGTTATCGTCGATATGAAGATCGAGCGGGTCGGTCGACTTCTCTTCGTCACCGGTCAGCGAGTCGGAATACTGGTACCACGTGCGCTCACTGCGGATGTTGAGACCGTCATGCAGCACGACTGCTTTCCCCTGGGTGGGATATACCACTGTGGTGTACAGCGGTTTTGTCGGCTGGACGATTGAGGCCATCAGGTTGGCAATGGTGGCGCGCAGATCCATGGTAGTGGTCCTCGATGTAGGTGAGCACAGTCTCCCCTCGATCTCGGAAAACCCAAATCTCTGATCAGGCGCTTTTGGATGGCCCTGACATCCGCTTCGCGACACATCGTAAAAAACAGGGCTCACCTCCCATCTATTGCTTATGGGAGTCTGACGCTTCACCTCCCATAGAGAAACTTACCGATTTGCTGGAAGGGGTGTCGTGAAGGGGGGGCGTGGCTGCAAGCCAGCATGAATACTGGACTTCAGCGTTTTCACGGGCTTTTTCCAGGTGGTTGGCGTTGTGAAGGGGTGTCGTCAAGAGGTGTCGTGAAGGGGTGTTGTGGCCGCAAGCCGCATGAATACAGGGTTTCAGTGTTTTCACGAGCTTTAGCCGGGCAATTGGCGTTGTGAAGGGGTGTCGTTTAAAGGTGTCGTGAAGGGGTGTTGTGGCTGCAAGCTGCATGAATACTGGGCTTCAGCGTTTTCACGGGCTTTTTCCAGGCAATAAGCGTTGTGAAGGGGTGATGTCAGTATGATGCCGCTCCTGAGGGAGTAATCTGTTCGCGGGGGAGCCCTAGTGGTAGCACCAAACCAGCGTCAGATGACGATCCTGCATCAAAGGTGTTCCGGCTGCGACGAGAAACGGACGGCAGATGACGGTGCGTCTTCCTGAGCGCAGGGCCAGTACGGAGAATGGGCAACGAATGACGACGGTGAAGTGTGTTCATAATAGTCAGATAGTGATCGGTAGACTGAGCCGGTCAAGAAAGGCCGCCGAAGGTGGCTGCTTGCGGCCAAAAGCTGACACTCACCATTGCCTTGTTAAGCAGATGTCTGAAGTCAGGCCACTCTTAGAAAATAGCTCCCTCTCAAGCTGGATTGAACTATCGCTGTAAGTATGCCAGGCGCAAGCCACGGCGCCTCCCACAGTGATGTTCAATAACTCATAAACCCAAGATTCGCAATCCGCCAGGGATGTCTAATTGGGGCTGTGTGAGGCGACGGAGCCTGGTGTAGGTGAAGCGCATCTGTTTGAGTTCTACGGCTGTGTATTGGGTATACTTGCTAGTAATAGTCAGTGATGACGTGGATCTGTAGCGGAGCTTCCTATGAACGAGTACGACTTTTCGCGTCTGAATGATAAAGAGTTTGAGGTTTTTTGTACCGATTTGCTAAGCGCTCGTGAGCACGTTCAATTTGAGCGGTTTAAACCTGGCCGTGATGGTGGAATTGATGGTCGTTACTTCGTCTCTCCTAGAAATGAGTGGGTTCTTCAATGCAAACATTGGGTGTCAACCCCTCTCGAACGTCTTTTTAAAAAAATATCCGAAGATGAGAAGCTGAAGGTTGATAGGATTAATCCTCAGCGATATTTTCTCGCCGTTTCTCATTCTTTGTCAGGTAGTGAGAAAGACCGTTTACTGAAAGCTTTAAATCCATATGTGCTTGGCCCTAACGACATTCTGGGCCGAGAAGATCTTAACGACCTCCTTGCGAAGCATCCTGACGTCGAAAAAAGGCATTATAAGTTATGGATAACTAGCTCAAATGTGCTGCGATACTGGATGGACAAGCCTATCCAAGATCGCAGTGGCTTTACTATTGAAGAAATCATCAGAAAGTCCGAGGTCTATACACCGACTTCTAATCATTCAGCCGCAATCGAAAAACTAGAATCGCACAAGGTTGTTGTAATCACTGGTGCCGCAGGTATCGGTAAGACAACATTGGCTGAGCAGCTAATTTTTTACTATGTGTCTCAAGGGTTCTCGCTAGCATGCATCTCTCAAGACATCAAAGAGGCTGAAAGTTTTTTTCTGCCTGACGCCCGTCAGATTTTCTATTTTGATGACTTTTTAGGTCGCAACTACTTGGAGGCTCTAAGTGGTCATGAGGGTACGCATATAGTTAACTTTATCAGGCGTATTGTCAGAGACCCCAACAAGCGTTTTATCTTAACTTCAAGAACCACAATTTTGAGCCAAGGAAAAATGCTCAATGATGTCTTTGAAAACGAAAATGTTCACACGAAGGAATTTGAAGTTACGCTAGATTCTCTCACGCGCCTAGACAAAGCAAAAATTTTATACAACCATATTTGGCATTCCAGTATGGGTGATGAATATGTAGAGCAGCTCTATGAGTGCAAACGTTACCGCCTGCTAATTGACCATAAAAACTTTAATCCTCGATTGATACAGTTCATTACCGATGCACAAAAGCTAGCGGGTGTGTCCGTGGATGGGTACTGGCATCACGCGGTGGGGCTTCTAGATAACCCAGCAAGCGTGTGGAATCATCTGTTTGACGCTCAACTGGATGATTGTGGTCGAGCCTTGGTTTTTTTGGTCGCAATGAATGGGCGTCAGATTCCGGAGGAAGACCTTGCAGAAGCATTCTCTAGGTATATATGCATGCCTGGGGTCGGTGCGCTAACCGGAAAAAAAGATTTTTCGATAAATTTGCGTCACCTCTCAGGGTCGTTGCTAACACGCTTTATTATCGGCACGTCACTTCCATACCTGAAGCTCTTCAACCCATCATTGGGTGATTTCATTTTGGCAAGATATTGCAAAAACGCACCAGCCTTACGCGCTTGCTTTAGTAGCTTGCTAACCATGCAGTCCTTGAGGACTATCAAGGAAGTAGCTGATAACAAAATCATTTCCGAGGGTGTCGCTGCGGATATTGTTGAAACTATCTTCAAAAGCGTAAGCGATAAGAGTTTTGACGGACTGGCGGGAGAATACTTAGCTGAACTGTGCGTTTTAAGGGCAAGGTTCGGCCGCGCGCTTAGCGTGTCAGATGAAATGCTAATCCGCGCAGTAGACTATATTTTACGCTCTGAGTGCAGTCTTGGATTTATGGCGTCAGCACAGATAATTTTATGGGCAGTTGAAAATGATGTTGCTGGTAGCGACTTGGCGCGTATCGAATCTTTTTTAATCGTCGCCTTTGAAAATGATCCGGCGGAGAATGAGCTAATTCATCTTGGTGGAATCGTTGGGCATATGGTCAAGGCCGGATATAAACATCTGTCAAGATTATATGACGAGACCGTTTCAAATCATTTGGTCAGTAGTTTTGAGGATCAGTTCCCCGAGGAGCGGGTGTTTGTCGACTTGTGTACCGAGTCAAGCGTTCGTGCTAGATTTAAGGACTTGATTCGGGAGTTGGCTGAAGAGTATGGTGCTCAGGATCTTTCTAACATCGTATCTACGGTTTCTGATTGCTTCGATATTGACAGAAAAATCTGGGAATACTTTGGTTATCAAGACGAAGATGCAAATCGTGAGATTGATAAGCCGAGGGAGCAGAATCGCTTTTGGGCGGACCGCTCTAGTGATGAGGTTGATGATTTGTTTGCTCGTGACTAGGGACAATGGGGCGTATAAACGCGGTCTGTGTTGTGTGAATCCTAAATCGTACGAAATTCATCTTGTACTCTACGAGGCTTGAGTTTCGTATCGCATGAGTCTGTCGCACATAATATTATACTTGATACATAACTTTAGGTTCGATTATTTTATGTTTCGCTAGTTGGTACGGTACCGAGTAGGGCCGTCAACCTTCGGCGTAGACATAAAGTGTTCCGGCCGGGGCAGCGCGGGTTGGTCGAGGACCTCGACGGCCGACGGGCGAGTGCCGAGTAGCTTCGTGAAAAGCATCTAATTGGGTCGATCCAGCAGCAGTTCGGTGGTTGTATTGAGTTCGTCCTGGGAGAAGAACTAGAGGGTTGTGCAACACAGCCAGGATCCAGCGCTCAACACTTGGAGCGTCTGCTTTGGGTCGGAAGCGGGCGCCTCATAAGGCAGCCTACCTCTTGCCCCTCAGTTGCTGCCGTTGCGTTTCAGGGTCATCTTGAATGAGAACTTTCCATTCACATCGGGCTTTTCGTCAGTGGTAGTGACTTTGCCATTGGCGCCGCCATCGATCAAAAGCGCGTAGTCCTTGTGCATGACCATTGCCGCCAATCCAAGCACGCCGACGGTGGCAAGCGCAGCAACGGCAACCGCAGCTGCGCCGCCACTGATACCGGTCGCACCTACCGCACCCGCAGCAGCTCCGAAGGCCACCAGACCGCTTGCTCCGGCAACACCACCAGAAATAGCCCCCACCGGGTTCCAGAAGCTGACCGCGGCTACCCCTGCTCCGCCTGCTATCAATGCAAGCTTCGTGTACGTCACGGACTTGATCACACGTACCGCCAAAGCAAGCTTGCGATCGGTGATTACGATGCTGTCTGCCTTGTCGTTAAGGGCGCTTTTCAGCTCTTTAGCATTCCCTACGAATCGCGTACTGCTCACTTCGGTAGTCCTTGGAGATGATGGTCAAAGGTGGCAACGGTGCATCATTTTACGGCAAAAGGCTATCATCTTCTCGGAACACCGATCCAAGGCTGCCAACGGCCAAGAGCGGACAATCTAAGGACGCGGCAAGGGCGTGCCTAAATTTCGTACCACACTTGATAAGGCGTCATATGGAACTGATTCTGCTTCCGAAAAAATCCGAGAATCTCAGCCTCGATGGAATTTACCACCGCGCACTGAGCCGCTCGAAAGAGCTATACATCGTAAGTGCTTACCTTACCGAGTGGGGTATTAAAGAGTCGCTTGGCGACCAATGTGAGTCTTTCCTTTTCATCGTCGGAAAAGATTTTGGCATCACCCGCAAGAGCGCCTGTCGGGCCGTCATGGAATGGCTCCCAGCCGACCGCCATCAAGAGTTCATGGTAGCGGAGTCGATCAATGGCTTTCATCCGAAGGCCATGTTCTGGCGTGAGCACGATGGAAAGTGCTACGCGCTGCTTGGATCCTCCAACTTGACCAAGGCAGCATTCTCCACGAACTTTGAGGCCAACGGTTTCGCCTGCATATCTGACGAGCAGTTTCAACTGGCGTCTGAGTGGATCGAAAGAGTTTTCGAAGTGAGCGTGACCCTGAATGAAACTTGGCTTGATAGGTATCAGGAGGCTCGCCAACCTGCGAACGCGGGTGGCTCGAAAGCGGATGACCCCAAAGACACCCAAGAGGCATATCACCTGCCACTGCCGGCGATACACAAGCTCAAAGGTTATAAGCCGTACCTCACTCGGCGGCGCGACCAGATGAAAGCTTTTAGAAGGAATAAGACCAATTTGGTGTCGCTGATTCGTAGTACAAGCAAGGCCAGGATCTGGAACCAGACTCGAATTGATGATTTCTACAACAACCTCTGTGCATTGTGGTACATGGGGGAACAGGGAAGTCGCTTTCAAGGCAAAGGGTGGGAGCGTACGGGTCGTAATAGCGACTTTCGCGAATTTTCAAAAAGCCTTACTCGGGTGCTCGACGCCCCGTTCGCAGGTCGTGACCGAGTAGTGATTCAGGAGATAAATCGCCTCACGTCAATAGGATTGACAACTAGAGGCGCGTTGTTCTCCGAGATGCTCTGTCAGTTTTTCCCGAAACACTACTACGTACTAAATCGCCCAATACGAGGCTGGTTTGAAGGTCTGGACATTACGTTCCCAAGAGGTCTCAGCAAGGGAGAGCGCTACGTCGATTGTGCTCGTCTTCTCCGTGCGGCTCTGAAGCGGGCAGATGGCTACCCAGCAGCAAATCTGGCCGAGCTCGATTGCATCATCTGGTTCGCTAGCACCCTGGATGGTTGAAAGGGCTCGACATCTGCCTGCAACCTGATAGCAGCTCACGGCCGATATCTTCGATGCCGAAGGGCTGCAATGGGTCGACTGCGGCCGTTCGCGACAGGCAACAATCAGCCAATTGCGGCCATTCAAATGCACCTACGAAAGTCTTGGGAATTCCCAGTTAGTTTTCGTGCCCGAGAGCTATTTTCAATTCTTCAAGAACTGCATGCTCGGTAAGTTCGGCGATTTTCATTAAGGTTTCCATTTTTTCGAAATTGTTTTTATAGGAAAGTGGGATTGATGCCGTGCCTTCATGAGCGATTTTATGTCTTGCTTCCAAAAGCCTGCTTAGCGTTGTGGTTGCTTCATTTCTTGTGAATTCTTGCGATTGCCAGTGATCTGAAATTTTACTTATGCCTAGGGCGTCTTTGAAAAGAGCGTCTATATTTTTCGTATTCGGCGTATTGAATTTATTTAGCGATTCGTCGAGTTTGTTTTTCGCGATGGTTTTTAATATGCGGTTACCTTCAGATTTTTCGATTTGCCGAAAGCCATACTTCGCAAGATCTTCGATAAACACTTGCCAAAAAGCGATCAACTGGAATACGTATGATTGATTTAGGAAATGTATTTTTAGCTCGAGCTTCTTAGCGTCGCTATCTGTTAAATCCTTTTGGATGTGTTGAATGTATTTTATTTTTACTAAGTTTTTACTAAAAATATGGAGAGGTGTGTATTCAAGATCGAGAGTAATTGACATGGTTGGCACTGGCGAGGAATGGATTTATTTATGTGTTTGCTGGACCGTTTCCTGTCCTTGTGGACGAATGGAAATCTCCGACGTCACAAGCAGAGTCTGGCCCAATCTTGCAGGGAAGTGAATCACCGCTGGCTTTCTAGATGTATCGGGCGGTCTGCTTTTGGCCGATTCCGGCCTGATTCGACAGATTCAGAGCGCCGCTTCGCAAGCACTGGCAGCTGCCCCAAGCGTTCAGGTACGTCCATTTGGGCGCTGATTACTTATCCCAACCAGGAAAAGGGTGCCTACAAAACCTACAGAACTTAGTTTCGTAGGTTCTGTAGGCTGCCCTACCGGCCTTTTTGGTAAACAGGTTGGGGCGAGGCTACGTTTTTCGCCAGATGTAGCGTGTTGATGGGCGGCCACCTTTTTCTCCGGCCACCTCGTAGCCAATGATTAAGTCGTGTTCAGCCAGAACTGCGAGTGCGTTGTTCACAGCGTCCTGTGAGCCCAACCCCATCCAGTCCTTCTGACGCACCTCGCGTGGGGTAAACGGCTCGGGTAATTTCTGCTGACGCTCCAGGATCAGCCTGGCACCGAGTAGTGGGGCGTTGATAGCTGCGCCGTAGAGTCGCAAGGCATGGCTCATCAGGTAGCTCGCCCAGTCAATGGCGCGTGATGTGGACTCTATGCCCACGGCTCTCTGATCACCTTCGACCAGTTCGAACAATAGGGCCAACCCCGCAATGGTCTGCGGCATTTTTAGATAATGGGATTGCAATGCTGGGTGAAACTCTTCGCTCCGGCTTTGTTGCATATGACGCGTATACCAGGCGTTAAACATTTCCTGTGCTTCTGGGCTGAACCTGAACGTAGTACGAGGCTCGGATGGTAGCTGATCGAGGTAGTCAATAACCTGTTTCACTTGCTCAGCGGCAGCTTGGTTTGGCCAGCGATCGACCAGACGCCACTGACGGATGTCGTCGGGATAGACGGCGAGCTGTAGGCGCTGAATCAGGCCGTCATCCACTTCGCCGCTGATCGAGGCGTTCACGAGGGATGCGATTCGTGAGGGTTGAATTCCGCCTATCAGCGATAAACAACATGACTCGATGAACAGGGTGCCTCGGCCAATACGATCGTAGGTAAATGAGCCGTTGCCATCGAAGCACTCCAAGTAGAAGGCGCGTGCCACTGAGCCGTCCTCACTCTGTATTGTTGCGAGCCAGCCCCCGAGCTCGTCACGTACTAGCAGCAGGCCGTTTGGGTTTTCGTTGAGCAGCTCACCGAGCTTTTCTACCGTTGAGTCGTTGACGGTGTAACGACGCTGCACTGGAGGCAGCACATCACTCGAAACCTTGGTGAGTTCCTCCCGCGCTCCAAGTTTGTCGCCGCTGCCTATAAGTTTCGTGGCCTTGCTCTTAGCAGCCTTGCGCTCGATGTCGAGCAGCTCAGTGTTGGTCCTGTACTCCTCCAACGCCACGGAGTGCTGATTTCGCTCTCTTGTCTCCAATGCGTCCAAGGGACGAAGCGCTTGCTTGAGCGCTGGTGTTTTCATCGCAGACGGCCGTCCAATGATGACTCCCCATTGGTTGGGAACGACAGTCCAATCATCATGCTGCTTCGGGTGGATGGTGAATTTGCGTCCGACTACGGCGCTAACAGCAACCACAAGCGCGACCCCAACAAAATCCGGTGGGCACTGAGTGCGCTCGGCGACATCCCGCACGTATTCTTGAAGAACAGCAGGCAGTAGCTCTCCACGCCAGGGCATAACCCTGGCCAATCCGCTCGGCAGTGGCTTTGGCACGATGCTTGGATTCAGATAAGAGGCACGTGCTGCCTCGGGCATTTCCGCCAAGAACGACGGTAGCTGCTCGTGTGTGGTCATTGCTCATCTCTCTCAGAGAGAACCCGAGTGACTCCATCACGCTCGCTGATCTTGCTTTCCAGCCAGGCTTCCACCTCCGCGACGACGAAGTAAACGCCAGCCTGTTTGCTCGGGCCAAACTTGATGGGGCGAGGGAAGCTGGGGTCGCTTTCGCGCAGCTTCTCGAGGCCAGAGCGGCTCTTGTCAAAGCAGTACTGCAGCGAGGCGTGACTGATCAGGTACTTCTTGGAGGCATGTGTCGGCATGTGTGGGTCTCTGTGTGTAAGCCGACACAGATTTAATACCCCTGCCAGACCGCTGTGGCTCGATTTCAAACCGAAAAATCGTCGGAAAACGCAGTGACGGTTGATGCGATGGTGGGCTTAGCCGCAGATGTGGAGTTGGCCAGGAAGGCTGTCATAAAGCTGGCATTACCGAGCCAAAACAACCCATTTAGGCACAAAAAAGGCACTTGCGAAATTCGCTAAGTGCCTGTTTTGTAAGGATTATTTGGTGGAGCCGGGGGGATTTGAACCCCCGTCCGCCAGTACTCCGCTGTCGGTACTACATGCTTAGCCGTGTCTATTGAGTTAATCCGCAGCCGCCCGACGGGCAGGGTGCTTTGGACGAGTTGG
>Ga0308171_1001530_pt1 | contig 30133 bp, 27 predicted proteins | sample PhyGR1_FD_202135 | JGI IMG/M metagenome (GOLD analysis project Ga0308171, IMG submission 202135) | Phyllosphere microbial communities from UC Gill Tract Community Farm, Albany, California, United States - DLSLSG.R1 | ecosystem: Host-associated > Plants > Phyllosphere > Unclassified | place: USA...
CCTTGCCTTCCTCGGCCTCGCGCTTGCCGACGACCAGCAGCACGGGGACCTTGGCGACCGAGTGCTCGCGCACCTTGTAGTTGATCTTCTCGTTGCGCAGATCGGTCTCGACCCGGATGCCCGCCGCGGCCAGCCTGGCCGCCGCTTCTTCCGCGTAACCATCCGCATCCGACACGATGGTCGCGACCACCGCCTGCACCGGCGCGAGCCAGACCGGGAAGCGGCCCGCATAATGCTCGATCAGGATGCCGATGAACCGCTCGTACGATCCGAAGATCGCGCGGTGGAGCATGATCGGGCGATGCCGCTCGCCATCCTCGCCGATGTACGATGCGTCGAGTCGCTCGGGGAGAACCCGGTCCGACTGGATGGTGCCGACCTGCCAGGTCCGGCCGATCGCGTCGGTCAGGTGCCATTCGAGCTTAGGCGCATAGAAAGCCCCCTCGCCCGGCAGTTCTTCCCAGCCATAGGCTTCGGTGGCCAGCCCCGCCCGCACCACCGCGTCGCGCAGCTCGGTCTCGGCCATGTCCCACATCTCGTCGGTGCCGAAACGCTTTTCGGGGCGCAGCGCCAGCTTGATCGAATAGGTGAAGCCGAAATCCTTGTAGATCCGATCCGCCAGTTCGCAAAAGGCGCGGACTTCCTCGACGATCTGATCCTCGCGGCAGAAGATGTGCGCATCGTCCTGGGTAAACTGGCGCACGCGCATCAGGCCGTGCAGCGCGCCGTGCGGCTCGTTGCGGTGGCAGCAGCCATTCTCATAGAAACGCAGCGGCAGGTCGCGGTACGACTTGATCCCCTGGCGGAAGATCAGGACGTGCGCCGGGCAGTTCATCGGCTTCAGCGCCATCCACTGCGCGTCGTCCGAGACCAGCGGGCCTTCGTCCTCGACATTGGGCACCTCGTCGGGGATCACGAACATGTTTTCGCGATACTTGCCCCAATGGCCCGACTGCTCCCACTGGCGCGCGTCCATCACCTGCGGGGTCTTGACCTCGCGGTAGCCGGTCGCGTCGATCGCGCGGCGCATATAGGCCTCCAGCTCACGCCAGATGCGATAGCCCTTGGGATGCCAGAAGACCGAGCCATGCGCCTCGGCCTGGAGGTGGAACAGGTCCATCTCGTTGCCCAGCTTGCGATGGTCGCGCTTGGCGGCTTCCTCCAGCCGGGTCAGATGCTCGGCCAGCTGCTTCTTGTTCAGCCAGCCGGTGCCGTAGATGCGGCTGAGCATCGCGTTCTTCTGGTCGCCGCGCCAATAGGCGCCCGACACGCGGGTCAGCTTGAAGGCATTGGGGTCGAGCTTGCCGGTCGAGGCGAGGTGCGGGCCACGGCACATGTCGAGCCAGGCGTCCTCGCCCTTGCCCGCACGATAGACGGTCAGTTCCTCGGTATCGGGCAGCTCGGCGGCCCACTCAGCCTTGAACGTCTCGCCCTGCGCGTTCCAGCGCTCGATCAGCTGCTCGCGGGTCCACACTTCGCGGATCAGCGGCTCGTCGCGCGCGATGATCTTGCGCATCTCGGCCTCTATCGCGGGCAGGTCTTCCTCGGTGAAAGGGCGATCCTTGGGCGCGAAGTCATAATAGAAGCCGTCGTCGGTCGCGGGGCCGAAGGTGATCTGCGTGCCGGGGAACAGCGCCTGCACCGCCTCGGCCAGCACATGCGCAAAGTCATGGCGTGCGAGTTCGAGCGCGTCGGCCTCGTCCTTCGCGGTCACCAGCGCCAGCGCGGAATCGCCCTCGAAGGGCCGCATGATGTCGCGCAGCTCGCCATCGACGCGTGCGGCGATCGCCGCCTTGGCCAGGCCCGGGCCGATCGCGGCGGCGATGTCCGCGGGGGTAGTTCCGGGCGCGACCTCACGGACGGAACCGTCGGGCAGCGTGATACGGAACATCGCGGACATGATAACTCTCTTCGATAGATGCGGATGATGCGCCCGCACGGTCGGCCAGCGCGAGGGGCTCTATAGGGAAGAATTGACGACAGGTATATGGGGGGTGGCTCAGCCGCCCGGCTGCACCACCGGCAACACGCCCAGCGCGGGGCGCGCATACCAATAGCCCTGGTGATAGCGCACACCCAGATCGTTCAGCGCCGCCGCCTCGGCCGCCGTCTCCACCCCCTCGGCGATCAGCAGCGTGTCGAGTTCGGCGCACATGCCCACCATCGCGCGCACGATGGCGCGGCGGCGGGAATCGGTGTCGATGTCGCGGACCAGTTCCATGTCCAGCTTCACCTCGTCGGGGGCGAAACGCACGAAGCGGTCGAGCCCCGAATGACCCGCGCCGAAATCGTCGATCGCAACCGAAAAGCCGATCTGCTTATAGGTGTCGATAATCCCGGCGACATGCTCGGGCGAACCCATCTGCTCATTCTCGGTAAATTCGAAGATCAGCCGGTCGACGGGCAGCCCTTGTGCCTGGGCAGTGCGCAGGGTCAGCTGGATACAGGCCATCGGCGAATAGACGGCATTGGGCAGGAAGTTAATCGACAGCCGCGCGTCGCCGTCCATGATCCCCGCCGTCATCGCGGTTTCGATCGCCTTGACCCGGCACGCCTGGTCGAACGAGTAGCGGTTCGCCTCGTTCACCTGCGACAACACGCTGTATGCGCCTTCGCCCCCGGCGCCGCGGATCAGCGCTTCATAGGCAAAGGGACGGCCATTTGCCGTGTCGACGATCGGCTGGAACGCCATGACGAAGGGGATTTCGAAATCGACACCGTCGCGGCATCCGCTGCAGATCTTACGCATTTCCATGGCCGCAAGTTTAGGGTGCAATGGTTAACGCCTTGTGTTGCGGTCCTTCCGACCAAAGACGATGGCGACGGATGATACCGCCCGCCGCCATACGACTTACTGGTCGATGGCGTAGGCCACCATGACGTTGACGTTGATCGAGATCGGGCTGGGCGCCAGGTCGACCCGGATTGCTTCGGGTGCGGGCGGCGGTGGTGGCGGAGGCGGAGGTGCCTGGTCCGCACGCGCGCCACTCACCATGATCGTCCTATCGGCAAAGCTGCCGTCCTGTACCCGCAACAGGGAGCCCAGCCTGGCGCCCGAACCCTCGGCAATCAACTGCGCCTGCGCCTTGGCGCTGGCGAGCGCGGCGCGCATCGCCTGTTGCCGGGCGGCGGTGTCGTCCTTCAGCCAGAAACGTTGCAACCCGGCGTCGAGGCCGCCGAGCCGACCGACCAGGCCGACCAGCGTTCCGGCATCCTTGATGCGCGGCGTGTCGATCGACACCGGCATGGTCGCGACATACCCCTGGATCGCGCAGGCACCGGTGGAAAGCTGTGTCTGGCCATAGCTGTTCTGCGTACATTCGCGCGACCGGACGGGCCTGATATCGAAATCGGCCGTGTGCAACTCCATGTCGCCGCGCAGCAATCCTTCCGCCCCGGTGCGAATCGCCTTCGCGTTGTCCCGGAGCCTGGCGGTCGCCTCGTCCGAGGTCGCACCCTCGCCGCGCACCTGATAGCCGACCGTGGCGCGATCGGGCGGCGTCTTCGCCGTGCCGGTTCCCGATACCTGGATTTGCGGCTGCGGTGGTGCTGTCTGCGCGACCGCCCCACTGGCCGACATCATCAGCACCATTCCGACCGTCATTGCCCTCATGTCCGACCTCCCTCGTCGATTGCGTCACACGATCCCGAACGGCACCAGATGATTGTCCTGGATATGCCCGATGCGCGCACGTCCCAGATAGGGCACGCCCATCTCGGTGCACCAGCGCTGAATCATGAACTCCAGCGTCTCGCCCCATTCGGGTTCGTTCGCCTGCACGTTGCTGACCGCGCCCAGCCGGACGCCCGCCACGCCCTTCAGCTGCGTGGCGTTGGCCATGGTGAAGAGCATCCGGTCGACCGCATAGAGATGCTCGGACACTTCCTCGACGATCAGGACATGGTCGGTCAGGTCGGGCAGCCAGGGCGTGCCGATCAGCGCGTGGAGGATCGACAGGTTGAACGCCGCCGCCGGACGCCCGTCGAGGCCGGGCTCCAGCCCCTGCCGGTCGCCGCTGACCAGCCAACCGAGCGAGCGCGCCACGGTCACGTCACCCTGCTGTCGCCGGATATCGCTCGCCATCGGCCCGTGCACCGGCCGCCCGATCCGCCGGGCATAGAGCGCCGCCAGCACGAAGCCGAGATCCGAATAGCCGATATAGGTCTTGTGCCCCGCCGCCGCGTTCAGATTCGGCATGACCCGCGACAATATGCGGTTCGAGCCATAGCCGCCGCGCAGGAACCAGATCGCGTCAATGCCGGGATCGTTGGCGAACTCCAGAAAGGCCGAGGCGCGGCGTTCGTCGGAGCCAGCGAAATGCCCGTCCTGCTCATAGCATTGCGGATGGAAGATCAGGTCGACCTGCGGATAGGCGATCGCGGCGAAGGCGCTGACCGGTGCCTCGGCGGCGGGGTTGCCGATGCTGGCGGGGGCGAGGATTCCGATCTTCATTCTGGCGTATCCTCTTGGCTGCCCGTCCGGCCGGGCATTGCCCTGTCCCGCCAACTCGCCGATAGCGTGGTGCCATGACCAACGGCAATTCCTGTTTTCTGGTGGGCATCGGCGGATCGGGGATGATGCCGCTTGCCATGATCCTGCGCGCACGTGGGCAGACGGTGGCGGGCTCCGACCGGGGGCTCGACCAGGGGCGCGTCGTGGCCAAGTTCGACGCGCTGCGCGCCGCCGGGATCGCGCTGTTTCCGCAGGACGGGTCGGGCGTGACCTCCGCCGACCAGCTTGTGATCGCTTCGGCGGCGGTCGAGGAGACGGTGCCCGACATCGTCGCCGCCAACCGGCTGGGCTGCCCGCGCGCCACTCGCGCGCAGATGCTGGCCACCCTGTTCAACGAAAGCCGCCTGCCCATCGGCGTGGCGGGGACCAGCGGCAAGTCGACCGTCACCGGCATGATCGCCTTCATCCTGCACGAAACGGGGCGCGACCCGACCGCGATGAACGGCGCGGTGATGAAAGACTTCGTCTCGCCCGACAGCCCCTTTGCCAGCGCCCTGGTCGGCGGGGGCGAGGCGTTCGTCAGCGAGGTGGACGAAAGCGACGGCTCGATCGCGCTCTACAACCCGGCGATCGCGGTGCTGAACAATGTCAGTCTGGATCATAAGTCGCTCGAGGAATTGCGCGCCCTGTTCGGCGGGTTCGCGACGCGGGCGCGCCACGTCGTCGCCAATGCGGGCGATGCCGAGACGGCGGCGCTGCTGGCCGACATTCCCAACCTGACCACTTTCGCGGTCGAAGGCGCGGGCGATCTGGTCGCCGAGGCGCTGAAGCCCGAGCCGTTCGCGATTGCGTTCGACCTGATCACCGGCGGCGCGGGCTATCATGTCCGGCTGTCGGTGCCGGGTCGCCACAATGTCTCCAACGCGCTGGCCGCGATCGGCGCGAGCGTGGCGGCGGGCGTCCCGCTGATCGACGCGATCCGCGCGGTCGAGCGGTTCACCGGTCTGAAACGCCGGTTCGAGAAGGTCGGCGAGGCGAACGGCGTGACCGTCATCGACGATTTCGGCCACAACCCCGACAAGATCGCCGCGACGCTCGACACGCTCCACGCCTTTCCCGGCCGGTTGCTGATCCTGTTCCAGCCGCATGGCTATGGCCCGCTGAGGGTCATGCGCCGCGAGTTGGTCACGAGCATCGCCGCGCGGATGAGGCTGGGCGACGTGTTCGCCCTGCCCGACCCGGCCTATTTCGGCGGCACCGTCGCGCGCGAAGTGACCAGCGCCGACATCGCCGCCGACCTGCGCGCCGCCGGAGTCGATGCCCGTCACATCGCCGATCGCGCCGAGGCGGCGGCGATGCTGGTCGTGGAGGCGTGTGAGGGCGACCGCATCGTGGTGATGGGCGCGCGCGACGATACGCTCAGCCTGTTGGCGAAGGACATGGTGGACCGCCTCACCGCCACGTAAAGGACGCTTGACGTAAAGCGAACTTTCCATGTAAAGCCTCCTTCACATGCGAAGGAGGTCGTCATGCCCATGCCGCCGGAAATGAAGCGCTATACTCGCCGCCTGTTCGTGACGATGACGCTGTATGGAATCGCGCTGGTGGGGGCCAATCTGTGGTTCCGCCACGCGCCGCCCTCGGGATTGCTCGCCTATGGTGTGGCCGTTCTGCCCGCGCTGCCGATCATGGGTGTGTTCGTCGTGATCGGACGCCTGATGATGGAGATGCGCGATGAATATATCCGTATGCAATTCGTGCGGCATTCCCTGATCGCCACCGGGATCACATTGTCGGTCACGACCGCTTGGGGATTTCTGGAGGGCTTTGGTCTGGTCGCGCATATGCAGGGCTATTGGGCCGCGACCCTCTGGTTCAGCGGATTGGGAGTCTGCGTGATGGCCAACGCGGTCCGGGAATATTGGCGCGCGCGAGCGTGAACAACAATCTCCGTACCCTGCGTGCCGAGCGCGGCTGGAGCCAGCAGGACCTGGCCGAGCGGCTGGAGGTCAGTCGCCAGAGCGTCAACGCCATCGAGACGGGGCGCTACGACCCCTCGCTCCCGCTGGCCTTCAAGATCGCCGAGTTGTTCGACCGTGCGATTGAGGAAATTTTCGTCAGCCCGTCGAAAGGCTGATTTGGCCAATCCCCATCGCCATGATAGGATCGGCGAACGGCCATAGGAGATACCCGACCATGTTCCGTCGCCTGTTTACCGAGCATCCCGACAGCGTCGGCGAAAGCTATACCGAGCATTTCGGCGTCGCGGCGCGGTTCGGGGGGATCATGATCCTGGGCGGGCTGGGCGCGATCGTCCATGCGGTGGTGCCGGGGCTGTGCACCACGACGGGCAGCGATACGGTCGCCCGGCTCCATGCCGAGATGGTGGCCAAGCGGCGGGCGAAACAGGCCGCGCAAGGGCAGATGAAGAGTGTGGAATATGTGATCTGAGGGGGGATGCCCCTCCCCCCTCGCTGGCGCGAGCGGTCCCCTCCCCAAGCGAACTTGGGGAGGAATGGTGTCGACCTTCGTTGCGCCTAGTGGGGATGATCAGCCCCCCCTTCGTTCTGCCTGAGCTAAGTCGAAGGCCACGCCCCGACCCTCCCCAGGCATCCCCCTTGGCCAACCGAATCCCTTGGCCTTCGACTTCGGCGCGATGCGCCGAAGTTTATCCTGAGCGGCTGGCTTGCCAGCCAGCCGAAGGGCTCAGGCTGAACGGAGGGTGGGAACAAGGCGGTTGGCATTCCCCCCGCCCAATCCCTAAATCCCCATCATGACCGACGCCCCCGCCCCCCGCCCCAAGCTTGCCTACCATTGGACGCCGGGGACCGGCCCGGCGATCGTCTTTCTGCCCGGCTATGCCTCGGACATGCAGGGGTCGAAGGCGCTCGCGCTGGAAGCGTGGGCCCGCGCGAACGGCAGCCCTTTCCTGCGCTTCGACTATGGCGGCTGCGGCACATCGGAGGGGGCGTTCGAGGATCAGGCGCTGGCCGACTGGCGCGACGATGTCCTCGCGATGCTCGACACGGTGGTGAAGGGCCCGGCGATCCTGGTCGGGTCGTCGATGGGCGGTTGGCTGATGCTGCTCGCCGCGCTCGCCCGGCCGGACCGGGTGAAGGCGCTGGTCGGCATCGCCCCCGCGCCCGACTTCACCGACTGGGGCTTTTCCGAAGACGAGAAGATGACGATCCTCCAGGCCGGTCGGCTGGAGCGGGCCAACCCTTACGGCCCCGCCCCCACCATCTATACCCGCCGCTTCTGGGCGTCGGGTGAGGCGAACCGCCTGACCTTCGGCCCCATCGCGTTCGACGGGCCGGTGCGGCTGCTCCAGGGGATGGCCGACCCCGATGTGCCGTGGCAGCGAAGCACCCATCTGGCCCAGCTGTTTCGTTCAGCCGATGTGCAGACGGTGTTGATCAAGGACGGCGACCACCGGCTGTCGCGCGATGCCGACATCGCGCTGCTGATCCGGGCCGTCGAGGACGTGTTGCACCGCCTATGATCCTGCTTCCCCTGGCGCTCGCCGCCGCCACCCAGACCGCTCCGAAGCCCGCGGCCCTGCCCGCCGACCCGCGCGAGGCGCGGTATCAGCGCTGCGTGACGCTGGCCGATCGCGATCCCGCCGCCGCAAGGGCGGAGGCGACACGCTGGCGGCTGGCGGGTGGCGATTATTTTGCGCAGCAGTGCCTGGGCCTCGCCTTCGCGACCGAGCGCAACTGGACGGCGGCGGCCAGCGCCTTCGACCAGGCCGCGCGCGCCGCCGAGTTGGGCCATGACGTGCGCGCCGCCAATTACTGGGCGCAGGCGGGCAATGCCTATCTGGCGGCGGGCGATGCCGCCCATGCCCGCACCGCGCTCGATGCGGCGCTGGCGGCGGGCGAGCTGACCGGCTTCGCGCTGGGCGAGGCGCTGCTGGACCGCGCCCGCGCGCTGGTCGCCGCCGGGCAGCCTGTCGCGGCGCGGGTCGATCTGGACGCCGCGCTGGTCAATGCGCCCGCCGATCCGCTCGCCTGGCTGTTGTCGGCGACGCTGGCGCGGCGGATGAAGGACCTGCCGCGCGCGCAGAAGGACATCGCCCAGGCGCTGGCCCGCTCCGCCGACGACGCCAATGTCCAGTTGGAGGCGGGCAATATCGCCGCCGTGGCGGGCGACGAGGCGGCGGCGCGCAAGGCGTGGAGCGAAGCCGCGCGCCTCTCCCCACCCGACAGCCCGATCCGGGCCGAGACCGCCAAGGCGCTGGCCCAATTTCCCTCGCGCTGAAGCTTATCGTACGTAAAGGTCGTGCCGCGAAATCGAGGGTACACCATCAGACCTCATGGCCAAGTCAGGATACAGGATGCGCTATCTCCACACCATGATCCGGGTCAGCGACCTCGACGCCAGCATCCGCTTCTTCGACCTGCTGGGGCTGAAAGAGGTGCGCCGCATCGATAACGAGCGCGGCCGCTTCTCGCTGATCTTCCTGGCGGCGTCCGGCGACGAGGGGCGGGCCGAGGTCGAGCTGACGCACAATTGGGACCCGGAAATCTATACCGGCGGCCGCAATTTCGGGCATCTCGCCTACCGGGTCGACGATATCTACGAGACGTGCCAGCGGCTGATGGACGCCGGCATCACGATCAACCGGCCGCCGCGCGACGGGCACATGGCCTTCGTCAAGACGCCCGACGGCATCTCGATCGAGCTGTTGCAGGACGGGGCGCTGCCGCCCGCCGAGCCCTGGGCCTCGATGCCCAATGTCGGCACCTGGTAAGGACGGGTCGATGGAAATCGTTCGAGTCCCGGTCCTTTCGGACAATTATGCCTGGCTGATCCATGACTCAGGGAAGACCGTCGCGCTCGATCCCGGCGAGGCGGCGCCGGTCGCCGCCGCCGCCGCGGCGCGCGGCTGGACGATCGATCAGGTCTGGCTGACCCACTGGCATCCCGACCATGTCGGCGGGGCCGCCGCGCTGAAGGCGGACGGGGCGCAGGTGGCGGGCCCGGCGGCGGAGGCCGACCGGATCGACGGGCTCGACACGCTGCTGGCCGAGGGCGACACGATCACGGTCGGCGATGCGTCCGCGATCGTCTGGGCGGTGCCGGGCCATACGGCGGGGCATATCGCCTTTCATCTCGAAGAACGGGCGACGATCTTCACCGGCGATACGCTGTTCGCCATGGGCTGCGGCCGGTTGTTCGAGGGGACGGCCGAGCAGATGCACGCAAACATGCGCCGCCTGGCTGCGCTGCCCGGCGACACCCGCGTCTATTGCGGGCATGAATACACCCTCTCCAACGCGCGCTATGCCGCCGTCGCCGAGCCGGAGAATGTCGCGATCGCCGAGCGGCTGGCCGATGTCACCGCGATGCGCGAACAAGGCGAGCCGACCATCCCGACGACGATCGCACTGGAACGCGCGACCAATCCCTTCCTGCGCTCGGTCGATGCAGACGAACTGGCCGAGCGGCGTGCAGCCAAGGACGCGTTCAAGGGTTAAACCAGGGCTACAGGGGCCTTCTGACGGAGACGAAATGATGCGTATCATAACGTTGGCTTCTGTTCTGGTCCCCCTGGTCGCGCTGGGCGCGTGCACCCTGACCCCGGCGGAAAAGGCCAGGGTCGAGCAGCGCGCCCAGACCGAGCAGGCCGATCTGGCCAAGGCGCTAAGCGGACTGACCCCGCAGGCCCCGACGCAGTGCATCAGCCAGTATCGCACGCAGCAGGTTCGCTCCTACGGCCCCGCCATCGTCTACACCGTGTCGCCGCGCCTGAAATATGTCAGCCGGACCGCGGGCGGGTGCGACCATATCGGCGGGTCGGGCAACAACATCTTCGTGACGCGGACCACCACCGGCCAGCTCTGTTCGGGCGACATCGCCCAGACGGTCGACCGCGCGTCCGGCTTCTTCACCGGCAGTTGCAGCTTCGGCGAGTTCGTCGCCTATCGAAAGGACCGGTGATGCGCCGCACCGCGGCCATCGCCGCCGTTCTGGGCCTGACCTTGACTCTGTCGGCAGCCAAGTCGGACCCCTTTGCCGGGCGTGTCGAGGGGCCACCGGCGCAGTGCGTGGATACCAGCACCACCATGTCGGGGCCGGTCATTGCCGACAAGGACATGATCGTCATCCAGGCGGGCCGCCGCTTGTGGCGTGCCAAGGTGCGCGGGCAGTGCTTTGGGATTCAGCCGTTCAATTCGCTGCTGATCGAGCGTTGGGGCTCGCAAGTGTGTCGGAACGACCGGTTTCGGGTGTTGCAGCAGGGGCTGTCGATCCCGTCGCAATGGTGTTTTTTCGATGGGTTCGTGCCGTATGATCGGGTGACGAAATAGGCGTTTTCGCTTTGGGCCTACCCTCCCCCACCCCCTCCCGCTTGCGGGAGGGGAGCGGCAAGACCAAACGGTATGAGCTTATTCCGGCGTTTTGAACTGGCCACGCCCCTCCCGTAAACGAGTTTTAGGTCGGTCATGCCCCCGGCATGACCTAAACGATGCGGGGCATCGTTTACCTGAAACTGGGATGGGGGAGGGCCACGGTGTCTCACCGAGACCCCACCCCAATCACAAGACAAACCGACTCAAATCCGTATTCCGCGCCACCGCCGACAACTGCTTGTCGACATAGGCCGCATCCACGACCAGCACCGTCCCCTGGCGATCCTCCGCCTCGAAGCTGATCTCCTCCAGCAGTTTCTCCATCACCGTCTGAAGCCGCCGCGCGCCGATATTCTCGACCTGCCCGTTCACCTCGGCGGCGATCCGCGCGATCGCGGCGATGCCGTCCTCGGTGAAGGAAATCTCCACCCCCTCGGTGCCGATCAGCGCCTTGTACTGCAATGGCAGCGAGGCCTTGGTATCCGACAGGATCGCGACGAAATCGCCCTCGGTCAGCGCCTTCAGCTCGACCCGGATCGGCAACCGCCCCTGAAGCTCGGGCAGCAGGTCGGACGGCTTGGCGACGTGGAAGGCGCCGGACGCGATGAACAGGATATGGTCCGTCTTCATCGGGCCGTACTTCGTCGCCACCGTAGTGCCCTCGATCAGCGGCAGCAGATCGCGCTGCACGCCCTCGCGGCTCACCGAACCGCCGCGCACGTCAGACACCGCGATCTTGTCGATCTCGTCGAGGAAGACGATCCCGTTCGCCTCGGCATCCGCCAGCGCCGCACGGCTGACCTCGTCCTGGTCGAGCCGCTTGTCGGCCTCTTCCTCGACCAGCTTGGTCCAGGCGGCCGAGACGGTCAGCTTGCGGCGCTTGAGCGGCTGGCCGCCGAAGGCCTTGCCCATCATCTCGGACAGGTTGATCATCTGCGGCGCGGCGCCGGGAATCTCGAACGGCGTGGCCTGGGCCTGCTCCAGTTCGATCTCGATCTCGGTCTGGTCGAGATGGCCGTCGCGGAAACGCTGGCGGAACGCCTCGCGCGTCGCTTGGCTGGAGTCCTTGCCGACCAGCGCGTCGAGCAGGCGGTTCATCGCCGACTCCTCCGCCTTGTCCTTCACCGCGACGCGGCGGCGTTCCTTTTCCAGCCGGATCGCCTCCTCGACCAGGTCGCGCGCGATCTGTTCGACGTCGCGGCCGACATAGCCGACCTCGGTGAACTTGGTCGCCTCGACCTTTACGAAGGGCGCATCGGTCAGCTTGGCCAGACGGCGGCTGATCTCGGTCTTGCCGCAGCCGGTGGGGCCGATCATCAGGATGTTCTTGGGCGTCACCTCGTCGCGCAGGTCCGCGCCCAGGCGCTGGCGGCGCCAGCGGTTGCGCATGGCGACGGCGACGGCGCGCTTGGCGTCGGCCTGGCCGATGATATGCGCGTCGAGCGCGGCGACGATCGCCTTGGGGGTCAACTGGTCGTTCATGAGGGCCCTGACTTACTGCGCGCCGTCGATGGCTTCGAGCGTGACGCGGTCATTGGTGTAGACGCAGACTTCGGCGGCGATCGCCATCGCCTTGCGCGCGATCGTCTCGGCATCCTGTTCATAGTCGACAAGCGCGCGCGCCGCCGCGAGGGCGTAATTGCCGCCCGAGCCGATCGCGCAGATGCCGTTCTCGGGCTCCAGCACGTCGCCGTTACCGGTCAGGATCAGCGTCACATCCTTGTCGGCGACGATCATCATCGCCTCCAGGTTGCGCAGGAACTTGTCGGTACGCCAATCCTTCGCCAGCTCGACCGCAGCGCGCAGCAGCTGGCCATTATGCCGCTCCAACTTGGCCTCCAGCCGCTCGAACAGGGTGAAGGCATCCGCCGTCGCGCCCGCGAAACCGCCGATGACCGAGCCGTCGCCCAGCCGCCGGACCTTGCGCGCATTGGGCTTCATGACCGTCTGGCCCATCGAAACCTGACCGTCCCCGGCCACCACCACCCGGCCGCCACGGCGCACCGAGCAAATCGTCGTGCCATGCCAGGTGGGCATGGCGTGTTCGTTACCACTCATGCGCGGCGATATGGAGGTGGGTGGGGACGGGTTCAATGATCGAGGTGACGGTCCATCCCTCACCTCCGTTCCGCCTGAGCGCCGTCGAAGGCCACGCCAGAACGGAGCGGCGAGTCGATTCCATTCCTCCCCTTGCAGGGGAGGTGGCAGGCCGCAGGCCTGACGGAGGGTTGTCACGGGTTGAGGGGAATGACTGTCCTCACAGGCGGTGACACCCCTCCACCAGCTTCGTGTTCGAGCGAGATTGTGCCCCCGGCACAATCTTGATGTGCCGGGGACAGACCAAAGCTCGAACACCCCCTCCCCTTGCAGGGGAGGAATAGAGAAAGCCCCGTGTTTACCGTTACAGCGTGGCCTTCGACTTCGCTCAGGCGAAACGGAGGGTGGGACCAATAAAGGGGTGGTTTACTCCCCCAGCTTCTCGATCTTGTCCTTCAACGCCGCCAGCTCCGCCTTCAGCGCGGCCATCTCGGCATCCTTGCTCGCGGCGGGGGCAGCAGGCGCCGGGGCGGGGGCAGGCGTCACCGCGCCGGGGGCGAACCCCTGCGCCGCCGCCTCGAACATCGCCAGGTTGCGCTTGGCCATGTCGGCGAAGGGCGTGTTGGCGAACGCGCCTTCGACCGCCGACTTGAACTGTTCCTGGTTGCGGCGGAAGCTGTCCATCGATGCCTCCAGATAACCCGGCACCACCGCCTGCATCGAGTCGCCGTACATCGAGATCAACTGGCGCAGGAAATTGACCGGCAGCATCGTTTCGCCGCGGCTTTCCTCTTCCATGATGATCTGGGTCAGGACATTATGGGTAATGTCTTCGTCGGTCTTGGCGTCGACCACTTTGAAGTCGCGGCCCGCCCGGATCATCGCCGCCAGATGATCCAGCGTGATGTAGGAGGAGGTTTCCGTATTGTAGAGCCGCCGGTTTGCGTATTTCTTGACGATCACGATGCCGTCCGCCGCCTGCTTCTTCATCGAACCCCCGCCTTTCCTGATTTTGGTACAGCCTAACGCCATGGATTTCGCATCGCAACACGGTCCGCGCCCTTTGCCGCTGTTCCTGGCGATGTTGCGCAGCGAGGCCGCGGAAAATCCTGATCTGGTGCAGCGCGCCATGGCGGGCCTGCGACGATTCCAGGCGGCAAGTCGCGAGCGTCCCATGCGAAGCCTGCCCGTTCGGCGGCGGCGCGGCCGGGTGAAATTGCGCGATGCGGGAGGGGGTGCGGGCGCTGCCGGGCGGCCCGTGCTGTTCGTGCCTTCGCTGATCAACCCACCCTCGATCCTCGACCTCTCCCGCGACCGCTCACTGATCCGCTGGCTGCGGGGACGGGGATGCCACCCCTGGCTGATCGACTGGGGCACGCCGGGCACGAAGGACCGCGACATCGACGTGGCGGGTCATGTCGAGCGCTTCCTGTTGCCCCTGATCGCGACCTTTTCGACCCCGCCGGTGCTGGTCGGCTATTGCCTCGGCGGGACGCTGGCGCTTGCGGCGGCGGCGCGCAGGAAGGTCGCCGGGCTCGCCGCGATCGCCGCGCCCTGGCACTTTTCGGGCTATGACGACGAAGCCCGCGCCGCGATGGCTGCACAATGGGCCGCGATCCAGCCAATGTCCGAAGCGCTTGGCCTCGTCCCCATGGAGGCGTTGCAGGCGGGGTTCTGGCGGCTCGACCCCGCGCGTACCATCGCCAAATATGCCGCCTTCGCCGATCTCGATCCGCGCAGCGAGGCCGCGCGCCGCTTCATCCGGCTGGAGGACTGGGCCAACCAGGGTGCGCCCCTGCCCCATGCCTTTGGCCGCGAGCTGTTCGAGGACCTGATCGCACAGGATCGTCCCGGCCAGGGACAATGGCGCGTCGCGGGTGCGACCGTCACACCCGCGCAATGCGACGCCCCTAGCGTCGAATTCATCGCCACGGCCGACCGGATCGTCCCCGCCGCCACCGCCATCGGCCTGTCCGACCGGCGAGCGGGGTGCACGGGCCATGTCGGCATGGTCGTCGGCGGCCGCGCGGAGCAACAGCTCTGGCAGCCGCTCGCCGACTGGATCACCGCCCTCCCACCACCTAGATAAACACAATCATAGAGGAGCCTTCATGACCGAGATCGTCATTACCGCCGCCAAGCGTACCCCCGTGGGCAGCTTCCTGGGCGCCTTTGCCGCTACGCCCGCGCACGAACTCGGCCGGGTGGCGATCACCGCCGCGCTGGAGCAGGCGGGCATCAAGGGCGAGGACGTGTCCGAGGTCATTCTCGGCCAGGTGCTGACCGCCGCGCAGGGCCAGAACCCGGCCCGCCAGGCCTCGATGGCGGCGGGCATCCCGAAGGAGGTTCCGGCCTACGGCGTCAACCAGGTCTGCGGCTCGGGCCTGCGCGCCGTGGCGCTGGGGCTTCAGGCGATCGCCAATGGCGATGCGACCATCGTCGTGGCAGGCGGCCAGGAATCGATGTCGCTGTCCCCCCATGCCCAGACGATGCGCGGCGGCACCAAGATGGGCCCGCTGACCATGGTCGACACCATGGTCCATGACGGCCTGACCGACGCTTTCGCAGGCTATCACATGGGCATCACCGCCGAGAACCTGGCCGAGCAATATCAGGTGACCCGCGACGAGCAGGACCGCTTCGCCGTCCGCTCGCAGAACCTGGCCGAAAAGGCGCGCGGCGAAGGCCGCTTCAAGGACGAGATCGCGCCTGTCACCATCAAGGGCCGCAAGGGCGACACAATCGTCGCCGATGACGAATATATCCGCGCCGGTGCCACGATCGAGAGCGTCTCGGGCGTCCGCCCCGCCTTCAAGAAGGACGGCACCGTCACCGCCGCCAACGCCTCGGGCCTGAACGACGGCGCCGCTGCCATCGTCCTGATGACCCGTGAGGAAGCCGAAAAGCGTGGAACTCCGATCCTCGCCACGATCAAGAGCTGGGCCTCGGCCGGTGTCGACCCGTCGGTAATGGGCATCGGCCCCGTCCCCGCCACCAAGCGTGCGCTGGAAAAGGCGGGCTGGAGCGTCGGCGACCTCGACCTGATCGAAGCGAACGAGGCGTTCGCGGCGCAGGCGCTGTCGGTCGGCAAGGAGCTCGGCTTCGATCCCGACAAGGTCAACGTCAATGGCGGCGCGATCGCGCTGGGCCACCCGATCGGCGCCAGCGGCGCACGCGTCCTCACGACTCTGATCTACGAGATGCAGAAGCGCGACGCGAAGAAGGGCCTGGCCACGCTGTGCATCGGCGGCGGCATGGGCATCGCCATGTGTGTTGAGCGATAAAACACGCCACTATGCGAAAATTTCGCGATTAGCGGTTGGATTGCAGGGATGTGTCGAACGTGTCACATCCCTGCAACAACGATGACAATAAATTCGTATCCCGTTGTACGAGCGCTTGTTTTCCGGCCGGAAATTTCTTTCCCTGCGATGAACGGACATGAACGATCCGTCATAACGGGGGTAAAGAATGAATATGCGTACCCTGCTGGGCGCCTCTGCGCTGGCCAGCACTCTGGTCCTGATGCCGGTCGCCGCACTCGCGCAGACCGCCACTTCGGGAACCACCGCGACGCAACCGCAAGAGGATGCCGCAACCGATCCCAACGTCGCCGAGCGTAGCGAACAGGCCGCGGGCGACGTCATCGTAACCGGCTCGCGTCTGGCGCGTCCGAACCTTGATTCGCCGACCCCGGTGACCTCGGTCACGGCCGAACTGCTGACCTCGACCGGCAACCTGAATCTGGGCGATTCGCTCAACCAGTTGCCAGCGCTCCGCACCACCTACAGCCAGGCGAACTCGACCCGCTTCATCGGCACGTCGGGCCTGAACCTGCTCGACCTTCGTGGTCTGGGCACGCAGCGCACCCTGGTCGTCGTCAACGGCCGTCGCCACGTGACCGCGCAGCCGGGCGGCTTCGTGATCGACACGAACACCATTCCGACCGATCTGCTGGAGCGCGTCGACGTCGTGACCGGCGGCAGTTCGGCCGTGTACGGTTCGGACGCGATGGCGGGCGTCGTCAACTTCGTCCTGAAGCGCAATTTCGAAGGTGTTCGCGCAACCGGCCAGAGCGGCATCTCCAGCCATGGCACGCGCGGCTCCTATTTCGGTGCGCTGACCGCCGGTAAGAATTTCGCCGAGGGTCGCGGCAACATCGCGGCATCGGCAGAATATTCGTTCTCGGACGTGGTGTATTTCACGGATCGTGACGACATCACCGGTGCCTTTTCGGGCCGTCGCCAGTTCAACGCGGTGCAGAATACCGGCCCGCAGCTGAACCCGAACGGCGGCGTGATCCGTACCGGTGGTGAGCCTTCGACCGGTGACGGCATCCCCGACACCAACCTCCTGTCCAACATTCGCAACGGCACGATCTCGGAAGGCGGCTTGTTTGCTTCGTCCTGCCCGACGGTCGCCGCTACAGGCGAATCGGCGGCAGCCTTTGCTGCACGCCGCGCCTTCACGTGCACGGGTATCGCCAATGTCGGTAGCGCAAACCCGCTGGCGCAATATGGTCGCAACTTCCTGTTCAATCCGAACGGCACGCTGACGGCGAACAACTGCATCACCGATCTTCGTCCCGCGTCGACCAACTGCGTCGGCGGCGGTGGCTCCACGCTGCGTCTGCTCGGCATGTTGCAGCCGCGTATGGAGCGCGTCTCGGGCAATCTCTTGGCGCACTTCGACATCTCGGACGCCTTCAAGCCGTTCATCGAAGCCAAGTATGTTCGCATCAAGTCTTTGCAGGAAGGTCAGCCGACCTTCGCCACGAACTCGTTCAGCATCAACAATCCGTATCTGACCGACCAGGCCCGCTCGACTTTGCAGCAGGCCCTGGCACCGGGCGCAACGACCTTTGTGGCACAGCGCTTCAACGTCGACTTCGGCGGTCGCGGCGAAGATCACACGCGTGAAACCTTCCGCATCGTTGGCGGCGTCGAAGGCGATTTTGCCAAGGGCTGGCATTATGAAGTGTCGGCCAACTATGGCCGTCTCGACACCTTCTACCGAACCGCTGGCAACTACATCACGCAGAAGTACAACAACTCGATCAACGCCGTGCGCAACGCAGCTGGCCAGATCGTCTGCGGTATCAATGCCGACGCCTCGACCGCGAATGACGACGCGGCCTGCGTACCCGTCAACCTGTTCGGTCAGGGTCAGGTCAGCCAGGCGGCGCTGAACTATTTCTCGGTCACTTCGACGCGTAAGCAGAAGGCCGAGCAGTTCGACCTGCTGGGCTTCGTCAACGGCAAGCTGTTCCGCCTGCCTGGTGGCGACGTCACCTTCTCGCTGGGTGGTGAATATCGTCGCGAGACGGCCTATTCGAAGTATGACGACCTGACCGCCAGCGGTGCAACGTTCCTGAACGCCATCCCGACTTTCGCGCCGCCCGCCTATGACATCAAGGAAGCGTTCGGCGAACTCAGCGTACCGCTGCTGGCCGATCGTCCGTTCTTCCACGAACTGACCCTGACCGGTGCGGCCCGTGTGTCGCATTACAATGTCGGCAACGCCGGAACGCCCTGGACTTACAATCTGAACGCGATCTGGTCGCCGATTCGCGATATCACGATCCGTGGCGGCTATGCCCGCTCGGTTCGTGCGCCGTCGCTGAGCGAACTGTTCACGGCCAACAACCAGACGTTCGCACAGCCGTCGGATCCCTGCAGCCAGACCAACATCAACAACAACCCCAACCGCGCCCGCAATTGCGCCGCGGCGGGTGTGCCCACGACCCAGACGTTCAACGGCACCACCGAACCGTTTACCAACGGCACGGCGGCCAGCATTGCAGGTGTCAATCGCGGCAATCCGAATCTGAACGCCGAAAAGAGCAACAGCTTCACGATCGGTGCGGTCTTCCAGCCGCAGGCGATCCGCGGCCTGTCGTTCACGGTCGACTACTACAACATCACGATCAAGGACGCGATCGTCTCGCTGGCGGCTCAGACGCTGATCAACCAGTGCTATGACAATCCCAGCGGCATCAACAACCAGTATTGCGCGGCGGTCATCCGCAACCCGAACGGCACCTTCGCCGGTCAGTCGAGCGTAATCCATGCTGGTACGACGATTCCGCTGACCCCGACCGGTCCGTCTTTCTTCTCGCAGGGCTTCAACTTCGCCAAGCTGGAAACCTCGGGCATCGACTTGGACCTGTCCTACCGTACGAAGATCAGCGACACCGGCACGCTCAGCCTGCGTGTTCTGGCCAGCTATGTGGCACAGAATAATGGCTATACCGATGTGGGCGATCCGACCTTCCGCGATCGTTATAAGAGCGAGCTTGGCTATTCCGCATGGCGCGGCCAGTTCGTCGGCAACCTGAACTTCGAAACTTTCGATCTTCAGTATCGCCTGCGTTACGAAGGCAAGTCGACCATTGGCGAATGGGAGACGCAGAACAGCTATGACGGCCGTCCGGCGCGCAATCCGGATGCCTTCCCGGTCGTCTATTATCCGGAAGCGTTCTACCACTCGATCCAGGTCGGCTTTAACGCCACCGATCGCTTCCGCTTCTACGTCGGCGTAGACAACCTGACCGACGTAAAGCCTCCTTACGATCTGATCGGCACGGCATCGGGTGATCCGTACGACAATATCGGCCGCTTCTTCTATGCCGGGTTCAAGGCCAACTTCTGATCCAAGAGGATCCAACTGATCGGGGCCTTCCTTCGGGAAGGCCCTTTTTTTATCCCCGTGCGAAACGCTGGGCGAGGCCGGTCAGCAGTTCATATTGCGAGACGCCGGACATCTCGGAAGCCTGGGCCAGGTCGTACTCCATGGCCAGCCAGTCGCCTTCGGCCAAGTCCGGTTGGGCCGAGACGTCGATCGCGGTCAGGTCCATCGACACGCGTCCCAGGACCGGCAGCCGACGCTCGCCCATGATCGCCGCGCCGAGACCCGACAGCGCGCGACGATAGCCGTCGGCATAGCCCAGGTTGATGATGGCGACCTGCGTGTCGGCGGGCGCGGTCCAGGTGGCGTTATAGCCGACCGTCTCTCCGGCGCGGACGGTGCGGCGTTGCAGGATCTGGGCCTCGGGATGCGCGACCTGGCGCAGATGGGGCGCCATGTCGGGGCGCGGTATGCCGCCATAGAGCGCCAGTCCCGGCCGGGTCAGGTCGAAATGATAGGCTCCCCCCAGCCCTATCCCGGCCGAATTGGCCAGGCTCATGCGGCGAGCGGCCGTACGCCCCGTCAACGCGGCGAAGGCGGCCTGCTGCCGCGCGTTCATCGCGACATCCTCGTCCGCGCACGCCAGGTGGCTGAGCAGCGTGTCGATCTCCAGCCCGTCGAGCAGGCCCTCCGCCACCGCCTCCACCGACACGCCCAGCCGGTTCATGCCGGTGTCGACCATGACGTCGCAAAGACCGCCGCCCGCCTCCTTCCAGCGGACAATCTGTTCGGGCGTGCAGAGCGTGGGGCGGGCGATCCCGGCCTTGGCTGCGGTTAGGTCCTCGGCGCGCAGGCCATGCAGGACCGAAACCGACAGGCCCAGCGGCGCCAACACCAGCGCCTCGGCCCAGTTGGCGACGAAGAAGTCGCGGCATCCCGCCTCGGCCAAGGTTTCGGCGACCAACGTCGCGCCCAGACCATAGCCATTGGCCTTCACCGCCGCGCCGCACGCCGCCTGTCCGCTCAACCGGTCGAGCGCCTGCCAGTTGGAGACAAGCGCATCGCGATCGACACGCAGGCGGAGGGGGGCGGGTATTTCCATCACCCTCCGGGCTTTAGGCCGCAATGACGGGGGGGAAAAGGCGGCTTGGCTTTTTCTAGGACCCTACCCTCCCTCCGTTCAGCCTGAGCAGAGTCGAAGGCCAAGGGAGGCCCTCCGCCAAGCGTATGTTGATAGGGCGGAACGTGGCCTTCGACTTTGCTCGGGCTGAACGGGGGTTCGGGGTTAGCGCAGGGTGCGGATGATGCCCGAAAAATCCACCGGCGGCTGCCCCTCGCCCACGAACGTCGCGTAAAGCTCGGCCGCGCGCTTGCCCATCGGCGTGGTCGCGCCCGCATCCTGCGCCGCCTGCATGGCCAGCTTCAGGTCCTTCAACATCAGCGCGGCTGCGAAACCGCCCTGATAATCATGGTCGGCGGGCGTCTCCGGCCCGACGCCGGGGACGGGGCAATATTTGGTCATCGACCAACTCTGCCCCGACGACACCGAGGCGATGTCGTAAAAGGTCTGCGCCTCCAGGCCCAATTTTTCGGCCAGCACGAACGCCTCGCACGTCGCAATCATCGTCGCGCCGAGCAGCATGTTGTTGCAGATCTTGGCCGCCTGGCCCGCGCCGGGACCCCCGGCATGGATCACCGCCTGGCCCATGACGGACAGGAAGGGCTCGGCGCGTTCGAACGCCTGGTCGGAGCCGCCGACCATGAAGGTCAGCGTGCCCGCTTTCGCCGCCGCGATCCCGCCCGAGACGGGGGCGTCGACCGCCATCATACCCTTGGCCTGCGCCGCATCCGCTACCCGGCGCGCGGTGGCGACGTCGATGGTCGAGCAGTCGATCAGGATCGCTGACGGCGGCGCGGCGGCGAAGACCGCATCGGCATAGACGCGTTCGACATGGGTTCCGGCGGGGAGCATGGTGACGACCGCCTCGACGCCGTCCATCGCCGCTATAGCGCTGTCGACGGGCAGGCACCCGGCCGCCTTCGCCGCCGCCAGCGCGTCCGCCGACAGGTCGAAGGCGCGGACATCATGCCCCGCCTTTGCGAGGTTGGCGGCCATGCCGCCGCCCATATTGCCCAGCCCGATAAACGCGATCCGCGCCATGATGCTCTCTCCTGTCTTCTATTCTTCTGCTCCCCTCCCGCAGGGGGGGGCGTGAGATTCATCAGCCGTTGGTCCAGACCGGGCTGCGCTTTTCCACGAACGCGGCCATGCCTTCCTTCTGGTCGGCCGAGCCGAACAACCCGTGGAACAGCCGCCGCTCGAACTGCACGCCCTGCGCCAGCCCCATGTCGAAAGCGGCGTTGACCATTTCCTTGTTCGCGCGCGCCGCGATCGGCGCCATGCCCGCGATGGTCTGGGCGGTCTTGAGCGCTTCCTCGACCAGATCGGCGGCGGGGACGATCCGCGCCACCAGCCCGGCCCGCTCGGCCTCCTCGGCGTCCATCATACGGCCGGTCAGGCACATCTCCATCGCCTTGGCCTTGCCGACCGCATGGGCCAGGCGCTGAGAGCCGCCCATGCCCGGCGTCACGCCCAGCTTGATCTCGGGCTGGCCGAACCTGGCGGTATCCGCGGCCAAGATGAAGTCGCACATCATCGCCAGCTCGCACCCGCCACCCAGCGCATAGCCCGCCACCGCCGCGATGATCGGCTTGCGCGTGCGGGTGAACTCGTCCCAGCCGGTGAAATGGTTTCGCCCGTACATGGCGGCGAAGTCCATCTCCTGCATTTCCTTGATGTCCGCGCCCGCCGCGAACGCCTTGGCCGAGCCGGTGATCACGGCGCAGCGCTGCTCGGGATCGGCGTCATAGGCGCGCATCACGTCCAGCAGTTCGGCCAGCAACTCGGCATTCAGCGCATTCAGCGCCTGCGGCCGGTTGAGCGTGACCAAGGTCACCGCCTCGCGGCGCTCGACGATCAGGGTGGTATAGTCGGTCATGCGGGCGTCCTTCTCAGCGGTCGTCGGGAGTCCAGGCCTGCCCGTCGGGCATGGGCGCGAAGATATGGTCGATCATCGTGTCGGTCACGCCCTCCGGTGTGGCGGGGTTCCAGCGCGGCGCATTGTCCTTGTCGACGATCAGCGCGCGGACGCCCTCGACGAAATCGGGACGCTGGACGACGCGGGAAGCGACCGCATATTCGCGGGCCATCTCCTCGGCGAAGTCGGTGGTGAGCGCGCCATCGCGCAGCAGACGGAGCGACACTTTGCAGGCTTGCGGCGATTTGGTGCGCAACACGGCGAGTTGCCGCACGGCCCATTCGCCGCCATCCGCCTCCAGCGCGGTGAGAATCTCCTCCAGCGTATCGGCGGCGAACAGCCGGTCGATCTCTTGCCCGTGTGCCAGGACGCGCGCGTCCGGCGCGGGCTCGGAAAGCCGATCGAGCGTCGCGGCAATCTCCTGCGGCGCGGCGATGATCGCGGCCTTGGCTTCCTCCAACGCGGACGCGGGGAGATAGTGGGTGGCGAGGCCCAGCGCATAGGCCTCCGCCCCGTCGAGCCGGTGGCCGGTCAGCGCCAGATACTCGCCCATCCGTCCGGGCAGGCGCGAGAGATACCAGCCGCCGCCGACATCGGGGAACAGGCCGATCCCGGTTTCCGGCATGGCAAAACGGGTGTTCTCGGTCGCGATGCGGTAGCGGGCGGGCGCGGAAATGCCGACGCCGCCGCCCATGGTGATGCCGTCCATGAACGCAACGGTCGGCTTGGCATAGGTGAACAGCCGGTGGTTCATCCGGTATTCGCTGTGGAAGAAGCCCCGTGCCGCCTCGCCATCGGTCGCGCCGCTTTCCGCCAGCAACCGAATGTCGCCGCCTGCGCAAAAGCCGCGCCCCTCGGCATGGTCGATGATGACCGCCTCGACGCCCAGGTCGCCGCGCCAGTCCTCCAGCGCGGTCAGCACGCCCTCGCACATGTCGAGGGTGAGCGCATGGATCGCCTTGGGCCGGTTGAGCCGCAGCCGCCCGACCGGGCCTTCGCGGGTGACGATCAGATCCTGGGTCATGCCCGTCCTTCTATCTTCTTCGACCCCGGCGGAGGCCGGGACCCAGATGGCGCGCATTACGTGGCGCGCCACCGCCCGATTGGCAATTGGACCCCGGCTTTCGCCGGGGTGGCGGCAAGATTATGCTCAATCCTTGAGCAGGTCCCGACCAACGATCATCCGCATCACCTGGTTCGTGCCCTCCAGGATCGAATGCACGCGCAGGTCGCGCCAGAAGCGCTCGATCGGATAGTCCATCAGATAGCCATAGCCGCCGTGCAGCTGCAGCGCGCGGTCGACCACCGTCGATCCGGTATCGGTCGCCAGCCTTTTGGCCATCGCGGCGAAGCGGGTCTTGTCGGGCGCATTGCCGGTCACCTTGGCGGCGGCGAGGTAGAGCAGCGCGCGCGCCGCTTCCAACTCAGTCGCCATGTCGGCCAGGGTGAACTGGGTGTTCTGGAACTCGGCGATCGCCTTGCCGAACTGGCGACGGTCCTTCACATAGGCGACCGACTCGTCCAGGCAGCGCTGCGCCCCGCCCAGCGAGCAGGCGCCGATGTTCAGCCGCCCGCCGTCCAGCCCCATCATAGCGATGCGAAAGCCCTCGCCCTCGGCGCCCAGCCGGTTGGCGATCGGCACGCGGACATTATCAAACATCACCTGACGCGTCGGCTGCGAATGCCAGCCCAGCTTGCGCTCGTTCGCGCCGAAGGAGACGCCGGGGGTGTCCTTGTCGATCACCAGGCAGGAGATGCCCTTGGGGCCCCCCTCTCCAGTGCGGACCATGGTGACATAGACCTCGTTCTCGCCGCCGCCCGAGATGAACTGCTTGGAGCCCGAGACGATGTAATCATCGCCGTCGCGGACCGCGCGGGTCTTCAGCGCAGCGGCGTCGGAGCCCGAACCCGGCTCGGTCAGGCAATAGCTGGCCAGGCGGTCCATCGTGACGAGGTCGGGCAGATAACGCCCCTTCACGTCCGCGTCGCCAAAGCGGTCGATCATCCACGATGCCATGTTGTGGATCGAGATGAAGGCCGAGGTCGAGGGACAGCCATAGGCCATCGCCTCCATGATCAGCGCCGCCTCCAGCCGCCCGAGCGCGATGCCGCCGGACTCTTCGGACACGTAGATCGCCGCGAAGCCGAGTTCGGCCGCCTCCTTGATGGTGTCGCGCGGAAAGATGTGCTTCTCGTCCCACTCGGCCGCAAAGGGGGTGATGCGGTCGGCGGTGAAGCGGCGCGCCAGCTCCTGGATCTCGCGCTGTTCGTCGGTGAGGTCGAATTGGGTCATGGGGTGGGTCTCGTCCTGTTAAGCCCCTCCCGCAGGCGGGAGGGGTTTGGGGAGGGCAGGGAGTCTCACCGAGACCGTCACCTGTGGCGTGCCCTCCCCCATCCCCCCCCGTAAACGGGAGGGGCGTGCTGTTAGGCCATCGTCGGGATCACGAAGGCGTTACCGCCATCCGGCGAACCATCCGGCCAGCGCTGCGTCACCGTCTTCACCTTGGTCCAGAAGCGGACGCCCTCCATGCCATGCTGGTTCACGTCACCGAACGCCGAGCGCTTCCACCCGCCGAAGCTGTGATACGCCACCGGCACCGGAATCGGCACGTTGATGCCGACCATTCCCACCTCGACCCGCGCGGCGAACTCACGCGCGGCGTGGCCGTTGCGGGTAAAGATGGCGACGCCGTTGCCGTACTGATGCTCGCTCGGCAGGCGCACCGCCGTCTCGAAATCGGGGGCGCGGACGATCTGGAGGACGGGGCCGAAAATCTCTTCCTTGTAGCTCTGCATGGCGGGCGTCACCCGGTCGAACAGCGACGGGCCGATGAAGAAACCTTCTTCATAGCCTTGCAGATGGAAACCGCGCCCGTCGACGACCAACTCGGCGCCTTCTTCGACGCCGGTCTGAATCCAGTCCTCCACCCGCTTCTTGTGCGCGGCATTCACCACCGGGCCGTAATGCGCCTGCGCATCGGTCGAGACGCCGACGCGCAGCGCGTCCATTGCAGGGAGCAGCTTCTCACGCAGTGCATCCGCCGTCTTGTCGCCGACCGGCACGACGACCGGCAACGCCATGCAGCGTTCGCCCGCCGAACCGAAGGCCGCGCCGGACAGGTCGGCGACCACCTGGTCCAAGTCGGCGTCGGGCATGACAATGCCGTGGTTCTTCGCGCCGCCCATCGCCTGGACGCGCTTGCCCGCCTCGACCCCGCGCCGGTAGACGTAATGGGCGATGTCGGACGAGCCGACGAAGCTGACCGCGCTGATCGCCGGATGGTCGAGGATCGCGTCGACCATCGCCTTGTCGCCGTGCACGACCTGCAAAATGCCCTCGGGCGCGCCCGCCTCGCGCATCAGTTCGGCCAGGCGGACCGGGACCGAAGGGTCGCGCTCGGACGGCTTCAGGATGAAGGCGTTGCCGCACGCGATGGCGACGCCGAACATCCACATCGGGATCATCGCGGGGAAATTGAACGGGGTGATGCCAGCACCGATGCCCAGCGGCATCCGCATCGAGTAGACGTCGATGCCAGGCCCGGCGCCTTGGGTGTATTCCCCCTTCAACACGTGCGGGATGCCGCAGGCGAACTCGATCACTTCCAGCCCGCGCTGGATATCGCCCTTGGAGTCGGCGATCACCTTGCCATGTTCGGAGGAGAGTAGATGCGCCAGTGCATCCATATTCTGCTCGACCAGTTCCTTGAAGCGGAACATAACGCGCGCCCGGCGCTGCGGATTGGTCGCGGCCCAGGCCGGTTGCGCGGCTTGCGCGGCGGCGACGGCGCGTTCCAGCAGCGCGGCATCGCCCAGCATCACGCGGGCCTGTACCTGGCCGCTATTGGGGTCGAAGACGTCGCCCGTACGGGTTCCGGCGGCGTCGGTTGCGGCCTGTCCGCCGGCAACCAGATGGTCGATCACGCGCATATACTCTCCTGTCCCGGGTCTGATGCCCGACTCTTGAGCTTGTAATTATATTGCTCGTGCTTGAAATCCAAGTCGGGTCGCTCAAAAAGCGCGGGGGCCTGCCCGGTTGGCGCGTCAGGCCGCCGGGCGGCGGTGCCAGGCGATGCCCGCTGCGACCAACGCCGCCGCCGACGCGGCCAGCAGAGCGTCCGTTCCCCAATGCGGAAAGACCAGCGCGCCCAACGCCGCACCAACGAGAAAACCGGTCCACAGCAACAGATACGGCACCCAGCCCCAACGCCGCTGCCCCGCGATCCCATGCGCCAGATGCTGCCCCAGCTTGACCAGCGTACCGGTCATGTAGGTGACGCCGATGCTGACCTCGCCATTCCGTTCGAACGTCGCGTTGATCGCCCCCATCGCCACCACCATGGCGGGCGCGGTCCAACTGCCCCACAGCGCGAAGCCGCCCAGCAGGGCCGCGACGAACAGCAGCACCGCCGCCTGGCCCGCGCGTGGCAGCAGCAGTCGAAGCAGCGTGCCGAGCACGACGCCGAGCACGAAGAGCGCCAGCAATCCGGCCAGAATGTAGAGGCCACCCGGCCCCGCTCGCGACGATGCCAGCCGGACCGCCAGCATCGTGCCGTTGCCGCTCATGAACGACACGAAATACCCACCCAGATGCTGAAAACCGATCGCATCGACATAGCCCGCCAACAGGGCCAGGCCCGTCGCCAGCATCCAGGTGCGTCGGTCGGAGCGGATCATCGCCCATCCTTATCAGCCGCGAAGGCAAATTGACCACCGGCTACTGCGGATCGCCATGGCGCGAATAAAGATCGCTCGGAAGGATCGGGGAGCAGACCAGCGCGTTTGGTCGGCTCGGTAAGGGGGAATGGATGGCAGGCGCTCTGGTAGAAATCTGGCTGACCGTGTCCGCATTGTCATCGCTGATCATCGTCATGATCGCTCTGGGCAACAGCGACCTGCGACGCGAAAAGCGGCTCCATTCCCGCATGATCCGTCGCCACCCAGCCACGCTGCGCACCATGATGTCACGGACACGACGCGCACGTTACTAAGTCCCGGCCCCAGAAAGCCTTATTTCAAAACAGGTTGAGTAGCCGTTCGACAAGACCCGGACGGCGCGTGCGCATCGCGATATAGCGCGCCCGGTCCTCGGCGGCGCGGCGGTACAGCGCATCCAGCCGCTGTTCGCGCGGCATATCCGAAATCCGTGGCGGCGGCATGTGAGTGGCCATGGAACATTCCCCCCTGATCTGTTGAGCCGTTAAGAATCAACGACGAATCGTGGTTTTCGTTCCCGGCGGGTGACAGGCCGGTCATCCGCTCGTCGCATCTGCGGACAAGTCGCCGCCCCGCCTGCCGGGCGGATCAACATGAAAGTCTCGTAAGGTTTCCGTAAGCGGTGCGTCAGGGCACACCCCCTATCGCCCGGCGCAATTCCCAGTCCTTCGCGCCGAAAGAAGCCGATGCACGCCAATCCCGCCGACGAAACGCTACCCGAAACCCGTCGTCTGTCATCGGCACAGCAATGGCGCTGGGTCGGGATCGCCGCCGCCGTCCTGGTCGGTATTCTGATCCTGATCGCCGTCATCGGCAAGCTGACCCACAAGGAGGACGTGCCGCCGCCGCCGCCACCCGCGGGCACGCTTCGCCTGTCGAAGGACCAGCTGGCGGCGATGTCGACGATGCGCGTCGGGCTGGGCGCGTCGGGTGACCAGACGACGGCGACCGGCGCGATCACCGCCGACGGTTCGCGCTCCACCCCGGTGCTGATGCCCTATGCGGGCCAGGTCGTGCGCGTGCTCGCCGATGCGGGCCAGGTCGTGCGCCAGGGCCAACCGCTGCTGCTGATCAAGACCACCGACTTCGTCGATGCCCGCTCCGGCCTGTTCGCCGCGCGCGCCGCATACCAGAACGCGCAGGCACAGCTTGTCGCGGCGCAGCGCAATGCCGACCGCCAGCAGCAAATCTATCAGACCGCAGGCGGCGCGCTGAAGGACTATCAGCAGGCGCGCGCCGACCTCGCCGCCGCGCAGGCGACCGCGCGCACCGCCGCCGCCTCGCTGGGCGCGGCGCGGGACAAGCTGGCGATCCTCGGCAAGTCGCAGGGTGAGATCAACCGGCTGGAGAATGTCGGTGAAGTCTCCGGCATCCACGACATCACCACGCTGCACGCACCGATCAGCGGCGTCGTCGCCTCGCGCGATGTCGCGCCGGGCCAGTACGTCTCGCAGGGCGGCGACAAGCCGGTGATGACCATCACCGACCCCTCGCGCGTCTGGCTGGTCGCACAGGTGGCCGAGAGCGATGCCGAGAATGTCCGCGTCGGCGATCCCGTCGAGGTGACGACGCCCGCGCTGCCCGGCCGTATCTTCCACGCCACCATCGACCTGGTCGGCGCCGCGCTCGATCCACAGACGCACCGTCTGCCCGTCCGCGCCTCGATCCCCAACCCCGACAAGGCACTGAAGCCGCAGATGTTCGCCAGCTTCGCGATCCAGCACCGGAATGCGGGCGAGACGATCCGCGTCCCCGCCGCCGCCGTCATCCATGAGGGCGACAGCGCACGCGTCTGGATCATGCGTCCCGACGGCCTGCTGGTCGCGCGCGACGTCACGACCGGCGACTCGGCGAACGGCCTCGTCACCATCACCCAGGGCCTGAAGCCGGGCGAGAAGATCGTCACCTCGGGCGCGCTGTTCGTCAACGAAGCGGGGATCGGCGAGTAATGAACCGCATCGTCGACTTTGCGCTGCGTCAGCGATTGCTGATCGTCGGCCTGTTCTTCGCGATGATCGTCGCTGGCGTCATCGGCTTCATCAACCTCAACATCGAAGCCTATCCCGACCCGGTCCCCCCGATGGTCGAGGTGATCACCCAGACCCAGGGCCTGTCGGCCGAGGAGATGGAGCGCAACGTCACCATCCCGATCGAGGTCCAGATGGCGGGCATCCCGCATCTGACCGCGATCCGCGCGATCAGCCTGTTCGGCCTGTCGGATATCAAGATCCAGTTCACCTACGACTATACCAACGAGCAGGCCCGCCAGCAGGTCATCAACCGCCTGTCGCAGCTGCCGCCGCTGGCCGGTGGCGCACAGCCGACGCTGTCGCCCACCTCGCCGGTGGGTGAGATCTATCGTTACCGCATCGCCGCGCCCAAGGGCTATTCGGTGATGGACCTGAAAACGCTGCAGGACTGGGTGCTCCAGCGCCGGTTCAAGCGGATTCCGGGCGTCATCGACGTGACCGGCTGGGGCGGCCGCTTGCGCGCCTATGACGTGGTCATCGACCAGAACCGGCTGAACGCGCATGGCATGACCGTCGCACAGGTGCTGGCGGCGCTGTCGAAGAGCGACGGCAATGTCGGCGGCCAGACGATCAACTTCGGCGAACAGGCCGCGATCGTGCGCGGCATCGGCCTGATCCAGTCGCCCGACGCGATCCAGAACGTGCTGGTCGGCGAAGCGGGCGGCGCGCCCGTGCTGATCAAGGACGTGGCGACCGTGAAGGTCGGCAACGCCCCACGCATGGGCATCGCCGGGTATAACAACGACGACGATATCGTGCAGGGCATCGTCCTGATGCAGCGCGGCGCCCAGTCGATGCCGACGATCAAGGCCGTGCAGGCCGAGGTCGCCAACATCAACGACAGCGGCATCCTGCCCCCCGGCGTCCATCTGGAGCGGA
>Ga0308171_1001531_pt1 | contig 30121 bp, 31 predicted proteins | sample PhyGR1_FD_202135 | JGI IMG/M metagenome (GOLD analysis project Ga0308171, IMG submission 202135) | Phyllosphere microbial communities from UC Gill Tract Community Farm, Albany, California, United States - DLSLSG.R1 | ecosystem: Host-associated > Plants > Phyllosphere > Unclassified | place: USA...
GTCGTCGTCTCCGCGATGGCGGGCGAGACCGACCGGCTGGTCGGTTTCTGCCGCGAGGCCTCGTCGCTCTACGATCCCCAGGAATATGACGTCGTCGTCTCGGCGGGCGAACAGATCACCAGCGGCCTGCTGGCGATCACGCTCCAGGCGATGGGCGTCCCCGCCCGCTCGTGGCTGGGCTGGCAGTTGCCGATCCATACTGACACGGCGTTCGCCAAAGCGCGGATCGGCGAGATCGACACGACCGCGCTCGACCAGAGTCTCGCCAGCGGCGTGGTCGCGGTGATCCCCGGCTTCCAGGGCGTGGCCGAGGGCAACCGGGTGACGACGCTGGGCCGCGGCGGATCGGACACCAGCGCGGTCGCGGTCGCGGCGGCGATGAAGGCAGAGCGCTGCGACATCTACACCGATGTCGACGGCGTCTACACCACCGACCCGCGCATCGTGCCCCGCGCGCGCAAGCTGTCGAAGGTCACCTATGAGGAGATGCTGGAACTCGCCAGCGTCGGCGCCAAGGTGCTCCAGACCCGCTCGGTGGGTCTGGCGATGAAGGAACAGGTGCGCGTGCGGGTGCTCAGCTCGTTCGACGACGCACGGGACGAAGACGGACATCGCGGCACGTTGATCGTGGGCGAAGAGGAAATCGACGATATGGAACGCCAGCTCATCACCGGCATCGCGCATGATAAGAACGAAGCCAAGATCACCCTGACCGCCGTGCCGGATCGCCCCGGCGCGGTCGGATCGATCTTCGCGCCGCTGGCAGACGCGGGGATCAATGTGGACATGATCGTCCAGAATATCGCGCATTCGACCGGCTCGACGGACGTGACCTTCACGGTTCCCTCGGCCGACCTGGCGCGGAGTCTCGACGTGCTGGAAAAGGCGAGCGGCGAGATCGGTTATGGCAACCTGGTCCATGACACGCGCGTCGCCAAGATTTCGGTCGTCGGCGTCGGCATGCGCAGCCATGCGGGCGTGGCGTCGACCATGTTCCAGACTCTCGGCGCGCGGGGGATCAACATCCTTGCGATCACCACCTCGGAGATCAAGGTCAGCGTGCTGATCGAAGAGGACTATACCGAACTGGCGGTGCGTGTCCTGCACACCGCCTATGGCCTGGACGCCGACGCGGCGTAATTGTTCGACCCCTCCCTGGGCTAGTCTGGGGAGGGGGCTTTTGTTCGCGCGAAGCCGCGAAGCGCTTTAAAGAAGTTGGTTCGCGCAGAGGCGCGGAGGACGCAGAGGGGGCGTGTCTAGCCTCTCGCTCTTCGTTGCATTTACGATTGTTGGAGAGAGGATTGCGCTGACGCGCGCGAAACCTCTCTGTGTCCTCTGCGCCTCTGCGCGAACCCATTCTTCTTCGCGTCATCGCGGCTTCGCGTGAACCAAATCTTGCCGTCCGGCCCGCTCCACGGCATGGAGCGCCGATGACCGATACCCTCACCACCACCGGCGAACAGCGCCTGGCCACCCGCATGGCGCGCGGGGCCGAATTCCTCGGCGCCGAGATGGCGATCATGGCGGGCGCCATGTCCTGGGTGTCGGAGCGCAATCTCGTCTCCGCCATGTCCAATGCGGGCGGCTTCGGCGTGATCGCCTGCGGGGCGATGACCCCGGAACTGCTCGACACCGAAATCGCCGCGACCAAGGCGATGACCAGCCGCCCGTTCGGCGTGAACCTGATTACCATGCACCCGCAGCTGTTCGACCTGATCGCGGTGTGCGGCCGTCACCAGGTCGGCCATGTCGTGCTGGCCGGGGGCCTGCCGCCCAAGGGCGCGCTGGAGGCGATCAAGGAGACGGGCGCGAAGGTCATCTGTTTCGCGCCCGCGCTCAGCCTCGCCAAGAAGCTGATCCGCTCGGGCGTCGACGCGCTGGTGATCGAGGGGATGGAGGCGGGCGGCCATATCGGCCCCGTCTCGACGAGCGTGCTGGCGCAGGAGATGCTGCCGGAGATCGCCGCCCAAGTCCCCGTCTTCGTCGCGGGCGGCATCGGCCGGGGCGAGGCGATCGCCGCCTATCTCGACATGGGCGCGGCGGGGGTGCAGCTCGGCACGCGCTTCGTCTGCGCGACCGAATCGATCGCGCATCCCAATTTCAAGAAGGCGTTCATCCGCGCCTCGGCCCGCGACGCGGTGGCCAGCGTGCAGATCGACCCGCGCCTGCCGGTCATCCCGGTCCGTGCGCTGAAGAATGCGGGCGGCGAACTCTTCACCGCCAAGCAGCGCGAAGTCGCCCAAGCGCTGGACGAGGGCAAGGTCGCGATGATGGAGGCGCAGCTCCAGATCGAGCATTACTGGGCTGGCGCGCTCCGCCGCGCGGTGATCGAGGGCGATGTCGAGCATGGCTCGGTCATGGCGGGCCAGTCGGTCGGCATGGTGACGAAGGAAGAGCCGATCGCCGACATCCTCGCCCAACTGATGGCCGAAGCGGCCGCGGCGCTGGTCGCCCGCGCCGCCTGATCCTCCCCGGTTACGGGGAGGTGGCAGGCCGAAGGCCTGACCGAGGGGGGCTGCCTCATAGGACGTACCTAACGGAAAGCCCCCTCCAACACCGTTTCGCGGCGGTCCCCCTCCCCGGCGGGGAGGATTTCGAACCCTCGGACATACGGCTCGCTTCATCGCACGGCTTACGACGTGTTAACCTCGATTCGGCATGACATGCCCCAACAGCCGGGGGGCGGGCTTAAAGGGATCAGGGTCATGGCGAGTTTGCGTATTGTATCGGGTGTGGCGATCGGCCTGTCGCTGGCGGGGTGCGCCGCGCGCGAAACCGCCAAGGTCGCCCCGCCGCCGGTGATGATCCCGGCGCCCCAGCCGCAATATGCCAAGGCACCGCTGCCGCCCGGCGCGACGCCGGGGATGCGGATTCCGGCGCTGCTGCCCGATGGCAACTACGCCACGCCCAACCGCTCGCTGACCAGCGCGGCGACGATCTGGCACCTCCGCTCGGCGCTCAACGTCGCCGCGCTGGCCTGTCGCGGGCCGGACGAGGGGCAGATCGTCACGCGCTACAATACCATGCTGACCGTGCAGCGGATCACGCTGGCGGCGGCGGAAAAACGCTATTCGGCGGAATATCAGTCGCAGGGCGGCGACTGGCGCGATCGCTATGACGATGCGATGACGCGGCTCTATAATTTCTTCTCCATCACCCCGGTGCGCAAGACCTTCTGCGCCGCCGCCGATCAGGTACTGTCGGATATCAGCGGCGGACCGGCCAACGGGTTCGAAACCGGCGCGGCGGCGCATCTGGAAAAGCTGAACGCCCCCTTCATCGCCTTCTTCCGCGCCTATGACGCCTGGCGCGCGGGGACGATGGTCCCGGTCGAGCAGGCCGCCTCGCCGCTGACCATGGCCGCCAGCGCCAATCCGCCCGTCGCACCGCGCTCGGCGAGCCAACCGGTCCTGTCCAGCCAGCCAGTGCCCGCCGCCAAGCCCTATACTCCGCCCGTCATCAATCCGCCCAGCCTGAAGGTCGATCCCGCCGCCATCCGGTAAGCGCACATATGCCCTTCCTTTCCCTCGCCCCTATCCAGGGGAGAGGGAAGAAGGAGTAGCGTGAATGTCGGCCGACCCCGGGTAACAACCTCGCAAGTGCCTTCCTTCCCCCGGAAGGATGAGTTAACGAGCCGTCACCATGACGGTGACGGGAGACCACCAGCCGATCGGCGGCCGCTTCGAGGGGAACGAGCATCGCTTTCCGGTGCGCGTCTATTTCGAGGATACCGACCTGTCGGGCGTGGTCTATCACGCCAATTACCTGCGCTATATGGAACGCGCGCGCTCCGACATGCTGCGGCTCGCCGGGATCGACCAGCGTGCGGCGCACGAAGCGGGGCAGGGCGCTTACGCCGTCACCGACATCGCCATCCGCTACGCGGCCTCCGCGCGGCTCGACGACGATCTGATCGTCGTGTCGAAACTGACCGAGGTCAGTGCGGTGCGCGTCGTCATTCATCAGACAGTCAGGTGCGGCACGGTCAAGCTGACCGACGCGAGCGTGACCGTCGCCTTGGTCGGCCCCAATGGCCGCCCACGGCGGCAGCCCGCCGACTGGATCGCCATCTACCAACGCCTTGTCTGGCAGGGGGACACCCAACACCCATGAATCCCGTCTTCAACATGGATGCCGCCACATTGTCGCCCGTCGCCCTGTTCCTCCAGGCCGATTGGGTGGTGAAGTTCGTGATGATCGGGCTGCTGCTCGCCAGCATCTGGACCTGGACGATCATCGTCGCCTTCTCGCGCAAGCTGGCGCGGACGAAGAAGGGCATGACCCGGTTCGAGCGCGATTTCTGGAAGGCGGAGGATATCGACGCCTTCCACCGGATGGAGCAGGACAGCGAGCTCCCCTCGGCACGCGTCTTTTCGGCGGGGGTGCAGGAATGGCGCCGCTCGACCGCGGGCGGGCATATCGACCGCGACGGCACGCGCGAGCGGCTGGCCACCGCGATGGGATCGGCGGTCGCGGGCGAGATCGACAAGCTGTCGGACCGGCTGAACGTGCTGGCGACGGTCGGCTCGGTCGCGCCCTTCGTCGGGCTGTTCGGCACCGTCTGGGGCATCATGCGCAGCTTTACCGGGATCGCGCAGGCGCAGAATTCGTCGCTGGCGGTGGTCGCGCCGGGTATCGCGGAGGCGCTGTTCGCGACCGCCATCGGCCTGTTCGCCGCCATCCCGGCGGTGATCGCGTACAACCGCTTCAGCCACGGCGTGAACCGGGTGGAGGCGTCGCTGAACCGCTTCGCCGATGGCTTCCACACCACGCTCAGCCGTCAGCTCGACCAGGCGCGTTGAAAGGGTAAGGGCGATGGCGATGAACCTTCCCTCCCGATCCGGTCGGGGCCGCCGCGCGCCGATGGCGGAGATCAACGTCACGCCGCTGGTCGACGTGATGCTGGTGCTGCTGATCATCTTCATGGTGACCGCGCCGCTGCTGACCACCGGCGTGCCGGTGAACCTGCCCGACAGCCGCGCCAAGGCGCTGGAGCAGGAGCAGAAGCCCGAGCAGATTTCTATCGACGAACAGGGGCGGATGTTCCTGAACGAGGATGAGATCAGCGAAGCCGACCTGCCCGCCCGGCTGGACGCGATCGCGGCGCGGAAAGGCCCCGATGGCCAGGTGCCGCAGGTCTATCTGCGTGCCGACCGGGCGCTGGATTATGGCCGGGTGATGCGGGTGATGGGCGAGCTGAACCGCGCCGGGCTGAACCGCGTGTCGCTGGTCACGGTCGAGGGCGGCGCTGGCGAGGGGGCGGGTCCCCGCTGATGGAGCGTGGTGAGCGGATCGGACTGGCCGTCGCGGTCGCAGGACATATCGTCCTGTTCGGCCTGTTGTCGGTCGGCTTTCTGGCGACGCCGAACCCCGAAAAGCTGAAGGTCACGCCGATCGACATCTCGCTGGTCAAGGATGTCGGGCTGGAAGCCGAATCGCCCACCCCCAACCAGCAGCCCGCCCAGTCGATCGCGCCGGAAGAGGGCGCGCCCGAGGACGCCGCCCCGCCCGAGCCGGTCGAAGCCGAACCCGAGCCCCAGCCCGCGCCGCCGCCCCCGGCCCCCCAGCCGAAGCCTCAGCCCAAGCCGCAGCCGAAACCCGAACCGGCCAAGCCCCAGCCGCGCCCCGAGCCCAAGCCGCAACCGCAGCCCAAACCGGCGCAAAAGCCCCAACCGAAACCACAGCCCAAGCCGCAACCGAAACCCGCGCCCGCCAAGCCCGCCCCGGCGGCGAAACCCGCGCCTGCGGCCAAGCCCAGCCGCTCCGAGGCCAAGCCCGCGGCGACCAAGCCCGCCACGCCCGCGCGCGGCAGCGGCAACAGCGCGACGGCGACCGCCGCCAAACCGCGCGGATCGCGCCTGGGCGACAATTTCCTGAAGGGCCTCTCGCCCGATCCGTCGCCGTCCAAGTCGACCGCCGCCCCCGCCACCAAGATCGGCGCGCAGCAGCTCGCGAACATCGCCTCGGCGATCCTGCGGCAGGTGCAGCCCTGCGCCAATCGGCAGGTCACGCCGGGGCCGGGCGCGGAACGGATTCGCGTGACGATGAACCTGCGGCTCAACCGCGACGGCAGCCTGGCGGCTGAGCCGCGCGTGATGGGGCATAGCGGGGTCGATGGCGAGAATGAGCGCTATGTCGACCGGGTCGATGCGCTGGCGATCGCGACCTTCAAGGGCTGCTCGCCGTTGCGCGGGCTGCCGACGGAACTTTATGACGTGCCGGGCGGCTGGAGCAACTTCACGCTGCGCTACAAACTACCGGGTTGAGGATGATGCTAATGCCCCGTTCCCTGCTGACTCTTCCGCTCACCCTGGCGCTCGCCGCCAGTGCCGTCGGCGCGCAGGACGTGCCCGCGCCCGCCCCGCAGGCGCAACAGCCCGCCCCGGCGGGACAGCAGCCGGGGCTCGCCCCCGCCAATGGTCAGGAAGGGCTGGTCGTCGATGTCGAGGGCGGCATCTCCGCCCCCATGCCGGTCGCGATCCCCGCCATGCCGACCAGCGCGGTGGTGCAGACGGCGGCGGGCACCACCGATGTCGTCGGCCAGCAACTGTCGCAGATCATTGCCAACGACCTGCGCAATTCGGGCCTGTTTACCCCCGTTCCGCCCGCGCAGCTTCGCACCGTGTCCTTCCCGGAAGTGACCGCGCCCGCCTTCGACTATTGGAACGGCACCGGCGCGCAGGCGCTGGTCCAGGGCTATGTCCGCGCCAATGGCGACGGGACGCTGACCGTGGGATGCTATCTGTACGATGTGCTCGCCCGCAGCGAACTGGCGCGGCAGGGCTTCGTGGTGTCGCCCGGCGACTGGCGGCGCGCGGCGCATAAGTGCGCCGACAGCATCTATACCAAGCTGACCGGCGAAGGCCCCTATTTCGACAGCCGCATCACCTATGTCTCGGAAACGGGGCCCAAGGGGCGGCGGATCAAACGGCTGGCGATCATGGACCAGGACGGCGCCAACCACCGCTTCCTGACCAACGGTCAGTCGATCGTGCTGACCCCGCGCTTCGCGCCGAACCAGCAGTCAATCGTCTATATGTCCTATGTCGATAAGCGGCCCGCCATCTATGTCTATGACATCGGATCGGGGCGACAGCGTCTGGTGGTGCAGAATGCCGCGACGACCTTCGCGCCGCGCTTCTCGCCCGATGGCCGCTGGATCCTGTTCTCGATGGCGCAGGCGGGGAATACCGATATCTACCGCGTCTCCGCGCAAGGCGGCACGCCGCAGCGGCTGACCAACGCGCCGGGTATCGACACGGGCGGCAGCTATTCGCCCGACGGCTCCAGAATCGTCTTCGAGAGCGACCGGTCGGGCGGGCAGCAGATCTATGTGATGAACGCCGACGGATCGAACCAGCAGCGGATCAGCTTCGGCGGCGGGCGCTATGCGACGCCGGTATGGAGCCCGCGCGGCGACCTGATCGCCTTCACCAAGCTGGGCGGGGCATTCCGCATCGGCATCATGAGCCCGTCGGGCGGCGGCGAAAAGCTGCTGACCAATAGCTGGCAGGACGAGGGGCCGAGCTGGTCCCCCAATGGCCGGGTCATCACCTTCCAGCGCTCGACCCAAGGCTCCTCGGGCAAGGCGGACGTGTGGATGGTCGACCTGACCGGCGTCAACGAACGGCGGATTCCGACCCCGCTCGACGGATCGGATCCGGCCTGGGGACCGTTGCGACCGTAAGCGTTTACGGGCATGAGTTTCGGGGGCGAAACGAACCAAAAGGGAGTGATAGTCCAGTGACCAAGATCAAGACCACGTTCGTCGTCGCCACCATGGCGCTCGCGATCGCCGGCTGCGCCAAGAAGCGGCCCGAGGTGCTGCCGCCCGCGCCGGTGGACCAGAATGCGCCGGTGGACCCCAATGCGGGCGCGAACACCAACCCGGACGGTGCGATCGTGCCCGGCTCGGATGCCGATTTCCGCCGCTCGGTGACGTCGAACACCGTGCATTTCGGGCTCGACCAATATGACATCGATCCCGAGGCGCGCGCGATCCTCGACAGCCAGGCCGCCTGGTTGCAGCGTTATCCCAATGTCCGCATCACCATCGAAGGCCATTGCGACGAGCGCGGCACCCGCGAGTATAATCTCGCGCTGGGCGACCGTCGCGCCAACGCCGCCAAGAATTATCTGGCGGCGCGCGGTGTCTCGCCGGACCGGATGAACGTCATCAGCTATGGCAAGGAACGCCCGATCGCGCTGGGTTCGGACGATGCCAGCTACGCGCAGAATCGCCGCGCGGTGACGATCGTCCTGAGCTGATTTGAGAAGGCCCGGCGTCCCGATATGGGGGCCGGGCCGTTTGTTCGGGTTCGCGCAGAGGCGCGGAGGACGCGGAGATGCTTCGAGCGTCCGGCGGACATCCCCAAACCTCCGTTACCTCCGTACAGCCTGAGCGAAGTCGAAGGCCAAGGGACAGACCTTCGCGGCGAGTACCGGCCGTGCACTTCGACTTCGCTCGGTGCGAACGGAGGGCGGGGCATTCCTGAAACGTCGCCGGGCAAACTCCTCCCTATCGGAGATGGGAGGAAGGGGTTACCCCCGGAACGCCCTATTCAACAGTTTCGCCAGCCGCAGCCCGCCGCGCTTGACCTGTTCGCGCTCGACCGGGGCCATCGCCCGGATCGCCGCCTCGTCCATCCGCATATGCGCCGGCGTCGGCTGGCAGGGATCGCCACCCATGGCGGCGGCATAGGCGCGCTTGGCGATCGCCCAGTTCTCGCGGCTCCACGCCATCACGCCGCCCGCCGACTCGCGGCGCTGCTCGGCCAGCGGATAGCGGCGAACCAGCTTGGGCGGGGTCGAGATGGCGCGTTCCGCCAGCAGGCCGTCCCAGATCGAATGGAGGTTCAGCCGGGGCGTCGTATAGACGCCGTAATCGACATGGGTGTCGTTGCCGCCCTTGTCGTTCTTGTCCCCGGCATGAAGCGGCTGGTGCAGGTCGCCGACGAAGTGGACGAGAAAGGCCAGCGCCATCACCCGGTCCTTCGGCGCGGCGCGCTTGTTCTTCAGGACGGCGAGCTGGCGTGGAATCTGCGCCGATACGCAGTCGCCCGTGTCGCAGGCCGGGGGCAGGCGGAAAGGCTGGCAGATGTCGATATTCTGATAATGCCAGACATAGGCATAGCCGAAGCGCGACTTGCCCTCGGCATCCTTCAGCGGCTTGACGCAATCCGGCCAGACGCTGGCCTCCTCGATCGTCCGCGCGGGGCAGGTTGGCGTGTCGAGACTTGCCTGCTCGCGCAGGATCTGGCGGATCTCGGCGCGGGCGTGCGGCGTGATATTGGCCCAGGCGATGGCCGCGACGGTCTCATGCCCATATTCCCAATAGGCGGCGGCGGGGGAGGCCAGAGACAGGCTGGCGAACAGGCCCGCCAGCATCATGATCAGGATACGCAACTGCTTCATGATCGGGCCTTTATCCTTCATCCGCATAGATCGCCACCCGGTGTTCGCCCGCCGCCGTCGCCCGGCCGCGATACATGCCTGCGGTGGTCATGCTCCAGGCGATGGTCCCGTCGGGCGCGGCGACGATGGTGCCGCCGGTCCCGCCCAGCGCCTTCACCTCGGCCAGCACGGTGTCGGCCGCCACCTGCACGTCCTCACCGGCGAAGCGGCGGCGCGCGGCGATCTCATGGCCGACGCCGATGCGAATGAAGACCTCGCCCGAACCCGTGCACGACACTGCGCAGGCCCGGTCGTCGGCATAGGTGCCCGCACCCACCAGCGGCGAATCACCGACCCGGCCCCAGCGCTTGCCCGTCACGCCCCCGGTCGAGGTGGCGGCGGCGACATGGCCCTGCGCGTCGCAAGCGACCGCGCCGACCGTGCCATATTTCATGTCGCTGTCGAACGCGTCGGCCCCCCGCGAGAGCAGTTCGTCCAGCTGGCGGCGGCGCTCATCGGTGTGGAACCAGGCGGGGTCGACCTGTTCCAGCCCTTGTTCGACCGCAAACCGGTCCGCGCCCGATCCGGCCAGCAGGACGTGCGGGCTGGCCTCCATGACGGCCCTCGCCAGCGACACCGGATTGCGGGTGCGGGTCACGCCCGCTACCGATCCGGCGCGCCGGTCGCGCCCGTCCATGATCGCGGCGTCGAGTTCGTTGGTCCCCTCCCGCGTGAAGCAGGCGCCGCGCCCGGCATTGAAGTGCGGATCATCCTCCAGCACCCGCACCGCCGCCTCGACCGCGTCGAGCGCGGTTCCGCCGCTCGCCAGCACCGCCGACCCGGCCTTCAGCGCGGCATCGAGCCCGGCACGCGCGCCCGCATCCTGTTCGGGCGTCAGCACGTCACGGGTGATCCGGCCCGCGCCGCCATGGATGACCAGCGACCAGGAAGCGGACATGGCGGGAACTCCGATAAACCAGGGGAAAGGATGGCCGCGCCCCTATCAGATCGCGGCTTTCCTGCCATCCCCCGAGGCCGCAGGCCGACCAACGGGATGGGGCCTCAGGCCGATCAGCGGTCGCAACCAGCGCACCCTGCGCCCGATGAGGTAGAAGGCCCAGCACCCCGCCACCGTCGCCACGATCAGCACCAGCGCGTCGAGCCATAAAGGCAACCCCGCCCGCCGCAGATAGAAGGCGACCAGGATGATGATCGTCTGATGGACCAGATAGAAGGGAAAGACCGCCTCGGTCAGGGTCCGCCGCCAGGGATGATCGCGGTTCCAGAACCGCTCCGCCACGCCGATCAGCGCGACGACCGCCATCCATCCCTGCACCGCGCGCGCACCGGCAAAGACGATGCCCAGCCCCTGCGGCGCCCCCGCCAGGCCCGGCCAGCGCCATTCCAGCCCCGCCGCCACGCCATAGCTCGCCAGTGCGATCAGCCCTGCCGCCGCCCAGCCGCGCCGGAAGCTGTCGAGCACCCGCTCCGACCCCGCCATGCCGAATCCGAACAGCAAGGCGGGAAAATAGATGGCATGGGCGAGCCAGTCGTCGAACAGCCCATGCGTCTCCGACTGGCCGGGAAAGAAGCGGATATCGACCAGCAGCAGCCAGACCACCGGCAACACCGCGCCGCCCCATCCGCCCAGCACCCGGTCGAACAGCCCTTGCGCCTTCGCACCCCAACGATGCCCGGTCGCCAGCATCGCCGCCACCGCCATGGTATAGGCCCATAGGTAACCGACGAACCACAGATGGTTCCAGGCAGGCGTCGGCACCACCCCGCCAATCGCGCGAAAACCCAGCCAGTCGCGCGTCCAGAAGGTCCAATAGGACCCGCCATAGCTGTATTTGCTCGCCAGTTCGGCCCAGATTTGCGGCGGCACCAATATGGCTACACCAAAGGCCAGCGGGACGAGCAGCCGGATGCTCCGCCCGCGCACGAAGCTGAAGATGCTCGGATGCCGCACCGCCAGCGCGCGGGTGGCATAGCCCGACACGACGAACAGCAGCATCAGTCGCCACGGATTGGTCGCCAGCATGGGGATCGCGACCCAGGGCAGCCGCGCCAGCTGGACGTGAAAGCCCCAGGGCACGAACACCATGCCGATATGATAGAGGATCAATATGGCGAAGGCCCCGACGCGCAGCCAGTCGAGTCCGTAATGACGGGGAATGGGGGCGACAGCAGTCATGGGGGGGTCATCGGGCGATCATTATGGGGCGTCTGGTACAGCACTGACTTTGAACCGCAACGCCGGGCGCGTATATAAGGGCCCATGTCCATTCGTCCCTGGCGTGACATCGTCCGCCGCCAAAGCCGTCAGATCATGGTGGGCAACGTGCCCGTGGGCGGCGATGCCCCCGTCACCGTGCAGACCATGACCAACACGCCGACCAGCGATCCGGTCGCCACGCTCGACCAGATCCGGCGCTGCGAAGAGGCGGGGGCGGACATCATTCGCGTCTCGTGCCCCGACACCGATTCGACCGCCGCGCTGGCCAAGATCACCAAGGCGGCGCGGGTGCCGATCGTCGCGGACATCCATTTCCACTATAAGCGCGCCCTCGAAGCGGCGGACGCGGGCGCGGCCTGCCTGCGTATCAATCCGGGGAATATCGGCTCGTCCGAGCGCGTCGCCGAAGTCGTCCGCGCCGCCAAGGCCAATGGCTGTGCGATCCGCATCGGCGTGAATGCCGGGAGCCTCGAAAAGGACCTGCTCGAAAAATATGGCGAGCCCTGCCCCGAGGCGCTGGTCGAATCGGCGCTCGACCATATCAAGCTGCTCCAGGACCATGACTTTCACGAATATAAGGTCGCGGTGAAGGCGTCCGACGTCTTCCTGGCGGTGGCGGCCTATCAGGGGCTGGCCGAGGCGACCGACTGCCCGCTTCATCTGGGCATCACCGAGGCGGGCGGGCTGATCGGCGGGACGGTCAAGTCCTCGATCGGCATCGGCTCGCTGCTATGGTTCGGGATCGGCGACACGATCCGCGTCTCGCTCTCCGCCGAGCCGGAAGAGGAGGTGCGTGTCGGCTTCGAGATACTGAAGGCGCTGGGCATCCGCAATCGCGGCGTGCGGGTCGTATCCTGCCCGTCCTGCGCGCGCCAGGGCTTCGACGTGATCCGCACCGTGCAGGTGCTGGAGGAACGGCTCCAGCATATCCGCACGCCCATGTCGCTGTCGGTGCTGGGCTGCGTCGTCAACGGCCCCGGCGAAGCGCGCGAGACCGATATCGGCGTGACCGGCGGCGGCAATGGCAAGCACATGGTCTATCTGTCGGGCCTGACCGACCACACGGTCGAGGATGCCGATATGGTCGAGCATATCGTCAAGCTGGTCGAGGCCAAGGCCGCCGAACTGGAAGCGGCCGATATCGCCAAGGCGGCGATCGCGGCGGAGTGACCTCGCATTCCTCCCCTGCAAGGGGAGGTGGCAGGCCGCAGGCCTGACGGAGGGGGGCTTCCTCACAGGACATCCTTTGTGGAACGCCCCCTCCACCATCCTTCGGATAGTCCCCCTCCCCTTGCAGGGGAGGAATGGGTGTCGTTACGGTTTTGGCATGACCATCATTCGCATCGCGGCCGCCCTGATCGAGGACTCCGCCGGACGGCTCCTCCTCGTTCGCAAGGCGGGAACCCGCTTCTTCATGCAGGCGGGCGGCAAGATCGAGCCGGGCGAGACGCCCGCCGCCGCGCTGGTCCGCGAGGTGGAGGAGGAAATCGGGCTGTCGGTTGCGGAGGGCGCGTTACGCCCGGTCGGCCACTTCTCGGCGGCGGCGGCGAACGAGCCGGGGCACCAAGTCGATGCCACCGTCTTTCACCTGCGCGTCGATCACGACCCGGTCCCGGCCGCCGAGATCGCGGAGGCGATCTGGGTCGATGTCGATTCGGTCGAAGCGATGCCGATCGCGCCCTTGCTCCGCGATCATATTCTGCCTCGTTACCGGCAGGGCCTCGCTTAAGCCCTCCCGGACACAGGGAGGATCAGAGCCGCAATCCCAGCCGTACCCCCGCGCCTATATCGGGCGCGCCCTTGCTGACCCCGGCACTGCCCTGCACCCCCAGCGACAGGCGCTGCGACAGCGCGGTGTCGAGCCCAGCGCCGATCTCCTGGCGGTCGGCGACCTGATCGCTGACCCGCGAGGCATAGTTGTACGAGACGCTGACCTCGCTCGCCTTGCCGATGCCGAGCGCCACGCCGCCGCGCGCGCTGGTCACGTCGCGCAAGGCATAGCCGTCGGGCTGCCCGACAAAGGTATGGCCGACCGCCGCGAAGGGCGTGACCTTGCCCGGCACGGCGGCTTCGGCGACGACCGAATAATCCGCCTTGCCCGTGCCGAGCCCTTGCGAGGCCGAGGCGGTGGGCAGCTTGGCGCTGCCGGTCAGCGCCAGCGCCAGATGATGACGGCGCGGAGGCACCAACTGCACCGAAGCGCCGACCACCGCATCGCCGAGTCCGCTGCGCTTTACGCGGGTCGCGGGGCGGGTGGGGTCGACCAGAATCGGCAGGCCCAGCGGCCCGCCGGGGGCGACGACATTGCCCGGCGCATCGACCTGCACATAAGGCAGCGCGGCGAACACCGTCACCCGCTTGCGCTTGGCGCGCAGCGAGGCGGTCGAACTGGCGCTGCGCACGCGTTGACCGGTGCCATATCGGCCCGAGGTATAGTCGGCGCCGACCGAGGCGGTGACCTGTGCACTCGCGGGGGCCACGAGCAGCATGGCCAGACCCGTTGCGGCGAGGAGCGTCTTCATGACCCTTTGTCCCTTGGTATCGTGTTTCGAAGGGGCAACGGATGCGGGGTGGGGTTTAATCCGCGGGTCCGTTTTGACGGGAAAGGCGAGGGTGGTGCTCATGCTATCAGCCGGCCCTCGCCTTTCCCCGTCACCCCCGGTATCGCCGACCGCATGAGCGCGCGCACGTCCCCCGTCATCGCCTTCGGCGCCGCGGCGCTGGGCATCGCCATCTATTCGGTGATGGATACGCTGATGAAGCGGCTGTCGATCGACAGCGGAGCCTATAGCGCGGTGCTGTGGCGCTCCTGGGTGGGCGTCGCGATCACGGGGGCGCTGTTCCTGTTGCGCGGTGGGCGCTGGCCGGGGCGTCATGCGCTAAAACTTCATATCGCGCGCGGGGCGACCGGGGGCGCGTCGGTGCTGCTGTTCTTCTGGGGGCTGGCGCGGGTGCCGATGGCGCAGAGCGTCGCGCTGACCTTCCTCGCGCCGCTGATCGCGTTGTTTCTGGCGGCTTTCACATTGGGCGAGACGATCCGGCGGGCGGCGATCCTGGGCTCGCTGATCGCGGGGGCGGGGGTGCTGGTGATCGCGGGCGGCGAGGTGCAGGCGCAGGCTTCGACCCAGACGGTGCTGGGCTCGCTCGCCATCCTCGCCGCCTCGATCCTCTATGCGGTCAGCCTGGTGCTGTTGCGGCGACAGGCGCAGGTCGCTGGTCCGACCGAGGTGGCGCTGTTCACCATGCTGGTGATCGCCGTCCTGATGACGCCCGCCGCGCCCTTCGTCTCGGGCTGGCCCGCCATGGGGCAGTGGCCCGCCATCGTCACCGCCGCGGCGCTGGGCAGCCTGTCGGCGCTGCTGCTCGCCTGGGCCTATGCGCGGGCGGAGGCGCAGATATTGGCGCCGGTCGAATATACCGCCTTCGTCTGGGCGGCGTGCCTGGGCTATGCGGTGTTCGGGGAGCGTGTGTCGGCCTTCACGCTGGTCGGCGCGGTCCTGATCATCGCGGGCTGTGTCTTCGCGGTGCGGCAACCGGGGCCGGGGCCCCAGAGCGAGGCGGGATTATGAGCATTACCATCCGGGCAGCCGAGCGGGCCGACACGGCGACCATCCTGCGCTTCGTCCGCGAACTGGCCGCGTTCGAGCGCGAGCCCGACGCCGTCGTCGCGACCGAGCCGATGCTGGAGGCGGCGCTGTTCGGCGAGCGCCCGGCAGCGGAGGCGGTTATCGCCGAGCGCGATGGGCAGGCAGTGGGCTTCGCGTTGTTTTTCGCGAATTTCTCGACCTGGACCGGGCGGCAGGGGCTGTATCTGGAAGACCTTTACGTCACGCCGTCCGCGCGCGGGGGCGGGGTGGGCAAGGCGTTGCTGGTCCATCTCGCCGGGACCGCCCGCGATCGGGGCTGGGGCCGGTTCGAATGGTCGGTGCTCGACTGGAACACACCCGCCGTGGAATTCTACCGCGCGATGGGCGCGCGGGCGATGGATGAGTGGACGGTGCAGCGGGTTTCCGGCGAGGCGTTGGCGCGGTTGGCGGGGCGGTAGGGCGAAAGAGGGTTCGCGCGGAGGCGCGGAGACGCGGAGGGGGTGGCCTTGGCGGCGCGCGTCATTCTCCTGCCGCCAGGTTGGTTTTGCCGGGTGCCGTCAGCGGCGGGCGAGACACCTCCGCGTTCTCCGCGCCTCCGCGCGAACCATCCTTCTTCCGCGCCACCTGTCCCTTCGCTCCGTTCAGCCTGAGCGCAGTCGAAGGCCATGGGAAGTCCTCTCCCCGGGCTGCGGGAGGGGAGCGAGAAGAGGGGATAAAAGAAACGCCCCGGTGCCGGGCACCGAGGCGTTTCCTTCCAACAGAAATCCGAAAGGTTCAGGCGCGGCCGGGCACGTCGTGGTCGTGCGGCTCTTCGCCCTTCGCCTTGGCGTCGTCATAGCGCTCGATCGCCTCGACGACGATGCGGCGGGCTTCGTCGCGGTCGCCCCAGGTGCCGATGCGCACCCACTTCTTCTTCTCCAAGTCCTTGTAATGGGTGAAGAAGTGCTCGATCTGCTGGAACACGATCTCGGGCAGGTCGTCGCGACCGCCAACGTTCGAATAATAGGGGAAGGTCGAGTCGACCGGCACGCAGACCAGCTTCTCGTCGCCGCCGGCTTCGTCTTCCAGGTTCAGCACCGCGATCGGACGCGCGCGCACGACGCAGCCCGGAATGAAGGGCGTGCGCGACACGACCAGCGCGTCGAGCGGATCGCCATCGGGCGACAGGGTGTGCGGCACGAAGCCGTAATTCGCCGGATAGCGCATCGGCGTGTGCAGGATGCGGTCGACGAACAGCGCGCCGCTCGCCTTGTCGAACTCATACTTCACCGGCTCGCCACCGGTGGGCACTTCGATCACGACGTTGATGTCGTCGGGCGGGCTCTTGCCGACGGGAATGAGGTCGATGCGCATCGGTCAGTCTTTCTTTGCCAATGGACCGGAACCGGGTTCCGGTGGAAAAACAATGGCGGGCGCGATAGCGCAACCCGCCATAGGGTGTCGATAGAGGGCGGTGACGCCCTCGTCAGAAAGACGTCAGCGTGCGGTCAGCAAACGGTCCAGCCCGGTTTCGCCGGTCCCCACCTTCTGCAGACGCGGATAGCGCGGGCCGCCGGTATAGGCGAGCGTCACTTCGCGGAAGCGATCCTGGTTCTTTATCACCAACTTGACCGGCCTGGCGGGATCCTTGGCGGCCAGAATTGCGGCCTTCAGACGGTCGCCCGAATAGCTTTCGCCGTTCACCGCCTGGATCTGCGTGCCGACATCGATCCCCGCCTTGAACGCCGGACTGTCCCAAATCGAACTGGTGACGTCGCCGCTGTTCGAGACGACCATGCCCAGCGAATAGCTGACATCGGTGCGGCCCTTCTCGTTCTGCTTGAAGGTCGGGGTCGGCTCGGCTGTGTAGACCAGCTTGTAGCCGTTCATCGCGAAGCCCTGGATCGGCGCGGGCTGGCCGGTTTCGGTCAGGCGCTTGGTCAGGAAGCCCGCCCAGTCATAGGGCACGATCGCGTTCAGCGTGTCGGCGACATCCTGGAAGGTGTAGGTAACCTCACCCCAGTCGCCGTTGCGGATGCCGAAAAAGGCCTTGGCGAAATCGTCGATCGACTTGGTGCCGTTCGACTTCTGGCGGAGCATCGCATCGACCTCCATCCAGACCATCAGGCCTTCATTGTAATAATCCTCCGACCGCTGCCAGCTCGTCCAGCCCTTGGGCTTGCGCGACGAGATGATCGGGTCGTTGGTGGTGTCGATCAGGTCGCGCCACTGCCGCGCGGGCGCGGTGTCGTAGATGCCCAGGATCGATGCATATTGGTCCAGCGTATCCTGCTTCGACACCATCCCCGACCGCGCCTGGAGCACATAACCCCAGAATTGCGTCTGCCCCTCATAGACCCACAGCATCGAATTGCGCATCGGCGTGCGGAAATCGGGGGTCCACAGATCGGCCCCGCGCCGGAACTTGCCGTCCCAGCTATGGGTGAATTCGTGCGGCAGCAGGTTGCGGCGGCCCGGTCCCGAATCCCATTCGGTGAAATAGCCCGGCGTCACGCCGTTTTCCGACGAGCGATGATGCTCCAAGCCGATGCCGCCGAGCTGGTCGCTGATCGACAGCAGGAATTCATAATGGTCGTAATGCTGTGCGCCGAACGCCTTGACCGCCTGATCGACCAGCCGCTGGTGCGCGGCGATCTGTTCGGGCTTGGCGTTCAGCTCGGCGGCGTTGTCGGCGAAGACGTTCAGGTTGACGCGCGGGGTCAGCGGGAAGACCTTGCCATATTTGCCCGCCAGCACCGGGGAATCGACCAGGATTTCGTAATTGGTCGTGTCATAGGTGTAGGTCGAGCCCGACGCCTTGGCTGGAACCGCGCCCGCCGCCGTCCAGCCTGCGGGGAAGATCGCGGTCATCTGGATCGGGATCTGTCGGGTATAATAGCCCGCCGGGTAGAGGCTGACCGAATTGGGCTGGAGCGAGATCATCGTCGGGGTGACGGCGATGCGGCCCTGGTCGGGCTTGGTCGCCGACAGGAACTGGAACTCCAGGTCGAGTTGCTTCGCGCCCGCGGGCACGTCGATATGAAAGGCGAAGACATCGACCGGGTCGCGCGTCCAGGGCAGGATGCGGCCATTGGCCTTGATGACCAGGCCCGCCAGCTTCTCGATCTCGCCACGCGGATTGTGCGCGCCGGGCAGCCATTTCGGGAAGAGCAGCGCCATCGGCCCCGCCTTGGCGACGGGGATCGTCTCCTTCATGCGAAAGATGCCGCGCTCGGTATCGGTGGCGTCGACCACCAGCTTGATCGTGCCCGGATAGGGGGTGTCGACTGCATCGGGGATCGTGTTGACGAAGGGCAGGGGACCGGCGGGGGCGGAATTGCCCGACGGCACCTGCGCGAGCGAGACGGCGGCGGTCGAAACCAGGGACGCGACGATCAGGGAACGAAAGACGGGACGGATCATGGAGAGCCTTTTGCGGCGAAGAGAGATGCGGGCAGGTTAGGCACCCGATAGGCCAGTCGTCCAGACCTTTTCCCCGCGCGCCGTGGCTAGGCCTTATCCGCCGCCGCCGCCCAGCACATTCACGGTGAAGGCGATCACGCCCAGGTTGAAGATGAAGGCGGCCAGGCACTGGCCCGTCACCACCCGCCGCATCCGCCGCGAGGCGATCGACACGTCCGAGGTCTGGAAGGTCATGCCGAGCGTCACCGAGAAATACAGGAAGTCCCAGTAGTCGGGCTCCGCCGTGTCGGGGAATTGCAGCCCTCCGACATCCCCCTTCTCCCCTGCGCTGTAGAAGAGATGCGCATAATGCAGCGCATAGACGATGTTGGAGAACAGCCAGGCGAGGATCAGCGTGCTGACCACCAGCGCGATGGTCACGATGCTGTTCCGCCCGCGCAACTCGCCGCCGACCGCGACCAGGATGACGAACAGCACGATGCCGCAGAAGACCAGCAGGACGGCACGATTGGCGTCGTTCCGTGCCGCGCGCCGCCGCATCTTGGCGGCCTGTCCCTGCCGCAACAGGGGGATGAGCGAGACGAGGAACAGGAGGGCGGCGATATCGAACCCGGCCAGCACCCCCCGCGTCAGCCCCAGCGGCGGGACAAGGGCGGCGCCCCCCACCGCCAGGATCAGCGCGAAGGCGACGAAGCGCGGCGGTGCGATCCGGTCACCGATATGGGTCTTCAGGCGCTGCCAGCGGGTGGTGGTCATGGGCCTCTGTGTAGGCCCGCCGGGGCCCGCTTGGCTATCGCCGGATCAATAGGACAAGGCCATATGCAATGTGTAATCCGGCAGATGAAAGCCGGCATCGTTCCAATCCATCAGAACCTTGGCCGGTACCATCGGCAGGCCCGAAGTCAGCAGGATCAGCAAGGCCCGCCTGCGCCCCCGATCCGTCAGACGATCCCATAGCCATTCCGATGCCAGATACAGCGGGATCGCCGCCAGCCAGCCCCACGCCATGCCGATCGCCGTCGACACGCGATCATGTAGGATGCCGCCGGTCCAGAAGGCGGACAGACACCATCCGAGCCCGAAATAGCTCCCCCAGATCACATTGCTTCCCCATTGTCCCAGCCAAAGGCCGAACAACAGGGTCGGCAGGGCCGAACACATGATCATCGGCAGGGCCACGTGGCAAAGCCGAAATATCCCCTTGGTCACGAAGATCACCCCGCCTTGCCTGTGTTCGCTGCCGGGCAATGGGGGCATGGCAGGCCGGGTCAGGCAAGGCGGGATCGGTGTCGTGCCGGGGAAGGGATGGAATGAAGACCGACCCTGCACCGGGGCTGCACCGGTCCTGCATAGGCGGGACATATCGGAGGGGAGGCGGATCGCCCCTCCGCAAAGAAGCGGGCCGAAGCGATATTCAGATATGCCCTTCTTTTCCCTCGCCCCTCTCTGAGGGGAGAGGGTTGCGCAGACTTGGTCTTTGCCAAAGCAAAGGCTTAGTCGGAACTGGGTGAGGGGTGGGCGCGCAGAGCGCGCGCGAGCCTGTGGCTCGCTCAACCCCTCACCCAGGCTGCGCTAGCCAGCAGGCTGGCAAGCTCCGTTAAACCTTTCCCCTGTCCCTGGGAGAGGGAAGAAGAAGTGGCATGACTATGGATTGGCCTTAGTTGCGCAGGCTGTCCGGCACGATGCCGCCATTTTCGGCGAGCTTGGCCATCACCGCCTTGTGAAGCGCGATATTCTGTTCGGCCGAGCCGTCCTCGGCGGCATGGACGCCCAGTTCGTTGGCCAGTTCCTTACGCGCGGCCAGGCTGGAATCCAGGTCGAGCAGCTTGAGCAGATCGACGATCGAGCTTTGATAATTGCCGCCGCCATTCTTCATCGAAGCCATTTCGCTCAGCACCGCGCCGACATCGACCGATTGCGGCGCGGGGGAGGCGTCGGGAACCGGGGCCGGGGCGGGAGCGGGCTGTTGCGGCGCGGCCTGGGTCGTCGTGGGTGCGGGGGCGGGCGTGGGGGCCGCTCCGGCGGGCTTGGCCGCGCCGTGATGGAAGATCTTGCCCAGGATATTGCCGAAGATGCTCATAATGCGGGTTCCTTCATCGTTCCGCCCAGCGGCGTTGCCAGGCTCCAACGATGCGATCGGCTTTCGGGTCCGGATGCGACGGAACGTCCAGCGTCACGGCGCGCTTAGACGCCTAGTCGAATAATCTTAGGAGCTTAATGGCATGAGCATTCGCGCAACCGCTCTCGGCGCCGCTGCCCTGTTGGCCCTTGCGGGCTGTAACCGCAGCGAGCCCCAGGCGCAGAACGGCACGACCGCCGACACCATGACCACCAATGGCATGGCCGAGGGGAATGCGATGGCCGACGCCACCCCGGCGGCGCTCCCGGCGGCGCAGGTCTTCGCCAATGCGGCGGCGGCCAGCGACGCCTTCGAGATCGAGACGTCGAAGCTGGCCCTGACCAACGGTGCATCGGCGTCGGTCAAGAGCTATGCGCGCAAGATGATCGAGGCGCACACCGCCTCGACCGCCAAGCTGAAGACCGCGGCGGAGTCCGCCACTCCGGCGATCACCCCCGACCCCGCGCTGAACGCCGAACAGCAGCAGAAGCTGGACCAGTTGAAGGGGCTGAACGGCACCGCGTTCGACCAGGCCTATATCGCCGAGCAGACCGCCGGGCATCAGCAGACGCTCGACACGCTGAAGGCCTATGCCGCGACGGGCGACGTCGCGCCGCTCAAGACCTTCGCGACCGGCCTGATCCCGACCGTCGCCGCGCATCTCAACATGGCCAAGGGCCTGAAGGCCTGACGCCGACCCGCCCCCTCGCCGTGTCGAACGGAGAGGGGGCGGGGGCCATCGGCCGCGGCGACTGAGATGGATCAACGCCGCACCGACCCGATCATGGCATGATCGCCCATGGCCGACTCCGCACCCCAATCCGCCGCGCTCATCATCATCGACATGATCAACGACCTTGATTTCGAGGGCGGCGAGCAGTTGCGCGAACCCGCCGAGGCCGCCGCCAGGCGCATTGCCGCGCTACGCGACAGCGCGGATGCGGCGGATGTTCCGGTCATCTACGTCAACGACAATTTCGGCCATTGGCATTCCGAACGCTCCTCGATCGTCGACCATTGCGCGCGCGAGGACAGTCCGGGCCGCGCGCTGATCGAGGCGCTGCGACCGCGCGACCGCGACTATTTCGTGGTGAAGCCGCAATTTTCGGGCTTCTATGCCACCAACCTGCCGGTGCTGCTGCCGCAACTGGGCGTCAGCCGCGTGATCCTGACCGGGGTGGCGGCCGATATCTGCGTCCTGTTCACCGCCGCCGATGCGCATATGCGCGAATATGACCTGTGGGTGCCCGGCGACACGGTGGCGAGCGAGAGCGACTCGCATCGCCGCTGGGCGCTGGAGATCATGCGCCACAGCATGTGCGCCGAGACCCGCCCGACCGACGAACTTGCGCTGGCGGACTGGTTGGCGAGCGAGGCGTGATCGCACTCTAGCGCGCGGGGCTTCGCTACCTTAGATAGCGCCACCTCTATGGCACGGATCGAAACCCCCAAGCGCGTGCGCGGCACGCAGGACATCTTCGGCGACGAGCAGCGCCGCTTTGCGGAGGTGTTGCGCACCTTCGAGCATGTCCATGGCCTGTACGCCTTCCAGCGGCTCGACCTGCCGGTGTTCGAGGATACGCAGGTCTTCGCCCGCTCGATCGGCGAGACGACCGATGTCGTGTCGAAGGAGATGTACACCTTCCCCGATCGCGGTGGCGACATGCTGACCCTGCGTCCCGAATTCACGGCGGGGATCGCGCGGGCCTATCTGACCGAGGGGTGGCAGCAATATGCGCCGCTGAAGCTGGCGACCTCGGGCGCGGTGTTCCGTTACGAGCGCCCGCAAAAGGGGCGCTATCGCCAGTTCCACCAGATCGACGCGGAAATCCTCGGCGCGTCCGAACCGGCGGCGGATGTCGAATTGCTGGTGATGGCCGACCAGCTGCTGCGCGAACTGGGCATATCCGAGGGCGTGACGCTCCAGCTCAACACGCTGGGCGACGCCGAGACGCGCGATGCCTGGCGCGACGCGCTGGTCGCGCATTTCGAGGCGCATCGGGGCGCGCTGTCCGAGGACAGCCTGGTGCGGCTAGAGAAGAACCCGCTGCGAATCCTCGACTCGAAAGACCCGCGCGACCGGCCCATCGCCGATGCCGCGCCGGATATCGACGCCTATCTGACCCCCGAGGCGCGCGCATTTTTTGAGGCGGTGACGGCGGGGCTGGATGCGGCGGGCGTCGCCTGGACGCGCAATGCGCGGCTGGTGCGCGGGCTCGATTATTACCGCCACACCGCCTTCGAGTTCGTGACCGACCGGCTGGGCGCGCAAGGCACGGTGCTGGCGGGCGGTCGTTATGACGGGCTGATCGAATCGCTGGGCGGCCCCGCGACGGCGGGCGTGGGCTGGGCGGCGGGGGTGGAGCGGCTGGCGATGCTGCTCGACGAGCCCGCAAAGCCCGCCATCGACGCGGTCGTGGTGCCGATGGGCGCGGTGGCGGAACTGCGCGCGACCGGGCTGGTCGCCGAACTGCGTCGCGCGGGCGTCGCCACCGATATGGCGTTTCGTGGCAATATGAAGCGTCGCATGGCCAAGGCCAACGATCAGGGTGCGCACTATGCGCTGATCCTGGGCGATGACGAGCTGGCGAACGGCCAAGTGCAGGTGAAGGCGCTGAAGACCGGCGAACAGGCCAAGGTTTCGCTCGACGCGGCGGCGCAGAGTCTTTCCGACCTGCTCTTCGAGGACGAGATCGCCGAGGATCATGGCGAGCAGCTTCCTCCATTGGCGCAGCGTCTGACTACGCGATGAAGACCATCTCCGCCGAACGCATCGCGCAGATCGAGGCGCGACGCGACGAATTGCAGGCGATGATGGCCACCGGCGAGTTGCCCTCGGACCGCTTCGTTGCGGTGTCGAAGGAATATGCCGAGCTGGAGCCGGTCGCCAATGCCGCCGCCGAGGTGCGCCGGTTGCGGCAGGAGGCCGACAGCCTGGCCTTCATGGTGCAGGACGGCGATGACGAGTTGCGCGAGATGGCGGCCGAGGAACTCCACGCCAACCGCATCGCGTTGGGCGATGCGGATCGCAAGCTGGCCCTCGCCCTGCTCCCCCGCGACGCTGCCGACGAGCGTGCGGCGATGCTGGAAATCCGTGCCGGCACCGGCGGGGATGAGGCGGCGCTGTTCGCGGGCGACCTGTTCCGTATGTACCAGCGCTATGCCGAGCGGCAGGGCTGGCGGGTCGAGGTGATCTCCGCCTCCATCCCCGACACTGGCGGCTACAAGGAAGTCGTCGCGTCGGTCGCGGGCGCGGGCGTCTTCGCCAAGCTGAAATTTGAATCGGGCGTCCACCGGGTGCAGCGCGTACCCGTCACCGAATCGGGCGGGCGCATCCACACCTCGGCGGCGACCGTCGCGGTACTGCCCGAGGCGGAGGAGGTCGACCTCCAGATCGACGACAAGGATCTGCGCATCGACATCTATCGTTCATCCGGCGCGGGCGGGCAGCATGTCAACACTACCGACTCGGCGATTCGCATCACCCATATCCCGACTGGGCTGGTGGTGATCCAGCAGGACGAACGCTCGCAGCACAAGAACCGCGCCAAGGCGATGAAGGTGTTGCGGACCCGCCTGTACGAAGCCGAGCGCGAACGGCTGGCGGCGGAGCGCGCGGGGACGCGACGCTCGATGGTCGGCTCGGGCGACCGGTCGGAGCGGATTCGCACCTATAATTTCCCGCAGGGGCGGGTGACCGACCACCGTATCAATTTGACTTTGCATCGCCTGCCCGAGATCCTGGAGGGCGAGCTGGACGAACTGATCGGCGCGCTGCTGGCGGAGGATGAAGCCGAACGGCTCGCCGCGCTCGATGGGTGAGGCTTCCGGCAACCTCTCATCCTTCCGCCCCGGCGAAGGCTGGGGTCCAGTGGCGACGAGTGTTCAAGCGTGTCGCTCTATCTCGCAAGATGAAGATCGCGCAGAGGCGCAAAGGACGCAGAGAGGGTTGGTCCGCTGCGCCGAAAGTCTTTTCCTCTGTTGGCGAATGATGCTCGGGTGTTGTCATGGGCGAGACATCTCTGCGTCCTCCGCGCCTCTGCGCGAATCATCTTCTTCATTTCAGACCCCGGCTTTCGCCGGTGTGGTTGGTCGATAGGGTGACCGACGCGCGCACCGCTTTGGCCGAAGCCGCCGCGCGTTTCGCCTTTTCGCCCACCGCGCGGCTCGATGCCGAGTTGCTGCTTGCCCATGCGCTGGGGATCGAGCGGAACGCTTTGCTGCTCGACCAGACCCGCGCCGTGCCCGACGGTTTCTGGACGCTGGTCGAGCGCCGCGCCGCGCAGGAACCCGTCGCCTATATCACCGGCACACGCGGTTTCTGGACGCTGGACCTGATGGTCGGGCCGGGCGCGCTGGTCCCGCGCGTCGATAGCGAGACGCTGGTCGCCGCCGCGCTCGCCCATTTCGGGGATCGGCCGCCGGCGACATTGCTCGACCTCGGCACCGGGCCGGGGACGTTGTTGCTGGCGCTGCTCGACGAGTGGCGGGGGACGAAGGGGTTGGGGGTCGACCGCTCGGACGATGCCCTGCGCTATGCGGTCGCCAATGCTTCGGCCTGCGGGCTGTCGGACCGCGCGCGGTTCGTGCGCGGCGACTGGGCGGCGGCGCTGACCGGTCCGTTCGACTGCATCGTCACCAACCCGCCCTATATCGGCATCGACGAGCCCTTGTCGGCGGAGGTGCGGGATTACGAGCCTGGCTCCGCGCTGTTCGCCGGGCCCGACGGGCTGGACGATTACCGTCTGCTCGCTCCCGAATTGCGCCGTCTGCTCGCTCCCGGCGGTGCGGCGGTGGTGGAGATTGGGCATGAGCAGGCGGGGGCCGTCACCCCGCTCCTGGAGGCGCAAGGCTTCGCCGTGACGCTGCACCGCGACCTGGGCGGGCGACCGCGTGCGTTACTGGCACATTGAACAATCGCGATGATGCCCCATATTTCACTTGAAGGACATAGGTCCGACCCGCTAGAGCGGGCGCAGGGGCACGCGAACATTCGGCATTCCCACCGTTATCACGGTGCACCGTTTTTCGGGGTCGTTGATGTCGGGCCGATGCCCATACCCTTCGTCATGCAGTCGCTGCTGTCCGGCGGCCGTGGCAAGCGCCCATTGGGCGCCAGAGCTTCGCATCGTGCGAGACGCGCGCGGTGCCGGGAAAAGTGGACCTTGTTGGTTTGACGACTAAGGACGAACAGCTTGATCAATAATCGGCAGGCCGGCCGCCGTCGCGGTCGTGGCGGCAACAACAATGGTGGGCAGCGTCCGGGTGGCAATCCCGGCCGTCCCGACAATGGCAATCGCATCGACAATCGCGCGCGGGGCAACGCCAACCAGCTGTACGAGAAGTACAAGAATCTGGCGGCCGAGGCTCAGCGTCAGGGCGACCGGGTCAACACCGAATATTATTGGCAGTTCGCCGATCATTATTTCCGGGTGTTGAGCGAGAGCCGCTCGCGCTTCGAGGAGCAGAATCAGCGCCGCCAGCCGCAGGAATCGCGCGACGACCAATATGATGACGGCTTCGACAACGATGCCGAGGATTATGGCGACGAGGGCGATCCCATCCGTCCGGGCGAGCAGCAGGGCGAGGGGGAATCGCGTCGCGAGCGCCAGTATCGCGACAATCAGCCCCGCGAAAACCAACAGCGCGAGGCTCAGCAGCGGGATGAGCGCAACCGGGACGATCGTCCCCGTCGCGACCGTGAGGATCGCCCGCGCCGCGACGATCGTCGCCCGGTCCGTGCCGAACAGGTCCGCGCCGAGCAGCCGGTCATGACCGAAGAAGCTCAGCCGGTCGCTGCGGTCGAGACGCTCGCGCCCCAGGCCGAGGAAGAGGCGCCCCGCCGTCGCGGTCGTCCGCGCCGCGAGCGCCCGGTCGAGACCCAGGATCAGGCCGAGCCCGCGGGCTTCGACGCCGATCGTCTTCCGCCCGCGCTGAGCGCCGCGCCGGAAGCGGACGCGCCTGTCGAGGAAAAGCCGCGTCGTCGCCGCGTTCGTGCGGCCGCGCCGGTCGAGCCGGAGGCGGCGGCGGGCTGATCCGCCTTCTCCGCTATTCGGGCTGATGGAAAAGGGCCGGTCGCCGCATCACGCGGGGACCGGCCCTTTTGCGATGGATCAGCGCCGGTCGACATCCTCGTCATGACCGGTCCCGGAACTGAGGAAGACCAGCCCCATCAGCGCGCCGGTCAGCATCACCATGCCCCCGATCCCACCGATCACCCCCAGCACCGTCACCCAGTTGAGCGTACCGTGGACATGCGCGAGGACCGCGAGCGAAAAGCCGACCGCGACGGCGGCGGCTAGCGTCATCCACGCCATGATGCGGCGGAACCGCGCCCAGGCGAAGGCCGCCTGTTCGGGATCGTCGAGACCGGATGGGGGAGGGCTCATGCCCCCGACTATGGGTGGCGGGCGCCGCCGGGGCAAGGCGGGCGGCTGACCTGGATCAGGCGGTGCGCTCGGCCCCGCGCATCGCGATCCGGCTCCAGACACTGGTGACGATCGCATTGATCTCCAACCGGATCGGATGGCGCAGCGCATAGACCACGGCGATCCAGGCAAGCACCCCCGCGACGGCGGACAGGCTCAACAGCCCCATGCCGACCGCCTCGGGCGGCGCGACCCAGCGATACACCGCCAGCAGCGGCGCCACCGTCGCCAGCGTTCCGACCAAGCTCTGCGCATAGACGACCAGCATTCCCCGCCAGCGGAATCCGGTCAGCGGCTTCATCAACCCGGCATAGAGCAGGAACCATAACAGCCCATAGAGGATGCGCGACGCCGCTGCCCATTCCAGGCTGATCCACGCCCCCAGCACCAACAGTCCGATCGAGGCGATGGTGTCGAGCGCGTTGACCACCACCAGCCGCCGGATCCGCCCAAGCAGGATCGGCAGTTCGAAATGCAGTGGAATCGCGGCAAAGAAAAGCTGCCCGATCGCGATCCAGCTGAGCAGCGGAGCGACGCCCGCCCAGCGTGGACCATAGAGCAGCAGGACGATCGGCGTGGCGGCGGTCGCCAGAAAGGCCATGGCGGGCCAGGTCGCGCCGCTATAGGCGGCGACCACCCGTTGATAGGGGGCGGACAGATCGGCGCCCGCATCGCGCAGTCGGGCGAAGGCGGGGTAGAAGACGCCGTCCACCGCGCCGCTGACCAGCATCTGCAACTGCGCCCCCAGGCTGGAGGCGCGGCTGAACAGGCCCACGGCGGTCAGGCCCAGGACGCGGCCGACGACCAGATCGGGGCTGCGCGAACTGATCGCGTCGCTGATATAGAGCAGGGAGCTGTTCGAGCCGAAGCGCAGGATCGGCCCGATCCCGCGCAGGCTGGGCGGAAAGGGCGGCCGAATGCCCGATCGCCACTGGCCGATCAGCGCACGCGCGACCTGCTGGCCGACCGCTGCCCAGGCGAGCGCAAAGGCCGAATAGCCTGCCCAGGCCAGCCCCAGCGACAGCGCGGCATTGACCAGCGCCGCCCCGACACTGACCAGGAACATCGAATAATAGTCCATCCGCCGTTGCAGCATCGCGCTGGGCACGATGCCGAAGGGGACGATCAGATAGGAACTGGCGATGATGACCAGCAACGGCGTCAGCCGCGCATTGTCGTAGAATCGCGCCACCGGCCAGGCGAGCGCCAGAATCAGCAGCCCGATGCCCAGCGCGAAGATCACCGACACAGAGAAGCAGGTCTTGATCTGCTCCTCGGTCAGATTGCGCTCGCCCGCGACGAAGCGCCGGATGCCGAAATCCTGAAGCGCCGACACCATCATCGCGGCGGACAGCGCGATCGAATAGAGGCCCATCTCCGAGGGCGACAGGAAGAAGCGCGAGATCAGCACGCTGACGATGAACTGAACCGCGAAGGCGATATATTGCGCCCCGATCGACCAGAGCGCCGCCCCCCGAACCGACGCGCCGCTCATCGCCGCACCGCATGGGCAGCCAGCGCCGTCGCCAGTCGAAGGCCTGCGACCAGGCGATGATGGCGGACCAGCCGCGCGACCGTCCGCCACAGGGCGGGGACTGGCGGAACCCGGTGCTGTCGGACATCCTTTAGATGGGCATCGATCAGCGACAGGCCCTCGCCCGCCAGCGCATCGGGCGAGAACAGGATGCCGCGCGTCACGTCCGCGCGGATCCGGGCGGATAGGCCGGGGCGTCCGAACGCGGCGTCCATCGCCTCGATCGGGGGCAGGCTGTCCCAGTGGTCGGTCGGATCGGGGCGCCCCGCCAGCCGCTCGGCGCGTGCGATCCGCGCGACCGAGGCGCCGAAATTCTGGGCGAGGACATGCCGGTTCGACACCTGCGTCGCGGAGGCCCGATAGAGGAGCAGGGGATCGGGCAGATTCGCCATGCGCGTCCGATCGACCAGCCGCAGCCACAGGTCGTAGTCCTCGCAATGGCGATAAGCCGCCCGGTACCCGCCCACCGATCGCAACACCTCGCGTCGCATCATGACCGAGGGATGGCAGAGCGGCGATCGCGACGCGAGGGTTTCGGCCACGGCGTCGGAGGATATGGGATACTCGACCTTATGACCGGGGCGCGGTGCGCCGCTTTCGGTAATGCCCCTTATCTGGGTGCCGACCACGCCATGATCGGAATGCGCGTCGAGAAAGGCGACCTGGCGCGCAAATCGCTCGGGCAGCGCGATGTCGTCGCCATCCATCCGCGCGATATACTCACCGCGCGCCATGTCGATGATGTGGTTCAGGCTGGCGATCAGCCCCTGATTGGCCTGGCGGATCACCCGGATGCGGGGATCGCGCGCGGCGTAACGATCGATGATCGCCGGAGAGGCGTCGGTCGATCCGTCATCGACGATCACCAGTTCGAAGTCGGCAAAGCTTTGCGCGAGGATGCTGTCCAAGGCCGCCGTCAGATAGGCCGCGTTGTTATAGACGCTTAGGGCGACGCTGATGCGGGGCGACGTCATACTCGGATCGCATATGTCCCTAGGAGGGGGTGACTAAGAAGCCCTTAAAGCAGGGTAGCCCCTGGTGCGATTCCCGGATGGGCGGAAGGTTCCCACGGTCATCGCGGCTCATCTGAGCCGTAGAAGGTTGAAAAACCGTCTTTTTTCAAACTTTGCAGAAAAATGGCATTTTTTGTGTTGACCCGAATCGGGGTCCGGCCTAGAGGGGTTTCACCGCGACGGAGCGGGCCGCTGAGGCGGCTTCGGGGTCGGCGGTACTGGCATTGAGATGCTGGCGCACGGAAGTTTCTAGGCCGGAAGGTTTAGGGATGGAAGGGGTGCCGGTGATTTGTTGTCGGCTCTTTGACATTGTAGGTTAGATGAAGGGACATGCGGGCGGCGGCTTGGCGGTTACTTGCGCATTCAAGGTGCGTGGGGATCGTTAAAGTAATAAGCCAGTTCGTAT
>Ga0308171_1001532_pt1 | contig 30085 bp, 28 predicted proteins | sample PhyGR1_FD_202135 | JGI IMG/M metagenome (GOLD analysis project Ga0308171, IMG submission 202135) | Phyllosphere microbial communities from UC Gill Tract Community Farm, Albany, California, United States - DLSLSG.R1 | ecosystem: Host-associated > Plants > Phyllosphere > Unclassified | place: USA...
GCCACCGTCAGGACCTCACGCGCGTCAAGATCACCGGCATCAAGTAAGAGCCAGGAGACGCAGAGATGGCACACAAAAAGGGCGCAAGCTCCACCCGTAACGGTCGTGACTCCAACGCACAGCGCCTTGGCGTGAAGCGCTTCGGCGGCCAGGCCGTCAACGCCGGCGAGATCCTCGTCCGCCAGCGCGGCACGCACTTCCACCCCGGCGCCAACGTCGGCCGTGGAGGCGACGACACGCTCTTCGCTCTCGCCGCCGGTGCGGTCGAGTTCGGCAACAAGGGCGGCCGCAAGGTCGTCAACATCGTCGCCGCAGCGGAGTAATCCACAGCGCCCAGCGCGCGATGGAGGGGGTGGGCACAGCCCGCCCCCTCTTCTTTTTCCTCCCCGGCTCACACCGGTCCCGTCCCGAAAGGACTTCCATGGTCACCTTCGTCGACCGCGTCACTCTGCACCTGCGTGCGGGCAAGGGCGGCAACGGCTGCGTGTCGGTGCGCCGGGAGAAGTTCAAGCCCCTCGCGGGTCCCGACGGTGGCAACGGCGGCCACGGTGGCGACGTCGTCCTTGTGGCGGACCCGCAGGTCACGACCCTGCTGTCGTACCACCATTCGCCGCACCGCTCGGCGGGCAACGGCGGCTTCGGCATGGGCGACCACCGCTCGGGTGCGCTCGGGGAGGACCAGGAGCTGCCCGTGCCGCTCGGAACGGTCGTGAAGGACCCCGACGGCAACGTGCTCGTCGACATGCTCACCCCCGGCATGCGTTTCGTCGTGGCCCCCGGCGGGCTCGGCGGCCTGGGTAACGCGGCGCTGGCGTCGCCGAAGCGCAAGGCCCCCGGCTTCGCGCTCCTGGGCACCCCGGGGTGGGAGGGCGATGTCGTCCTCGAACTCAAGACCGTCGCCGACGTCGCGCTCGTCGGCTTCCCGTCCGCCGGCAAGTCGAGCCTGATCGCCGCGGTGTCGGCCGCGCGGCCGAAGATCGCCGACTACCCCTTCACCACGCTGCACCCCAACCTCGGCGTCGTGCAGGCGGGTGACGTGCGCTTCACGATTGCCGACGTCCCCGGCCTCATCGAGGGCGCGAGCGAGGGCAAGGGCCTGGGGCTGGAGTTCCTCCGCCACGTCGAGCGCTGCACGGCTCTCGTGCACGTCCTCGACTGCGCGACCCTCGACCCCGGCCGCGACCCGCTGAGCGACCTCGACGTCATCCTCGCCGAACTGGGCGCGTACCCGGTGCCCGAGGGTCAGCTGCCACTGCTGGAGCGCCCGCAGATCATCGCCCTGAACAAGGTCGACGTCCCCGAGGCGCACGAGCTCGCCGACTTCGTGCGTCCCGACCTCGAGGCTCGCGGCTTCCGCGTCTTCGAGATCTCCACGGTGAGCCGGGCGGGGCTGCGCGAGCTGACCTTCGCTCTGGCCGAGATCATCGAGCAGCACCGCATCGCGACGATCGACGACGCTCCCGCCGAGCGCATCGTCATCCGCCCCAAGGGTGCCGAGAAGGACTTCGAGATCAAGGTGGAGGGCGGTACCTACGGTCCCGTCTACCGTATCCTCGGCGACAAGCCGGTCAAGTGGGTGCAGCAGACCGACTTCCAGAACGAGGAGGCCGTCGGCTACCTCGCCGACCGTCTCGCGCGCCTGGGAGTCGAGGACGGCCTGTTCGCTGCCGGCGCCGTCGCGGGTGCGACCGTCGTCATCGGCCCCGGCGACGGCATCGTCTTCGACTGGGAGCCGACGCTGTCCTCGGCCGCCGAGCTGATGACGGCTCCGCGTGGAACCGACCCCCGACTCATCCAGAACTCCCGCCGCACGACGTCCGAGCGCCGCGAGCGGTATCACGAGCGGATGGATGCCAAGGCCGATGCCCGCGCCGAGCTCGAGGCCGAGCGTCGCGCGGCCCGTGCCGCCGGCATCGACCCGGATGGGGACTCGTCGTCGCTCTCCACCGAGGGCGAGGAGCGATGACGGCCGCCACGCGCGCCGACATCCCGCGCGCTGCGCGCGTCGTGGTGAAGGTCGGTTCCTCGTCCATCAGCGGCGACGGGGCGTTCCGCATCGACACGATCGTCGAAGCCCTCTCGCGGGCGCACGCCCAGGGCGTCGAGGTCGTGCTCGTCTCCTCGGGTGCGATCGCGACCGCGCTTCCCCTTCTCGACCTGCAGGGCCGCCCGAACGACCTCGCCAGCCAGCAGGCGGCGGCCGCCGTCGGGCAGAACGTGCTGATGTGGCGCTACCAGACCTCCCTCGACCGCTTCGGGCTGCTGGCCGGCCAGGTCCTGCTCACGGCGGGCGACCTCGAGAACGCCACGCCCCGCTCGAACGCGCGCCGGGCGATGGAGCGGCTGCTGGAGCTCGGCATCCTGCCCATCGTCAATGAGAACGACACCGTCGCGACCCACGAGATTCGCTTCGGTGACAATGACCGTCTGGCAGCTCTCGTCGCGCAGCTCATCGGCGCAGACGCGCTGGTGCTGCTGAGCGACATCGAGTGCCTCTACACGATGCCCCCGAACGAGCCGGGGGCGCGCCCGATCACGGACGTGGCCTGGGGCGATGACCTGTCGTCGTTCTCGTTCGGCGCGGGCGTCGTCAACGGCGTGGGCACCGGGGGAGCCGCCACCAAGGCGTCCGCGGCCAAGCTCGCGTCGACGGCCGGCGTCGGCGTCCTCGTCACCAGTGCCGACCTCGTCGCGCAGGCCCTCGCGGGGGAGTCCATCGGAACCTGGTTCGCCCCGAATCCGGATGCCGTCACCCTGTCGACCGGCCCCGTGGGTGCCGTCGTCACGACGGTAGACTGACGCGATGACCACGATCGCCGTCTCCGTCGATGAGCGCCTGCGTCTGGCGAAAGACGCGTCGCGCCAGATCGGTCTGCTCGACGCCGCCGCGAAGACCGCCCTGCTGGACGCGATCGCCGATGCCCTCGAGGCCGCCACCGACGAGATCGTCACCGCGAACGCCGATGACCTCGGGCGCGGCCGCGCCGACGACATCGGCGACGCCCTCCTGGACCGTCTGCGTCTGGACGCGAGCCGCGTCGCTGCGCTGGCCACAGCCGTCCGCGCCGTGGCCGTGCTTCCCGACCCGGTCGGCCGCGTGCTCGACCAGCGGACCCTGCCGAACGGGCTCGAGCTCGAGAAGGTGGCCGTCCCGTTCGGGGTGGTCGGCTCGATCTACGAAGCCCGCCCGAACGTCACGGTCGACATCGCCGCACTCGCGCTGCGCTCTGGCAACGCCGTGGTGCTGCGCGGCGGATCGGCCGCGCAGAGCTCGAACGCGGCTCTGGTCACTGTGATGCGGGGTGCGCTCGCGACGCAGGGCGTGACACCCGAAGCGATTCAGACCGTCGACGACTTCGGTCGCGAGGGGGCTCGCGCTCTCATGCACGCCCGCGGTCTGGTCGATGTGCTGGTGCCGCGCGGGAGCGCCTCGCTCATCGAGACCGTCGTCACGGAGTCGACCGTGCCCGTCATCGAGACGGGTGCCGGCGTCGTCCACGTCTACCTCGACGAGACCGCCCGAGCGGACTGGGCTCGCGACATCGTCCTGAACGCGAAGACACAGCGTCCCAGCGTCTGCAACGCGGTCGAGACGGTGCTCGTACACCGCGCCGCCGGCGACCGGCTGCTGCCCGAACTGCTCGTCTCGCTCGCCGAGGCCGGCGTGAGCGTGCACGGCGACGAGGTCGTCGCGGGGTACGACCCGCGCGTGATCGCTGCCACGGACGCGGACTGGGCGACCGAATACCTCAGCCTCGACCTGGCCGTGCGCGTCGTCGACGACCTCGACGCCGCCCTCGAGCACATCCGTCGCTACTCGACGCACCACACCGAGTCGATCATCACCGACGACGACAGCGCCGCCCGGCGTTTCCTCGCCGAGGTGGATTCCGCCGTCGTGCTGGTCAACGCCTCCACCCGGTTCACCGACGGCGGCGAGTTCGGCTTCGGCGCGGAGGTCGGCATCTCCACCCAGAAACTCCACGCCCGTGGCCCGATGGGTCTCGCCGAGCTCACCAGCACCAAGTGGCTCGGGCGCGGCGTGGGACAGGTCCGCGCCTGACCACCTAAAATGGCAGAGCGCCTCGCGCACACCACTCGAACGGAGCACTGATGACTTTCGCCTCACTTCTCGCCCACGCCGCCGAAGAGGGCGGTCACCACGGCGGCAACGTGCAGGCCGAGACCTTCTGGTTCGGCGCTCTGGCGTTCGTCGTGTTCGTCGCGCTGAGCCTGGTGACCCTGTCGTACCGCAACGTGTCCAACCGTCACGCGCACAAGGCTGAGGCCTACACGCGTACCCACGGCACGCCCACGCCCGAGGCGCACGGCCACTGAGGCCCACCGTATGTCGGTGACGCGCGCCCCTCGCATCGGGGTCATGGGTGGGACGTTCGATCCCATCCATCATGGTCACCTGGTCGCGGCCAGTGAGGTCGCGCAGTCATTCGACCTCGACGAGGTCGTGTTCGTCCCCACCGGTCGCCCGTGGCAGAAGGACGATGTGACGGCGAGTGAGCACCGCTATCTCATGACGGTCATCGCCACCGCCTCGAACCCCCAATTCACGGTGAGCCGGGTCGACATCGACCGCGACGGCCCGACCTACACGATCGACACGCTCCGCGACTTGAAGAGCCAACGGCCGGGAGCCGACCTGTTCTTCATCACGGGAGCTGACGCCGTGGCGCAGATCCTCGGCTGGCGCAACCACGAAGAGCTGTGGGACCTGGCGCATTTCGTCGCCGTCTCCCGCCCGGGACACGTGCTGACCACGGAGGGTCTGCCTACCGAAGACGTCAGTCAGCTCGAGATTCCCGCCCTGTCGATCTCGTCCACCGACTGCCGCGCCCGCGTGCGCCGAGGACACCCCGTGTGGTACCTCGTGCCCGACGGCGTCGTGCAGTACATCGCGAAGCACCACCTCTACCGGAGCAAGGCATGAGCACTTCCGAGAACAATGAGACCCCGCCGCTGACGCGGCGCCAGCTGCGCGAGATCCGCAACACCGGCGCCACGCCGATCATCTCCGTCCCGCCCGCGGAGACCGTCGCGACGCCCTCCGAGCCCGCGCCGGCCGAGACCGTCGCGCCCCAGGCCCCGTCCCCGGTCCGCGAGGAGCCCGCGGCCGCCGCGAGCACGGCTCCTCCCGCCGCCTTCGGTTATGTCGCACCTCTCGCCGAGGAGAGCGCCGCATACGCGCCCACCGGGCTCACACGTCGACAGGTCCGCGCGCAGGAGAAGATCCGCACGGCATCCGTGCCGGTGATCTCGCCCGATCTGGCCCCCGAGGTCCCCGCACGCGCGGCTTCCCCGGCCCTCGACACCTCCGCGGACGAGCTGCCCGCGATCTTCCGTCCCGCGGCTCCCGAGGAGCGAGAGGTCGCCCCGTCGGAGGCCCCGGTTTCCTCGACGGTGAACCCCGACCTGGGTTCCGACCTGCTCACCGGTGATGCACCCGACCTGTCGCTGCCGGCCTCCTTCGACCAGCTCATCGCCCGTACCGGGGCGACGGGTGCGGTCTCGACGCCGAACGCGCTGATCCTCTCGGAGACGCCCGCGGGCGGTCCTCTGGTGGCTCCGGTCACGGCGACGGGCGAGGTCATGATCACGGGCACGTTCGAGCTGCCCGAGGGTCTCGGGTCGGTCGGACACGCCCCGGGCACGACGGACGGCCGCGAGGTCGACGCTGTGCTCCTCGACGGCGAGCTGCCTGCCGCCTCGTCGCCCACCCCGATCGCGGCCAGCGCCGCGATCAGCACCGTCAAGCAGCCGGGCGACATCATCCGCCCGCCTGCCCCCGAGAAGGGCAGCAAGCTCGTCATCGGGCTCATCATCACCACCGGCGCTCTCGCGATCGCCGTGGCGGTGGCACTCGCCATCGCCGTCACGACAGGAGTATTCGGATGACCGCGACCCAGAACGGCCGCGAGATGGCGCAGATCGCCGCCCTCGCCGCTGACAGCAAGTCGGGGGAGGATCTGGTCGCCCTCGACGTGTCCGAGCCCCTTCCGCTCGTCGACATCTTCCTGCTCGTGACCGGACGCAACGAGCGCAACGTCGCCGCGATCGCCGACGAGATCGAGGAGAAGCTCCTTGAGGCGGGCCACAAGCGTCTTCGGCGCGAGGGCCGGCAAGAGTCCCGCTGGGTGCTTCTGGACTTCGGCGACCTCGTCGTGCACGTCTTCCACGAGGAGGAGCGCGTGTACTACGGGCTCGAACGCCTGTGGAAGGACTGCCCAGTCGTGCCGCTGGAGCTGCCCAGCCCCGCCGCAGCGGACTGAGGTTCCCTCGCTCGACGCCCTCGACCCTCGGGTCGGGGGCGTTCGTCGTTGTCCGACGTCGGTGACCGCCCGCCGACACTGGTCCTCTTACGCGCTGGTGCGCTCAGGCGGCGATCCGCTCCGCGATGCCTGGCCGACGCGGCGACCCGCTGACGCGAAGAGAACCGGATCCTCGGAACGGGGTCGGATGCCAACGCTCCCGGCATCCGATTCCGTTGCTGTTCCCTGCATCCGGCGCGGGGAAGGGGCGCCCGTGCCACCGCGTGCGTGAACGACGAAAGCCCCCGCCGAAGCGGGGGCTTTCTCTCTCTGGGTGGACCTGAGGGGACTCGAACCCCTGACCCCCTGCATGCCATGCAGGTGCGCTACCAGCTGCGCCACAGGCCCGTTTTTTGTTTTCCGCCCCGTTTGAGGCAACTCCATGAGCTTACTACACGCGATCGGCGCGCAAGAAATCCGCTCGGCCGGGCGTGTCGCCATCGGCGCCGATTGCGGCCAGCAGGGCCCGGCGAAGGCCTTGTGCCCGCTCGCTGAGTCCGCGCTGGCGAGCGACGTAGCGAGCCTTCCCCTCCGCGGTCTCGATGGGTACGGGGAAGTAGCCCCACGCGACGAGGTCGTAGGGCGAGGCCTCCATGTCGAGACGACGGATGTCCCGCGCCAGCTCGAACGCCTCCAGCAGCAGGGGCCCCGGAACGAGCGGGCCGAGCTTGACGGCCCACTTGTACACGTCCATCCCGGCGTGGAGGCATCCGGGCTGCTCTCGCTCGGCCTGGGAATCCCGCGACAGCGTTTCGCGATTGCGCGGGACGGCATCCGGGGTGAAGAACCGGAAGGCGTCGAAGTGCGTGCACCGCAGGTCGTGCGCCTCGACGACGGCGTCCGTGCCGTCGCGACCCAAACGCAGGGGCACAGCGTGACGTACCTCGTCCGCCCGATACGCCATCGCCCACTCGTGCAGGCCGAAGCACCCGAACTGCGCGGGGCGATGCAGGGTGGCGCGCAGCAGGTTCGTGATACCGCGGTACAGCGACCCCCGCTCCGCGCGGAAGGCCTCGGCATCCACGCGCACACCGTCTCCCTCGCGGCGGTACCAGCGCCACGTGGCACGCTCAGCGGCGTCGGACAGCACCACGCCGGGACCGGGGTGCCAGCGCCGCAGGATCGCGGGTTTGTACGAGTAGTAGGTGAACAGGAAATCTTCGACGGGGTGTTTCTCGGCGCGGCTGGCGCGGGCCCGGTGCGCGGCGGTCAGCCCGTCGGCACGAGCCGCGTGCGCAGCCGCCAGCACGCTCCACTCGTCGCGCGCCAGAACGCGCGTCTGCACGGCCGTACTCACTCGACGGGCTCGATCAACTCGGGGCCGTCGTTGCGGACGTTGCCGACCGCGGGCGAAACGACGTGGTCGTCGAGCGTCTCGGCGACGTCGGGGGCCGCGTCGATCGCGGCATCGAGGATGTCGCCGACGTTCTCCGTCGTGGGATCGAGCCACGCGTCGGCGAAGTCGGGGTCCATGAACAGCGGCATCCGGTCATGGATGGATCCGAGGCGCCCGATCGCGTCGCGCGTGAGGATCGTGCAACTGAGCACCCACCGCGCCGGGTCGTCCTCCGCACGCGCGGGATCTTTCCACCACTCGTACAGGCCCGCGAAGAACAGCGGGGAGCCGTCGGCGGGGTGAATGTAATGCGGCGTCTTGCCCGCGTCGGTGGTTTTCCACTCGTAGTACCCGGATGCCGGGATCACGGCCCGGCGCTTGATGAGGGCGTTCCGGAACATCGGCTTGTCCTCGATCTCCTCGGACCGGGCATTGAACGCGCGCGCGCCGATCTTGACGTCTTTCGCCCACCCGGGGACGAGTCCCCACCGCGCGACCTCGAGCCGGCGCACGGGAGGCTCGCTCTTCGCGGAGTCGAGCACGATGGCGACGGATGCCGTGGGCGCGATGTTGTACGACGGCTCGGGCAGGTCGTCGCCCTCGACGTCGACACGCAGAACGCCCACGAGCTCGGAGGCCACATTGGCCACGACGAATCGACCGCACATGCCTCCACCGTACGCGCCGCCTCCGACATCGGCCCCGCCGTGGCGCGAGTCCGGCAGGAAGGGGGCAGGCGTCAGGCGTCGCGCGAGATGACGCCCACGCTCTCCAGCCGCTCGAGCAGCGCCGCACCGTCGGATCCGGTCACCCAGGGGACCTCGGCTGCCGAGTGGTCGTCGACGACCGTGCGCCCACCGGCGAGCACGGCCTCCGCGGGGAGCAGGCGGCGGATGGCGACGGCCGCCACGCTCTCGGGGTGCTCGATCGCGAAGCCGGTGTAGACCGCGTCGTCGTGCTGTCCGTCGTCGCCGACGAGCAGCCATTTGACCTGCGGGAACTCGCTCGCGATGCGGCGGAGGTTCTGCTCCTTGTGGTCGCGGCCGCTGCGGAACCATCGGTCGTGCGTCGGGCCCCAGTCCGTCAGCAGGAACGAGCCGGACGGGAACAGGTGGCGCCGCATGAAGCGCGTGAGGGTGGGCGCGACGTTCCAGGCCCCCGTGGACAGGTAGATCACCGGGGTGCCGGGGTGCTCGCGCGTGAGGCGTTCGAGCATGACCGCCATGCCGGGCACGGGCTGGCGCGCGTGCTCGTCGACGACGAACGAGTTCCACGCCGCGAGGAGCGGACGGGGGAGGGCCGTGACCATCACGGTGTCGTCGATGTCGCTCACGACGCCGAAGCGCACGTCGGAGCCGACGATGAACACGCGGGTCTCCGTCGGCGTGCTGCCCTCGACGGACATGGTGATCGTCTGCCAGCCCGGAGCGAGGGTGGCCGGGAGCTTCGCGTCGATGACCCCGCCGCGATCGGCCGTCACTTCGTGCGTCACACCGTCGACGACGACGCTCACGCGCGCGGCCCCCACCGGGACAGCCGCGAAACTGCGCCAGCCCCGCAGGCTGGCGAACTCGCCCGTCGAGGTGCGCTTGATCGGGGGAGCGATGAGCACGCGGCCGAGCACCCGCACCCATTCCTCGGTTCCGTAACCGGGGAAGCCGGTCACGGCGGGCCGGAGGCCACGCGCGCGGGCACGCCGCTCACGCCACCGGTGGAACCGGCGCTCGAGTCGGGCGAACCAGAGCACTTTGGCGCGAGGAGAGCGAGACATCCGCCTCAGTCTTTCACGTCGCCGTCCGCCGGTTCGAGGGGCTGGACGTCGTCGGCCAGGTGACGGCGCTCTGCGCGTTCGATGAACTTCTTGCCGACGAACACGAGCACGAGGAAGACGACCATGACGCCGACGAAGAGGTAGCCGGCGTAATGGAGCTGGTTCGCAAGCTCTCGGTAGGTGCCCGCCGCCGTCGCCGCCACCGAGATGTACAGCGTCGCCCACAGCACGCACGCCGGCGCCGTCCACGCAAGGAATCGCCGGTAGCTGTAGCCGCTCATCCCGACCGTGAGCGGGACGAGCGAGTGCAGCACGGGAAGGAAGCGCGAGAGGAAGATGGCGGGCCCGCCGCGTCGGCGCAGATACCGGTCGGCGCGTTCCCAATTACGCTCCCCGAGCCGCTGCCCGAGACGAGACGCGCGGATGCGCGGACCGAAGTGGTGTCCGAGCCAGAATCCGCCACTTTCACCCAGCAAAGCACCCACGACGACAGCGGCACCGAGGATCACGCCCTCCCAGGGCGAGGCGATGGCGGTCCCCGCGACGATCACCATCGTGTCGCCGGGCACGACGAGCCCGACGAGGACGCTGGTCTCGAGCATGACTGCGATGCCGGCGAGGATCGTCCGCAGCACCGGGTCGACGTTCTGCACCACATCGAGCAGCCACGTCAGGATCTCGTTCACCTCCGTCAGCCTAGAGGGGTCGCTCCGCTCTAGCCTGGGAGCGTGCCGCGTCCTGTCCCCCCGCTCGCCGTATCCCGGTGGGTCGACCCCGAGGCGGTCTTCGTGGCGCTCGCGGCTCTGCACCCCACCGCGTTCTGGCTCGACGGCGGGCAGGATGCGACGACAGGGTGGAGCTGGATCGGCATCGGAGGCCCCGAGCGCGCCGTCGACCCGCTCGAGACCGTAGCCGCCGGCGTCGCACACGCGCGAGCCGGCGCCTTCCACGGGGGGTGGGTCGGGTGGATGCCGTACGACGGCGAAGCGGCGTGGCTCCGCGTCGACGCGGCCCTGGCCTTCGACCACGCGGCACGGCGCGTGTGGGCCGTCGGGACGGATGCCCCCTCCCTCCGCGCTCTCGCCGACGACGCGCTCGGCGCCCCGGTCGCCGCGCCGGTTCCGGACGCGCAGCCGCAGGGGGTGGCATCCGGTCGCCATGAACCCGCCGCCTACGCCGCGCTCATCGCCGCGTGTCGCGAGCACATCCGCGAGGGCGACGCCTACCAGCTGTGCCTCACCACCCGCTTCACGGTGCCCGGCACCGTCGACCCGGTCGCGGTGTTCCGTCGGCTGCGGAGGACGTCGGCCTCGCATCACGCGGGCATCATCCGCGTCGGCGACACCGCACTGGTGAGCGCCTCACCCGAGCGGTTCCTCGAGGTGCGGGACGGGAGCGTCCACACACACCCCATCAAGGGCACGCGTCCGCGCTCCGCCGACCCCGCGCGCGACGCCGCCCTCGCCGAGGAGCTGCGGACGGATGCCAAGGAGCGCGCCGAGAACGTCATGATCGTCGACCTGATGCGCAACGACCTGTCGCGGGTCTGCGCGCCGTCGAGCGTCGGCGTCGACCGCCTGCTCGAGGTCGAGACCTATCCACACGTGCATCAGCTCGTCAGCGAGGTGTCGGGCAGGCTGCTGCCACGCACCACCCTCGGCGCGCTGCTGGCGGCGACCTTCCCGGCCGGCAGCATGACGGGTGCGCCCAAGGAATCCGCAATGCAGATCCTCGCCCGGCTCGAGGGTGCCGACCGCGGCATTTACTCCGGAACGTTCGGCTGGATCGGCGACGACGGTGCCGCCGACCTCGCGATGGTCATCCGCAGCATCGTCGTGGAGCAGGATGCCGCCTGGGTCGGCGCCGGGGGAGGGATCACGTGGCGCTCGGTCGCGGCATCCGAGGTCGCCGAGGTGGGAATCAAGGCGCGCGCACCGCTCGCGGCCCTCGGCGCCGAGGTGCCGCCGGGGTGGTAGAGGGTCGGGTCCGATAACCTGGACGTTGGCCCCGCGGCCTCCCGACCTCATGATTGGCTTCACCCGTGTCTGAGAACACCACACCTGTGCCCGGCGAGGGCGCTTTCGACGCTCACGCGATCCAGGCCAAGTGGCAGCGCGCGTGGGCGGACAAGGATCCGTTCCGCGCCGGCGGCGACGACGACAAGCGCCCGCGCAAGTACGTGCTCGCGATGTTCCCGTACCCCTCGGGCGACCTGCACATGGGCCACGCCGAGAACTACCTCTACAGCGACATCGTGGCGCGCTTCTGGCGCCACCGCGGCTACAACGTCCTGAACCCCATCGGGTGGGACTCGTTCGGCCTGCCGGCCGAGAACGCCGCCATCAAGCGTGGTGCGGACCCCGTCGAGTGGACCTACGCGAACATCGCGCAGCAGAAGGAGAGCCTGAAGGACTACGGCGTCTCGTTCGACTGGAGCCGCGTGCTGCACACCAGCGACCCCGAGTACTACCGCTGGAACCAGTGGCTGTTCCAGAAGCTGTACGAGAAGGGCCTGGCGTACCGCAAGGACGCGCTCGTCAACTGGGACCCGGTCGACCAGACCGTGCTCGCCAACGAGCAGGTGCTGCCCGACGGCACGTCCGAGCGCAGTGGCGCCGTCGTGGTGAAGAAGAAGCTGACGCAGTGGTTCCTGCGCATCACCGACTACGCCGACCGCCTGCTCGACGACCTCAACCAGCTCGAGGGCTTCTGGCCGAGCAAGGTCATCCAGATGCAGCGCAACTGGATCGGCCGTTCCGTCGGCGCCGACATCACCTTCGAGATCGAGGGCCGCGACGACAAGATCACGGTCTTCTCGACCCGCCCCGACACGCTGCACGGTGCGACGTTCTTCGTCGTGGCGCCTGAGTCCGACCTCGCGGCCGAGCTCGCGGCATCCGCAGATCAAGGGGTGCGCGAGACGTTCGAGGCGTACCTCGCGCAGGTGCAGCGCGCGACCGACATCGAGCGTCAGGCGACCGACCGTCCCAAGACGGGCGTGTTCCTCGGCCACTACGCGATCAACCCGATCAACGGCGAGAAGCTGCCGATCTGGGCCGCCGACTACGTGCTGGCCGACTACGGTCACGGCGCCGTCATGGCCGTGCCCGCGCACGACCAGCGCGACCTCGACTTCGCCCGCGCGTTCGACCTTCCCGTCAAGGTCGTCGTCGACACGCACGCGCCGGTGACCGGCGCCATCCCGGTGATCGAGCTCGACGAGAACGGCGTGCCGATCGACCCGCTGGGGGATGCCGAGGAGACCGACCCGCTGAAGACCGGCGTCGCCCTGACCGGTGACGGCCGCATGATCAACTCCGGCTCGCTCGACGGGCTGTCCAAGCGCCACGCCATCTCGCGCGTGATCGAGGAGCTCGAGGCGAAGGGCGTCGGCCGCGCGGCCAAGACCTACCGCCTGCGCGACTGGCTCATCTCGCGCCAGCGCTACTGGGGCACGCCGATTCCGATGCTGCACGGCGAGGACGGCTCGATCACGCCCGTCCCGGCCGATCAGCTGCCGGTCGTGCTGCCCTCCGTCGAGGGTCTCGACCTCAAACCCAAGGGCACCTCGCCGCTGGGGGCTGCGACCGAGTGGGTGCAGGTGACCGACCCCGAGACGGGCCAGACGCTGTTGCGCGACCCCGACACGATGGACACCTTCGTCGACAGCTCGTGGTACTACCTGCGGTTCCTGTCGCCGGGGGATGAGACGCAGGCTTTCTCGGGCCGCGAGGCGGCGAAGTGGGGCCCCGTCGACTTCTACATCGGCGGTGTCGAGCACGCGATCCTGCACCTGCTGTACGCGCGCTTCATCACCAAGGCGCTGTTCGACATGGGCCTCGTGGAGTTCACCGAGCCGTTCTCGAGCCTCATCAACCAGGGCATGGTCATCCTCGACGGCGCGAAGATGTCGAAGAGCAAAGGCAACCTCGTGCTCTTCCAGGAGGAGCTCGACGCCCATGGCGCCGACGCCCTCCGCGTCGCGCTGGCGTTCGCCGGTCCCGTGGAGGACGACAAGGACTGGAATGACGTCTCGACCACGGGTGCGGCGAAGTTCCTCGCCCGCGCCCTGCGCATCGCGCACGACGTCGACAGCGAGAAGGACGTCGTGTGGGCCGAGGGCGACCAGTCGCTGCGCCGCGTGACGCACCGCCTGCTGGCCGAGGCGCCGAACCTCATCGAGCAGACGAAATTCAACGTCGTCGTCGCCCGCCTCATGGAGCTCGTCAACGCCACCCGCAAGGCGATCGACGGCTCGGCCGGCACGAGCGACCCCGCCGTCCGCGAGGCGGCCGAGGTCATCGCGATGACCCTCGACCTGTTCGCCCCGCACACCGCGGAGGAGATGTGGCAGACCCTCGGCTACGACGGCTTCGTGGGCCTGGTGACCTGGCGTCAGGCCGATCCGACGCTGCTGGTCGAAGACAACGTGGTGGCCGTCGTGCAGATCGACGGCAAGGTGCGCGGCACCCTCGTGGTCTCGGCCAAGATCGGCGCCGACGAGCTCGAGAAGCTCGCACGCGCCGACGAGAAGGTGCGCCGCGCGCTGGGCGACCGCGAGATCGTGCGGGCCGTCGTGCGTCCGCCGAAGGTGGTCAGCTTCTCGACGAAGTGAACGACCCTCGGATGCCACGTCCCTGACGTTCTGCGGAGCGGGTGGGGCGTGGCATCCGGCGTTCTCGGGGTCACCTCGCGGCAAGCGAGTATCGCGAGCCGGACGGCGTGCGCGTGATGAGACCCTCGTCGACGAGGGCGCGGCGTATGCGGGCGGTGTCGTCGGTCACCTCTGACAGCCGCTGGTTGATGTCTTTCTCGGCGATGGTCTCGCCCGGGTCGAGGACGCGCGATGCGAGATGGACGAGAAGCGCGTGACGGTCGTCGGCGCGCGACGGATAGGACGTCAGGCGGCCGTGCGCGAAGAAGCGGTCGATCCCTTCAGCTCGAGCTGGACCGCCCGCCGCGGTCAGCGCGCGGGTGAACACGTCGGTCACTGCCTCGTACCCTTGCTCCTCGCGAACCGCGAGGCCCGCGCGCATGAGCATGTCGACGATTCGTCGCGCCTTCTTGGCGGGCAACGCGTCCAGGGCTTCTTCCACCGGTTGCCGCAGGACGATGCGTGCGTAGATCTCCCGGGCTCTTTCGTCCGACAGGGCCGCGATGATCGCGCGCCATGCGTTCTCGCTCATGAGGCGATTCTCCTCCCCGGGCAGTTGAGCGACTGATCGCTTCGCCGATCGTGTCGTCCGCGCCCTTCCCAGGTTTCCCAGAGTGACCGTGGACCGATACCTTCGACGACCCGGCGGCGGCGTCGAACGCACCGCGCCGGTTCAGGGTGGGCGCCGTCAGCGTGCCGGTTTGGCTGGCGTTCGTCACCGTCCGGGCGATATCTGTCATCCCTCGTCCCTGGCGAGCCGCGCCGGCTCAGGTCATGACGATACGTCGGCTGGGCACGGCGGGTTCTCGTTGCGACGATTCGGTGAGTTGGTCCGCGCCGGCCGGCACCGCACGCGTCCGCCCCCAGGCGCGAATCTGTTCGAGGTCTTCCGCGTTGGAGTGGGCGAACGGGATGGTGTTCGAGAAGAACCGGAGGACGGTGTCGTCGTCATACACCGCGGTCCGATCGTCGGCATACATCGACAACCCGATCTCATCGACGACCGCCCTGATCTCGGCACCCGAGAAGCTCGCGCTCGCGTCGACCAGCCGCGCCGAGAGGGCGTCGGAGAGGTCTACGTTGCAGATGCGTGAGAAGTACATGCGAAGGATTTCCGCCCGGTCCTCGGCGTCCGGGAGATCGACGAAGAAGATCTCGTCGAACCTTCCCTTTCGCGTTAGTTCGGGCGGGAGGCTGGATATGTCGTTGGCGGTCGCGACCATGAACACGCGAGAAGTCGACTCCTGCAACCAGAACAGGAACTGACCGATCAGCCGGCGAGACGTTCCACCGTCGCCTCCTCCACCTGCGAGAGCCTTGTCGATCTCGTCGATCCACAGCACGCACGGCGCCACACGGTCAGCCGTCTGGAGCGCCTCCCGGAGACGGGATTCGCTCTGACCGACGTACATCCCGAGCACAGCGGCCATGTCGAGTCGGTAGAGGGGAAGGTTCCACCCCGAAGCGATGGCCTTCGCCGAGAGCGATTTGCCGCACCCCGGAACACCGACGAGCAAGATGCCCCGTGGCGGGGACACTCGCGTGTGCGAGTAGTCGGCGATCATGAGGCGTTCACGCTTGGACAGCCAGGTGCGCAGATTCCGCAGACCGCCGATCGGGTAGTCGTCGACGAGGCGGATGCGTTCGATCCCGGCCAGATCGCCGAAGATCCGGTCCTTGTATTCGCTCAGCTCGGGGAGTTTGTCACGGGTCAACGTCCCGCCGGCGATAAGTGAAGCGAGAACGTTGGTCGCCTCCGTCTCGGTCACGCCGGCCAGAATCCCCGCCGCGGTGCGAACATCGTCAGCATCCCAGTCGATGTGCACTTGGCCGCGGTACTGATCGACCAAGCCGGAGATGACCGTGTACATCTCGCCGATATCGGGAAGGTCGAGTGTCACGCTCATCCCGAGCCGGCCGAGCCCGGTCCACACCGGCTTCTCGCTGAAGATGACGATCGTCCCAGCGTGGGCCTCGGCGAGCCGCGCGAGCTCGGCGAAGTGGCGAGACGTTGGCGATTCATCCTCGAGATCCTCGACGTCGGTGAAGACGAAGTTGACGTATTCCGTGCGCTTGATCAGGTTCGTCGCGAAGTCGATCGCGGATGGAAGCGAGGTGTCTTCCGAGACGAGCAGCCCGTCGGAGAGCTGTTTCAACCCCTCTGTCCGCGTGTGCATGTAAAACGGCATCTGTCGGAACTCTCCGGCCAGCGACGTCAGGATGTCTGCGCTGCGGTTGCGTTCCATCGATCTCACGACCACAAGCGGGATTCGCGCCTTTAGGTAGTTCTTCACGACCTCCCGGGTCTCGAGAAGATTGGTCATGGATGGGCAGCCTTTCGCTCGGTCAGAAAATAATGCGACGCCCGGGTTTGGTCTCGGTGTCGGTAGATGATTCGGCAGCGGGTACCACGGACGGGGCAAGGGGCAAGAGGAACGTCAAGGGATTCCGCCGAACCGCGGCGACAAGCTCGTCAGAACGACTGCGGTCGATCCTGCTCGCCGCGGAGGTCTTACCCGCGGCTTTCTCCAGTTCCTCCTGAATCGCACAGAGGTCGCTGCGAAGACCTTCCAGAAGCGCAGCTCGAATCGGCTCGGGCCAGCCCGGATGCTCCGCGAGCGCAACCCGGGGACGCAGGAGCTGCCGCAGTCGTACGAGTTCCGTTCCGAGCTCGTGAGCCGTCTGCGCGTGCGCGAACGAACGTGTGAGCTCGGTCTTCCACCCGGCCATGAACGTCGAGATCGCCTCGTTCGTTCGTGCCATGAGTCGAAGATAAGTGCGCTGATCCAGGCTGTCGTCCGTCAAGGGTGGAAGGCCGTCGAGACTCGTTTGAGGATCTCTCGCCCACGCTCCCAAGCGAGAGACCCACTGTTCGTACAATCCGTTCCCCGCGGAAAGACCGAAACTCACCCGCTCACCGCCGGGCCGGGGCGAAGATCTCCCCGGGCGGGAGAGGGCTCCACTCCGGCAGGTTGCCTGCGAGCTTCCTCTCCGTTCCGATCTCCGATCGCTTCGCCGAGCGCTCCGAGGTGAGCACGTCGCGCCTTAGCGCCTGTTCCGCTGGTGCACTCGCAGCCGGCGGTGAGAAGCGGGAGAGTCCGCTGCGGCGAGGCGGAGCGAAGGTGGCTGTGGCGGGAACAGTCTGCGACGCGGCTGCGACGGGAGCGTCCGTCGCGGAGACGTTCGGGACGGACGCAGATTCCGTCGGGGACGACGCAGCAATCGCTGACGGCACGGGGGCGATCGGTTCGGGAGTCACTGGCGCGGAGTCGGCCGACGATCGTTGCGCTCGCGAGCGCTCGGGGGCCCCGTCTGTGAGGATTTCGACAGCGGGGCTTAGCTGCGCCGTGCCGGCGTCTACGGTCGACGCGGAGGGAGTTGCGTCGGCTCCAGCGTCCGGATCTTGCGCGGCGGCGACTAGCGCCGCGTGGGCCGTCAACGTCGCACCGTACAGCGCGTGCACATAATCAACGAGGCCTGGTGTCTGATCGCCCGACTCGAGTCGTGCAAGCGCCTCCGTGTACTGCGCGAGGGCGGTGTCGTAGTGGGCGCGCGCGGTGTACTCATCCATTTTCAAGGAACTCCTAGTTCTTTCCGTCGGTGAGGGAGGTCGCTGCCCAGCCACGGAGCAGTTTGAGCAGGTCGCCCTCCCGGGAATCGAGAGAGCGGTACTCCTCGCCGGCATCGATGAATTCCGCGATCGCGGCGCGATACAGCCGGATCGAATCCTCCACCGCAGCGTTTTCGGAGGCGTCGAGCTGGGCGAGAGCGGCATCCGCCTTCTTCTTACGCTGCGACCAGAGCAGAGCTACGACACCGCCGGACGCGAGAAGGGCGATGATCCCCGGCACCGGACCGAAGAAGAAGAGCAAGAGAGTGACTGCGGCCGCGATGATGATCGAGACTGTCATCGACCCGGGTTTGAACCGCAGTCGTTCCCGCTCCGCGGCGAGCGCTTCCTGCCAGGTGTGGGTGAGATCGGCGATGGCATCCTGCTCAGGCGCATCGCTGCGCACCTGCCAGCCGGGAAAGTTGAAGGCCACGGCGTAAGAAGAGTGAGTGGGTGAGAGCTGGATCCCGATCGCGGGGAGAACACGGGAACGGTACTCGGCAGTGAACGCACCCACACCGGAGATCGCATCGTCGCGACTCGTGGCGATGGCCGTGCGCTGTGTTCCCGCGCCCACCCCGGCCACGTCCGGCTGAATGGCCGCATTGGTCTGGAGCGTCACGATGTCGATGTGCTCGTCGAGCGCGCTCTGGAGTGTGTCAGCTCGCGATCGTGCCCTCGGCAGGTCGCCGTTCTCGTCGATGACCGCCTCGTGGAACAGGATCTCCCGACGCAGCGGGAGCTCGTCCTCGTCGAATTCGGTCACGAGGTCTTCCAGGATGGAGTCGAGGACGTCATGGGCGGCTCCCGAACGGTGATCGATGCGCCGCTGAACGGCCTCAAACCACTCGATCGTCACTGGCAGCGCGGACGCCATCTCCAGCACGTACTGCACGCTCTGCCACTGGGGACTCGTCGTCCGGAGCACCGGGAACTGATCATCGTCTAGGCGCTGGGAGCGGGTGGCGATGAACGCCCGCCACGCTTCGACCTGCCGGTCGACGATGTCAGGGTCTCGACGGAGCTGCGTGTTCCATTCGAGGAGCTTCTCCGCCGCCAGCGCCTCGCCCTGAGGACCGAACGCCCCCACGTTGATGCACTCGAGAACGACGACGAATTCGCGGGTCAGCAGGAGCGGGTCCATGCCCAAGAGATACTGCCGCAACCACCGCACCGCAGCTTCCATGCGGGCCTGCCTGCGGAGCACCAGGGCGAAGAAGAGCGCGGTTTTGCGGGGATCCCGTCGGAAGGCCTCGGCAACCGAAACCGTCGCGGTCTCCTCGTTGCCCTGCGACCACGCAGCGAGCGTCACGACTGCCGGGGCGAGCCAGTAGCGGGGGGTCTGAATCATCAGCTCCTCGCTGATCTGCCCGACCGTCCGGTTCGACACGTTCCCGACATCGAATGCCTGCAGGATGCCGATGGAGGTGCGCCGCACGACGTTGTGGTGTCCGAATTCACGTTCGAGGTCATCCTTAAGACCGGAGAGCTTCGTCTCGGCGCGTTGGATGTTCGCGGTGCGTTCCGCGTAGGCGACGAACGCCTCGAATTGGGCGCGCAACTCGAGAAGTTCTGCCTGGGTCGTGACGACCTCGCTCCGTACGATGCCCACGTTGGCGTTGACTTCGCTGAGCTGGCGGTCGACGAGGTGGCCGAGTTCATCGATCCGCCGCGTGATGGGACTCAGATCGATGTGGACGTTGGACATGGGCGGGCTCCCTGCTGGTCGATGGTGGAAGGTCAGACGGCCGGGCTGCCGTCGGGGCGGACGGGGACAATCTGTCCGTCGCCGTAGATCTCGATGTAGGCGTAGGCCTCCGAGAGTGCCAGCGGTCGCGCGGGGACATACACGACCGGCACCGTCTCGGCCGGGGTGTAGTGGCAGAGGATCTGACCGCTCAGGTCGAACGCGTGATCGACGTACGGCGAGCCGAGGTAGCAGTGTCCGAAGAGGCCGATCAACACGCCGCCGCCACGTGCCTCGTAGGCTTCGTGCAGCCAATCGATGATTGCCGTCTGAGAGATCAGATCGGGGGCGACGTCCAATCTGCGAACGGCAGCGAGGATCGCCGGATCGCGACGTTGACGCCGGGCCTGACGTTCGGCCTGCGTCAACGTTCGCGCCGAAGCACCGGTTATCGCGGGCGCGACCGAAGACGTCGTCCGCTGGCCCTCGCCCAGCAGACGGCGGCGCGGGGCGAGCAATCCACCGTCCTCGCTCATGCCCGCCCTCCGCACGGTGAAAAGGCAGCACCAGAAGAGCGGTCGGATGCGTTAGAAACCACGGAAGTCATAGGTCGGTCCCGCCGGGTCGATGGTGAAGGGAACCAGGATGCCGTCGGACGAAGCCGCGTCGAAGACACGACGCTGCGTGAACTGGTCGGGCGTCCATGGCTGGCCTTCCGTGTATCGCCTCTTGAAGTCGATGTGGATGTCGCCGCCGCGTACGACCACGGCGTAGCCGCTGTCGTCCGACCCGACTACCGTGTAGGTCGGCTGAGATGTCCACCGGCGCGTGAGTTCGGTGACGGCGTACGTTTGCGGATCCTTCATTTCCAGCACGTTGGGACAGTCCGTCGGGCGGAACGCGTCCGACAGCATGCAGTGCTCGACGCGTGCCCGGACTCCTTCGATCACGGCGGTGCGACCCTCGCTCGACAGCGTTCCCGGGAAGGCAACCGGGGGCTCCTCTGAGGAATCGTAAGTCGCGGCAACCGTCACGGCATCCCCGTAGTCGAGGAAGATGCTCGGCTCCGGCGCGTCGAACACATATGTTCCGAGCAGCGCAGGCAGAGCAGAGCCGGGTGCGACGCCGCTGAGATCCACCGCTACCGAATTCACGTTGCGGACACCGGTGACGTCGCCGACGGGGATCGACGCAAGTGGAACCGACGCGATGGTCCACCCGTCATACGCGCCGGTGCGGTCACTCGTGCGGCGCAGGGAGAACGGAACGCTGACGGACCGACCGTCGAGATCGACGCTGGCAACGACTTCCGCTGAATCGCCGGAGACACTCTCGGAGGCGATTGAGAACGCCGTCGGGTGACCCGCACGAGCGTAGACCGCGGGGGCGAGAAGAGCAGCGGATACCACCTCGCCCGGAGGCGCGAGCCGCAGAGCGGTCGTGGCATCACCGTCCACGAGCGCTTTGACGTAGGCCTCCACCGGTGCGGAAACGCCGGGCTCGGACAGTGCTTGCGAGCCACCCGCGTCGGTGACGGACGAAGAGCCGCCGACATCCGCAGCGGGGCGGACGGGAGTCAACGCCACCACGACCGCGACGATCGCCAGGACGGTCAGAAGCCCTCCGCCACCGACCGCGAGAGGGAGAGCGACCCCGCGCGCGTTCGACGACAAAGGGCGCGACCGCGAAGACTCCACGGCCACCTCACGCGGCGCATGCGCAGCGACCGGGGACGACCCGTCGCTGCTCTGCCGTGGTTGAAGCGGCGCAGGAGCACCTCCGAAGTCGCCGTCGGTACCGAAAGACGGCGGGGGCGGGGGCGGAAGCGTAAAAGCGGGAGGTGCAGGCGGCAGAGGCACCGCGGGTGGCGGGGGCGGGGGCGGCACAGCATCCCGCGCCGAATCCCCTGATGGTGGCAGAACCCCGCGTGCGGCAGTATCGTCGGACATCGCTTTCCCCCCGGAAGCGTCCCCCACGGTGGGGAATCGATGGTCAGAACCTATCGGCACGGACCGGCCGGACGCCAGATGCGTTTCGGCGTCGACATGCGTGGGCACATTTGCTGACCGAGAGCGTCGGCTTGTGGGGGACTCGTCAACGAGGTGGCTCCGGGTTGCGGCGATGTCGCCGACAGTAGTGCGGAGCCGGTCGGCGATCTCGACCTCGGTGGCGCGCTTGGGCACAACAGGAAACGCATAGCACGGCATGGCCGGTTCACCAATCGCGGCGCGTACGGCTCACGACCGAAGTCTTCTGCGATGACAGCGAAGCTACCCTCGGCATTCTCGATCCCTATTTCATGCTCTGTGCCGGTCTTTCCCAGACGGCGGATCTCCACGGCAGTCCAAGATTCATGCCGCCGGAACTGCGGCGGGGGTGCCGACCCTCCTAGCGTGCTGCGCCTGACGTCCGCGAATGAACCCGCGCCGCTCGCATTGTGCCTCCCCGCGCGCAAACGCCTGGCCGTCAAAGCTGTCATCGTGCTCGTACCCTTGGCGTTCACGGTGACGGTGAGCATCGGAACCTCCCGCGGGGCCATCGGCGCCGTGACGGCGACATCGGCGCCGACGCCAAGTGGTCACCCGAGCGAGGTCGGCACGGGAGTGTACGCGAACGTGGCCAACGCCGTGCGCGCCGCGGGGCTCTACCGCCTCGAGGTCGGCGACCGCGTCGCAGATGCCATCGCTCGTGCCGGAGGCTTCGCCGGCGACGCGGTGCGCGACGGAGTGAACATCACCCGCGTGATCGCTAACGGGGAGCAGGTCGTGGTGCTCGTCGTGGGCTCACCCGTCGAGACTGGAGCGCCGGGTGGCTTCGTGTCCACGGCGTCCTCCGGCCCTCTCGATCCGAGAATGACGACGAGAGGACAGCTCTACGAACTGCCGCGGATAGGTGCGGCGCTCGCGGGATCGCATCCTTGCACGCGGGCGCTCGCTTCGACGCTCCTGTTCGCGGGGGTGTGATTGGGTAAGGCGTTAGGCGCCGATGTCTCTGACCTGCAGCATGACGCCAGCCATCGCGTCCTCGTCGCTGTCGCGGCCCGCGAACACATTGACGCCATGCCCGATCTCACGGAAGAAGAGTGGCGCGACCATATCCGTGAGCAGAACAATTTCGACGACGCAGAACTGGCTGCGCAAGAGGCCTACGAGAAGCAGCTGAGAGTGTGGGCCGTTCACGAGATGCGTTCCGCCCTCCGATCGACCCGCTGTGGGAATGCTTTACCACGACGCTAGACGCCTGAGGAGTCCGAACCTGTCGGCTACGTCATTCAGAAGGTGACCGCTGTGCCCGCGCACCCACACCAGCTCGAGCCGACCACCGTGGACCATGGAGACTGTCTGGAGCATTCCCTCTTGGTCGTCCAGACACCAGAGCGCGGGCGCATCGTGTTGGCCCGTTCGGATCGCGCGAAGGCTGTCGACCAACAGCACGGCTCTCGCGAAGGTCTGAACCGGGGAGCTCTTCGCGAACAGGATGACCTCGATGAGCTCGGCGAGCAGGGTGCTGCGCGGTGCACGGCCGATCTCATGGTGACCGAACTCGATCACCCAGGCTTAGGCACCGTGACCATGGACTGGATGAACCGAACCGTCAGATGCACCAGAGAGCACCCGTCGTCTGCCGCCTGAGGTCGGCTTCGGCCGCCTGCATCCTCGAGTGCGCGAGCAGCTCCTGGCCGAACAAGACGTCGAGTCAGCCTTTCTGCTCTGCCCGGCGATTGACGTCAGCGAGCGAGCTGCGATGTCCGTCGATCTCGACCATGAATTCCGTCCCCCGTTCGACGTTCTCGTCCTGCCCGTTGTGCAACTGTGCAAGGGAGTCCAGCTCCCTCGTTCATGAGGTGATTGTCCTCCCCAGGCTGCAGGTCCACCGTTTTGTCCCCCGATCGCGTCCGGTGTGCCGCGCGGCTCCACCGCACCTTCCTAGGGTGGCCGCGTGACCGACACCCTCGACGAACCGCCCCCGGCGTTTCCCGCCCGGCGTCGGCTCGGCATCGGCGCGGTCATCGTACTTGTGCTGCTCGCCTTCGCGGTGACGATCGGCATCGGGATGCTGCGGGGCATCTCCGGTTCGCAGACCGTCTCCGTCGCATCGTCGTCGACGCCCACGGTGTCCGCCCCCGCGGAGGCGGGGCTCTACGTACACGTCACCGGCGCCGTGCGGTCCCCGGGCCTGTACCGCCTCGCGGCGGGGGATCGAGTCGCGGATGCCATCGCCCGCGCAGGCGGCTTCGGCGACGACGCCGACCGGGCCGGCGTCAACCTCGCGCGCCCTGTCGCCGACGGCGAACAGATCGTCGTGCCGGTGCACGGAGCGGTGACCGAGAGCGCGGCGCCCGGCGGCGGGTCGGTCGCCGGTGGACTCATCGATCTCAACACGGCCACCCGCGAGCAGCTCGACACGCTCCCGCGCGTGGGACCGGCGATCGCCGACCGCATCATCGCCTGGCGAGAAGAGAACGGACGGTTCACCAGCGTCGATGATCTCGGCTCGGTGCCCGGCATCGGAGAGAAGATGCTCGACGGGCTCCGCGATCTGGTGCGGGTATGAGCATGCCGCGACGCCTCGCGCGTCCTGCCTCGGTCGCGGCGGTGACCTGGGCGTCCGCGGCGGCCGCGACGATGTGCCCCGACCTGGTCGTCCTGTGGGCGGTCCTGGCGGTCGGCGCCGGTGCGTGCGTCGTGGCCCTCAGCTGGGTGCGGCGTCCCGCGCTCGCCGTCGCCGCGGTCGCGCTCGCGTGTGCGGCCGCGGCAGGCGGGAGCGTCGCGGCCCTCGCGCCCGTCCGCGCGCAGATCGACGCGCTCCAGGTCGGCGGGGGTCGCCAGCTCGAGCTCACCGCGGTGGTGGTCGGTCACATCTCCGGCACGGCGAACGGCGGCGCCTGGTTCGACGCGACCGCCACGAGGGTGGCCGCCGGATCCGTGAGCCTGAGCGGCGAGATCCCGAGCCGGATCGGCGTCGACGGCGACGGTCGAGCCGCGCTCGCGGCATCCGGGCAGGGGAGCGAGGTCCGACTCGTCGGGCGCGCCATCCCGGCGCGGGCGGGGGAGAGGGCCGTGCTCGTGCTGCGGGCCACGGAGGTGCTGAGCGCTCCGGCACCCGGCGGGGTGTGGGGGTGGTTCGAAAGCCTCCGCGACGGCCTGGTGGCCTCGACGCGCGGACTCCCGCAGCCCGGGGCCGGTCTCGTGCCCGGGCTCGCCGTCGGCGACACCTCGAGCCTCGATGCCGCCACCGAGACCGCCATGAACGCCTCCTCGCTCTCGCACCTGACCGCCGTGTCGGGTGCGAATTGCGCCCTCGTCGTCGGCGCGGCGTTCGCGGGCCTTGCGCTCGCGGGGGCGCCCCGATGGTTGCGCGTCGCCGGTGCCCTGGCGGTGCTGGCCGGCTTCGTGGGGCTCGTCACCCCGGAGCCGAGCGTCGTCCGCGCGGGGGCGATGGCGGCGATCGCTCTGCTTGCTGTCGTTTTGGGACGCCCGGCCGCGGGCGTGGCCGTGCTCTCGGCGGCGATCACCGTCCTCCTCATCGCCGATCCGTGGCTGTCGACGTCGCTCGGATTCGCCCTGTCCGCCGCCGCGACGGCCGCCCTCCTGATCCTGGCCCGCCCCCTCGCCCGGGGGATGGAGAGATGGATGCCGCGCGCCCTCGCGCTCGCCCTGGCGGTGCCGACGGCCGCCCAGCTCGTCTGCGGCCCGCTCATCATCCTCATAGACCCGCACGTGCCGCTGCTCGGCATCGCCGCCAACCTCGTGGCCGACCCCGCCGCCGCGCCCGCGACCGTTGCGGGTGTTCTCGCTTGTGTCTCTCCGGTGCCGTGGCTGCGGGACGGCCTCACGGCACTCGCCTGGGTCCCGGCATCGTGGATCGCCGCGGTCGCCCACACGACGAGCACGATCGGCGCGCAGAACCTGCCGTGGCCCGACGGAGCCGTCGGCGCGGCATTGCTGGCCGTGGTCAGCACCGCGATCGTGGTGGCGATCGTGCGTCCGCGGCGCGTCCCGCGCGTGACCGCACTGGCAAGCATCGTCGTCACCGTCGTGGTGGGCCTCGTGGCCGGGCAGGTGACGATCCGGACGGTCGCGGGTCCGCTCACCGTCCCGACCACGTGGGACGTCGCCATGTGCGACGTCGGACAGGGGGATGCCACGCTCTGGCGCTCGGGCGATGCTGTCGCGCTCGTCGACGCCGGGCCCGAGCCCGATTTGCTTGCGCAATGCCTGCAGACGTTCGGCGTCGACCGCCTCGACCTCGTCGTGCTGACGCACTTCGACCTCGACCACGTCGGCGGCTCGCGCGCGGTCCTCGGACGCGCGGCGCTCGTCGTGCACGGCCCGGTGGATGCCCCCGATGACCAGCGCCTCCTCGACGACTTCGCGGCGGCCGGTGCCCGGTTACAGCAGGCCTCGACCGGGATGACGGGAACCGTGGGCGACACCCGCTGGCAGGCGCTCGGTCCCGCTCCGCGCGACGCGCCCGGAAACGACGCGAGCGTCGCCCTGGATGTCGTGGGGCCCGACTTCCCGCGCACGGTTCTGCTCGGCGATCTCGGCGCCGACGCGCAGGCCGCCCTCCTGCGACGCGTCGACGTGCCGCGCGTCGACGTCGTGAAGGTGTCGCATCACGGCAGCGCCGACCAGGATCCGGACCTGTATCGCCGCCTGCACCCGGCCGTGGGGCTCATTGGCGTCGGGGCTCAGAACCGCTACGGCCACCCGACTGCCTCGCTGCTGTCGACGCTGTCCGCCCTCGGCGTCGTCGTGGGCCGCACCGACACCGACGGCGATCTCGCGGTCAGCATGGACGACGAGGCCCGGTTGACGCTGTGGCGGGCGAAGCCGCCCGGATGATGGGGGCGGCTGGTGAGTGCAGACGGGGCCGGGGGCGGGGCACACCGAGTCCGAACAAGTGCGGCGACCGCCCGCCGGACCGACCCGCCGTGTCGGACCCGGTCGGTAGGCTGGAGGGGTGACCCCGGCCCCCCGACGCTCCGCTCCCGCGAAGGCGAAATCCGCCATCCCGCAGGTGTCGTGGCGCACGCCGCAGCCGGCGGCGATCGTGCTGGTCTCCGGGCCCGAAGAGGTCTGTGCCGAGCGCGCGACCGCCGGTATCCGCGAGTTCCTCAAGAGCGAAGACCCGAGTCTCGAGGTCGCCGACGTTCGCGCCGACGACTACGCAGCCGGCACGCTGCTGGCGGTCACCTCTCCGTCGCTTTTCGGCGAGCCGCGACTGGTCCGTGTCGGCGGCGTCGAGAAGTGCAGCGACACGTTCCTCAGTGAGGCCCTGTCCTACCTCGCGCAGCCGCAGGACGGCGCAACGGTGGTCCTCCGTCACACCGGGGCCAGCGTCCGCGGTAAGAAGCTGCTCGACGCGATCCGCGCGGGCCAGGGGAGTGGCATCGAGATCGCCTGCCCGGCGATCAAGCGCGACTCCGACCGTTTCGACTTCGCCGTCGGCGAGTTCAAGGCGGCGGGCAAGCGCATCGCTCCCGTCGCCCTGCGCTCGCTCGTGTCGGCCTTCGCCGACGATCTCACCGAGCTCGCCGCCGCCTGTCAGCAGCTCATCGCTGACGTCCCCGGCGACATCGACGAGCGCACCGTCGAGCGCTACTACGGCGGCCGCGTCGAAACCTCCGCGTTCACCGTCGCTGACACCGCCATCGCCGGCCAGTACGGCCCGGCCCTGCTCGCGTTGCGTCACGCCCTGGCATCCGGGGCCGACCCGGTGCCGCTCGTCGCCGCCGTCGCGATGAAGTTGCGCACCATGGCGCGGGTCGCGGGGACGCGCGAGTCGTCCTCTCAGTTGGCCTCACGCCTGGGCATGAAGGACTGGCAGGTCGACCGCGCCCGACGCGACCTCGTCGGCTGGAACGCCACCAGCCTCGGCAGGGCGATCCACGCCACCGCCCGCGCCGACGCCGAGGTCAAAGGCGCCTCCCGCGACGCCGTCTTCGCGCTCGAGCGCATGATCACGGTGATCGCAACGCGCGCGCCCTACGGCGACTGACCGACGCCGCGTCCTGCCTCCGCGGCCGGAGGCTCCGCGCGCACGGCGCGCCACGAAAACAGGGGATGCCACCGAAACAGGCCGCTGCGGCCCACAACCTCCTGTTCTCGTCGCATCACCTGTTCTCGTCGCACCTGCCCTCGTCCGGCATCCCGGTCCGGCACCACACCGGAAACGACGAAGCCCGCCCCGCAACGCGGCGGGACGGGCTGTCGAGGAGGCGGGCTCAGAGAGCGTTGACCTGCTTCGCGATGGCCGACTTGCGGTTCGCGGCCTGGTTCTGGTGGATGACACCCTTGCTCACGGCCTTGTCGAGCTTCTTGGTCGCGGTGGCGAGCGCCTTCTCGGCGGCTTCCTTGTCACCGGCCAGGACGGCCTCGCGAGTGCGACGCACGTGCGTCTTCAGCTCGCTCTTGACGGCCTTGTTGCGCTCGTGCGCCTTCTCGTTGGTCTTGTTGCGCTTGATCTGCGACTTGATGTTCGCCACGTCGACGGTCTTTCGTTTGAGTGAGTGTTGGAAGTGCCGGGCGAGCGGTAGAGGGACGCTGCACCGGCGGTCGTGGAGGTCGGGAAAAACCCCACACGCAAGCCAAGGACCGAGTCTATCAGGTCGAGGCCTCGATCGTGGTGAGGGCCACGTCCAGCAGCGCGTTGAACACGCGCGGTCGCATCGCCGTGACGAGGTGCGTCGTGCGCGGGACGACGATGAGTTCCGCCCCGGGCACGAGCGAGGCGAACAGCCGCTCGTTCACGCGCAGCTGGTCCCACTGCCCGTTGACGAACCACACCGGGATTCGGATCCGGCGCAGGGATGCCAGCAGATCCAGCACCGACAGCGAGGCTAGCGCCGTGTCCTGCGCGTCGAACGCGTACCCGCCGGCGCCGAAGTCCGGCCGCGTCTCCGGCGGCAGCGTGCGGGCGAGGACGCGATTCGTGAGCCCGAGTCCGCGGTCGGGGAGGCTGTCGAACCGCCGCGCGAGGAAGCGGTACGCGGCCAATCCCACGCCGCGGGGCACGGAGGTGCAGGATGCCGCGACGAACGCCGCGACCGGCGGCGGGTCCTCCCGCCCCACGTACTCGATCGACAGCAGCCCGCCCATCGAGTGGCCCACGAGGAGCACGGGTCCGCGGGTCGCGGCATCCTCAACCGCCCGGTCGATCGTGGCGAACGCCTCGTCGAGCGTGAACTCCTCGCCGCGGCGCGTCCCGTGGCCGGGGAGGTCCACCGCCGTGACCGGGTTCCCGCGGGCCGCGAGGTGGGCGACCTGGGCGCGCCACATTGTCGCCGACGTGCGGATGCCGTGCACGAACACGACCTGGACCGTCATGGCATCCACTTTACGAACCTCATGCGCGCGCCTCGGAGGACGACGAAACCCGAAACATGCCCCGCCTAGCATGAGCGCATGCCACAGCTCTCGTCTCGCGCGTCGACGATGCCGGCGTCGGGGATCCGCCGCATCTTCGAGCTCGCCCTCCTGCGCCCCGACACGATCATGCTCGCCGTGGGGGAGCCGGTCGCCCAGCCTCCCGCCCACACGCTCGCAGCCGGAGCGGACACCTGGACGGCCGCCGACGTGCGCTACACCGCCAACGCGGGCGTGCCGGGCCTGCGCGCCGCCATCCTCGAGAAGCTCCGCCGGGAGAACGATCTGATCGTCGAGCCCGAACGGGTGCACGTCACCAACGGCGGCACCCAGGCGCTGTCGCACGCGCTGATGCTGACCCTCGGCGAGGGCGACGAGGTGCTCGTGCCGGATCCGGGCTACACGGTCTTCTCGATGGGCTCGCGCATGATCGGGGCGGTCCCCGTGCCCTATCGCCTGCGCGCCGATCGGGGCTTCGTGCCGGATGCGGCGGACCTGGCCGCGCTCGTCACGGAGCGCACCCGCGCGATCATCGTCAACTCCCCGTCGAACCCGCTCGGCATCGCCTACGGCCACGACACGCTCCAGCGGATCGTCGACCTCGCCGTCGCCCACGACCTCTGGATCATCTCCGACGAGGTCTATGAGCGATTCGCCATGGATGCCGCGCACGTCTCGGTCGCGTCCCTCCCCTGGGCCGCGGAACGCACGCTCACCGTGCACTCGGTGTCGAAGACGTACGCACTCACGGGGGCGCGGGTCGGCTGGCTCGTGACGCCGCCCGGCATGGACGGCGCGCTCGCGAAGGTGCAGGAGGCCACCACGAGCTGCATCAACACACCCGCGCAATACGCCGCCCTCGCGGCTCTGAGCGGCCCGCAGGATGCCGTCGAGTCCGCGCGGGAGCTCTACCGGGAGCGCCTGCAGGCCAGCTGCGCGCTGCTCGACGAGCGCGGAGTGCCCTACCTGCCGCCCACCGGGGCGTTCTACCTGTGGATCGACGTCTCGCACGCGTCCGGGGGAGACGTGGCCGGTTGGACGGAGCGCTTCCTCGTCGAAAAGGGCGTCGCCGTGGCCCCGGGTTCCGCCTTCGGCGCGGGCGGCGAGGGCTGGATCCGCATCTGCGCGGCGAGCCCGTGGGACGACCTCGCGCGCGGGCTGCGCGCGCTTCCTCCCGCCTGACGCCCGAGGGGTGGCACGCCGTCGGCGTAGAATCGACGGAACATGTCACCGCGCGCCCTGAAGCCCCTCGAGCCGTCTGCCACTCCGCCGGAGCAGATCCGCAACTTCTGCATCATCGCTCACATCGACCACGGCAAGTCGACGTTGGCCG
>Ga0308171_1001533_pt1 | contig 30064 bp, 19 predicted proteins | sample PhyGR1_FD_202135 | JGI IMG/M metagenome (GOLD analysis project Ga0308171, IMG submission 202135) | Phyllosphere microbial communities from UC Gill Tract Community Farm, Albany, California, United States - DLSLSG.R1 | ecosystem: Host-associated > Plants > Phyllosphere > Unclassified | place: USA...
CGTCGTTGTCGTAATCGCTGCGCGCGTAGATCAGGTTGGTGCGCAGTTTCGGGGTGAAGGCGTGGCGCCAGCCCACGTAGCCGGCCAGCACGCCGGTCGGGTTGAGTTCGTCGCGGGCGATGTCATAGGCGGTATCGGCGGTGATGCCCAGGCCGATGTAGCGCGCGATGCCTTCGCCGCCGGTGACCTGGTAGTGCAGCGTATCGGTGGCGCCCATCACCCACTTGCCGCCCAGGGTCAGGCCGCCGGCGATCTTGTCGGCCTCGGCATTCGTGGTCTGGTTGTCGACCTTGAGCTGGCGGACCACGCCGCCCACGCCGAAGGTGCCCCAGTCGCCCTTCCAGCCGTAACGCAGGGTCAGGTCCGGCAGCGCGCCACGGTCGGAGGCGCCGGTGGCGTTCGTCCAGGCGCCGGTCACCGGGTTGCGGGTGCCGGTCAGCGTGGTGGTTTCCGGGTTTTCCAGCGCGACGCTGAAGCCGCCCTGGGTGTAGCGGATCTGGGCCTGGCGGACGAACACCACGCCGTCGGTCGGCCCGACGAAGTCGGCCGCTTCCGGGATCGAGGCGGCATCCATGAAGTTCGACCAGGTCTGGCCGGCCATCCAGTTGTTCCAGTACATGTAGGCGTGACGCAGGGTCACGCCGTAGGTATTGGTCGCGGTCTGGCTGCCCAGCGAGTTGCCGAAGAAATCCATCTCGAAGAACGCGCCGGCCTTGTTGCCGCCTTCGCTGACGTTGTCGATGCCCAGGTTGAAGCGCGAGAACTTGGCATGGGCGTTGTAATCCACGTCCGAGCGCTCGCCGCTGCCGCCGGCACCGGCCACCGGGGTCTGGCCCGGCAGGTACAGCGCGCGGCCGGTGGCATCGTCGGCCAGCTGGCCGTCACCGGTCTGGGTGGCCAGGAAGTCGGCCTTGATGAAGCCGCCGATCTTGACCGTGGTGCCCGGTGCCGCGCCCGGGGTCAGGGTGGTGACCTGGATCGGCTGCTTGCCGGCCGGCACCGTGGCCGCCACCGGTTGCTGTGCCTGGACCGTGCGCACGGCGGTGACATCGGTCTGGGCCTGGGTGATCTGGCCCTGCTGTTGCTGCTGCGTGGACAGCAGCAGCTGGACCTGGCGCTCCAGTTCGACGACACGCGCTTCCAGCGCCTTCTCTTTGGGCGTCTGTGCGAACGCCATGCCTGGTGCGATCAATGCGACGAACAGGGCGGCGGCAAGCGGCCGGCGTGTCGTCCTCAGCAAACGGTGGCTCATGTTGCCCTCTCTCCCGGGTGGCAAGGTGTGGCCGCGCTTTGGCACGGTCCAGCCGAAGATGCGGCGCTGTAGAGCCCCACCGCTATTGGCCATTAGTCGAAGCCGGGCCCAGCTTCGACCAAGGTCTAAGCGCAGCGGCCACGCGCAGCCGGGTGGATGCGGCAAACTGGTGGGGAGAGATCGCTTTAATGCTGCGATCGCACAACCCAAGTCCACGTGCAAGTGAGGGTGCCATGGCTGATCTTTACCCCGTCAACGCCGATTTCGCCGCGAAATCGCGCATCGACAAGAACACCTACCAGCAGCTCTACAAGGCCTCGGTAGAGGATCCGGATGCCTTCTGGGGCGAGGCGGCGCAGCGCCTGGACTGGTTCAGGAAGCCGACCACGATCAAGAACGTCAGCTACCAGCTCGACGATTTCCGCATCAAGTGGTTCGAAGACGGCGAGCTCAACGCCAGCGTCAACTGCCTGGACCGCCAGCTGGCCACGCGCGGCGACAAGGTCGCCCTGCTGTTCGAACCGGACAGCCCCGACGCCCCCGCCCAGGGCGTGACCTACCGCGAGCTGTACGAGCGCACCTGCCGTCTCGGCAACGCGCTGCGCAACCTCGGCGTGCAGAGGGGCGACCGGGTCACCATCTACCTGCCGATGATCGTCGACGCGGCCGTGGCCATGCTGGCCTGCGCGCGTATCGGTGCGATCCACTCGGTGGTGTTCGGCGGTTTCGCCCCGAACTCGATCGCCGATCGCGTGATCGACTGCGGCAGCAAGCTGATCATCACCGCCGATGAAGGCCTGCGCGGTGGCAAGAAGATCCCGCTCAAGGCCAACGTGGATGCGGCGCTGAAGCTGCCCGGCACCACCACCGTGGAAACCGTGCTGGTGGTGCGCCACACCGGCGGTGCGGTGGACATGCAGGCCCCGCGCGACCGCTGGTTCCATGACGTGGTGGACCCGCAGCCGGCGCAGTGCGAGCCCGAGCGCATGAATGCCGAGGATCCGCTGTTCATCCTGTACACCTCCGGTTCCACCGGCAAGCCCAAGGGCGTGCTGCACACCACCGCCGGCTACCTGCTGTACGCGGCCTACACCCATGAAGCGGTGTTCGACCTGCGCGAGGACGACATCTACTGGTGCACCGCCGATGTCGGCTGGGTCACCGGCCACAGCTACATCGTGTATGGCCCGCTGGCCAACGGCGCGACCTCGCTGATGTTCGAGGGCGTGCCGAACTACCCCACCACCTCGCGCTTCTGGGAGGTGATCGACAAGCACAAGGTCAGCATCTTCTACACCGCACCGACCGCGATCCGCGCCCTGATGCGCGAAGGCGACGCACCGGTCACGCGCACCTCGCGCGCCTCGCTGCGCCTGCTGGGCAGCGTCGGCGAGCCGATCAATCCCGAAGCCTGGCGCTGGTACTACGAGGTGGTCGGCAACAGCCGCTGCCCGATCGTGGATACCTGGTGGCAGACCGAAACCGGCGGCATCCTGATTTCGCCGCTGGCCGGTGCGGTCGACCTGAAGCCGGGCTCGGCCACCCTGCCCTTCTTCGGCGTGCAGCCGGCCCTGGTCAATGCCGATGGCGAGATCAAGGACGGCGCCACCGAAGGCAACCTGATCATCCGCGATTCGTGGCCGGGCCAGATGCGCACCGTCTACGGCGACCATCAGCGTTTCATCGATACCTACTTCCGCACCTACCCGGGCAGCTACTTCACCGGCGATGGCTGCCGTCGCGATGAGGACGGCTACTACTGGATCACCGGCCGCGTGGACGATGTGATCAACGTCTCCGGCCACCGCATCGGTACCGCCGAAGTGGAAAGCGCGCTGGTGTCGCACCCGAAGGTGGCCGAGGCGGCCGTGGTCGGCTTCCCGCACGAGATCAAGGGCCAGGGCATCTACGCCTACGTGACGCTGATCGCCGACGAGACGCCGAGCGATGAACTGCACAAGGAACTGGTCGCCTGGGTGCGCAAGGAGATCGGTCCGATCGCCGCGCCGGACCACCTGCAGTGGGCCCCGGGCCTGCCCAAGACGCGGTCGGGCAAGATCATGCGCCGCATCCTGCGCAAGATCGCCGAGAATGCCCCCGACCAGCTGGGCGATACCTCGACCCTGGCCGATCCGTCGGTGGTGGCTTCGCTGGTGGAAGAGCGCAAAGTAAAGTGAGATGACTCTTCACCGTGTCGCCGCAGGATGTGGCGTGTGGTGGCCAGCGAGGAGGGGCGCTGGCCACCATCGGTACGAATTCCTGCGCGCGATCACGGTGCCCGCCGGCTCTTTCTGATCAGCTATCCCCCATGACGACCCTCCTGATTGCCGATGACCACCCCCTGTTCCGCGAAGCCCTGCGCGGGGCGGTGCAGCGCGTCATCCCCGGCGTGCAGCTGTACGAAGCGGACAGCGTGGAAGCGCTGTACCAGCTGGCCGACCTGCACAACGATGCCGACCTGGTCCTGATGGACCTCAACATGCCCGGCGCGCAGGGCTTCAACGCGCTGGTGCACATGCGTGCCCTGCACCCGCAGCTGCCGGTGGTGGTGGTGTCCGCGCGCGAAGAACCGACGGTGATGCGCCGCGCGCTCGATCACGGTGCGTTCGGCTTCATCCCCAAATCGGCGGATTCGGACACGATCGGCCATGCGCTGGGCACCATCCTGGATGGCGAAACCTGGGCGCCACCGGAAGCGCACAACGTGCCGCCGACCGGCCGCGAGGAACGCGAGATCGGCCAGCGCCTGCGTGAGCTGACCCCGCAGCAGTTCCGTGTGCTGCAGATGCTCGGCGCCGGCCGCCTCAACAAGCAGATCGCCTACGACCTCAACGTCTCCGAAGCCACGATCAAGGCCCACGTGACCGCGATCCTGCGCAAGCTCGGTGTCACCAACCGTACCCAGGCGGTGCTGATGGCCGGCAAACTGGCCATCGACGACGAACCGATCCTGCTGCCGCCGGAAGAGGACTGACACCGGCGCCGTCGCGCCACGCCGCGGGCGACGGTATAGCCGGGGCTATAAATTGCAGCGTTACCTGCGCAATCACCGGTAAACGCTCCAATCCGCAGACCCGGTGCTAAGCTTCGCGTCCCCTTGGGGAGTAGCCGGATTCCTGCAACAGGAATCGCCCGCATCAACATACTCGGCCAGTGCGCCGTGGTGCGGGCAACCATCATGGTTGGCGAGACCAGCGGTCCGCGTGCGCAACGACAGGTTGGGCGCGAACGCGGTCCGTTGCCTGCAATGCCCAACCTGCCGTGCCCGCTCAATGTCCCCTGTTTCGATCCTGCTGATCGGCTTTGCCATGTCCACCGATGCCTTCGCCGCGGCGATCGGCAAAGGCGCAGCCATGCGCAGGCCGCGGTTCACCGACGCCCTGCGCGCCGGCCTCATCTTCGGTGTCATCGAAGGCATCACCCCGGTGATCGGCTGGCTGCTCGGCCGCGCCGCGCTGCAGTACGTGGAAGCCTTCGATCACTGGATCGCGTTCGGCCTGCTGCTGGCGCTCGGCGCGCACATGATCATCAACGGCCTGCGCCCGGATGCAGAAGGGGACGACGATGATCCGGACCGGCACCACGGCTTCTGGCGCCTGGCGATGACCGGTTTTGCGACCAGCATCGATGCGATGGCGGTCGGCATCGGCCTGGCCTTCATGGACGTGCACATCGGTGTGATGGCCACGGTCATCGGCCTGTGCACGCTGACCATGGTCACCGCCGGCATCATGCTCGGCCGCGTGCTCGGCAACCTGGTCGGCAAGCGCGCGGAGATCATTGGTGGCCTGATCCTGATCATCATCGGCAGCACCATCCTGTACGAGCACCTGCACGGCGCGGCCTGAGTACGCCGTGCGTTTTACCGCTACAGATCACCGCGCGGTGCATGGAAGGCCGCCAGGAACGCGCGCAGCGAGGCCGGCTTGATCGGCTTGGTCAGCAGCCGGTAGCCGCGCTCGCGCGCCATCCGCTTCAGTTCGTCGCGCCCGTCGGCGGTCAGCAGCGCGCCGGGAATCGCCCGGCCCGCGCGCTCGCGCATCGCCACCAGCGTATCCAGGCCATCCAGGCGGTCATGCAGGTGGTAGTCCACCAGCATCACATCCGGCTGTTCGTCGACCTTCTCCAGCGCCTGGTCGACCGTGCTGGCGGTGATCACCTCGACGTGCCAGCGGCCGAGCAGCGCGCGCATGCCGTCCAGGATTTCCTGGTCGTTGTCCACGCACAGCACGCGCATGCCGGCCAGTGAATCGGCCCGGCCGGGCGCCACCGGTGCCGCCACCGCGGTGACCGGCGGCAGTGCCGGCGCGGCCACGCGCGGCAACAGGATGGAGAACATGCTGCCGCTGCCAACCCGGCTGCGTGCGTTGAGGCGGTGATCGAGCAGGCGCGAGATGCGCTGGCAGATCGACAGGCCCAGCCCCAGGCCCTGCTCGCCCCAGTCGAACGGCTGCTGGTAGCGGTGGAACTCGTCGAAGATCTGCTGCATGTGGTGCTCGGGGATGCCCGGCCCGGTATCCCAGACCTGCAGTTCCACCTCCTGCCCCCGCTGGCGCACCGCCAGCACGATGCGGCCCTGGCGCGTATAGCGCAGTGCGTTGGCCAAGAAGTTCTGCAGCACGCGCCGCAGCAGGCGCCGGTCGCTGCGCACCCAGGCCGGCCGCGCGAACAGGTCCATGCGCAGGCCGCGCCCGGCTGCGACCGGCGAGTACTGCGCGGCCAGCTCGCGCATCAGCGCACTGACGTCGAAATCGCCGATCACCGGGTGCAGGCCACCGGCGTCCAGCCGCGAGACATCCAGCAGGCCGTCCAGCAGCTCTTCGGCGGCGCGCAGCGAAGCATCCACGCGCTCGGCCAGGTGCCGCTGCTCCTCATTGTTCTGGTGGCTGTCACGCAGCGCCGAGGCGAACAGCCGCGCCGCGTTGAGCGGCTGCAGCACGTCGTGGCTGATCGCGGCCAGGAAGCGCGTCTTGGACTGCTGGGCAACCTCGGCCACGTGCGAGCGCTCGGCCACGCGCTGTTCCAGCGTCTCGTTGGCCTCCAGCAGCGCTTTTTCAGCGTGCTTGTAATCGGTGATGTCGTTGTAGCTGGTGACATAGCCACCGCCCGGCAGTGCCTGCCCGCGCATTTCGATCACCTTGCCGTCGCTGCGGGTGCGCTCGAAGATGTGCGGTGAACCGGCGCGCATGTAGCCGATGCGGCGGTTGATCTGCCCTTCGATCTCGCCTTCGCCCAGTTCGCCGCGCTCGGCGTTGTAGCGGATCAGATCGGCGACCGGGCGGCCGACGTACAGCATGCCGTCCGGGTAGCCGAACATCTGCTGGTAGCGCCGGTTCCACGCGGTCAGCCGCATGTCCGGATCGACCACGCTGACGCCGGCGCTGATGTTCTCCAGCGTGGTGGAAAGAATCTCGCGGTTGAAGCGCAGTTCCTGCCCCGCTTCGTCCAGCACCGCCACCACTTCACCCAGGTCCATGCCCGAGCCGCGCAGCAGGCTGGTCAGCAGCAGGCGCGCGGAGGCCGCACCGATCGAGGCGGCCAGCAGGCGTTCGGTGAACTGCACCCAGGCGCGGTCGGCCGCGGCCGATATCTGCAGTTCGCGCCCCATCGCCTGAGCCTGTTCGACGAACGAGCGCTGCGCATGCCGTTCGCCGACCACGCGTGAGGCCAGCGCCAGCAGATCGCCCACATGCACGTGACCGGGCCACGCGCCGGCCACCGACGGCCGCTGCGCGTACGGGTCCAGGAACGGCGCGGCGCGCAGGCGCTCGTCCACGCCCGGCCGCCAGCGCACCGAGACCAGCAGCATCGCGGCGACGTTGATCAGCAGCGACCAGAACGTGCCATGCGTCAGCGGATCCCAGCCGCTCATGCCGAACAGGTGCTGCGGCTGCAGCCAGGCGATGCCGAACGGCCCCTGCTGCAGCCAGCCGGGGTCCATCCAGCCGGCATGGGTCAGTGCCGGCAACAGCAACGTGTACACCCATGTCGCAAAGCCCAGCAGCATGCCGGTCTCCACGCCCCGGCGGCTGGCACCGCGCCAGTACAGGCCACCGATCAGCCCTGGCGCGAACTGCGCGACCGCCGCGAAGGCCATCAGCCCATACGAGGCCAGCGTGCTGTCGTTGCTGCTGCCGCGGTAATAGCTGTAGGCCACCAGCGCCAGCAGCAGGATCGCGGTGCGCCGGATCCACAGCACGCGCGAGGCCACGTCCGCGGCTTCCTGGTGATCGCCACTGCGGCGCAGCAGCACCGGCATCACCAGGTCGTTGCTGACCATCGTGGCCAGCGCGATGGAGGCCACGATCACCATGCCGGTGGCGGCCGAGAATCCGCCCACATACGCCACCAGCGCCAGGAACTTGCGCCCCTCGGCCAGCGGCAGGGCCAGCACCATGCTGTCATCGGCCACGCTGCCGCCGGTACCGAACAGGGTCACCCCGGCCGTGGCGATCGGCACCACCATCGCCGAGATGATCACCAGGTAGGCGCCGAACATCCAGCGCGCGCGGCGCACATCGCGCACGTCCCCGCACTCCACCACGGCCACGTGGAACTGGCGCGGCAGGCAGATGATCGCCAGGAAGCTGAGCAGCGTCTGCGAGATGAACCCCACCGGTGGCAGCCCGCTGAACAGCGTATGCGCCGAGTCCAGCACCGCGTCGGTGCGGTCGTTGAGCCACAGGTAGGCGAACAGGCCCAGCGCGACCATCGCGATCAGCTTGATCATCGATTCCAGCGCGATCGCCAGCATCATGCCGTGGTGGTGTTCGGTCGCATCCACCTGGCGGGTGCCGAACAGCGTGGCGAACAGCGCCATCAGCAGCGCCACGTACAGCGCCGGATCGGTGAAGTAGCCGGTCGGCCCGACATTGCCGGTCAGCACCTGCAGGCTCATCGCCACCGCTTTGTACTGCAGCGCCAGGTACGGCACGATCCCGATCAGCGCGATCACCGCCACCAGCGCGGCCAGCCGGCGCGAGCGGCCGAAGCGCGAGGAAATGAAATCGGCGATGGAGACCACGTTCTGGCTGCGTGCGATCAGCGCCAGGCGCTCGATGATGCGCCAGCCGAACAGCCACAGCAGCAGCGGCCCCAGGTAGATCGGCAGGTAGCCGATGCCATGCCGCACCGCCGTGCCGACCGCCCCGTAGAAGGTCCACGAGGAGCAGTACACCGCCAGCGCCAGGCTGTAGACCACCGGGCGCAGCCACGGGCGGTCGGGGTACATCGGGCGACGGTCGCCCCACCACGCCACGCCGAACAACAGCGCGGCATAGGCCACCGACACCAACAGCAGGATCCAGCTGGAGACCACACGGGTGTTTCCGCAAGAGCAGCCCGCAGTGTAGCGGTTGCGGGCGGCGGGGTAGCCGGGGCCACGACCGTCAGCCGGGCCCCCGCATCACGGTGGCCGCCTTACTCGGCCGGCACGCCCATTTCCTTCAGCAGTGCCGGTGCCGGGTAGACCTTGGCCAACAGCCAGCGCAGGTAGCGCATGTCCACGTGCACGGCGCGCTTGTAGCGCGGATCGAACCACCAGCTGGCGCTGACCGACTCCCAGTTGCTGTCGAAGTTCAGGCCGATCAGCTCGCCCTTGGCGTTGAGCACCGGCGAGCCGGAGTTGCCGCCGGTGGTATCCAGGTTGGTCAGGAAGTTGACCGTCTGGGTCTTGAGCACCGGATCGGCGGTCGTGCCGAAATCGCCCTTGGCGATCGCCGCCAGCAGCGGCTTGGGCGCATCGAACGGGTAGGCATTGGTGTTCTTCTCGACGATGCCGGCCACGGTGGTCACCGGGTCGAAATGCACCGCATCGCGCGGCGACAGCGCCTCGACCTTGCCATAGCTGATGCGCAGGGTGCGGTTGGCATCGGGATACACCGCGCGGCCCTGCTTGGCCCGCCAGGCAAACAGCGCCTGCATGTAGGCCGGGCGCAGGCGCAGCTGTTCGCCTTCGCGGGTCTTGCGCTCATCGTCCAGGCGCAGCTGCGCGGCCACCAGCGGGCCGGCCAGGTCGATCAGCGGATCGCGGGCCAGCGGCGTGCCGGCCTTCGCTGCGGCCAGGCGCGAAAGGCGCTCGGCCTCCTCACCCAGGCGGGTGCCGGCGTACAGGCGGTCCAGTGCCTTGGCCAGCGCGGCCGGAGTGCGGCCGAACGCGGCGTCGAACTCGGGCACGCGCTGCGCATCGGGCAGCTGCTGGTAGCGGGTCAGCAGCGTGGTCAGCAGGGCCTTTTCCACCGCCGGCGAATAGCGCCGCTGGACCTGCTTGAGGGTGCCTTCGATCAGCGCCAGGTCGCGCTGCTGGTAGCCGCTCTCCCGCTGGGCATCGGGCTTGGCCGATTCGATGCGCAGCCGCTCCAGGGTCAGCGCCGAGCGCAGCAGCTGGCTCTGGCTGGCCATCAGGTCCAGCAGCAGATCGCGCTCGCCCACCGCGGTGCCCTGCGACAGCGTGCGCAGCAGCGCCTGGATGTCGCCACGGTAGGTCGCATCGGTGGCCTGCAGCATCGCCGCTTCGTCGGCGGCACGCTGCGCCTTGGCATCGCTGCGCAGCAGGCCTTCCAGTTCACCGGCCGCGCGCTTGCGGTTGTTCTTCAGCGACTGCAGCTGCGAGGCATAGCGGGTCCGCGCCTGCGCATCCTTGCCACTGGCCGCCTCGATGGTGTCGATCATCTGCTGGAACAGGTCCACGCGGCGCGGCAGCACCCCATCGATCTGCCCGGCGAATTCGGCGGCGGTACGGTGGCGGTAGGTGATGCCGGGGTAGCCGGCGAGCATCGCGAAGTCGCCGGTCCTGGGCCCGTCCAGCGCCATCGTCAGGTGGGCCGGCGGCTGGTAGGGCACGTTGTCCGGGCTGTACGGCGCCGGCTTGCCGTCCTTGCCGACGTAGGCGCGCAGCAGGGTGAAATCACCGGTGTGGCGCGGCCACATGAAGTTGTCGATCTCATCGCCGTAGTTGCCGATCGCGCGCGGCGGCGCGTACACCAGGCGCACATCGCTCAGTTCCAGCTGGCGGATGCGGTAGAAATCGGTGCCGTAGTACATGTCGGCCACGCTGCAGCGCACGTTGCCTTCCTTCTCGCACTCGGCCACCAGCTGCTTGCCGGCCTGGTCCACCGCGTCGAAGTAGGCGCGCCCGGTCTTGCCCCGCGCATCGCGCAGCACTTGATCGGTAACCTTGTCGAACCCGACCGTCACCAGCACGCGGAAATCAGGATTGGCGGCGCGCTCGTCGCTGCGGCCCTGGGCGATGAAGCCGTCGTTGATCAGGTCGTGCTCGGGCGCGCTGTTGTACTGGATCACGCCCATGGCCACGTGGTGGTTGGTCAGCAGCAGGCCATCGCCGGAGACGAACGAACCGGTACCGCCGCCGACCCGCACCACGGCACTGAGTGGCGGCGCGGTGACAGTGGCCAGATCGGCCGGGTCGCCCTTGAAGCCGGCCGCCTTGAGCGGCTTGGCCAGTTCAGGCAGCTGGGTCGGCATCCACATGCCTTCGTCGGCATGGGCGCCGGCGGCGGCCAGGGAAAGGCCCAGGGCCAGTGCGGTGGGGAGGGCGTTGCGGACGGGCATCGGCGTTTCCGGCAGAACAGAACAGCCCGGGACCATAGCCGCTGCGCCCGGCAGGGGCAACGGCCGATGGTTGGGGCGGGCCCTACTTCTCCCGCCGCCAGTTCAACGAACCCCGGTTCTCCACCGTGCTCGATTCCACTTCCAGGTCGAACCCGCGCCGCAGCAGGTACTTCAGCGTCAACACCGAGCCGCTGCCGACCAGCGAGACGCCGTAGCCCACATACAGCTTGGGCGAAATGAACTTGCCCACCCCGATCACCGAACCGCCCAGCGCGCGCGACTGGCTCACGCCGGCATCGTCCAGGCCGAGCTTGGCGCCGAGCTGCGAGGCGAGCAGGCCGCTGCCGGCCGACAGCGCCGCCGAGGCGGCGTTGACCTGCTGGGCCTGGTCGCTGCTGGCCCCGGTCAGGCTGCGCCCGAGCACCAGGTAGGCCAGTGCTTCGGACTGCGACATCGCCGGCTCCGACCACACATCCACCCGCGGCGACTGCGCCCGTCCGGTGACATCGATCCCGGCGGTGATGTCGCCGATCGTGCGCTGGGCGCGGATGTTGATGCGCGGATCGGCGACCGCGTTGTAGTTCCAGTTCAAGTTGCCGCGGGTGATGGTCAGATCCTGGCCATACGCCTTGTAGCGGCCACTGACTTCCAGCCCGCCATTGGCGGTCATCTCACGGCCCGGCCGCGACCACACCTGCATCTTGCCGGTTAGCGCGCCCTTCAGCCCGAACCCGGCCATCTTGACCTTGTCGCCGAGGCTGACGGTCAGATCCATGTCCAGCGGCGAACTCGGCCCTTCTTCGGGGTCCACCGGATCGAGCACCACCACGTCTTCAGAAACGGAGGTACCGCGGTCCAGGCGCTCCAGGTCCAGATCGGCCTCGGGCACCATGACCGTGCCGCGCAGCTGCATGGTGCTGCCGGCCAGGGTGAAGTCCAGATCGGGGTTGGCGATCACGCGCAGTTCGCTGGTGTTGGCCAGCAGCACGTTCTCGCCATGGATGTGCAGCTGCAACGGCTGCGCATCGCCGAACCACGACAGCCCACCGTCCACAAACAGCGTGCCCTGGCCCGAATTGGCCTGCGCCACGATCTTGGCCGATCCGTCGGGCTGCGCGGTGAAGCTGCCCTTGCCCTCGGCGAAGGTCAGGCCCAGCGCCGGGAATTCCCCGTTGAATTTGCTCAGGGTCGCCTCGCCGCCCAGCGACGGCGTGCCGCGGGTGCCGCGCAGGCTGACGTGGCCTTCGATCAACCCGGTCGGGCGCACGATGTCCGGCGAGAACAGCTCCAGCCAGTACAGCCGCGCGATGTTCATGTACAGCTCGCCGTTGAGCGGCGCATTGGCATCCCAGCCGGTCTGCACCTTCGCATCGACGAAGCCGTCGCCCTGGAAACCGACACCCAGCTTGGCGTTGATCTGCTGCGGCGTCATCTCCAGCGTGGCCGAGAACTGGTCGTAGCGGACCAGCTCGCCGCGGGCGTTGTCGCCCAGGCGGATGCCGCCTTCGAGCGAGGCCACTTTCGCGCTGCCTTCCCAGGCATTGCCACGTGGCCGGATGTTGCCATCCAGGGTCACTTCACCGCGCAGGTGGATGCGGCGGCCCGACTGCGGCGGCAGCCACGGCTGCACCAACGCCAGCGGCAGCGCATCGCCGCGCACGTTCAATCCTTCGCGGGGCCAGTTCGCACTGGCGCACAGCGCGCCGCCGGTGGCCGCGCCCAGGCAGGTATCGCTGAGCGTGAACGCGCTGCCCTGCACGCTGAAGGTGGCCGGTGCGCGCAGGCTCCACGGATCCCCCTTGACCGGCGCGATGCGCAGGGCGGACACCTCCCCGCGCCAGGCCTGGCCCTGCTGGCGCACGGCGCCCTGCAGCGCCACCGCCCCCATGTCATTGCGGGTCTGCGCATCCAGCCGGATGTTGGACAGGCTGCCGCGCGCATCCACGCTGAGCGTATCGAGCAGCATCCCGACCTGCACCTTGCTGCCCTGCACGGCCAGCGTGCCGGTGTCGCCCTGCCACGGCAGCCGGCCCTTGATGCTGATCGCCTCGGCGCTCCAGTCACCCCAGCGCAGGCTGCTGCCGACCAGGTCGGCGGTGATGTCCGGCGCGGTGCGCGCGCCCTTGACCAGCAGATGCCCGCGCAGGCTGCCGCCGGCGCCCGGCAGCAGATCGTCGAGCTGCAGCGGTTCCAGCCGGGCATCGATGTCCAGCCGGTCGCCGACCGAACCCTTCGCGGTCAGGCGGCTGTTGCCCAGTGCGAGTCTGAGGTCGCCCTCGCCCTGCGCGCCGCGCAGCGCGAACCGGCCCTGCGCGTCCAGCGCGCGCTTGCGCAGCGTGCCCTTGATGCCGGGCACCGCGACGGTGGCTTCATAGCTGCCGGCGGTGCCGGCCGGGCTGCCCGCAGGCGGCGGCAACTGGCGCCCCTTGGAGGCCAGTTCGCCGGACAGCCTGCCGTCCCAGCCCGGTGCGAAATAGCCGGGATCGAACGCGGCCAGCTTCGCCGCCACGTCCCAGTCCAGCTGCGGTGCCCAGGCCACCTGGCCGGTGACATCCAGTGACCCGCCCGGGGTGCTGGCCTGCAGCTGTTTGATCACCGCGGCCTGGTCGTTGCCGCGCACATCGAACTGCAGGTCCGCGCCCTGTGCGTCGCGTTCCACGCTGGCACGGCCGACCGCCGCCCAGGCCTTGAGCGTGCCGGCCAGGCCCATGCGCGCTTCCTTCAGCGTCACCGGCACCGGCGCGGCGGCACCGGCCGTGGCCGGGTCGGCCGCCGGCACGAAGGTGAGGTCGTTGGCCACGATGGAGAACCGCAGGCTGGCGTTTTCCTTGTCGGTGAAATCGGCGATGCCTTCCAGCCGCGCCTGCCCGCCGAAGCCCTTGACCTGCAGCGGTGCGACGGTCAGCACCTGGTCGGCCAGGCCGACCTTGGAGGGCGCCAGTTCCAGCGCGATATCGCCCTGTTTGAAGCTGCCCTGCAGATTGGCCTGGCCGCCCTTGCCCTCGGCCCGCACATCCAGCGCCATCGGCGTGGACGCACTGGCCTCCATGCCCGGCACCAGCAGCGCCAGATCGAGCTCGGTGCTGCGCGCGGCAAGTTTCCACACCGGATCGGTGCGGCCATCGAAGACCAGGCTGGCCTGCAGCGGCGCCGGCGCATTGCCCGCGACCGCCACCTCCATGTGCCCCAGGTCGCCGCGTGCGACCAGGCCCAGCCGCGCCGGGGTGCGCCCGCGCGGGGCCGGCATCAGGGCGCTGACGGTGATGTCGGTGTCGTAATCGTTGCCCGGCAGGTAATGCCCGTCCACGCGGAAATCGCCGTAGCTGCTGTCCACGATCAGCTGGCGCGCGCGGAACTCGCCATTGGCGATCTCCACGCCACCGCGCACCTTGGTGATGTCGATCAGCGGCTGCTGGGCCTGCGTGATCCGGAAGCCATCGATGACGATGGTGTCGGCCTGGATCGCCAGCGGCATCTCGATCTGCGGCAGCGAATCCGGCCACGTGGGCAGCGCGAACGGTTCATCGCTCTTGGCCAGGTTCAGCGTGGCATTGGTGAGCGTGAGCGCATCCAGCTGCAGCTTGCGGCCCAGCAGCGGCCGGATGTCCGGATCCAGATACGCTTGTTCAGCGGTGAAGTGGATGTCGTCGTATCTGAACTCCAGGTCATGCAGCACCAGCGGCCCGGCCACCGGGCCGTCGACCTTGCTCCAGGTCAGCGAGGCACCGGCCGGCAGCCGTGCCACCACCTGCGCCAGCAGCACATCGCGGCCGGCCACGGTCTGCAGCAGCCAGTACAGCAGCAGCAGCGCCAGCAGCACCAGGCCCAGCACGGTGAACCCGGACCAGGCCCAGAAGCGGCGCTTGCGGTAGAAGCGCACGCGCGGCGGCGGCGGAGTGGCGGGCGTGGAAGGGGTCGGCGTGCTCACAGGTCCGCTCCGATGTTCAGGTACAGCTGGAACTGCGAATCCGGGTCGTTCAGGCCATGCGCGATGTCCACGCGCACCGGCCCGACCGGCGATTTCCAGCGCACGCCGAAGCCCACGCCGGTGTGCAGGTCGATGGTGTTGTCGAACGCGCTGCCGGTATCGACGAACACCGCCGCGCCCCACGGGCCACCGCTGAAGTAATGCTCGTACTCGGCCGAACCGACCACCAGGTTCTTCGCGCCCAGCGCGTATTTGTCCGGCGCCGGCGTACGCGGCCCGACTTCGCGGAAGGCGTAGCCGCGGATGCTGCGATCACCGCCGGCGAAGAAGCGCAGGCTCGGCGGCATCGCGACCAGATCGCTGGTCCAGGTGGTGCCGCCTTCGCCGCGCAGGATCAGCCGGTCGCTGTCGCCGATCGGCACATACCAGCGCAGCACCATGTTGGCCTGCACGAAGCTGGTGTCCGAGCCCGCGCCCTCCACGCCACCGCGCAGCGTCGCGCTGCCGCTGATGCCCTTGCGCGGGAACAGGTCGTCATCGACGTTGACGTAGTCGGCGACGATCTGCGGGTACACCAGCGTGGAGGTGTTATAGACCGCATCGGTGAATTCGGTGCCCGAGGCATAGCGCCAGCGTTCGCGCAGCGCGTTGACCGAGGCGATCGCGGTCCAGTGTTCGTTGATCTCGCCGCTGCGGCTGGCCGACAGCTTGAAGTTGCGCAGGTCGATGTAATCGGTCTGCTCGTCATAGGCGCTGGCGGTCAGCGCATACCAGCCGTCCAGCCAGGCGAAGGCCGGGATCCGGTAACTGGTGACCAGGCTCTTGCGCTTCTGCGCATAGTCGAGCTGGGTGTTCATCTTGTGGCCGCGGCTGTTGAGGAAGCGCCGCTCCAGCCCGCCGCGCACACCGGCGCCACTCTCGCTGCCGTAGCTGAGGCCGGCGGTGTAGATGGTGCGCTTGGCCCGGGTCAGGTTGACGTCCACCGGCACGTCGCCGTTGTCATCGGCCTGGTCCGGCCGCGGCTGGATGTCGATCACGCTGAAGTAATCGAGCTTGGTCAGCGATTCGCGCAGGCGGTCCAGCTTGCCTTCGTGGAAGTAGCTGCCCTCGTCCCAGTACACCAGCGGATCGAACAGCTTGTCGACGAAGTAATCCTGGTGGAAACGGATCTCGCCCATGTTGTAGCGCCGGCCGCTGTCCCAGGTCAGGTCGACATCGGCGGCGTTCTCGGCGCGGGTGATCTGCACCTGGCGCTGGGTGTAGTCGGCATCGAAGTAGCCGCGTTCGGCCAGGCGCCGGGTGATGGTGATCTTGCTGGCTTCGTACTGGGTGTGCTCGAAGCGCTGGCCCTTGCGCGGCTTGAAGTTCTCCAGGTCTTCCTGGAGGTACTGGTCCAGCTCGGCCGGGCCGGTGATGTCGATGTGCTCGCGGCGCACCACGGTGGCCGGGCCTTTTTCGACCTGGATCACCACGCGCAGGTTCTCGCCATCGCGCGGGCTGTCGACCTTGATCACCGGGTTGTAGTAGCCGAACGGTTCCAGCGCCTCGCGGGTCTGCCGCTCGGCCTGCGACAGCAGGTACTCCAGCCGCGACTCGCCCTGGACCTTGCCGATGGTGTCGTACAGCGACAGCGAGACCTCGATGTTCTCGATCATCTCCGCGTCGTCGCCCTTGTCCAGTCCCTTGATGTCCACGTTCTGGATGGTCCCCCGCGCATGCGCCACCGAGGCGGTGGCAAGGGTCAGGAACATCAGGGGAAGGGCGAATTTCGATGGCTGCATGGCGACAGCATAACGGCCCATCGCGGGCATGCGAAATCGACGTGCGTGTTTCAGAACGACGGTGAAGAAGCCGTTAAATTCCGGCAGAAATTCGCATCTGTCGTTTTCAGCAGGTTGGTTGCCGACACCTCGTCACGCCGGCCCGCACGCGGTGGAAAATGTCACTCCCAACACACGCGATCGCCGGCCCCGGAAACGCAGAAGGCGCGAGCGGCCGGAGCCGTCGCGCCTTCTGCGGGTGCCCGGGCGCGCTGGCGCCCGTCGCGTCAGCTGGACAGGTGTTCGATCGCCGCCACGCTGCCCAGGCGGTCGCCCAGGCGCTTGAGCAGGGCCAGGCGATTGGCCCGCAGGGCGGGATCCTCGGCATTGACCATCACCGCATCGAAGAACGCATCCACCTGCGGGCGCAGGCGCGCCAACCGGTTCAGCACGCTCACGTAGTCCTTGTGGTGCAGGCTGGCGTTGCTGTCATCGATCGCCGCTTCCACCGCTTCGGCCAGCTCGCTTTCGGCCGGCTCGGCCAGCAGCGCCGGGTCGATCATGCCCGGGATCGCGCCCTCGGCCTTGCGCAGGATGTTGCGGATGCGCTTGTTGGCCGCGGCCAGCGCTTCGGCTTCCGGCAGCGCGGCAAAGGTGCCGATCGCATCGATGCGGCGGTCGAAGTCGTACAGCGAGGCCGGCGTCAGCTCGGCCACCGCGTTGAAGTGCGTGGCCGGCACGCCCTTGTCGGCGTAGTAGCCGCGCAGGCGGTCGATGATGAACTCGTACAGGTCCTGCGGCAGCGTGTCGGTCTTGCGCTCGGCACTGGGCTGCACACCGGCCGGCAGGCCAGCGATGGCGGTGCCGATCAGCGCGCGCAGATCCAGGTCGAACCCGCTCTCGATCACCGTGCGGGCCAGGCCCAGCGCGTTGCGGCGCAGCGCGAACGGATCCTTGTTGCCGGTCGGCTTCAGGCCCGCGGCGAAGCCACCGGCCAGCGTGTCCAGGCGCTCGGCGATGGCCAGCACCTTGCCCAGCGGCGAGAGCGCGATGTCGTCCCCACCGAAGCGCGGCTGGTAGGCCTCATCGATGGCCAGCGCGACCTCGGGCGACTCCCCGCCGACCACGGCGTAATGCCGGCCGGCGATGCCCTGCAGTTCCGGGAACTCGTTGACCATGCGCGACTGCAGGTCGTTCTTGGCCAGCACCGCCGCACGCTTGGCCAGCACCGGGGCGACGTCCACCTGCGGCGCGATGGCCTCGGCCAGGGCGGCCACGCGGGCGACCTTGTCGGCCACCGAACCCAGCTTGGCCTGGTAGGTGACGGTCTTCAGGCCGTCGCCCATGGATTCCAGGCCCTGCTTCAGATCTTCGTCGAAGAAGAACTTGGCATCGGAGAAACGCGGACGGATCACGCGCTCGTAGCCCTTGGCCACTTCGGCCACGTCCTTGGACTCGATGTTGGCGATGCCGATGAACTTCTCGGTCAGCTTGCCGCCGGCATCGAGCACCGGGAAGAACTTCTGGTTAATCTCCATCGTCTCGATCAGCGCTTCCTGCGGCACCGCCAGGAACTCGCGCTCGAAACTGCACAGCACCGGCGCCGGCCATTCGACCAGGTTGACCACCTGCGCCAGGTTGTCCGGGGTGATGCGTGCCTGGCCACCGGCCTGGGCAGCCGCGGCGTTGACCTGCTCGACGATGCGGGTACGACGCGCGTCGCCATCGACCAGCACGTAGGCGGCCTGCAGCGAGGCGATGTAGTCCTCCGGCGCACTCAGCCACACGGTCTTGTCATGCATGAAGCGATGGCCGCGGCTCATGCGGTCGGCCTTCAGGCCCAGCACCTCGGCCTCGATGATGTCCGGCCCGTGCAGCAGCACCAGCCAGTGCACCGGGCGGGCGAAGCCATAGGCGTGGCTGCCCCAGCGCATCGGCTTGGGGATCGGCATCGCGGCGATCGCTTCGCGCAGGATCTCCGGCAGCAGGGTCGCGGTGCGCGCGCCCGGCGTGGTGGAGCGATGCACGAAGCGTTCGCCCTTGGCATCACTCGTGCGCTCCAGCGCGGTCCATTCGATCCCGGCCTTGGCCGCGAAGCCCTGCAGTGCCTTGGTCGGCTGGCCTTCGGCATCGAGTGCGATGTTCAGGTACGGGCCGAGCACTTCGCTGTGCTGTTCGGGCTGTTCGACGGCCACGCCGGGCAGCAGCACGGCCAGGCGGCGCGGGGTCGACAGCGGCTTGGCATCGCCACGGTCGACGGTCACGCCACGCTTGCTCAGGCCGTCCACGACGCCATCGAAGAAGGCCTGGGCCAGGCCCGGCAGCGCCTTGACCGGCAGTTCTTCGGTCCCCAGTTCGATCAGCAGCGGCTGCATCGTGCTCATGCCTGCACCTCCTTGGCGGCGACGGCTTCCAGGCGCTTGGCCTCGTACAGCCTGGCTACCGCCTGGGCCAGCGCGCGCACGCGCAGGATGTAGCGCTGGCGCTCGGTCACGCTGATCGCGCGGCGCGCATCGAGCAGGTTGAAGGCATGGCTGGCCTTGCAGACCTGCTCGTAGGCCGGCAGCGGCAGGCCGACATCGACCAGCTTCTGCGCTTCTTTTTCGCAGGCATCGAAGCGATGGAACATCTCGTCCACGTCGGCGTATTCGAAGTTGTAGGTGCTCTGCTCGATCTCGTTCTGCAGGTACACATCGCCGTAGGTGACCGGGGTGCCATCCGGACCGTAGGTCCAGACCAGGTCATAGACGTTGTCGCAGTTCTGCAGGTACATGCACAGGCGCTCCAGACCGTAGGTGATCTCGCCGAGCACCGGCTTGCACTCCAGGCCGCCGGCCTGCTGGAAATAGGTGAACTGGGTGACTTCCATCCCGTTCAACCACACTTCCCAGCCCAGGCCCCAGGCGCCGAGGGTCGGCGATTCCCAGTTGTCCTCGACGAAGCGCAGGTCGTGCACCAGCGGGTCGATGCCCAGCGCCTTGAGCGAATCCAGGTACAGCTGCTGGATGTTGTCCGGGCTCGGCTTCATCGCCACCTGGTACTGGTAGTAGCGCTGCAGGCGGTTGGGGTTTTCGCCGTAGCGGCCGTCGGTCGGGCGACGCGAGGGCTGCACATACGCGGCATTCCAGCTTTCCGGGCCGATCGAACGCAGGAACGTGGCCGGGTGGAAGGTGCCGGCACCGACCTCCAAGTCCAGCGGCTGGATCAGCACGCAGCCCTGCTGCGCCCAATACTGGTTGAGGGTCTGGATCAGGCCCTGGAAAGTGATCGGAACGTTGGAAGTCGCGGACATGCGGCGGATTCTTGCCTGCAGAAGGGGTGCGTTAGTATAGCGAGCGCCTGCGGCCGCGCTTCGGCCCGGCCCCGGGGCCGGTGGGAACTTCGTGTTCCGCCGCCCAGCACACGCTTCGAGGACATTGGCGGATGGATCAGCGCCCCCCGGTTTCACTGGCCAGCGCATCGGCCGCCGTCCCGCTGCCGCCCGGCCGGCTGGGCTTCGAGCAGGTGGCCGCTGCCCTGATCGCCGATGGGCTGGTGGCCGAGGCGGACCTGGAACGGATCCGTTTTTCCGGCCAGGGCGCACGCAACGCCAGTGAAGTGCACCCCCTGGTCCTGCTGGCCAACCTCAAGCTGGCCGCTGCCGGCGGTGGTGAACTGGGCCTGGAGCGGCTCAGCGAATGGCTGGCGCGCCGCGTGGGCGTGCGCTACCTGCGCGTCGACCCGACCCGCGTGGACGTCTCGGCGGTCACCGCGCTGGTGTCCCATGCCTATGCGCGCCGCCATCGGTTCCTGCCGCTGGCGGTGGACAGTGAACGGGTGCTGGTGGCTACCAGCGAACCGCTGGCGCAGGAATGGCTGCGCGACCTGCAGCATCTGACCCGCCGCCGGATCGAACTGGCGATGGTCAATCCGCTGGACCTGCACCGCTACACGATGGAGTTCTACGGGGTCACCCGCTCGGTCCGCGGCGCGCGCGGTGACGTGCGCGGCGAAACCAACGGCACCCTGCCCAGCTTCGAGCAGCTGGTCGAGCTCGGCCGCGCCGGCGATGTCAACGCCGACGACCAGCACATCGTGCACATCGTGGATTGGCTGCTGCAGTACGCCTTCGAACAGCGCGCCTCGGACATCCACCTGGAGCCGCGCCGCGACATGGGGCGCATGCGCTTCCGCATCGATGGCGTGCTGCACAAGGTGTTCGAGGTGCCGCCGGCGGTGATGACCGCCGTGGTCAGCCGGATCAAGGTGCTGGGCCGCATGGACCTGGCCGAGCGCCGCCGCCCGCAGGACGGCCGCATCAAGACCCGCTCACCGGGCGGGCGCGAAGTGGAAATGCGCCTGTCGACCATGCCCACCGCGTTCGGCGAGAAGTGCGTGATGCGCATCTTCGATCCGGATGCGGCGTTCAAGAGCATCGACCAGCTCGGTTTCAGCCCGCAGGAAGCGGCCGGCTGGACCGCCCTGGTCGAGCGCCCGCACGGCATCGTGCTGGTCACCGGCCCGACCGGCTCGGGCAAGACCACCACGCTGTATTCCACGCTCAAGCGGCTGGCCACCCCGGACGTGAACGTCTGCACGGTGGAAGACCCGATCGAAATGATCGCGCCGGAATTCAACCAGATGCAGGTGCAGCTCAACATCGATCTGGATTTCGCCAGCGGCGTGCGCACCCTGCTGCGGCAGGACCCGGACATCATCATGATCGGCGAGATCCGCGACCTGGAGACCGCGCAGATGGCGGTCCAGGCCTCGCTGACCGGCCACCTGGTGCTGTCCACCCTGCACACCAACGATGCGCCGTCGGCGATCACCCGCCTGCTCGATCTGGGCGTACCGCACTACCTGCTGGCCTCCACCCTCAACGGGGTGCTGGCCCAGCGCCTGGTGCGCACCCTGTGCCCGAGCTGCAAGGTGCCCAAAGCGCTCACGGCCGAGCAATGGGCCGTGCTGGCTGATGCCGAAGAAGCATTACCTCAGGCACCCACGCCATATGCACCGGTGGGCTGCATCGAGTGCCGGCGCACCGGCTACCTCGGCCGGATCGGGCTGTATGAGCTGCTGCCATTGGGTTCCAGCCTGCGCCGGCTGATCCGCGCGGACATGGATCTGGCCGGTTTCAACCGTGCCGCGCGTGCTGAAGGGGTACGAACCCTGCGTCGCGCGGGGCTTGAAAAGGTAGCGGCAGGGCTGACTACAATCGAGGAAGTCCTCTCGGTCCTGCCTCCCCCGGATGAATTCCGCCCCGTTCCTGATTCTTGAAACAGGCCAACCCGTCGCCTCGCTGCGCCGCTACGGGCGGTTTTCGCACTGGATCCGGGTTGCGGCCGGACTGGATGCACGGGAAACGGTGGTGGTCGATGTACAGCACGGCGGCGCCCTGCCCAGCCACCGCGATTTCGCCGGGGTGATCGTGAGCGGCTCGGCCGCCTACGTGACCGACCGGGCCGAGTGGAGCGAGCGCAGCGCGCAGTGGCTGCGTGATGTCGCCCACGATGATCGCCCGGTGTTCGGCATCTGCTACGGACACCAGCTGCTGGCCCACGCGCTGGGCGGCGAGGTGGCCTACAACCCGGCCGGGCGCGAGTCCGGCACGATCGAACTGGCGCTGGATCCCTCGGCCGGTGCCGACCCGTTGTTCGCCGGCCTGCCCGATCGCTTCCCCGCCCACGCCACGCACATGCAGACGGTGCTGCGTGCGCCGGACGGCGCGGCCATCCTGGCGCGCTCGGCGCAGGATAACTGCCACGCGTTCCGCTGGGGCCGGCAGGCCTGGGGCGTGCAGTTCCACCCGGAATTCGCCACCCACCACATGCGCGGCTACGTCCGCGCCCGCGCCGAGTGCATCGCCCGGCACGGCGGCTGCGCGCGCACGGTGGCCCGCGATGTCAGCGCCGCGCCGCTGGCCCGGCAATTGCTGCGCCGGTTCGTGCGCCAGGCCCGCAACGCCTGAGCGAACCCGTACGGCCTTCAGGTGACACGCCCCGAAAACAGGGATAATCGTTGACCATCGGCGTTCGCGCCCCGTCCCCCTGTTTCGGAATGCTATGAGCGAGATTCGCAAGCTGCCGGCATCTGCCGGCGCGGAGTGGCTGCTGTCCGGTTTCTCCCTGCTGCGCAGGGCGCCCTTCGCGCTCGGCCTGCTCGGCGTGGTCTGGGCGCTGGCCGCCTTGTTGGTGATGTCCCTGGCGATGTTGAGCCCGGCGCTGAGCACGATTGCCCAGCTGCTGATGGCGCTGGCCGGTCCGCTGTTCTTCGGCGGCCTGGTCTGGGCCGTGCGCGAAGTCGACCAGGGTCGCCCGGCGCAGCCCTCGCACCTGCTGCAGGGCCTGCAGGACGGGCGCGCCCTGAACCTGCTGGCCTCGCTGTTGCCACAGCTGGTGGCCGGCCTGTTCCTGGGCGCGCTGCTGCTGGTGTTGATCGGCAGCACCGGCCTGACGCACCTGAGCGATGTGATGACCCAGCTCAACACGATCAGCCAGTCCGGCGCGCAGCCGGATCCGGCCCAGATCGAGGCGCTCGCCGCCAGCCTGCCGGCCGGCCGCATCCTGCTGTGGCTGCTGCTGGTGGTGGTCACGTTCCTGGCGATGGCGCTGGCCCTGTTCACGCTGCCGCCGCAGGTGATGTTCGAGCACCGCAACGGCCTGCAGGCCATGCGCCTGAGCCTGCGCGCCTGCCTGCACAACGTGCTGGCGATGCTGGTGTTCTTCCTGCTCTCGTTCGTGGCCGTGTTCGCGATCTACTTCGCGGTGATGATCGTGGCGCTGGTCGCCCAGCTGGTGGGCGGCACCGTGCTGGCCCTGCTGGTGGCCCAGCTGCTGCTGATGGGCGTGGTGATGCCGGTCTTCGCCGGTGCCATCTACACCGCCTGGAAGCAGATGTTCGGGCAGCAGGCCGACACCCCGCCGCCGGTCCCCGGCGCCAGCAACGTGTTCGCCGCCTGATAACGAAAAACCCCGGCCTGGCCGGGGTTTTTTCTGTGCACCGCGCCGGCTCAGGCGGCCGGCTTGGTCACCGAAGAGGGCACCAGCCAGCGTGCCGCGTGGATCCCCAGCTCGTACAGCAGGCACATCGGAATGGCGAGCATCAGCTGCGACACCACGTCCGGCGGGGTCAGCACCGCGGCCAGCACGAAGATGCCGACGATCGCGTAACCGCGGCCTTCCTTGAACTGCTGCGGGGTGATCCAGCCCAGCAGCACCAGGATCACCATCGCCACCGGCAGCTCGAAGCTGGTGCCGAAGGCGAAGAAGATCGCGAGCACGAAATCCAGGTAGGCGGTCGCATCGGGGGTGATCGCGATCACTTCCGGGCGGAACGTGGTCAGGAAGTGGAACACCGCCGGCAGCACCAGGAAGTAGGCGAACGCGCAGCCCAGGTAGAACAGCAGCACCGAGGTGGCCAGCAGCGGGACCGCCAGGCGTTTCTCGCGCGCGTACAGGCCCGGTGCCACGAACGCCCACAGCTGGTACAGCAGCCACGGCACGGCGATGAACACCGCCACGAAGAAGGTCAGCTTCAGCGGCGCGAAGAAGGCGCCGGCCGGGTTGGTGGCGATCATCGACTGCCCGTTGGGCAGCTGCGAAATCAGCGGTTCGGCCAGCCACGTATAGATCGTGCGCGAGAACGGCAGCAGACCGAGCAGCACCACGCCCAGCCCGAGCAGCGCACGCACCAGGCGCGCGCGCAGTTCGATCAGGTGTTCGACCAGCGAACTCTCGTTGCTCTCATGCTCGCTCATCGCGGTCCTTCGTCAGCGGGGCCACGGGGGAATCGGCCGCGTCGGCCACGGCGGCGGTGCCGGTCGTGGTCGTGGTCGCGGCAACGGCCGCGGCGGCGGCCGCTTCGTTGGCCGGCTCATCGCTGGGCACGTGCTGGGCGACGCTGGCCGGCGACCCTGGCGCGGGGCCGGTCATCACCGGCGTGTCCTGCGCATCGGCCTGCACCGCCTCGCCCTCGCGCTGCACCTGCTGGCGCATCTGCTCGGCATGGCGGCGCACGGCCTCGCCACTGGCGCGCAGCTGCGCTTCGGTGTCCTGCACCGAGCTCTGCACATCCCGGAACTGCCGCTTGATCTCATCGGCGTGCAGTTCGCGCTCCAGTTCGTCCTTCACCGAATCCCACTGGTTGCGCGCGCGACGTACCCACAGCCCGGCGAAACGCGCCGCCTTGGGCAGGCGCTCGGGACCGAGCACGACCAGGGCCACCACCGCGATGACCAGCAGTTCACTGAAACCGATATCAAACACGACACGCCACCCGGATCAACGCGGGTCGCGATCGTGCTCGGTCTGCGACGACGTGGTCGCGTCCTGCGGGCGCGAACTGTCGCTGAGCTGCGCGTTCGGCTTGTCCTCGTCGCGCATGCCCTTCTTGAATTCCTTGACGGCGCTGCCAAGGTCCTTGGCGCCGCTGGTCAGCTTCTTGGTGCCGAACACCAGCAGAACGATGACCAGCACGACCAACCAATGCCAGATGCTGAAACTGCCCATGAGCCGCTCGCGTTACGTAGTGATCAGACAACAGAGCATAGCGCACCGGCTGTAAGCCGGCGCGCGTGCCGGAGGTCAGTTGCCGCCGTCCAGCGATTCGGTGCGCACTTCGCCGTCGCCGACCGGCTGGAAGCCCTGCTGCGGGGCCGGCTGGGCCGGCACCGACTGCAGCGGCGCCGTGGTGGCGCCCCCGTTGATCGGGGCTGCCTGTTCAGCCGGGGCCGGCGCCGGGCTGGCCGCGCGTGCGGCCGGGGCCGGGGCCGGCGCGCTGCCGACCGTACCGCGCTTCTCGCGCGCCGAATAGGTCGCTTCCTCCAGGCGATCGCGGAAGGCGACCACGTCGATCGAGGGCGGCTCGCCGACACGGCCTTCGAACACCATCCGCGGGGTGGTGTTGCTGCCGTAGGCATCCAGGTTGGCGGCATCGTCGATCTGCAGCACGGCGCCGTCCAGCGCCACGCCGGCGAACAGGCCGCGCGCACGCGACCACGACCAGATCTCGGCCTTCAGCTGGCCATCGGTCGCTGCGGCGGCGTTACGGCCCACCGGACCGGCGGCCACGCCGGCATCGGCGCCGAGGGTGAACTTGCCGTTGACCAGATTGTCCAGGCTGCGGTCATTGCGGAACACCAGCACCACATCGGAGGACTGCACACCGGCCTGGAAACCGATGCTGCCGCCGGTCAGCTTCACGAACACCGGGTTGGACCAGCTGCCGTCGGGCATCTTGACCGACATCAGACCGTGGCCGCGGCGTCCACCGATCACCAGACCGGCCTTGATCGTGTCGGGAATGACGATGACCGCGCGGCCTTCGTCCAGCAGCTTGTCCGGAATGCCCTGCTCGGGGATGTCCTGGATCTCGTTCAATACACGCACCGCGTTGCGGGCGCGCTGGTCTTCCTGGGGCCCGGCCATCGCCTGGGTGGACAGGAGGCTCGCAGCGATCAGCAGTACTAGGCTCAGGCGGCGCATGGGGGGCTCCAGAAGTCGATTCAGATGAAGATAAAGCAAGTGGCTGAAATTAGAAGGCTTGCGATGAATCCGCAATGAGTGAGTCCGTATATTGATAGGCACTTTGAAGCGGTCTGATCGCTTCATTCCATCGCTGCAATCGCGCAGACCTGCGAGAATGGCCCATGCTCGACGCACCCGACACCGCCGTGCTGGCGGTCAATCTAGGCACGCCCGAGACGCCAACCGCCCCGGCGGTGCGTCGCTACCTGGCTGAATTCCTCAGCGACCGCCGTGTGGTCGCGATTCCGCCGCTGTTCTGGAAACCCTTGCTGTACGGGCTGATCCTGCCGCTGCGCAGCGGTCGTTCGGCGGCCAAGTACGCCCAGGTCTGGCTACCGGACGGCTCCCCGCTGATGGTGCATACGCGCCGCCTGGCCGAGGCCATGCAGGGCCTGATGCCGGATCTGCGGGTCCGCCACGCCATGCGCTACGGCAGCCCGGCGCTGCCGGCCGAGCTGGACCGGCTGGCCGCTGAAGGCATACGGCGGATCGTGGTGCTGCCGCTGTATCCCCAGTACTCGACCACCACCACCGCCTCGATCGAGGACCAGGTGCGCGACTGGCAGCCCCGCCACCCCACGGTCACCGTAACCCTGGTGCGTGATTACGCGGTCGACCCGGAATGGGTCAGCGCGGTGGCCGAGAGCATCCGCGCGTGGTGGGAACAGCACGGTCGCGGGGAAAAACTGGTGTTTTCCTTCCATGGCATCCCGCAGCGGCTGGCCGATGCCGGTGATCCCTACCCCCAGCGCTGCCAGGCCAGTGCACGGGCGATCGCGCAGGCCCTGGACCTGCCCGATGACGCCTGGCAGCTGACCTACCAGTCGCGCTTCGGCCGGGAAAAGTGGCTGCAGCCCTACGCCGAACCCACCTTGTGGGCGATGGCCGAGGCGGGCGTACGCAGCATGGACGTGGTCTGCCCCGGCTTTGCCACCGACTGCCTGGAAACGCTGGAAGAAGTGGCGATGGGCTTCACCGAAACCGTGGCCGAGCGCGGCGCGACGATGCGCTACATCCCCTGCCTCAATGACAGCGCCGGGCACGCGCTGGCCCTGTCGCGGTTGAGCATCGCAGCGCTGGCATGAACCTGCAGCCGTTCGCGCTCGATCTCCCCGACACCCGGGTCGCCGGACTGCGTTCGGCCTGCGACGGTGGCGTGCGCGTGCTGGCCCTGCACGGGTGGCTGGACAACGCCGCCAGCTTCATCCCCCTGGCGGCCGCATTGCCGGCGATGGACCTGGTGGCGATCGATCTGCCCGGCCATGGGCGCAGTGCGCACCTGCCCGCCGGCACGCAGTACAACACCCCGGGCGCGATCTGCCATGTCCTGGAGGTTGCCGACGCGCTGGGCTGGGACCGCTTCGTGCTGCTCGGCCATTCGATGGGGGCCGGCATTGCCAGTCTCACCGCCGCCGCCGCGCCGGAACGGGTCGAACGGCTGATCGCGATCGAAGCGCTGGGTGGCCTGCGCGGCCCCGAGGATGAGACGGCGCAGCGCCTGCGCGAGCATGTGCGTGCGGCGCGAGCGCTGCCCTCGAAGAAGCTGCGGGTCTTCCCCGATCTGGCCGCCCCGATCCGCGCGCGGATGATGGCCAACCAGCTCAGCGAGCCGTGCGCGCGGCTGCTGGTCGAACGCGGCGTCATGCCGGTCGAGGGCGGCTACAGCTGGTGCAGCGACCAGCGCTTGATGCTGCCCACCGCGCTGCGCCTGAGCGAGGCGCAGATCGACGACCTGCTCGCCGCGATCGCGTGCCCGACCCAGGTCATCTACGCCACGCCGGCACAGGCCTACTACCCCGAGCCGCTGCGCAGCGAGCGGATCGGCCTGCTCCGCGACGGCCAGCTGGCGGTGTTCCCCGGCACGCATCATCTGCACATGGAACACCCGCAGCGCGTGGCCGATGTGATCGGCGCGTTCCTCGCCGCGTAGCCCATCGCGGCTGCGACGTCGTGTCGCACTCAATTTCAGGCGATCCCGACCGATAGGGACAGTGGCGTCCGGCCCTTGCCGGTGCCACTGTCGTCGCTTGCTCCGCCGTTGCGAAGCCGCGCATCACCCCCGGCATCCAGGAAACGGAGTGTCCATGTCTGTCATCGCCCCCTCCCCGCTCATTTCACCGGCCCCCGCTGCACAGGCCCGCACCGACACCCGCTGGCTGATCGCCGCCGCGGCGCTGCTCGCCCTCGCGCTGGTGGCCGGCCTCTGGCAGGGCCCGCGCTGGGCACTGCTGGCCGTTGCCGCCGGCGCAGCCGTGCTGTGCGTGATCGGCGTGCGCCTGCGTCGGTCTACCCGTGCGCTGTCCCGTGCGGAGGCAGTGCTGGACGCGGCACGCCAGGCCGCGGCCGTGGCCACACACGACGCCGTGGCCCACCAGGCCGATGCGCAGGTCCGCCGTGCGGTCGATGTGTCGCGCACCGCCCTGATGATCGCCGACAACGACCACGTGATCCGCTACGTCAACGATGCGGTGGTGCGCCTGCTGCGCAACCAGCAGGCCAGCCTGCGCGAGGCCTTCCCGGATTTCGACGCCGAACGCCTGGTCGGCACCAGCATCCATCGCTTCCATGCGCATCCGGATCGGATCCGCGGCATCCTCGATACCCTGGCCGCGGCCCATCACGGCCGCATCCGCATCGGGCCGGTGCACTTCGCCCAGGTGGTGACGCCGGTGTTCGGGGCGGCCGGTGAACGCCAGGGCTTCGTGGTCGAATGGCATGACCGCACCCAGGAGCTGCTGCTGGAAACCGCCGTGGCCGAGATCGTGGCGGCGGCATCGCGCGGCGACCTGGACCGCCGGCTGCCGGTGCACGGCGATGGCGCGGATTTCATCGGCGCTCTGACCGTCGGCATCAACCAGTTGCTCGAGAGCGTGGGCGGCACGCTCGGCGAGGTGCGCCGGGTGCTGTCCGCGCTGGCCGAAGGCGATCTGGACCAGCGCGTGCACGGCGACTTCCACGGGTCGTTCGCGGCCATGCAGCGCGATGCGAATGCGACCGCCGCGCAGCTGACCGCGATGGTGGTGCGGATCAAGCAGTGCACCGGGTCGATCTCGCTGGCGGCCAGTGAGATCGCCAGCGGCAACAGCGATCTTTCCGAGCGCACCGAGCGCCAGGCCGCGCATCTGGAAGAGACCGCCTCTTCGATGGAGGAACTGACCTCCACCGTACGCCAGAACGCCGAGCACGCGCGCCAGGCGAGCCTGCTGGCCCAGGGGGCGCACGGTGTTGCGTCGCGCGGCAGTGGCGTGGTCGCGCAGGTGGTGTCGACCATGGAGGCGATCCAGGTCGCGTCGCGCCGGATCGGGGACATCACCGGTGTGATCGATGGCATCGCCTTCCAGACCAACATCCTGGCGCTCAATGCGGCGGTGGAAGCGGCGCGCGCGGGCGATCAGGGTCGGGGGTTTGCGGTGGTCGCCAGTGAGGTGCGCACCTTGGCGCAGCGCTCGGCCGATGCGGCCCGGGAGATCAAGGGTCTGATCGCTGATTCGGTGGTGCAGGTCGCTGATGGTGCCCGCCTGGTGCAGGCTGCTGGCCAGACGATGGGTGAGATCGTGAGCAGTGTGGCGGGGGTCAACGGGATCATGGCGGAGATTTCTGCGGCGTCGCAGGAGCAGGCGGCGGGTATCGATCAGGTCAACCAGACGGTCGCGCAGATGGACGATGCGACGCAGCGGAATGCGGCGCTGGTTGAGGAGGCGAGTGCTTCGGCGCGTTTGCTGGAGGCGGAGGCGCGGGCGCTTTCGCTTGCTGTCGGGGCGTTCCGGCATCGGGAGGATGCCGCTGCTGCGGGTGCGCTTATGCGGGTCCCTGCTTTGGCGTGATGGCTACGGCTCGGGCCGCTGTTTTTTGTTGACGGATTCTTTGGGACGGCGCCTTTTGGGGCGCCGTTTTTTTTGGGGTTTTGTTTTGTTTTGTTGGGTTGGGTTCCTGCGGAGAGCGGGGTGCCCGTGGCCAGTGGCTGGGCGGGAGCGGTGAGGTCATCCGGGACCCGCCGCAAGTACGTCCATGTAGGCTCATGGGGTGCCATCCATGGCACCCCATGGTC
>Ga0308171_1001534_pt1 | contig 30042 bp, 28 predicted proteins | sample PhyGR1_FD_202135 | JGI IMG/M metagenome (GOLD analysis project Ga0308171, IMG submission 202135) | Phyllosphere microbial communities from UC Gill Tract Community Farm, Albany, California, United States - DLSLSG.R1 | ecosystem: Host-associated > Plants > Phyllosphere > Unclassified | place: USA...
GACTTCATCGACGATCGCGTAATGCAGGCCGCGCTGGTAGCGGTCCGCACGGGACAGCGCCATGTTGTCGCGCAGGTAATCGAAGCCGAATTCGTTGTTGGTGCCGTAGGTGATGTCGCTGGCATAGGCCTCGCGCTTGTCGCCGTGCGGCATGCCCGGGTAGACCACGCCCACGCTCAGGCCCAGCCAGTTGTACAGCTTGCCCATCTGCGCCGAGTCGCGGCGGGCCAGGTAGTCGTTCACGGTGACGACGTGGACGCCCTTGCCTTCCAGCGCGTTGAGGTACACCGGCAGCGTGGCGACCAGGGTCTTGCCTTCACCGGTGCGCATTTCGGCGATCTTGCCCAGATGCAGCACCATGCCGCCGATCAGCTGCACGTCGTAGTGGCGCATGCCGAGCACGCGGCGGCTGGCTTCACGGCAGACCGCGAAGGCTTCCGGGAGCACCTTGTCCAGGGCTTCACCGTCGGCGATGCGCTGCTTGAACTCCGGGGTCTTGGCCTTGAGCTGCTCGTCGGAGAGCGTTTCGATTTCCGGCTCCAACGCATTGACCTTGGCGACGATGCGGTTGAGCTGGCGCAGCTGTCGTTCGTTACGACTGCCGAAGACGCGGGTAAGCAGGCTGTTGATCATTGAAGGAACCGGTTGGAATGAGACGCCCCAACGGCGACGGCTCCCCGGGGGATTCCGTCCGCCGCAAACGAAACAGGGCGCACTGCGCCCTGTCTATGGCAACACCCATTGTAGCTTGGGACGGGGGTCTGGCGTTTCAAGCACCCGTATTCAAGTTCGTTGCCGTGATCAGCCGCGGGAAACGCGGCCGACCGGGGTATTGCCGCCATCGCCGAGGAACTTGCGGGGATTGACCACCTGGCCCTTCTCCCAGACCTCGAAATGCACGTGGGCACCGGTGGAACGGCCCGTGGAACCGGCCTTGGCCACTTCCTGCCCGGCCCGGACCAGATCGCCCGGCTTCACCACCAGGCGCGAGTTGTGGGCGTAGCGGGTCACATAGCCATTGCCATGGTCCACATCGACCACGTTGCCGTAGCCGCCCTTCACGCCGGCGAAGCTGACCACGCCGTCGGCCACCGACATCACCGGATCGCCGACCTTGGCGTGGAAATCCATGCCCTTGTGGCTGGCCGCACCGCGACCGAACGGATCGCTGCGGGTGCCGAAGTTGGAGGTGATGTAGGTGTTGCGGATCGGCATGCGCGAGGGCACCGCGTTCTGTTCGAGCTGGTGGTCGAACATCAGCGATTCCATCACCGACAGCTGGCGGCCTGAAGCAGCGAAGCGCTGCTCCAGCACCTGTAAGTCGGCGTTGACCGCGCTGACCGGAATATCCTGGGTCGGGCCAGGCTCGCCTTCACCGAGGCCGGGGGTCTCGTTGAAGTCGAATTCGCCGTCTTCCAGCTTGCCCATCTGGGTCAGCCGTTCGCCCAGGGCGTTCAGACGGGTGGCCTGGGCCTGCAGCTCGCCCATCCGCGCTGCCAGCGCGTTGACCTGGGTCTGAGCGTCCTTCTGTGCCTGCGCCAGCTCGCGCTCCTGCTGTGCGACCTTGGCGTGGAGGCGGGAATCATTGAACATGCTGCCACCGATACCGGCGCCGAGGCCGATCAGGCAACCCAGCCCCAGTACACTGCCCAGCAGGGCCCGGGGGCTGTCTTCGAAGTAGAAACGCAAACGCGCCAGCGGCGTCTTGGCCTTTCCTTCACGCGTTTTGATTACGATCTTTTTGGATGCCATCAGTGAGTTTTCATGTCTGAGCCGAAATCCAGTGCCCGTTCCCCCTCCACGCCGAAGCCGGCGCTGGAAGCGGTGATGGCGGACAAAGCCGGTAACCCGCTGCGCCGTGCCTTGTGGCTCGACGCGCTGGACCGTCAATTGCGCCCCCATTTACCGCCTGCACTGGCCACCCGTTGCCGGCTGGCGAATGTAAACGGCGAGCACCTCGTTTTTCTCGTCGAATCCCCCGTGTGGCATGCCAAGGTGCGGCTTGCCGAAGCACAGTTGATCGACGCGGCCCGGTCCATCGGGCTGAAGGTCACCAAGGTGACCGTCAAAACTGCGTCCGCCCCTCCTCCACGCTCCCCAGCGATCGACAACAGGAATGGTCCCCACGCAGTTTCAGCCGCCACGCACAAAGGGCTACGCGACGCGTTGGCCTGTCTCAAGGATTGGGATCTGCCCAAGTCCTGAAGCCATCGGGGCATCCCGCCCCTTCCCCGCCGCGTCACGAACATGTGAACTTTGGCAGGGAGCCGGCCAGCATCGTAACGGCGGAATGCCCGGCAGTCGTTAGTGTTTTATTAAAATTGCGTTAAATACGTCAGAAAATTGGATCAGGTTCACAATTCCGTGACCTGTGCCCTGCACGGTTCATTGACATCAAGGTCACGCCGCTTTCAGCCCGGCGTGCGCCGGTGGACATGCAAACGGCGCTCAGGGCGCCGTTTTATTTTCTTTGGAATCAAGAGCTTGAGCTGACCCGCAGGTCTCACGCGTAGGCAGGCAACCCGTATACCACCGGAATCGAGGCCGCCGGCGATTCATAGCTCACCCATTCCCACGCCGTGGCATCGGCCATCAAGGCGCGCACCAGCTTGTTGTTCAGGGCATGCCCGGACTTGAAGCCCTCGTAGGCACCCAGCACCTGGCCACCGGCCAGGTACAGATCGCCGATCGCGTCGAGGATCTTGTGCCGCACGAACTCATCGGCGTAGCGCAGGCCGTCGTCGTTGAGCACGCGGAACTCGTCCAGCACGATGGCGTTGTCCATCGAACCGCCCAGCCCCAGGTTGCGCTCGCGCATGTATTCCAGGTCGCGCATGAACCCGAAGGTGCGCGCACGCGAGATTTCCCGGGTGTAGGCCTGGGTGGAGAACTCGATCTCGGCGCGCGACTGCTTGGCCGGGATCATCGGATGGTTGAACTGGATGGTGAAACCGAGCTTGTAGCCTTCGTACGGCTCGAAGCGGGCGACCTTGTCGCCGTCGGTGACTTCCACCGTCTTGAGAATGCGGATGAAACGTTTCGGCGCGTCCTGTTCGGCGATACCCGCCGACTGCAGCAGGAACACGAACGGGCCGGAGGAACCGTCCATGATCGGCAGCTCGGCCGAGGACAGTTCCACGATGATGTTGTCCACACCCAGGCCGGCCAGGGCCGACATCAGGTGTTCGACGGTCTGGATCTTGGCGTCATTGCAGGTCAGCCCGGTGCACAGGGTGACTTCGGTGACCAGATCGGCACGCGCGGGGACTTCCACCACCGGATCCAGGTCGACGCGACGGAACACGATGCCGTGGTTGACCGGGGCCGGGCGCAGGGTCATGTAGACCTTGTCACCGCTGTGAAGGCCAACGCCGGTGGCGCGGATCGTGTTCTTGAGGGTGCGTTGCGGGATCATCGGGGGGCAGGACCAGAAAGCGCGCGGTCAGCGCGACAGTGACAAACAAGAATAACACGCACTACCACTGTCCCTTCCGTGAACCGGGTGCGTTGGCAGCCCCGCCCGGACGTGCCAAGGCACGAAGGCGGTCGTACTGCCGGGCCGATCCTGGCCCGGCAGCAAGGGACATGGAGGTGCTCACCGGGAAGGACAAGGCCCCGGTGCCGCGATCCTCAGTCCGCCTGGCGGCGCAGGAACGCCGGGATATCCAGGTAGTCGTTCGGCAGTTCGGCCGCGGCCGGGCCCGAGGCGGAGGACGACGGCGCCGAGGGGGCGACGGTGTCCGCGCTCGGACGACGCAGGCCCAGGCCCATGCCCATCCCGCCGACGGCCTTGGAAACGGCATCGCCGCCGTTGTCGAACTCACCGAACTCCGGCTGGCCGGTGGTGGCGTTGCGGACCAGCTTGATCGGTGCGCGCTCGCCCGGACGCTGGGTCTTGGCGGTGACGGCACGGTTCAGGCCGGTGGCGACCACGGTCACGCGGACTTCGTCCTGCATGTCCGGATCCAGCACGGTACCCACGACCACGGTGGCATCTTCGGAGGCGAAGCCATCGATGGTGCGGCCGATCTCGTCGAACTCGGCCATCGTGAAATCGGCGCCGGCGGTGATGTTGACCAGGATGCCGTTGGCACCGGCCAGGTTCACATCGTCCAGCAGCGGGTTCTGGATGGCCGCTTCGGCCGCGGCCTGGGCGCGATCATCGCCACGCGCGGTGCCGGTGCCCATCATCGCCAGGCCCATTTCGGACATCACAGTGCGCACGTCGGCGAAGTCGACGTTGATCAGGCCCGGGCGCACGATCAGATCGGCGATGCCCTGCACGGCGCCCTGGAGGACGTCGTTGGCGGCACGGAAGGCCTGGATCATGGTGGCGTTGCGGCCCAGCACGGTGATCAGTTTTTCGTTCGGGATGGTGATCAGCGAGTCGCAATGCTGGCTCAGTTCTTCGATGCCCTTCAGCGCGACCTGCATGCGGCGACGGCCTTCGAACGGGAACGGCTTGGTGACCACGGCGACGGTCAGGATCCCCATCTCCTTGGCCAGCTGCGCCACGACCGGGGCGGCGCCGGTGCCGGTGCCGCCGCCCATGCCGGCGGTGATGAACACCATGTCCGCGCCCTGCAGGGCATCCATGATGCGCTCACGGTCTTCCAGCGCGGCCTGGCGGCCGACTTCCGGATTCGCGCCTGCGCCCAGGCCCTTGGTGACGTTGGTACCCAGCTGCAGCTGCAGCTTGGCACCACAGTTCTTGATGGCCTGCGAGTCGGTGTTGGCGGTGATGAATTCCACGCCGTCCACACTGGTGCTGACCATGTGCGCCACGGCGTTGCCGCCGCCGCCGCCCACGCCGATCACCTTGATCACCGCATTGGGTGCCATCTTTTCAATCAGTTCGAAATGCGCCATGTCCGTGTCCTCGTTGTATCCGCTTTCGGTGGCATGGGCGTTCAGGCCTCCTGCCTTTGCGCGTCATGTTGCCGTTGCGGCTGTGTGGGTTGTGTGTTGCCAGGTGCTGCTGGTGGTGCGTTTTCTTTCAGAGCGTGCAGGTGATGCAGGTGGAGCAGCGAGGCATGGCCTCGGTCTTCCGCGGAGAGCGCATCAGAATTCGCCGCGGAACCAGGTTTTGAGTTTCTTGAACATGCTGCCCGCGCGGCCGGTGGGCAGCGACGGACGGCGCGGGTGTTCGATCTGGCTGCCCATCAGCAGCAGGCCCACGCCGGTGGCATGCACGGGATTGCCCACCACTTCGCCCAGCCCGGTGACGTGCTGCGGGATGCCCACGCGCACCGGCATCTGCAGCATTTCCTCGGCCAGTTCGACCACGCCTTCCATCTTCGAGGCGCCGCCGGTGAGCACCATGCCGGCGCGCACCAGTTCCTCGAAACCGGAGCGGCGCAGTTCGGCCTGCACCATCTCGAAGATTTCCTCGTAACGGCCCTGCACTGCCTGGGCAAGTGCGTGGCGCGGCATCCGGCGCGGCGGGCGATCGCCGACGCTGGGCACCTGGATGCTTTCCTCGGCGGTGGCCAGCTGGGCCAGGGCGCAGGCATAGCGCACCTTGATCTGCTCCGCTTCCGGGGTCGGCGTGCGCAGCATGTGCGCGATGTCGTTGGTGACGTGGTCGCCGGCGATCGGCAGCGAGGCGGTGTGGCAGATCGCGCCCTGCACGAACACGGCCAGGTCGGTGGTGCCGGCGCCCATGTCGACCAGCACCACGCCGAGCTCGCGCTCATCGGCGGTCAGCACCGCCACGCTGGAGGCCAGCGAGGACAGCACCAGGTCATCGACCTGCAGGCCGCAGCGCTGCACGCACTTGGAGATGTTGGCCGCGGCCGACTGCGCGCACACCACCAGGTGGGCATGCACTTCCAGGCGCACGCCGGTCATGCCGACCGGGTTGCGGATGCCTTCCTGCGAATCATCCAGCACGTATTCGCGCGGGATCGCATGCAGGATCTTCTGGTCGGCCGGGATCGCTACCGCCTTGGCCGCATCCAGCACGCGATCCAGGTCGCCCCAGGTCACCTCGCCGTCGCGGATCGGCACGATGCCGGGCGAGTTCTTGCACTGCACGTGGTTGCCCGAGATCGAGGCATACACCGAGCGGATCTCGCAGCCGGCCATCAGCTCGGCCTCTTCGACCGCGCGCTGGATCGACTGCACGGTGGACTCGATGTCCACCACCACGCCGCGCTTGAGACCGCGCGATTCGTGCGAGCCGATGCCGATGACTTCGATCGGGTTGCCCGGCGAATACTCGCCGACCAGCGCCACCACCTTGGAGGTGCCGATGTCCAGCCCGACGATCAGTGATTTGTCACCCTTGCGATTCATGTCCTGTCCTGCGTGTTTTTCGGCGCGGCCGGGGGCGGAGTGCCCCAGCTCAGCGTGAACCCATTGGTGTAGCGCAGATCCGCGCGTTCGATCGGCGTCTGCTGGTTGACCAGCTGCGGCAGCACGCGCACGAAGCGCTGCAGGCGCGAACGCGCATCGTCGCGGCCGACCACTACTTCTGTACCGTTGCTCAGCAGCAGCGACCAGCTGCCGCGTGCATCCATGGTGACCCGCTTGACGTCCACCCCGGCCGGCGCGAACAGCGCACGTGCGTCGTTGTAGAGCGCGACGACTTCCTCGGTCTGGGTATCCGGGCCGTCCAGGTCGGGCAGTGCCAGATCCTGCAGTTTCTTCGGCGTGGCAAACAGCTTGCCCTGCTCGGACAGCAGGCGGTCCTGGCCCCAGCGGGCGAACGGCTTGTGTTCGGTGATGTTGATTTCCAGCACGTCCGGCCACTGCTTGCGGACCTGGGCGCTTTCCACCCACGGCAGCGCCTCGATCGCATCCTGCGCGTCCTGCAGCTTGACCGCGAAGAAGCCGGCGCGTGCGTACGGCAGCACCACCTGCTGCAGCTGTTCGGCCGGCACCCGCTTGAATTCGCCGTGCACGCGCAGCTTGGCCAGCGGCCAGCGTTCGGCACCGACCCAGCCGTTGAGCACCGCCACCACGGGCAGGGCGACAACCGACAGGGCCAGCAGCCAGACGAAGATGCGCAGCACCGCGTTCATGCGTGGGCGCGCTCCCGTGCGTTGGCCGGCAGGGTCTGTTCCAGCACGCGCCAGACCAGTTCTTCAAAACCGATCCCCGCCTGCCCCGCCGCCTTGGGTACCAGCGAATGGCTGGTCATGCCCGGCGCGGTGTTCACTTCCAGCAGGAAGAAACGGCCGCTGGCGCGGTCGCGCATCACATCGACCCGGCCCCAGCCACGGCAGCCGGCCGCGCGGAACGCGGCCAGCGCGATCCGGCGGATCTCGATTTCGTCATCGCCGTCCAGCCCCGGGCACAGGTACTGGGTGTCCTCGGCGATGTACTTGGCGGTGTAGTCGTACCACTGGCCCTTGGGCACGATGCGGATCGACGGCAGCGCGACATCGCCCAGGATGGCCACGGTCAGTTCGTCGCCGACCACCATCTGTTCCATCAGCAGTTCGCCGTCATAGCGCACCGCCAGCGCCACCGCCTCGTCCAGCCCGGCGTCTTCGCTGACCCGGCTGATGCCGACGCTGGAGCCTTCGTTGGCCGGCTTGACCACCACCGGCAGGCCGAGCTCGGACGCATTGGCATGCACGTCGGCCGCGGTGACCTTGCGGTACTGCGGGGTCGGCAGGCCATGCGCCAGCCACACCTGCTTGGTGCGGATCTTGTCCATGCTCAAGGCCGAGCCGAGCACGTCCGAGCCGGTGTACGGCACGCCGAAGGCCTCCATCAGGCCCTGCACGATGCCGTCCTCGCCCCCGCCGTTGTGGCCGTGGAGGATGTTGAACACGCGGTCGATGCCGCCAGCGGCCAGCGCCTTGGCCAGCGCGGGGATGCCGTCGATGGCGACCGCATCCACGCCGCGCGCCTGCAGGGCCTGCAGGACGTTGCGGCCGGAATCGAGCGAGACCTCGCGTTCGCTGGAGGTGCCGCCCAGCAGCACGGCGACGCGACCGAACACGGCCGGGTCTTCACTGCGCAGCGGCGGGAACAGGGCCGTGTTCATGCCGCCGGCGCCTCCTGGAAACCTTCGGTGGCGATCTGGGTGGCGATGTAGCCGATGTCGCCGGCTCCCATCATCAGCAGCAGGTCACCGTCCTGCAGCACATCGGGCAGCACCTGCGAGAGCTCGCCGGCCTGGCCGACCACCACCGGCTCGCTGCGGCCGCGCGCGCGGATGGCACGCGCCAGCGAACGCGCGTCGGCACCCGGGATCGGCGCTTCGCCGGCCGGGTAGACCTCGCACAGCACCAGCGCGTCCACTTCGGACAACACCGAGGCGAACGCATCGAACTGATCGCGGGTGCGGCTGTAGCGATGCGGCTGGAAGGCCACCACCAGCCGCTGCGACGGCCAGCCACCGCGGGCGGCGGCGAACACGGCCGCCAACTCGCGCGGGTGATGGCCGTAGTCATCGATCACGCGCACCTTGGCACCGCTGCCGGTGGTGACGATGCCCAGGTCGTTGAAGCGGCGGCCGATGCCGGCAAAGCTCTCCAGCGCACGCGCGATCGCGTCCGGGGCCACGCCCAGCTGCCAGCCCACGGCCGCGGCGGCCAGGGCGTTGAGTACGTTGTGCGCGCCCGGCAGGGCCAGCGTCACCGGGTAGCTGCTGCCCTCGGGCAGGCGCAGCGTGAAGCGCATGCGCGGACCGTCCTGGACGACGTCTTCGGCGCGCACATCGGCGTTGCTGCTCATGCCATAGCTCATGACATGGCGCGGGGTCTGGGCGGCCAGCGCGGCCACTTCCGGATCATCGATGCACAGCACGGCCAGGCCGTAGAACGGCAGGCGCTGCAGGAATTCGGCGAAGGCGGCCTGCACCCGGGCGAAATCGTTGCCGTAGTTTTCCAGGTGGTCCGCATCGATGTTGGTGATCACCGAGACCAGCGGGTTCAGGCGCAGGAAGCTGCCGTCGCTCTCGTCGGCTTCGGCAACCAGCCACTGCCCGCTGCCAAGCTTGGCATTGGCACCGGCGGCCAGCAGCTGCCCGCCGATCACGAAGGTCGGATCCAGCCCGCCTTCGCTGAGCACCGCAGCGGTCAGGCTGGTGGTGGTGGTCTTGCCATGCGTGCCCGCCACGGCGATGCCGCGGCGGAAGCGCATCAGCTCGGCCAGCATCGCCGCGCGCGGCATGATCGGGATGCGCTGGCTGCGCGCTTCCATCAGTTCCGGATTGTCATCGCGGATCGCGCTGGAGACCACCACGCAGTCGGTGCCCAGCACGTTGGCGGCCGAGTGGCCGCGCATCACGCGCGCACCCAGGCCGGCCAGGCGGCGGGTCGCGCTGTTGTCGGCGTTGTCCGAACCGGAGACCTCATAGCCCAGGGTCAGCATCACTTCGGCGATGCCGCTCATGCCGGTGCCGCCGATGCCGACGAAATGCACGCGCGGGAACGCGCGCACCAGGTCGTTGGTGTCATGCAGGCGGCGGATCATGCGCGGCCTGCCGTCTGCGCGGCGTGGGTGCGCGGTGCGATGGTCATACGGATTCCTCGAGAATGATGTCGGCGATGCGCTGTGCGGCATCGACCTTGGCCAGCGCACGCGCGGCGGTTGCCATCTGCATGCGCCGGACGGGATTTTCGGACAATTCGCGCAGCACGCCTTCAAGGTGTGCGGCCAGCGTTTCATCCTGCTTCAGCAATACGGCCGCGCCGCGCTCGACCAGGTACTCCGCGTTGCGGGTCTGGTGATCGTCAACGGCCGCGGCGAACGGGACCAGCACGCTGCCCACGCCGACCGCGCACAGTTCGGCCAGGGTCGATGCGCCGGAGCGGCAGACCACCAGATCGGCCCAGCCGAAGGCCTCGGCCATGTCGGTGATGAACGGGGTCACGTCGCCGCTGACACCGGCCTCGGCATACGCCTGCAGCGCTTCGGCGTGCAGCTTTTCACCGCTCTGGTGGCGCACCTGGACCGGCAACTGCGCCCCCAGTGCGGCCAGTGCCTTCGGCACGGCGTTGTTGAGCGCGCGCGCGCCCTGGCTGCCGCCCAGTACCAGCAGGCGCAACGGGCCGCTGCGGCCGGCCAGGCGTTCGGCCGGCGCGGCCACCGCCGCGATCTCGGCGCGCACCGGGTTGCCGACCGCTTCCTCGCGCTGCGCGAAGCTGCCCGGGAAACCACTCAGCACGCGCCGCGCGACACGCGCCAGCACCCGGTTGGTCATGCCCGGCGCGCGGTTCTGTTCGTGCACCAGCAACGGCAGCCCGTGCAGGTGCGCGGCGATGCCGCCCGGGCCGGAGGCGAAGCCGCCGAAGGCGATCACCGCACGCGGCTGGCGATCACGGATCAGGAAGCCCGCGGCGCGGATCGCACGCAGCAGCCGCAGCGGTGCGCCGAGCAGGGCGAGCTTGCCCTTGCCGCGCAGCCCACCGATGGCCAGCGTATCGATCGGAATATCGTGCTGCGGCACCAGGCGGGTTTCCATGGCGGCGTCGGCGCCGAGCCAGGTCACCGGGATGCCGCGCTCGCGCAGCACCTTGGCCACGGCCAGGCCGGGGAAGATGTGCCCACCGGTACCGCCGGCCATGATCATGACCGGCCGCTGCGACGGATCCAGACGGGGTCGGCTCATCCCATCCTCCCCAGCGTCGGTTCAATGCGCTGCTGCATGCGGCTGGTGCCACGCGGCGAACTGTCGCGCGGCAGGCCTTCACCGCGGCCGTGCTCGCGCAGGCCACGGTCCTGCATCGCCGCGGCGGTCGCGCTGGCGCTGGCCGGGCGCGGCGCTTCGGCCGGACCGATCGGCTCGTCGCCTTCGGCGCCGCCCATGCGCACGGCCTGGCGGCGCTCGGCACGGTCCAGCTCATAGGAGACGCGCAGCAGCAGGCCCATCGCCACGCAGGTCATCAGCACGCTGGAGCCACCGGCGGAGATCAGCGGCAGGGTCAGGCCCTTGGTCGGCAGGATGCCGAGGTTGACCCCGATCGAGACGAAGGTCTGCATGCTGATCCACAGGCCGATGCCGAAGGCGATGTAGCCGGAGAAGTGGCGCTTCATCTCCACGCAGCGCATGCCCAGCCAGAAAGTGCGACCGACCAGCAGCGCGTACAGCGCGATGATCAGGCAGGTACCCACGAAGCCGAGTTCTTCTGCGGTGACGGAGAAGATGAAATCGGTATGCGCTTCGGGCAGGTAATAGAGCTTCTGCACCGAGTTGCCCAGGCCCACCCCGGTCCACTCGCCGCGGCCGACGGCCATCAGCGCGTTGGAGAGCTGGTAGCCATCGCCCTGCTGGTCGGCCCACGGATCCAGGAACGAGGTGATGCGGCGCATGCGGTACGGCTCGAAGATCGCCAGCCCGGTCATTCCGATCAGACCGAACACGATCGGCATCGACATCCGCGGCAGGTTGACGCCCCCCAGCACCAGCATGCCGGCGGTGATCGCCAGCAGCAGCGTGGAAGAGCCGAAGTCCGGCTGCAGCAGCAGCAGCACCACCAGCGCGCCGGCCACGCCCAGCGGCTTGAGCATCGCCGGCCAGGTCGCATTGACCTCATCGCGGAAACGCACCAGGTAGCTGGACAGCCACACGATGTAGAGCACCTTGACCGCTTCGACGGTCTGGAACTTGGACACGCCCAGGTTGATCCAGCGGCGCGCGCCGTTGACCGTGCTGCCCAGGCCCGGCACGAACACGGCCACCAGCAGCACGAAGCAGCCCAGCAGCAGGATCTGGTTGTACTGCTCGATGCTCTTGAGCTCGGTACGCATGGCGACGATCGCCATGCCGATGCCGAGCGCCAGGAAGATCAGGTGGCGGTTGAGGTAGTAGAACGGGCTGCTCATCAACGCGATCGAACTGGACGCGACCATCACCACGCCCAGCCCGGTCAGCGCGAGGATCGCGCCCAGCAGCCACGGGTCGTAGCGGCCTCCGATGGCTTCAAGGCGGGTTGCCTGGCGCGACAGTTCGTTCATCAGCGCACCTTCAACGTGGCAAGGCCGACCAGCACCAGCACCACCGAGATGATCCAGAAGCGCACGATCACGCGCGGCTCCGGCCAGCCCTTCAGCTCGAAGTGGTGGTGGATCGGGGCCATCTTGAACACGCGCTTGCCGGTCAGCTTGAACGAGGCCACCTGGATCATCACCGAGAGGGTCTCGATCACGAACACGCCGCCCATCACCACCAGCACCAGCTCCTGGCGGGTGATCACCGCGATGGTGCCGAGCACCGCACCCAGCGCCAGGGCGCCGATGTCGCCCATGAAGACCATGGCCGGATAGGTGTTGAACCACAGAAAGCCCAGGCCCGCACCGGCGATCGCCGCGCAGATGATGACCAGCTCGCCGGCACCGGGGATCTGCGGGATCTGCAGGTAGCTGGAGAACACCACGTTGCCCGAGGCATAGGCGAACACGCCCAGCGCGCAGGCGACCAGCACGGTCGGCATGATCGCCAGGCCATCCAGGCCGTCGGTCAGGTTGACCGCGTTGGAGAAGCCGACGATCCAGAAGTAGGCGATGGCCACGAAGCTGATGCCGGCCAGCGGCAGCGCGATCGACTTGAACATCGGGATGTAGAAGGTCATCGCCGCCGGCACATCGGCGGTGTAGAACAGGAACAGACCCGCCGCCAGGCCGAAGATGGACTGCAGCAGGTACTTCCAGCGCGACTTCAGGCCGTTCGGATCACGCCGGACGATCTTGATCCAGTCGTCGTACCAGCCGATCGCACCGAAGCACAGCATCACCGCCAGCACCAGCCACACGTAGCGGTTGCGCAGGTCGGCCCAGAGCAGCACCGAGAGCGTGATGGTCAGCAGGATCAGCGAGCCGCCCATGGTCGGCGTGCCGGCCTTGGAGAAATGGGTCTGCGGGCCGTCCTTGCGGATCGGCTGGCCACCCTTGAACTGCGCCAGCTTGCGGATCATCGCCGGGCCGAGCCACAGCGACAGGAACAGCGCAGTAAGCGCGGCGAGGATGCCGCGCAGGGTCAGATAGCCGAACAGCCCGAACAGGCTCTCCAACTGCTGCAGCCATCGGGCCAGTTCAAGCAACATGGGGGGTTTCCTCTCCTCGCGCCAGCAGCGCTTTTACAATGGTGTCCATGGCGCTGCCGCGCGACCCCTTGACCAGGCAGCGCACGCCAGCGTGCAGCTCGGTGGCCAGGGCCTGGGCCAGCGCGGCATGCGTCTGGAAGTGCTGGCCGCCGGGTCCGAACGCGGTCGAGGCGGCCTGGCTCAGCGCGCCCAGGGTGTACAGGCGGGTGAGCCCGGCCTCGCGCGCGCGACGCCCGGCCTGGGCGTGCAGCGCCTCGCCATCCGGGCCCAGTTCGCGCATGTCGCCCAGCACCAGCCAGCCCTCGTCCTTGCTGGCGGCCAGCGCATCGATCGCGGCGGCCAGCGAGCCGGGATTGGCGTTGTAACTGTCATCGATCAGCACCGCGCCACCGGGCAGCACGTGCGCGATCTGCCGCCCCGGGACCGGTTCGGCGCGAGCCAGGCCGGCGGCGATGCGCTCCAGCCCGATGCCGGCGGCGAGCGCCATCGAGGCGGCCGCCAGCGCGTTGCTGATGTTGTGGCGACCCGGCAGGGCCAGCGTGATGCCGATCGCGCCCTGCGCGGTGGACAACTGGAACCGGCTGCCCGTGGCGCCGGGCTGGATCGCCCGTGCAGTGACATCGGCGCTGTGGTCCAGGCCGTAGCGCAGCACGCGGCAGCGCGGCGGCTGGCCGACGATGTGCTGTTCGAACCACAGCCCGAACGCATCATCGGCATTGATCACCGCCACGCCTTCGGCCGGCAGCGCCGCGTAGATCGCGCCCTTGGTGGTGGCCACGCCCTGCAGGCTGCCCATCCGCTCCAGGTGGGCCGGCGCGATGTTGTTCACCAGGGCAACATCCGGGCGCACGATGTGGGTCAGGTAGGCGATGTCGCCCGGCTTGCCGGCGCCCATCTCGTAGACGGCGTACTCGGCATCTTCCGGCGCATCGATCACCGCCAGCGGCAGGCCGATCTCGTTGTTGCGGTTGCCCGGGTTGGCATAGGCGACCTTGTGGTCCTGCCGGGCGACCTCATCCAGGATCGCCAGCAGCAGGCTCTTGACGCTGGTCTTGCCGTTGCTGCCGGTGATCGCGAACACGGCCGCGGCGCGGTCGCGCTGCATGCCCGCGGCGATGCGGCCCAGCGCATGTTCGCTGTCGGCCACCACGATCTGCGGCAGCGCCACATCCAGCAGGCGCTCGACCAGCATGGCGCTGGCACCGCGCGCGGCCGCATCGGCGGCGAAGTCATGGCCGTCGAAGCGCTCGCCGCGCAGCGCCACGTACAGGCTGCCCGGGGCCAGGGTGCGGGTATCGTTGCTGATCGCATCGATCGTGGCGTCTTCGCCATGGATCTCGCCACCGGCCCAGTGCGCGATCAGCGACAGCGGCGTGCGCTTCATCGTGCGCCCCCTGCCAGCGCGCGCGCGGCCACGTCGGTGTCATTGAAGGGATGCCGTACACCGTGGATTTCCTGGTAGGGCTCGTGGCCCTTGCCGGCAATCAGCACGATGTCGCCCGCGCCGGCCAGGCCGATCGCGGTGGCGATCGCGGCGGCGCGGTCGCGCTGCACGGTGACCGCGGCCGGCCGGGCAAACCCGGCCAGGATGTCGGCGACGATCACATCGCCGTCTTCGCCGCGCGGGTTGTCGTCGGTGACGATCACCACGTCGGCGTGTTGTTCGGCGATCGCCGCCATCTGCGGCCGCTTGCCGGTATCGCGTTCGCCACCGCAGCCGAACACGCAGACCAGGCGCCCGGCCAGATGGCCCTGAACGCTGGTCAATGCCTGTTCCAGTGCATCCGGGGTATGCGCGTAATCGACCACCACGGTGGGCTGGCCCGCGTCGCCGCCGAGGCGGTTCATGCGGCCGGCGATCGGCTGCAGCTGCGAGAGCAGCGCGGCGATGGCGGCCGGGGCATGGTCCAGCGCGTGCAGCACGCCGGCCACGGCCAGCAGGTTGTCCACGTTGAAGCGGCCCAGCAGCGGCGACTGCACCGGATGCCGCGCGCCCTCGACCACCAGATCGAAGGCGATCCCGCGGCCATCCAGCTTGAGCGATTCGGCCCGTACACCGGCCTGCTGCGCACCGCGCGAGCTGACCCCGATCGCGCGCAGCCCGGCATCGAGCGTGCGCAGCAGCTCGCCGCCGAAGGCATCGTCGAGGTTGACCACCGCAGCGCTCAGGCCGGGACGGGCGAACAGCTTGGCCTTGGCCGCGCCGTACTGCTCCATCGTGCCGTGGTAATCCAGATGGTCGCGGGTGAGGTTGGTGAACACCGCCACGTCGTAGTGCACGGCATCCACGCGGCCCTGGTCCAGCGCATGCGAGCTGACTTCCATCGCCACCGCCTGCGCACCGGCGTCGCGCAGCTGCGCGAGCACGGCATGCATCTGCAGCACCAGCGGGGTGGTGAAGCCGGTCGGCACCACATCGCCATAAAGTCCGACGCCCAGCGTGCCGATACTGCCACTGCGGGTGCCGAGCAGGTGCCAGGCCTGGGCCAGCAGCTGCACGGTCGAGGTCTTGCCGTTGGTGCCGGTCACCCCGACCATCGTCATCGCGCGCGAAGGCTGCCCATGGAACTGGTCGGCCATCGCACCCATGCGCTGGCGCAGGCCCGGCACGGCGATCGCATCGGCCGGCGCCGGCAGCTCGGCCGGGGCCGGCGGTTCGAACAGGATCGCCGCCGCGCCGTTGGCGCGCGCCTGATCGACGAAGCCCAGGCCGTGCGCGCCGAAGCCGGCGATCGCCACGAAGGCATTGCCCGGGCGCACGTCACGGCTGTCCAGCACCAGGCCGGTCAGGGCGGGATCGTGGCCAAGCGCCACATCGGGGATCAACTGCGAAAGCACCATCGTCTGGCTCATTGGGTGCCTCCCTGCGGGGGCGGCACCGTGGCGTGCGCGCTGGGCAGCGCGGCATCGAATTCTGCGGCGGCATCGGGCGCGATCACCGTTTCCGGCGGCGGCATCGGCAGCACCGAGGCGGCGTGCCCCATCTTTCCGGACTGCTGGGCGGCCAGCCAGGATTCGATGTCATCCGGCGGCACGTCCATCAGGCGCAGCGCGCCTTCCATGACGTTGTGGAACACCGGTGCGGAGACCAGGCCGCCGTAGTACTTGCCGGCCTGCGGGTCGTTGATCACGATCACCGTGGCGAAGCGCGGGTTGGTGGCGGGCACCACGCCGGCGAACAGCGCGTTGTAATGCCCGCGCTCGTACCCGCCCGGGCCGGCCTTGCGTGCGGTACCGGTCTTGCCGGCCACGTGGTAGCCCAGCACCGCCGCCTGCTTGGCGCCGCCCTGGGTGACCACGGTCTCCATCATCGCCACCACGTCCTTGGCGATGTTCTCGTCGATGATCTGCTTGCCTTCGCTGCGCTGGCCCTTGACGAAGGTCGGCGCGATCAGCTTGCCGCCGTTGCCCAGCGCCGAGTACGCCGTGGCGATCTGCAGCGGCGTGACGTTCAGGCCGTAGCCGTAGGACATCGTGGTCTTGGTGGCGCCATCCCAGCGCGCCGGCTGCTTCAGCACACCGGCCGATTCGCCGGGGAAGCCGCTGTGCGGGGCAACGCCGTAGCCGAAGTTGTGGACCGACTCGTAGAAGGTCTGGTCGGTCATCTTCGCGGCGATCTTGGCCGCGCCGATGTTCGAGCTGCGCGTGATCACGCCGGTGACGTTGAGCACGCCGTTGTTGCGCGGCACATCCTTGATGGTGAAGCGCCCCACCGCCATGTAGCCCGGGTTGGTGTCCACCGTGGTGTCCTTGGTGACCACGCCGGACTGCAGCGCCGAGGCGATGGTCAACGGCTTCATGGTCGAACCGGGCTCGACCAGATCGGTCACCGCGCGGTTGCGGCGGGTATCCGGCGCCGCGCCACCGACCGCGTTCGGGTTGTAGGTGGGCAGGTTGACCATGGCCAGGATCTCGCCGGTGGCCACATCCATGATCACCATCGAACCGCCGGCCGCCTTGTTGGCAATCAGCGCGTTGCGCAGCTCCTTGAAGGCCAGGAACTGGATGCGGCGGTCGATGCTGAGGGTCAGGTCCTTGCCCGGCTCGGCCGCGCGCAGCAGATCGCTTTCGACCGTGTCGCCCTTGCGGTTGCGGATCACGCGCTTGGCGCCGGCCTTGCCGCGCAGCCATTCGTCGAAGGCCAGCTCCAGCCCTTCCTGGCCGCGGTCATCGATGTTGGTGAAGCCGAGCACGTGCGCCATCGCCTCACCCTGCGGGTAGAAGCGGCGGAACTCGCGCTGCGAGGCCACGCCCGGAATCTTCATCGCGACGACTTTCTCCGCATCGTCCGGGTTGATCCGGCGGCGCAGGTACATGAATTCCTTGTCGGCCTTCTGCGAGAGCTTCGAGGTCAGCTCATCCAGCGGCATGCCCAGCGCGGTGGCCAGCTCGGGGATGCGGTCCGGCGAGCGCAGTAGTTCCTGCGGGTTGACCCAGATCGAGGCGACCGGGGTGGAGACCGCCACCGGCTCGCCGTTGCGGTCGGTGATCATGCCGCGCGAGGTGTTGATCGGCAGTTCGCGCAGATAGCGCGCCTCGCCCTGGCGCTGGTAGAACTCGCTGTTGAAGATCTGCACGTAGGCGGCGCGGCCGACCAGCGAGACCGAACACAGCCCAAGCGCCAGACCCACCCACTTCAGGCGCTGACGCAGGTTGAAGCTGTTGCGGGCACGGTTGCGACCGGATTTGTTCATGGCCGGATCACCACCACGTCGGTGGCCTCGGGGAACTTCATGTCCAGCCGCTCACGCGCGACCCGGTCGATGCGGGTCGCTTCGGCCAGGGTCGCCTGTTCGAGCTGCAGGCGGCCGAATTCGATGTTGATCTCGTCGCGTGCGCGTTCCACCCGCGACAGTTCGACGAAGGTCTGCCGGTGGCGATGGCGCATGAAGACCACGCCGATCGCCGAGGCGATCGTGCAGGCCAGCAACACCACCAGCAGCAGGCGGCTCATCCGGCCACCGCGCGCTTTTCGGCCACGCGCAGCACGGCGCTGCGCGAGCGCGGATTGACCGCCAGCTCGTCGTCCTCGGCCTTGATGGCGCCGCCGTGCAGGTCCAGGGTCGGCACGAACGGCTGCGCCTCGGGCAACCGGCGGTTGCTCGGCGGCGCCTTGGCGTGGCGGTTCATGAACTGCTTGACGATGCGGTCTTCCAGCGAATGGAAGCTGATCACCGCCAGCCGGCCGCCCGGCTTCAGACGCGCCATCGCCGCGTCCAGGCCGGCTTCGAGGTCGGCCAGTTCGCGGTTGATGTGGATGCGGATCGCCTGGAAGCTGCGCGTGGCCGGGTTGATCTTGTCCTTGCCGCGCGGCATCACGGCGGCGATGGCATCGGCCAGTTCGGCGGTGCGGCTGAACGGCTGCTTCTCGCGGCGGGCGACCAGGGCGCGGGCGATGCGGCGGCTCTGGCGCTCTTCGCCATAGGTCCACAGGATGTCGGCGATCTCGCGTTCTTCGGCGCGGTTGAGCCACTGCGCCGCGCTTTCGCCGCTGTCCGGGTCCATGCGCATGTCCAGCGGGCCGTCCTTGCCGAAGCTGAAACCGCGCTCGGCGACATCCAGCTGCGGCGAGGACACGCCGAGGTCGAACAGCACGCCATCCAGCCCTTCGGCGGTGGCGTCCCAGTGCAGCAGATCGGCGAAGCTGCCGCGGAAGATCGCCACGCGCGGATCCGGCGCGAAATCGCGCTCGGCTACCGCAATCGCTTCGGGATCCTTGTCCATGACCAGCAGCCGGCCTCCGGGACCGAGTTGCTCGAGCACGCCGCGGGCGTGACCGCCACGACCGAACGTGCCATCGAGATACGTTCCGTTTTCGATCACCTTCAGGCCGTCGAGGACCTGCGTGTACAGGACCGGCAGGTGGCCCGCCGGCGACTGCGACACCGGAAGGTGACCGGCCTGCGCTGCTCCGCGCATCCGGGCACCCCGGCTCACAACTTCAGGTCGAGCAACCCATCGCCGAGATCCCCGTCAGACAACGTCTGCTGGATCAACGCGCGATGAGCCTGCTCGCTCCACAATTCAAATTTGTCGCCCATGCCGAGGAGCACCGCCTTCTTTTCAATGCCAACGGCACCACGGTGGCTGGCGGGAATACTGATGCGGCCGTTGGCGTCCAGCTCCAGATGCGCGGCCGAACCGACCAGCTTCTGTTGCAGCAGACGCACGACGCGCTGTGTGTTGGGCTTGGACATGACGTCGTCACGGACCCGCTCCCACTCCGCTTCGGCATAGAGCCAGAGGCAGCCGGATTCGAAGGGGTTGTAGGTGAGCACGAGGCGGTTGTTGCTGGCACGCGCGACCAGGTCGCGATGCGCGGTGGGAACCGCCATGCGTCCTTTGTCGTCAACCGTGATGGCCGTCTCGCCCTGAAACACGACGTCTACACCTTTCCTTCGCCTGGATGAAACATTGAACCACGAAAAACCACAAAAAACCCGGTTTCCCCTCTGTTGCCCACCTTAGCAGTGCCGATTGGGTTGTCAACAACTTTGCGAAGGGGAAATCACTTTGAACATCAAGGGCTTGCAGCAATGTTTAGAGACTTGTTCAAGGCTTATCCACAAGTCGCTGTTTCGTCTCATCTTTTGAGATTTCGACGAAGTTCAGCCCTGTGCAGGCCGCGTGAAACAGCGCTGCGTATTCATCACGCGGGCTGTCGTGCCTGCCGCGTTGTTGCGCAAACCGGGCACAATGCCGGGCATGTGTCTGCTTGCTATCGGCTGGAAAGCCCACCCCCGCTGGCGCCTGGTGATGGCCGGCAACCGCGACGAGTTCCACGCGCGCCCCACCGCGCCGCTGGCGGCCTGGCCCGCCCCGGACAGCGGCGTGATCGCCGGCCGCGACCTGCGTTCGGGCGGCACCTGGGCCGGGCTCGGCCCGCAGGCGCGGATGGCGGTGGTGACCAACGTGCGCGACCCGCGTGCCCTGCAGGCCGGCCCGTCACGCGGAGCGCTGGTGGCCGACTACCTGCGCAGCGACGAACCGGCGGCCGCCTTCGCCGATGCACTGGCCGCCGGTGCAGCGGCATTCGCCCCGTTCAACCTGCTGCTGGCTGATGCGGACAGCTGCCAGTTCCTGGGCAACCATCCGCTGGACCGGCGGCCGCTGGCGCCGGGCGTGCATGGCATGTCCAACGGCCCGCTGGATGCACCCTGGCCCAAGACACTGCAGTTGCGCGCCGCACTGCAGGCCTGGCTGGACAGCGGCAGCCGCGACCTCAGCCCGCTGTGGCAGGCCCTGGCCGATGAAACCCGCGCACCCGACGCCGCCCTGCCCGATACCGGCATCGGCCTTGCACGCGAGCGCTGGCTCTCCCCGGCGTTCATCCGCAGCCCGGACTACGGCACCCGCGCCAGCACGCTCATCGCCCTGGACGCCCACGGCGAAGGATTCATCAGCGAACGCCGCTTCGGTGCCGACGGCACATGCATCGGCGAAAGCACACTCACCGTCCCCGCCCCCCGATAAACGAAGGCCGCCAACGGCACAGCAGGGACGCGCAAACCAGCCACCCACGACGCGGCTCCACACGGAAACCATCAGATCGAACAGCCCCCTTTAGTAAAGGGGGCGCGCCGACAGGCGCGGGGAATTGGAGGCTGGTGGCCTGGGGCCCAAGGTTTGCGCTGCAAACCTTGGGGCTTTTTTCGCGAATCGCGAAAAAAGCGGCGGAGCCGGCCGATAAGCCGGGTTTTGTCGTGGACAGTCATTCTTCTAGGCGCTGCGTCACCACAGCGCTCAAGCAACCTACCCGGACCCGACGCGGGCCACGTCATGAGGTCCCTATTTGGTCTTGCTCCAGGTGGGGTTTGCCGTGCCGGTCTGTTACCAGACTCGCGGTGCGCTCTTACCGCACCATTTCACCCTTACCGGCTCCCCGAAGGGAACGTAGGCGGTATCTTTCTGTTGCACTTTCCGTCGGCTCGCGCCGCCCAGGCATTACCTGGCACCTTGCCCTGTGGAGCCCGGACTTTCCTCGGCATCCGCAAGGGATGACGCGACTGTCTGGCCGACTCCGCCGCGCGCATTGTCCCACAAAACAGCCGGCCAGGCGGCCTCAACCGCCGTACAGGGCCTTGCGCGGCGCACCGGTGATCTCGGCCGCGAGCTTGGCGGCGGTGGAGGGCGGCAGGTGCTCGGTCAGCTTGGCGTACAGGCGCCGGCCCTGGACCAGCTGGGCCTCTTCATCATCGGCCGCGCCCTGGATCATCACCACGAACTCGCCCTTGCGCTGGTTCTCGTCCGCCTCGACCTGCCGCAGCAGCGAGGCCAGGTCACCATCAAGCACGGTCTCGAACAGCTTGGTCAGCTCACGCGCGAGCACCGCCGGGCGCTCGGGGCCGAACGCGGCGACCATGTCCGCCAGCGATTCGGTGATCCGGTGCGAGGATTCATAGAACACCAGCGTGCGGGTCTCCCCGGCCAGTGCATGCAGGCGCTCGCGGCGGCCGGCGGCCTTGGCCGGCAGGAACCCTTCGAAGGTGAAGCGGTCGCTGGGCAGGCCTGCCACGCTCAGCGCGGCGATCGCCGCACAGGCGCCGGGCACCGGGCTGACCTTGATGCCGGCCTCGCGCGCGGCGCGCACCAGCCGGAAGCCGGGATCGCTGACCAGCGGCGTGCCGGCATCGCTGACCAGCGCCAGCGACTCGCCGCCCTGCAGGCGCGCGACGATGCGCTGGGCGATCGCCTCTTCGTTGTGGTCGTGCAGCGCGACCAGCGGCTTCTGGATGCCGAAATGGCCCAGCAGCTGGCCGCTGCGGCGGGTGTCCTCGGCGCAGATGGCCGCCACCGAACGCAGCACGTCCTGCGCGCGCGGGGTCAGATCGGCCAGGTTGCCGATCGGGGTGGCGACGACATACAGCGTGGGGACAGCACTCATCAGCGGCTCTTCCGTGGTCAAGGGTAGAATCGTACCGTTCCCCGGCCACGGCCGCTGCCCCCTTCGAATGGACCTGATCATGAACAAGCCCGTCGTACGGATCTCCGCCCTTTCGTTGTCGCTGATGCTGCTGGCCGGCTGTGCCACCACCAGTTTCACCAGCGCACCGGAATCGCCGGCCCAGAGCCAGGCCCTTGCCCTGATCGAGCAGGGCAAGCCGCGCGATGCGGCGGTCCAGCTTGAAGCACTCGCCGGCACCCTGCGCGGCAGCGCGCGCAGTGCGGCGCTGGCCGATGCCGCGTTTGCATGGCATGAAGCCGGCGATCCGACCCGCGCGCGCAGCCTGCTGGCGCAGGTGACGCCGCGCCAGCTCAGCGGCACCTCGCTGCAGCGCTATCAGCTGACCAGCGCCGAACTGGCGCTGGCCGACAAGCAGCCCGCGCAGGCGCTGGCCGCGGTGAAGGAGTCCTCCGACAGCGTCAGTCCACTGCTGCGCACCCGCTGGCAGCTGGCGCGCGCCAATGCGCTGCAGGCCAACGGCGATGCGATCGGTGCGGCGCAGGAGCGCGCGCGTGCGCACGCCGCGCTGACCGGCAAGGCGCGCAGCGACAACCAGCAGGCGATCGCCACCCTGCTCGGCACGCTGGACGATGCCACCCTGCGCGCCCGCGCGGCGGCGCTGTCGGCCAACGAGCCGCTGTACAACTTCGCCGGCCGGGCGCTGATCGCGCGCGGGCTGCCGCTGCCGCGGCCGTTCGACCGGGATGGCGCGGGGCAGTTCGATACCAGCAAGCGCCCGCCGGCGATGAGCGACGGTTACCGCCCGCCGGTCAAGATGGCCGTGCTGCTGCCGCTGAGTGGCCGCCTGGCCACGGCCGCGCAGCCGGTCCGCGATGGCCTGCTCAGTGGCTACTACGGTGAGACCCGGCGCCGCCCGGACATCGAGTTCATCGATACCGCCGGTACTGCGGCCGGCGCCGTGGCTGCCTACGACAAGGCGGTGGCCGCCGGTGTCGATTTCATCGTCGGCCCGCTCGGCCGTGACGAGGTCGACGCGGTGTTCGGCCGTCGCGAACTGCCGGTGCCGGTGCTCGCGCTGAACCGCGGCAAGGACACCCCGCCCGCCGGCAGCGCCGGCTTCTCGCTGGCCCCGGAAGACGACGGCATCATCGCCGCCGAATACCTGCGCGGCCGCGAACGCGCCAAGGCGCTGGTCATCCACAGCAGCGACGACAACGGGCGGCGCGCGGCGGCGGCGTTCGCCGAGCGTTTCGCCCAACGGGGCGGCCAGGTCGCCTCGACCCTGGCGGTCGGTGAAACGGTGGCCGATGTCGGTGCGCAGATCCGCGCGGCCGGTGCGGTGGACGGCGTTTTCCTGGCGGTGAAGGCGCCGCAGGCACGTGCACTGGCGCCGCAGCTGGCGCTGGCCGGTGCCGGCGGTGCGACCCGGGTCGGTACCTCGCAGCTGACCGTCGGCAGCGGCAAGATGGAGGAAGACATGGCGCTGGACGGCATCGTCTACCCCAACGAAGCCTGGAACGTGCGTGGCGTGGCCGGCCTGCCGGCGGCCTCCACCGCCGGGCAGATCCTGCCCTCCGCGCGCGGTGCTTCGGGCCGCCTGTTCGCCTTCGGTTTCGATGCGTGGAAGATCAGTGCCTATCTGGACACGGTGGCCAACGAGGGCGGCCTGGCCGGCGCCACCGGCACGCTGTTCCTGGACAGCAACGGCAACGTACTGCGGGTGCCGGCGTGGTCGACCTTCAGCGGTGGCCGGCCGATGCCGATCGCCACCAGCAACTGAGCCCCGTGCCGCGCGGGCGCGCCGAGCGTGGCGCGGCGGTGGAAGCCGCCGCGCAGGCCTACCTGCGCGAGGCCGGGCTGCAGCCGGTGGCGCGCAACGCGCGTTACCGCGGCGGCGAGCTGGACCTGGTGATGCGCGATGGCGGGACGCTGGTGTTCGTGGAAGTGCGGTATCGCGCCGGTGCGGGCTTCGGCGGCGGCGCGGTCTCGGTGGACCTGCGCAAGCGCCGCAAGCTGGCGCTGGCCGCGCAGCTGTTCCTGGCGGCCCATCCGGCCCTGGCCGCGCTGGCCTGCCGGTTCGATGTGATCGAGGCTGCCGGTGATCCCCCGCAGCTTCACTGGTGGCGCGACGCCTTCCGCCTGGACGACTGCTGATGCCCTCCATCTTTACCCACGCCGCGGTTCCACTGGCGCTGTGGTGCGCGGCCGATCGCGGCCGCATCTCCCGGCCGTTGCTGGCGGCCGGCGTGGTCGCGGCGATGCTGCCGGACGCGGACGTGCTCGCCTTTGCACTGCACATTCCCTACGCCGACAGCTTCGGCCACCGCGGCGCCAGCCATTCGCTGCTGTTCGCCCTGCTGCTGGCGGCGATCGCCGCGCTGCTGCATCGGCGCCTGCGTGCCACGGCGGTGCAGGCGGCTGCGTTCGTGGGCATCAGCGCGGTCTCGCATCCGCTGCTGGATGCATTCACCTCCGGCGGGCTCGGCGTGGCGCTGTGGTGGCCGTGGAGTGGCGAGCGCCTGTTCGCCCCGTGGCGCCCGATCCGCGTATCACCGTTCGCACCGCAGTTTTTCAGCGCGCGCGGCCTGGCCACCGTGCTTTCTGAACTGCGCTGGGTGTGGCTGCCGCTGACCGCCGCCGTGATCGGCTGGAAGCTGATCCACCCCGCCCCTGCCGATCCCCGGAACCGCCCATGACCACCGCCCTGCCCGCCGCCTTCGCCACCACCGTGCATGCCCTGCTGGGCGATGACGGCTGGCGCACGGACGCGCACGCGCTCGACGCGCATGCGCAGGACAATTCCTGGCGACACACGCGCCCGGCCGGGGTCGCCTTCCCGCGCGACCGCGAACAGGTGGTCGCCCTGGTCCGCGCCTGCCGCGCACACCACATCGCGTTGGTCGCGCGTGGCGCAGGCACCGGCACCACCGGCGCGGCGGTGCCGATCGAGGGCAGCATCGTGCTCTCGTTCGCGCGCATGAACCGCATCCTCGCCATCCAGCCGGGCGACCGCTGCGCGGTGGTCGAACCCGGCGTGCTCAATGGCGACCTGCAGCAGGCACTGATGCCGCACGGCCTGTTCTGGCCACCGGACCCCTCCAGCGCGGAGATCTGCAGCATCGGCGGCAACCTCGCCTGCAATGCCGGCGGCCCGCGCGCGGTGAAGTACGGCACCAGCCGCGACAACGTGCTCGGCCTGGTGGCGGTCACCGGCGCCGGTGAACTGATCACCTGCGGCGGCCCGTATACGAAGGATGCCACCGGCTACGACCTGACCCACCTGCTGGTGGGCAGCGAAGGCACGCTGGCGCTGATCGTGGAAGCGACCTTGAAGCTGACCCCGCTGCCGGTGACCCAGGCGGGGCTGCGCGTGCTCTACCGCGATGCCGATGCCGCCGCCGCGGCCGTGTCACGCCTGATGTCGCAGCCGGTGGTACCCACGCGTTTGGAGTTCATGGACGCGCGCAGCCTGGCACTGCTGCGGCTCAACGGCGCCGACGTACCCGAGGCGGGCGCGATGCTGCTGGTGGAAGCCGACGGCGACCACGACACCCTGCCCTACCTGCTGCAGGCGCTGGCTACTGCTGCCGAGGGTGACGGCATGATCGCGCTGGACGTGGCCATGGAAGGGGCCGCCCGCGAAAAACTGTGGGCCGCGCGCAAGGCGCTGTCGCCCGCGCTGCGCAGCATCGCGCCGGGCAAGATCAACGAAGACGTGGTGGTGCCGGTCTCGCGCATTCCGGCGCTGGTCGCCGGGGTGCAGGCGTTGTCGGCCGAATTCGATCTGCCCATCGTCACCTTCGGCCATGCCGGCAACGGCAACCTGCACGTCAACATCCTCTACCACCCCGACGATGCCGGCGAGAACGCACGCGCGCATGCGGCGCTGCCGCGCGTGTTCGCGCTGACCCTGGCCCTCGGCGGTACGCTCTCGGGCGAGCACGGCATCGGCCTGGCCAAGCGTGATTTCATGGCGCAGGCCTTCACGCCGGCCACACTGGCGGCGATGCGCGCGATCAAGGCCGCGCTGGATCCGGACGGGATCCTCAATCCCGGCAAGGTGCTGCCGCCCGGCTGATCGGCGCTAGCGGCGTTCGGCGAAGTGCTCGTAACCGCCGTCCGTGGCGGCCGCATCGGCGCAATGCACGCCCTGCCCCTCCACGATCCGCCCGATCCGGGTCAGCGGCAGGCCCAGCGCATCGGACAGGGCCAGGATCGCCTCGCGCTGCGAGGGCGCGACGGTGAAACACAGTTCGTAATCATCGCCGCCCCGCAGCGCGCAGTCGCGGGCACCCTCGCGCCCCAGCGATGCACGCAGCGCCGCGGAAATCGGCAACGCATCGGCGTCCACCTCGGCGCGCACGTCACTGCAGGCCGCGATATGGCCCAGATCGGCCAGCAGGCCATCGGAGATGTCCACGGCGGCGTGTGCGTAGGCACGCAGGCGCAGGCCCAGCGTGACCCGCGGGGTCGGGCGCAACAGGCGCTCGCGCAGCGTTTCGTCATCGCTGAGCAGCGTGGCGACGGCCACCTTCAAGCGGTTCTGCTGCCACAGGCGCAGGGCACCGGCGGCATCGCCCAAGGTGCCGCTGACCCAGATGTCATCGCCCAGCTGCGCACGGTCGCGGCGCAGGGCCTGGCCGGGCGCGACCTGTCCCATCGCGGTGACCGAGAGCGACAGCGGGCCGCGCGTGGTGTCGCCGCCGACCAGCACGATGTCGTGCTCGTCGGCCAGCGCGAAGAAGCCATCGGCGAACGCTTCGATCCAGTCCGGATCGGCCGTCGGCAACGACAGTGCCAGCGTGCACCACGCCGGGCGGGCGCCCATCGCGGCGAGATCGGAGAGGTTCACCGCCAGGGTTTTCCAGCCGATCTCGTAGGCCGGGGTTTCCGCCGGGAAATGCACGCCGCTGTTGAGCGTATCGGCGGTGACCACCAGCTGCTCGCCCGCACGCGGCTGCAGCAACGCTGCATCGTCACCGATGCCGAGCACCACATCGGCGCGCGCGGTGGTGCGCGCACGGATGCGGTCGATCAGAGCGAATTCGGCCAGCGACATGGAACGGATCAGTGACCCGATTCGACCTTGCGCCACTCCACGGAGGCACGATCGAGCACGCCATTGACGTAGGTGTGGCCGTGCTCGGAGCCAAAGCGCTTGGCCGATTCGATCGCTTCGTTGATCACCACGCGGTACGGCACATCCAGGCGGTACCGCATTTCATAGGCGGCCACGCGCAGCGCAGCGCGTTCGATCGCGTCCACTTCTTCGATGCCACGGTCCAGGTACGGATCCAGCGCCGCATCCAGGTCCTTGCGGTTGTCCAGCACGCCGTGCACCAGCGCTTCGAAGTAGGCCAGATCCGCGATTTCGCGGGCCTGTTCGTGGGCGAACTGGGCGATCACGCTCTGCGCGTTGCCGCCGGAAATCTGCCAGGCATAGACCGCCTGCAGCGCACGACGACGGGCGCGCGAACGCAGCACGGGGTCGACGCCATCACGGCGGACGGGTTTACCGGAGGGCTTGCCCTGGTTTGACTTGTTCATGGCAGCTGCTCCAGAAGATTGACCATTTCCAACGCCGTCAGTGCGGCTTCCTCACCCTTGTTGCCGTGGCTGCCACCCGCGCGGGCTTCGGCATCCTCGACCCGTTCCACCGCCAGCACGCCATTGAGCACCGGCACGCCGAAGTCCAGCTGCACGCGCATCAGGCCCTCGGCGCAGCGGTCGGCCACGTGTTCGTAATGGCGGGTATCGCCGCGGATCACGCAGCCCAGGGTGATGATCGCGGCATGCTGATGGGCGGCGGCCAGACGCGCGGCGACCAGCGGCAGTTCCCACGCGCCGGGCACGCGGATCACATCGATGGCGGACTCGTCGATCCCGTTGCCGGCCAGGCTCTGGCGCGCACCGGCCACCAGCACGTCGGTGATGCGGGCATTCCAGCGGCTGGCGAGGATGGCGAAACGGGCCGTTCCGGGGGTGCGAAGGTCGCCTTCGTAGTGACTCATGTTCGGCGGGGGATCCAAAAGGTTGATTAGTTTAACGCGCGCGGGCGCCCTACGCGGTCCACGCGGTCTCAATGAGGGCTGGGAACGCCGCGGGATCGCCGGGCAGTGCCCGGCGCCACGCGGCGGATCCGGTCAGGGCGTGACCGTCTCGACCACTTCCAGGCCATACCCGGCCAGGCCCACCTGGCGGCGGGGGGTGCCCAGCACGCGCAGCTTGCCCAGGCCCAGGTCGGACAGGATCTGCGCCCCGGCACCGTTGCGGCGCCACTGGCCTACATCCTTGTCCTTGCCGGGGGTGACCGGGGCCGGCTGCTGGCGCAGGCGGGCCAGCAGGCCCTGAGTGTCGCGCGGCGCGGACAGCACCACCATCACGCCGCGTTCGGCCGCGGCGATCGCGCGCAGGGCGTCGGTGGCGGCCACGCCGAAATCATCGCGGCGCCAGTGCAGCAGGTCGGCCAGCGGGTTTTCCACCTGCACGCGGACCAGGGTCGGCTCGGCATCCGGGGTGCCACGGACCAGCGCGAAGTGCAGGTCATGGGCGATCCGGTCGCGGTAGGTGACCAGCGTGAACGGGCCGAACTCGGTCTCGATCTCGCGTTCGTCCACCCGCTCGACGGTCTTTTCGGTGGCCAGGCGGTAAGCGATCAGGTCGGCGATCGAGCCCATCTTCAGGCCGTGCTCGCGGGCGAACACCTCCAGCTCCGGGCGGCGCGCCATGCTGCCGTCCGGGTTGAGGATCTCCACCAGCACGCCGGCCGGCTCCAGCCCGGCCAGCATCGCCAGGTCCACGCCCGCCTCGGTATGCCCGGCGCGGGTCAGCACGCCGCCCGGCTGGGCGATCAGCGGGAAGATGTGGCCCGGCTGGTGCAGGTCGGCCGGCCTGGCATCGGGCTTCACCGCGGTGCGGATGGTGTGCGCGCGGTCGTAGGCCGAGATGCCGGTGGTGACGCCTTCGGCGGCCTCGATGCTGACCGTGAAGTTGGTCTGGAACTGCGCGGTGTTGGCCTGCACCATCGGCGCCAGGCCGAGATCGGCAGCGCGCTCGCGGGTCAGCGGCAGGCACACCAGGCCACGGCCATGGGTGACCATGAAGTTGATATCCGACGGCTTGACCAGCTCGGCGGCCATGATCAGGTCGCCTTCGTTCTCGCGGTCTTCGTCATCGACGATGACGACCATGCGGCCGAGGCGGATGTCCTCGAGGATCTCGGGAATGGGGGCGAAATTCATGCGCGTGCTCCTGCACCCAGCAACCGTTCGACGTAACGGGCGACCAGATCGATTTCAAGATTGACCGCGCTGCCCACGGCAGTCGCGGCGAAGGCGGTGTTGGCCACGGTGTGCGGGATCAGCGCGACCTCGAAGCCCTGCGCGTCCACTTCGTTGACGGTCAGGCTGACCCCGTCCACGCAGATCGAGCCCTTCTTGGCGATATAGCGCAGCAGCGCGGCCGGCGCGGCGAAACGCCAGCGCTGCGCACGCGCATCGTCGTGCACCGACAGCACCTGGCCGAGCCCATCGACATGGCCGCTGACCAGGTGACCGCCCAGGCGATCGGTCGGGCGCATGGCACGTTCGAGGTTGATGACCGCGCCGTCGGCCAGCTGGCCGAGCGTGGTCAGGCCCAGCGTCTCGGTCGAGGCGTCGGCCTGGAAAGAGGTCGCATCGTGGGCGATGACGGTGAGGCAGACCCCGTTGATGGCGATGCTCTCGCCCATCTGCACGTTGGCGAACGGCAGGGTGCCCACGTTGAAGGTGAAGCGGACATCGCCGCCCAGGGGTTCGCGTGCGGCCAGACGGCCGACGCCTTCGATGATTCCAGTAAACACGTAACGTTCTCCGCGGAAAGTGAGCGAAAAACGCCGCAAGGCATATAGGTGCACGCCGAGCACAAGGCCCGGCCGCACCGTCTTCTTTCATCCGGACTATACCGTCGGCTCCGGCATCGGACCGGATCTGCTGACCTTCCCGGGGGCCGGGAAGCGCTCGCGGGCTCGTGCTTGCGCACCTACCGCCGGTGGGGAATCGCACCCCGCCCTGAAGACGTTTGTGTACCGGCGAACCGGCCCGGCTAGTGTAACAGGGCACCCTGACTGGGGGCTTTAAGTTAAATAAGTGTTAAGCT
>Ga0308171_1001540_pt1 | contig 29935 bp, 31 predicted proteins | sample PhyGR1_FD_202135 | JGI IMG/M metagenome (GOLD analysis project Ga0308171, IMG submission 202135) | Phyllosphere microbial communities from UC Gill Tract Community Farm, Albany, California, United States - DLSLSG.R1 | ecosystem: Host-associated > Plants > Phyllosphere > Unclassified | place: USA...
TGCCTTGCCACATCCGTTGTCAGCCAGTAAGTCGGGCCAACATCCGCTTCTTCTTCTTTTTGATCCTGCGACGACAGCGAGTGCAGGCGGATCATCATGGCGTCATAGCTATCAACGGTACTGATATCCCAGCCCACCAGCGGATGAGTCTGAATAACGTCTTTTCTTCTGTCCATTATAACCTCCTTATTACTCGTTAAACGAAGTGCATGGTGAGGTTCAATGCGGCTTTTTTATTTCAATAGCGAAACAATTATAACAGTAAACCAGGGAATCACTGCTTTAAAAAGGCCGTGAGTCAGCTTCTCACAGAATATTTGCGTTTGAAAGGCGGGGAGGAAAAAATAAAATGCCTGATGGCAGGCATTTTAATCACTATTCAATGGGCAGGCAAAAAAGCGGGTTGAGCCGCGTGAGCGTACTCAGAGTGGCGGGGTTTCCGGCACGATGCCGCCGCCGCGTTTTTGCAGTGTTTCTGCCAGACGGGCAAAGTGCTGCTGAAGCTGTTCATCATGGTTTTGATTTTGGGCTTCCAGCGACAGATTGTGCACCAGCAGCTGACTGGCACGATCGTCAAGACAGAAAATCAGACTGGAAAAAGCATTCTCCAGCACCGTTAAACGACGCTGTTGATCACCAATCAGTGCTAACAACTCACCAAAGGTCATCGCCTCTTCCGGTTTATCAGTAGTCATGGTGCGCACCTCCTGTTATGCGTGACGAGCGCAAGGATAGGGCATTGATCATTAAGAGTCTAGATGCTGGAAGGGCGAAGTGCGAGAGGGGAGAAAAGATAAAAAAACCGGGTGGCGACACCCGGAAAAAAAGCACAGTGGCGGTTAATCAGTAATGAACCAGTCGTCAGCGCTTTCCCACGTCTGCTGCAGGATTTCGCTGATCTGGTCGCGCGTCTCTTTTCCACCGCCCAGCACGCTGAGATTGTTGGCACTGGCGTAACGTACCTTGACGTGATTGGTCGAGTCAGGGAACTGTTCATCAATGCGGCGCGATAGTTCATCGCTTAACGCTTCAATCGCGCCAGCAGGAAGAGGTCGGGTATTGGATACGGTAATTTCAACGCGCATAATAGCCTCCGGTTAAGATGCTGTATATATTTACAGTATCAGCGGGCCGGAGGCAAGGAAAATTATGCGATGCGCCAGTTCAGGGTTTCACCTGCCAGGAACGGCACCAGGGAGTGGCCGCCGAGCGCGATTGACTCTGGCACCTGCCAGGGTTCACGCACCAGGGTAATCGTCCCTTCATTCAGCGGCAGGCCGTAGAAACGCGGGCCATTCTCAGAACAGAACGCTTCAAAATGCGCCAGCGCGTTCAGCTCTTCAAAAACGGTGGCGTAAGCGGGCAACGACGTCGGCGCATTAAAGACGCCGGCACAGCCGCAGCTGGCCTCTTTGAGATGACGCAGGTGCGGCGCGGTGTCGGTGCCAAGGAAGAAGCGTGGATTCCCGCTGGCCACTACTTTGCGCAGCGCCTCCTGATGCACGTTGCGTTTAAGAATCGGCAGGCAGTAGAGGTGCGGACGAATCCCGCCTACCAGCATGTGGTTGCGGTTAAACATCAGATGCTGTGGCGTAATGGTCGCGCCGAGCGTCTCATCGGCATCAGCGACATAGTCAGCGGCGTCCTGCGTCGTAATGTGCTCCATCACCACCTTCAGTGCCGGAAACTGGCTGCGCAGCGGCACCATCACCGTTTCGATAAACCGGGCTTCGCGGTCAAAGATGTCGATATGCGCATCGGTGACTTCACCGTGGATAAGCAGCGGCATACCGAGCTTCTGCATCCGCTCCAGCACGCGGGCGATCGATGCGATATTGGTCACGCCATGGCTGGAGTTAGTGGTGGCGTGCGCCGGATAAAGCTTGGCCGCAGTAAACAGACCGGCGGTGAAGCCACGCTCAAGCTCATCCGGATCCAGCGAATCCGTCAGATAGCAGGTCATCAGCGGCGTAAAGGCGTGATCGGCGGGCAGCGCCGCCAGGATGCGGTCGCGGTACGCTTCACCTGCCGCCACGCTGGTCACCGGCGGCACCAGGTTAGGCATCACAATGGCACGACCATTCACCGCGCTGGTATAGGGCAGGACCGTTTTGAGCATCTCATCGTCACGCAGATGAATATGCCAGTCGTCAGGGCGACGCAGGGTAAGTTGCTGAGGTTGTGCTGTCATCAGTGAAGCTCCGGCAGAAGGGAAACAAAAGGGCTGTTTTGGCCGGGGTCTAAGCATAAGGATTCAGGCAACCGTTTGCACCTGCTTTTTATGCCGATAAAGAAAAACCGCGCCAGGGGCGCGGAGATTGGGGTTACTGCGTAAAGGGGATGACCAGTTCGCCGGGTTTCACTTCCAGCCCTTTGGCAAACTTCTTCGCCAGCGACTCACCTTTACTGCGATCAGCGCTGAGAGTATAAGCCGGGTTCTGATCGAAATAGCTTTTCAGCGACTGATTGAGGTAAGGAGTCAGCGTCTTCATGATGGAGGCCATTTTTTCCGGTGCAACCTGCGCATCAACAATCTCCAGATCGCGCAGATAGATGGCACCCTGCTGCTGGTCATAGACCGGCTGAGCCCGCATCTTCAGTTGCATATCGGCTTGCTGCGGGCCAAACAGCGAGGTCACGTTGATTTTTGCGTTGCCGGAGAGTGTCACTTTACCCGGATCTTCACGACCAATCTGACTGCTCAGGTTGTTCAGCACAATGTGCGCGTTAACCAGTCCTGAAACGCCAATATCTTTCTCGTAGTTGTTGTGCTTCTGCAGCGCCTGATTCACTTCCTGTTCGCTGATCGTGTATTGCGTCAGTTGATTACAGCCGCTCACCAGCAGTGCGATCAACAGGGCTGTCAGCCCGAAAAAACCCTTTTTCATCGTTCTTTATCCTGAATATCAGAGCCAGTAAACAGGCCATAGCCTGCCTGAATGCGTGGCGGGTGTCATCAGGAATGAGATGAGAAACGCCGCAGCGTCTCTCATCCGGGCAGGGCTAGTGGGCTATCGAGGAGAGCAGATTCACCTGGGTCTGTTTGGCCATATTATCGCGGTAGTCAGCGACCCGTGCGGGCCAGTCGATACCCGCTACCAGCGTCAGCGAGCGCAGCAGCGGGAAGAGGTTAAAATCATCTTCCGACAGCTCGCCGTTCACCGCATTGGGCTGTTCGATTAATTTGTCCAGCTTGCGCAGATCCTGGCTGACATTTTTAATCAGCCCGGCCGAGTGGCTTTTCAGCGTATCGAAATCACCGATGCTGGCCTGTTTTTTGGTGCGGAAATAGTCACGCGCCTCCGGCGTGGCGAATTCGGCAAACGCGGCATCTGCGATGCGCGGCAGCAGCAGTTTATTGACGTAGCTGTTCATGTGACGCAACCACTCGGCTATCGCCGGATTCAGCGCGCCGGTAATCAGCGGCTTGCGATCCTGCTGATCGACATAGTGCACAATCTCCATGCTCTCAGGCATCGCGCTGCCATCCTGTTTCTGCAGAATCGGCGCCATTTTCTGACCGATCAGGCGTTTCGGCGTCTCTTCATCGTCGTTGAGCATCACTACCAGCTCAACCGGCTTGTTTTTCAGGCCAAAAATCATTCGCGCTTTAACGCAGAAAGGGCAGTGGTCATAAATATAGAGCTTCATCCTGATCTCCCGTGTTCAGAGGTTGACTGTTTAACAGAATGAATCAATTCATCCTGTTTTCGGGCGCGTAAAAAGTATGGAAGAGATTCCCCCACAGGGCAAACCGGGCTGGCCCGCGCATGACTGAAACCGCCGCCAGCACCGATTGTTGACCGCTGGGATAACAGAGCAAAATCAACCTGTTTATGGTGAAACCGCTGTAACGTTTTACCGCAGCCCAGGCGGCGGTTATAGTGAAAGCCGGGTAATGACGGCTCATCTCTATCAGCCATTGATTTCAGGAGTCAGGATGTTTGGCTATCGTTCTGCCGCGCCCAGGGTGCGATTAACCACCGATCGTCTGGTGGTCCGTCTGGTTCACGAACGTGATGCCTGGCGAATGGCAGATTACTATTCGGAAAACCGCCTGTTTTTAAAACCCTGGGAGCCGGTGCGCGATGACAGCCACTGCTACCCGTCGGGCTGGCAGGCACGGCTCGGGCTGATTTCCGACATGCATAAGCAGGGAACGGCCTTCTATTTTGTTCTCATGGACAGCGATGAAACCGAAGTGCGGGGCGTGGCGAACTTCAGCAACGTGCTGCGCGGATCGTTTCACGCCTGCTATCTCGGTTATTCACTGGGTGAAAAGTGGCAGGGACAGGGTCTGATGTTCGAAGCGCTGCAGGCGGCTATCCGCTATATGCAGCGCCAGCAGCACATTCACCGCATCATGGCGAACTACATGCCGCACAACCAGCGCAGCGGCGATCTGCTGGCGCGACTCGGTTTTGAGAAAGAGGGATACGCGAAAGATTATCTGCTCATTGACGGACGCTGGCAGGATCACGTGCTGACAGCGTTAACCCTGCGGGAATGGACGCCTGACCGGCGTGGATAAGTGTGAGGATGCGAGCATGAAGATGGTTTTATCGGCGCAGGCATTGCGCGTACTGGGCTGCCTGCTGGAGAAGCAGGTAACCACCCCGGAGCAGTATCCGCTGTCACTGAACGGTGTTGTGGTGGCCTGTAACCAGAAATCGAACCGCGAGCCGGTAATGGATCTGAGTGAGAGCGAGGTGCAGAATCAGCTCGACCTGCTGGAAAAACGGCATCTGATCACGGCCAGCAGTGCCGCCGGGCAGCGGGTGGTGAAATATGAGCAGCGTTTCTGTAACTCCGCCTTTGGCACACTGAAGCTCAACAGCGCGGAAGTCGCCGTCCTGACTCTGCTCCTGCTGCGCGGCCCGCAGACGCCAGGCGAATTGCGCACCCGCAGCGGTCGCCTGCACGAGTTCAGTGATGTCAGCGAAGTCGAGCAGACGCTGGAAGGCCTGATGCAGCGCGACGACAGTGCGCAGGTGATCCGTCTGGCGCGTGAGCCTGGCAAGCGCGAAAGCCGCTTTATGCATCTGCTGGGCGAGGAAAGTGATCAACCGCTGGCCGACACCGACGAGCAGGAAGAGCAGGGCGATCTGGCGGCGCGGGTCGCCACGCTGGAGCAGCAGGTCGCGGCGCTTCAGGCCCAACTTACCCAACTGCTGCAACCGGAGAGCTGAGATGACATTACGTATTGGCGTGGTGGGATTAGGCGGTATCGCACAGAAAGCCTGGCTACCGGTGCTGTCGGCCGCAACAGACTGGACGCTGATGGGCGCATTTTCCCCGAACCAGGCCAAAGCCCGCCCGATCTGTGACAGCTATCGCATGCCATGTTTTGGTTCGCTGAATGATCTGGCTGCTGCCTGTGACGCGGTCTTTGTCCACAGCAGCACTGCCACGCACTATGACGTCGTCAGGGCGCTGCTGCTGGCAGGAAAAGATGTCTGCGTTGATAAGCCGCTGGCTGAAACCCTGGAGCAGGCGGAGGCGCTGGTAGCGCTGGCGGAAAAACGCCAGCGTAAACTGATGGTGGCGTTTAACCGCCGGTTCGCCCCGCGCTATCAGCAGCTGCGGGCGGAGATGGCTGGCGCGGCTTCTCTGCGGATTGAAAAGCACCGCAGCGACAGCGTCGGGCCACAGGATCTCCGCTTTACCCTGCTCGATGACTACCTGCATGTGGTGGATACCGCACTCTGGCTGGGCGGCAAGCCGTTTCGCCAGGTGCAGGGGCGCATCGACACCAACGAACAGGGCCAGATGCTCTATGCCGAGCACCATTTCAACGTTGAAGGATTAACGATCACCACCAGCATGCACCGGCGCGCAGGCAGTCAGCGCGAGCGGGTCAGTGCGGTGTGTGACGGTAAATGCATCGACATCAGCGAGATGCGCGACTGGCAGGAAGAAAGTAGCGACGGCCTGCTGATCACGCCACCCCCCGCCTGGCAGAGCCATCTCACGCAGCGCGGTTTCAGCGGTGCGGCGCGTCATTTCATCGACTGCGTACAAAATCAGACGAAGCCTGAAACCAGCGGTGAGCAGGCACTGATGGCGCAGCGTGTGGTGGAAAAGCTGTGGCGTGAGGCGACCCGCGAATAACGCCTTGTAACACTCCGTGCTGGTCATTTCCCTCCGTGGCAGTAGACTGTCGCCGGGCATCCTCAGGTGCCCGCGCTAATTCTCCTTTTTTGCCGATTCTTTTCAGGATGCGCCGTCAATTATGAATTTGTTGAAATCGCTGGCAGCGGTCAGTTCAATGACCCTGTTTTCCCGCGTACTGGGCTTTGCCCGTGATGCCATCGTGGCGCGGGTGTTTGGCGCCGGAATGGCGACCGATGCGTTCTTTGTTGCGTTCAAACTTCCCAATCTGCTGCGGCGTATTTTTGCTGAAGGCGCATTTTCCCAGGCCTTTGTGCCGATTCTGGCTGAATATAAAAGCAAGCAGGGCGAAGAGGCGACGAAACTGTTCCTGGCTTACGTCTCCGGGCTGCTGACGCTGGCGCTGGCGCTGGTCACGGTGGCGGGGATGATTGCTGCGCCCTGGGTCATCATGGTTACGGCCCCCGGCTTTGCCGACAGTCCCGATAAGTTTGCCCTGACCAGCTCGCTGCTGCGGGTGACCTTCCCCTACATTATGCTGATTTCGCTGGCGTCCCTGGCGGGTGCGGTGCTGAACACCTGGAACCGCTTCTCGGTGCCAGCTTTTGCGCCGACCCTGCTGAACGTCAGCATGATTGGCTTTGCGCTGTTTGCCGCGCCGCACTTCCATCCACCGGTCATGGCGCTGGCCTGGGCCGTGGTCGCGGGCGGCGTGCTGCAGCTCGGCTATCAGCTGCCCCACCTGAAGAAGCTCGGGATGCTGGTGCTGCCGCGCCTGAATCTGCGTGATGCGGGCGTCTGGCGGGTGATGCGTCAGATGGGGCCCGCCATTCTGGGTGTCTCAGTCAGCCAGATCTCGCTGATTATCAACACCATCTTCGCCTCGTTCCTGGTGTCAGGTTCGGTCTCCTGGATGTACTACGCCGACCGCCTGATGGAGTTCCCCTCCGGCGTGCTGGGCGTGGCGCTGGGCACCATTCTGTTGCCGTCGCTGGCCAAAAGTTTTGCCAGCGGCAATCATGATGAATATTCCCGACTGATGGACTGGGGACTGCGCCTCTGTTTCCTGCTGGCGCTGCCCAGCGCTGTTGCGCTGGGCATGCTCTCCGGCCCGCTGACCGTGGCGCTGTTCCAGTACGGTAAATTCACGGCGTTTGATGCCCTGATGACGCAGCGCGCCCTGATCGCCTACTCCGTCGGACTGATGGGACTGATTGTGGTCAAGGTGCTGGCACCGGGCTTCTATTCCCGTCAGGACATCAAAACGCCGGTGAAAATCGCGATTATCACGCTGATCATGACGCAGGTAATGAACCTGGCGTTTATTGGCCCGCTGAAACATGCCGGTCTGTCACTGTCAATTGGTCTGGCGGCCTGTCTGAATGCGTCACTGCTCTACTGGCAGCTGCGTAAGCAGAAGATCTTTATGCCACAGCCGGGCTGGAGCAGCTTCCTGATCCGTCTGCTGATCGCCGTGGTGGTGATGGCTGGCGCACTGTTTGCCATGCTGCAGTGGATGCCTGACTGGGAGCAGGGTTCGATGCTGTGGCGACTGCTGCGCCTGGCTGCGGTCTGTGCAATAGGCGGCGGGGCTTATTTCCTGGCGCTGGGACTGCTGGGCTTCCGGCTGCGCGACTATGCACGGCGCACGACTGTGTAAAGCTTGCCGCAATAAATAAATTCAACGCGCAGGGATCAGGGTCAGAGGAGGAAAGCGTCCCGCGCCATGGACAAAAACGCCGGGAGCGTTTTTGAACAACGCGAAGCGTTGGCCCGGCAACGGGCGCACCTCAGGGATGAGGTGCGTAATCGCGCGGGCCGAGCGGCCAGGGATTGGCTTTAGCGTCTTTCCGATCTGCCCCTGTTCCCTGTGCAGGCTCAATTTCAAAGCTAATCATGGTGAAGGAAAAAACGCACCAATAAAAAATCCCGCACCAGGCGGGATTTTTTTACGCTACGTTTCGGTTCAGGCTTTACGGCTTAACGTCGTCTGGCCTTTTCCCATCCCATCCGGGCCATAGAAGGCCTGGGTCTGATGCGGTTTCAGCACTTCAAGCGCATTCTCGGTGTAGCGAATCTGATGCTGCAGCAGCATACCATTATGGACATTGGCATCCTGCAGGCGACGTGAGTGCTGCTGGATACTGTCCCAGCGGCGCGCCATGTCGTTCTGCCCACGATAAGGTGCCGATGTCGCCTGACTCTGTTCAGCGGTGCGGCGCATCTCATCCAGATAGTTGAGCGTGCTGAGCAGCGCGCTTTTATCTTCGGTGATACGCTGCAACAGGTTGCTGTTAATATTTCCGGCCGCCAGTTGCTGCTGCTCTTCTTCCAGCACGGCTGACAGCGACGCCAGCACGTCCTGCATCTTATCTAATGTGGTCTGCAAATTACTCATGGGAATTAATTACCCTCTAAATACGCCTTGGTGTCGGCAATCAGCGCATCGGCGATTTTGCCGGTATCCATCTTCAGTTCGCCATTACGAATGGCGGTTTTCAGTTGTTCAACGCGCTCGACGTTAATATCTTTGCTGCTCGGCTGCATCAGCTGCGACTGCGCGCTGCTCAGGCTCACCTGGGCTGCTGCAGGCGTTGTAGCGGCTGCTACCGGGCTGGCGCTCTGGCGCACTTTGCTGTTACCGGACTCACTGCTATCGCGGCTCTGTACGGTGCTGGCGGGTTTCAGAGGTTGCGTTCTGTCAATGCTCATGTTCGGGCTCCTGTACGGTCAGGGGAAGTCTGCCACCTGAATCAGAATAGCGTTTTCGCTTAGTTGATTCTTCTATCGGCAGCACTACGGGCTTCTTTAACACTTTACAGCGTTATAAGAATATTCCCATCCTCTCGTACCTTACCGCTGACAACCTGACCATTTCCCATCCTGACCCGGACCGACTGTGAACGGGCGGCGTTATTCAGCGCCTTGCCCTCACCACTGGCGTCGAATCCGTCGCCGCTGGCAATCACCATCACATTCTGACCCGCCTTGACCCGCCACGGCTGACGCAGCGTAGACGGATTAATCGGCTGTCCAGGCTGGATATCGCGCAGCACGACAGCATCGGCGACCGAGTCCGCATTCAGCAGGGCACGGGCGGGCAGCGTATCAAGGCGACCGATCTGCAGAGAGAAATCACTCTCGCTGACGCTACTGCCCTGGCTCAGCAACCGGTTCGCGACCAGATAAGAACCGGTGACCTGAACCTGAACCTGAATATAACGGCGGTTCTCACCGCAGTTTGCCGCCACGCTCATATTCCCCCACAGCCGGCTGTTGCCGGGCAGAGTGAACTGCGGCACGTCACAGGCTGGCCACTGTTCCTTCGGCGTGCGTACCACCACGACCATGCCTTCAGCATGCTGGGCGTCACGCGCTTTAAAAAATTGATTCAGTTGTGCATTGAGATCCCCGGCAGAAGCTGGCAGGGCGATCACGACCAGCAGACTGGTCAGCAGGGTCAGATATCGACGCATTGTGCATTTCCTCACTGATGATGGCGACGAGTGTAACCGTTAAGAAAAATCCTCAATTGTCAAAATAGCGGTCATTTGGGTCGCTATTCAGACGATGACGTCTTGCTTTTTCAAATTAAGCTGCGAACTCAAAATTCTCATACGCGGAGGAAACATGCTCGACAAACTGGATGCGGCGCTGAAATTTGGTACGGAGGCCCTCAACCTGCGTGCTCAACGTCAGGAGATCCTGGCGTCAAATATTGCCAACGCCGATACCCCTGGTTATCAGGCCCGGGATATCGACTTTGCCAGCGAGCTGAGTCGGGTGATGTCCAATGGTCGTGCGGAAGGCAGCAGCATGGCGTTAAAAGTCACGTCAGCTCGCCACATTGAAGCACAGACAAACGGCGTGCCATCGATGGATATGCTTTATCGCATTCCTGACCAGCCTTCTGCCGACGGCAACACCGTAGATATGGACCGTGAGCGTACGCAGTTCGCGGATAACAGCCTGAAATATCAAACCGACCTCACCCTCATCAGTAGCCAGATCAAAGGCATGATGAGCGTGTTACAAGGGCAATAATTATGGCCTTGCTGAATATTTTTGACATTGCCGGCTCAGCGATGACCGCGCAATCACAGCGATTAAACGTCAGTGCCAGTAACCTGGCGAACGCCGACAGCGTCACCGGCCCCGATGGTAAGCCTTATGTGGCCAAGCAGGTGGTCTTCCAGACCGATGCGGCACCAGGCTCAGCGACCGGCGGTGTGAAAGTGGCAAAAATCGTGGATGACCCCACGCCAGCGAAGCTGGTCTATGACCCAGGCAATCCGATGGCAGATGCCAAAGGCTACGTGAAGATGCCGAACGTGGATGTGGTTTCTGAAAGCGTCAACACCATGTCGGCGTCACGCAGTTACCAGGCCAACGTCGAAGTGCTCAACACCGTGAAGTCGATGATGATGAAAACCCTGACCCTCGGGCAATAACGGAGAAAATTTATGGCTATCGCGGTAGGCGTTAATGAAAAGCTGGACCCCACGGTCCTCAGCTCTTCCAACACCAGTGGCACCGGCAACAATGCGCAGGATCTGCAGAACCAGTTCCTGACCATGCTGGTAACACAGTTAAAGAACCAGGATCCCACTAATCCAATGGATAACAGCCAGCTCACCACACAGCTGGCACAGATTAATACCCTGAGCGGCATTGAAAAACTGAATACCACGCTGGGATCGATCTCCGGCCAGATCACCACCAGCCAGTCACTGCAGAGCTCGACGCTGATTGGGCATGGCGTGATGGTCAATGGCGGACAGATTCTGGTAGGCAAGGGCACCACAACGCCATTTGGTGTTGAGCTGGCCTCAGCCTCAACCGGCGCATCCGCCACGATTAAAGATGCCGGTGGCAACGTAATCGACACCGTCGATCTGGGCGCGCTCAGCGCTGGCGTGCACACCTTCTCGTGGGACGGCAAGCTGACCGATGGCTCTGTCGCGCCGGATGGTAAATACAGCGTTGCGATTGCCGCAAGCAATGGCAACACACAACTGGTGGCACAACCGCTTAACTACGCCTACGTCAATGGGGTGAGTACTGCGAACAACACCACAAAACTGGATCTCGGCACCATGGGCTCCGCCACCCTTGACGACGTACGTCAGATTCTCTGATTAACCTGTAAACAGGAAACAAATAAATGTCATTTTCCCAAGCGGTCAGCGGCCTTGGTGCTGCTTCAAGTAACCTTGATGTCATCGGTAACAACATTGCTAACTCCGCAACTGCGGGCTTTAAATCGAGCACCATCGCGTTTGCCGATATGTTTGCCGGTTCTAACGTCGGCCTCGGCACCAAAGTGGCTGCGGTAATCCAGAACTTTAACGACGGTGCGACCACCACCACCAGCCGTGGCCTGGATGTTGCGCTGAGTGGTAACGGTTTCTTCCGTATGACCGACAGCAGCGGCGGCGTCTTCTATTCACGTAATGGCCAGTTAACGCTGGACGCTAACCGTAACCTGGTCAACACCCAGGGTCTGAATGTGACCGGCTATCCGGCCAGCGGTTCACCGGCTACCATCCAAGCCGGTGCTAACCCCGTTGCGCTGCGTATCCCTACCGAGCAGATGCCAGCCCGCGCGACTACGACCGCCGGTCTGGTTGCCAACCTGAACTCAACGGATACCACGCCAACCGTAACTACCTTCTCGACGGCGAACGCAGACAGCTACAACAAGAAAACCACGGCAACCGTGTTCGACTCGCAGGGTAATGACCACGCGCTCGACATGTATTTCTCGAAAGACACCACCAGCAACAGCTGGACCGTGCGGACCATCGATGGCACCACCGGCACCTCCGCGGGTGACTTCCGTATGTCCTTTGACACCAGCGGTAAGCTGACCAGCGTTTCTAAGCTGGATGCCAGCGGCGCGGTTGTCAGCAGCACGACTGATGGCACCGTCGGCCTGACGCTGAACGTGGGTGGCGCCAATGGCGCAGTAGCCAATCAGCCAATCAACCTGAGCATGCTGGGCAGCCTGCAGCAGAACACCGGCGCCACCAACTTTGGCAGCCCGACGCAGGATGGTTATGCACCTGGCGATCTGACCAGCTACGCAATCAATAATGACGGCACCATCACCGGCAGCTACTCAAACCAGAAAACCCAGCTGCTGGGTCAGATTGTCCTGGCGAGCTTCTCTAACCCGGAAGGTCTGCAGTCTAAGGGCGACAACGTCTGGCAGGCTTCAAGCGCATCTGGTCAGGCAGCTGTCGGTCTGGCTAACACCGGCACCTTTGGTTCACTGACCGCCGGCGCACTGGAATCGTCCAACGTCGACATGAGTAAAGAGCTGGTGAATATGATCGTGGCGCAGCGTAACTATCAGGCGAACGCGCAGACCATCAAAACTCAGGACCAGATTCTCAACACGCTGGTTAACTTACGTTAATTCGCTAACAGGATTGCCATATGGATCACGCGATATATACCGCGATGGGCGCGGCCAGCCAGACGCTGGATCAGCAGGCGGTTACCGCCAGCAACCTCGCCAACGCCTCTACACCGGGTTTTCGTGCGCAGCTGAATGCGCTGCGCGCCGTGCCGGTGAGTGGCTGGTCGCTGCCAACCCGTACGCTGGTCGCCGCCTCGACACCGGGCGCCGACATGAGTCAGGGCGCGATGGATTACACCGAGCGTCCGCTCGATGTGGCGGTGCAGCAGGATGGCTGGCTGGCGGTGCGTACCGCTGACGGCAGCGAAGCCTATACCCGCAACGGCAATATGCAAATCAGTCCGACCGGTACGCTGACGGTTCAGGGCAATCCTGTGATGGGCGATGGCGGTCCGATTGTGATCCCGCAGGGCACGGAAATCACCATTGCGGCTGACGGCTCCATCACCGGGCTGAATGCCGGTGATTCACCGAACGCCACGGTTCAGCTGGGCAAGCTGAAGCTGGTCCGGGCAACCGGGCAGGAGCTGCAGCGCAGTGATGACGGCATGTTCCGTCCTACTGCATCGACACAGGCAACCCGCGGTGCGGCGCTGCAGGCCGATGCCACCATGCAGGTGATGCCTGGCGTGCTGGAAGGCAGCAACGTCAAGCCGGTAGAAACCATGGTCGATATGATCGCCAACGCCCGACGTTTTGAGATGCAGATGAAAGTCATCACCAACGTCGACGAAAATGAACAAAAAGCCAACCAGCTCCTGAGCATGGGTTAAGGCACGAGGATAACAACATGATTCGTTCTTTATGGATCGCTAAGACCGGTCTTGATGCGCAGCAGATGAACATGGACGTCATTGCCAACAACCTGGCAAACGTGAGCACCAACGGCTTTAAGCGTTCACGTGCTGTGTTCGAAGATCTGATGTACCAGACCATGCGCCAGCCGGGCACCCAGTCATCAGAGCAGACGACGCTGCCATCCGGTTTGCAGATCGGTACCGGTGTGCGTCCGGTGACGACTGAGCGTCTGCATACTCAGGGCAACCTGTCGCAGACCAGCAACTCAAAAGATATCGCCATTAACGGCCAGGGTTATTTCCAGATTCAGATGCCGGATGGCACCTCTGGCTATACCCGTGACGGCGCGTTTCAGGTTGATCAGAACGGCCAGCTGGTTACCAACTCCGGTTTCCCGGTGCAGCCAGGCATCACCATTCCGGCCAACGCCACCAGCATTACGGTGTCGCGTGACGGTGTGGTCAGTGTGACCCAGCAGGGTCAGGCTCAGGCCGCGCAGGTCGGTCAGTTAACTCTGAGCACCTTTATGAATGACGCCGGTCTCGATAGCGTGGGTGAGAACCTTTATAAGGAAACGCAGGCATCGGGCGCACCGACGGACAGCACCCCAGGCCAGAACGGCGCGGGTCTGCTCTATCAGGGCTATACCGAGACCTCGAACGTTAACGTGGCGGAAGAGCTGGTCTCGATGATCCAGACCCAGCGCGCCTACGAAATCAACAGCAAGGCGATCAGTACCTCTGATCAGATGCTGGCGAAATTAACGCAGCTTTAATCCCGAACAGGGCCAGCCCTTGCTGGCCTGAATGACAGACATTAATAAGGTCGTGACGCCGTGGCGAAGCAACAGATTCTCAAGCCTGGACATTGGTTAGTTGCCTCGTTGCTGCTAACTCTCAACGGATGTGCCCTGGTCCCGCGTACCCCGCTGGTCGAAGGTGCAACCACAGCGCAACCTATGCCGTCCGCGCCACCGGTGGTCAACGGCTCGATATTCCAGGGCGTCGCGCCGCTGAACTACGGCTATCAGCCGCTGTTTGAAGATCGTCGTCCACGCAACATTGGCGACACCCTGACCATCACGCTGCAGGAAAACGTCAGCGCCAGCAAAAGCTCCTCAGCCAATGCCAGCCGCGATGGCAGCAACAGCTTTGGTGTGAGCGCGGTGCCGACCGGTCTGGCAGGCCTGGTGGGTGCAGGTGGCGAAAAAGCCAATATCGACGCAACAGGCAAAAATGATTTCGCAGGTAAAGGCGGCGCATCCGCCAATAACACCTTTACCGGCACCATTACCGTCACCGTGGATCAGGTGTTGTCAAACGGCAACCTGCACGTGGTCGGTGAAAAACAGATCGCCATTAATCAGGGCACGGAGTTCATTCGCTTCTCGGGCGTGGTCAACCCACGCACCATCAGCGCCAGTAACGCCGTGTTATCTACCGCTGTCGCCGATGCACGTATTGAGTACGTCGGAAATGGTTACATCAATGAGGCGCAGACCATGGGCTGGTTCCAGCGTTTCTTCCTGAACATCTCGCCGATGTAAGAGGTTTCAATGAAAAAGTTAACGCTGTTACGCGCCGGGCTGGCGCTGCTACTGGGCGTAAGCCTGCTGGCCAAAGCCGATTTGATTCGTGATTTAACCACGGTACAGGGCGTACGTGATAACCAGCTGCTGGGCTACGGCCTGGTCGTGGGTCTGGATGGCACGGGTGACCAGACCACCCAGACGCCATTTACCACGCAGACCGTGAGCAACATGCTGTCACAGCTCGGCATTACCGTTCCGACCGGAACCAACATGCAGCTGAAAAACGTGGCGGCCGTCATGGTCACCGCCAAACTGCCGTCGTTTGCCCGTCAGGGTCAGACCCTGGATGTGGTGGTTTCATCACTGGGTAACGCCAAAAGCCTGCGCGGCGGTACGCTGTTAATGACGCCGATGAAAGGGGTCGATAACCAGGTCTATGCGCTGGCGCAGGGTAACATCCTGGTCGGTGGTGCGGGTGCCTCAGCGGGCGGCAGCAGTGTTCAGGTTAACCAGCTGAACGGTGGCCGTATTACCAGCGGTGCAACCGTTGAGCGTGAACTGCAGAGCAACTTTGGTACGCAGAACACCATTAACCTGCAGCTTAACAGCGAAGATTTCTCGATGGCGCAGCGTATTGCTGATGCGATCAACGCCCGTGGCGGTTACGGCGCAGCGCAGCCGCTGGATGCCCGTACCGTGCAGATCCGTGTGTCACCTAATAATGGTGCGCAGGTGCGTCTGCTGGCTGAGATCCAGAACATTGATGTCTCGATTCCGGTTGAAGATGCCAAAGTGATCATCAACTCCCGTACCGGCTCAGTCGTTATGAACCGCGAAGTGACGCTGAATCAGTGTGCTGTCGCGCAGGGCAACCTGTCGGTAACGGTTAACCAGCAGCAGAACGTCAGTCAGCCTGACACACCACTGGCCGGTGGTCAGACGGTGGCGACGACGCAGACCCAGATCGATCTGCGCCAGACCGGCGGTGCGCTGCAACGTGTTAATGCCAGCGCCAACCTGAACAACGTGGTGCGTGCGCTGAATGCGCTGGGTGCGTCACCTATCGAACTGATGTCGATTCTGCAGTCGATGCAGAGTGCTGGCTGTCTGCGTGCCAAACTGGAAATCATCTGATGGCTGATATGCAATCTGTAACGAGTGCGGCTTTCGACAGCCGCTCCCTGAATGAACTGAAACACAAGGCCAGCACCGATCCGAAAGGACAGGCGTTGCAGGTTGCGCGTCAGGTTGAAGGGATGTTTGTACAGATGATGCTGAAGAGTATGCGCGAGGCGTTGCCACAGGACGGGATTATGGGCAACGAACAGACCAAACTCTTTACCTCTATGTATGACCAGCAGATTGCACAGGAGATGGGTAAGCGCGGCCTTGGCCTGGCGGAAACCATCGTCAAACAGATGCAGCCCGCCACCGCGCCGGATGAAAAAGCCGGTACGGTGCCGATGAAGCTGGATAACAGCTTTATTCTCAGTACCAGCGGCGCAACACCCATGGTCGCGCAGCAGCTGGAGCAGATTGTGCGTAAGGCGATGCCGCGTCTGCCACCGGTCGCGTCACCGACGGGTCTGCCCAGCGACAGCCGCGAGTTTATCGCCCAGCTGACGCAACCGGCGCAGGCTGCCAGTCAGCAGAGTGGCATTCCTCATCACCTGATTCTGGCGCAGGCTGCGCTGGAGTCGGGCTGGGGCCAGCGTCAGATCCTGACCCGCGACGGCAAACCGAGCTACAACGTGTTCGGGATTAAAGCCAGCGGCGACTGGAAAGGTGACACCACCGATATCATGACCACCGAATATGAGCAGGGCGAAGCGAAGAAAGTGCGTGCCAGCTTCCGCGTCTATAACTCCTATTTCGAGGCGCTGACCGACTACGTCAAACTCCTGACCAAAAACCCACGCTATGCGGCGGTGACGAACGCCTCAAGCGCAGAGCAGGGTGCGCAGGCCTTACAGGCGGCCGGTTATGCCACCGATCCAAAATATGCGCAAAAGCTGGTGGGAATGATTCAGCAATTCAAAAGTATGGGCGACAAAGTCGTCAAAGCTTACAGTCAGGATATGGGCGACCTGTTCTGATCATTGCGCCTCAAGTTTCACTTTAGCAAGCCGATAACATCCCTATAGCCAGAAGCGTTTTCGCCTGCTGGCGCCCACTTTGATGTCTGCCAGCCCGGTTGACGGGGAACGTAAGGAACCGAGATGTCCAGCATAATTAACTCCGCGATGAGCGGATTGAGTGCCGCGCAGGCCGCTCTGAGCACCACGAGTAACAACATTTCCAATTACACCGTGGCGGGCTATTCACGTCAGACCACGGTACTGGCGCAGGCGAACAGTACCCTGCAGGGCAATAGCTATTATGGTAACGGCGTGAATATCACCGGTGTACAACGTGAATATGATGCATTTATTGCCACGCAGCTGCGCGGTTCCAGCGCGAACTACAGCGCGGTAAACACCCAGCACAGCCAGATTTCTAACATTGACGATTTACTGTCGACCTCGACGACCAGCCTGTCGACCTCGCTGCAGGGCTTCTTTACCAACCTGCAGAACGTGGTCAGCAACGCCAACGATCCGTCAGCGCGTCAGTCAATGCTCAGCAACGCACAGGGTCTGGTCAGCCAGTTCCAGACCTCGGCGCAATACCTGAACAATATGCAGAACAGCGTCAATGCGGACGTCGGTTCCAGCATCAAGCAGGTCAACACCATTACCAGCCAGATCGCCGATCTTAACAAGCAGATTGGCAAACTGAGTACTGCTAACGGTGCCACACCTAACGATTTGCTCGATAAGCGCGATCAGCTGGTAAATACCCTGAATAACGTCGTTGGCGTGACGGTATCGCAGCAGGATGGCGGCTACACGGTGGCGATGGCGAATGGCCTGACGCTGGTGAACGGCGACAAATCTCACGATCTGGTGGCGATGCCTTCCAGCAGCGATCCGGCGCGCACCACTATCGGCTATGTCGATAAGCAGGCAGGCAACGTCGAGATCCCGGAAAAGCTGATCACCACCGGTTCACTGGGCGGTCTGCTGGCCTTCCGCACTCAGGATCTGGATCTGGCACAGAACCAGCTGGGTCAGTTAGCGGCGGCGTTTACGACCAGCTTTAACGATGTCCACAAGCAGGGCTTTGACAGCAACGGCAATCAGGGCGTCGATTTCTTCAATATCGGCAGCCCGCTGGTGGTGAGCAACAGCAAAAACAGCACCGCTGCCTCCGTGACCGCAGAGTGGACCGATACCAGCGCGCTGAAAGCCACCAACTATAACGTCAGCTTTGACGGTACTAACTGGAGCGCCACCCGTGCTTCGGACAGCACCGCCGTAACCATCACGCCGGGTACCGACGCCAGTGGTAACACCACGCTGAGCTTTGATGGCCTGAAGCTGACCGTTGCTGGTACGCCTGCACCCGCTGCCAAAGACAGCTTCCTGGTGAAGCCGGTGCAGAACGTGGTGAACGACATGTCCGTTGCGATCACCAATGAATCTCAGGTGGCCGCAGCAGGTGCCGTTGGCGGTGAGAGTGATAACCGTAATGCGCAAAAACTGCTGAATCTGCAGGATGCGAAGCTGGTCGGCGGCAACGCCACGCTGTCACAGGCTTACGCTACCATCGTCAGCAGCGTGGGTAACAAAACCAGTTCACTGGCAACCACCAGCGATACACAGAAAAGCGTGGTCAGTCAGCTGACCGAACGCCAGCAATCGGTCTCAGGCGTAAACCTCGATGAGGAGTACGCCAACCTGACTAAATATCAGCAATATTACATGGCCAATGCGCAGGTGCTGCAGACTGCCAGCACCGTGTTTAATGCATTGATCAATATTCGCTAAGGGCAGGAGATAACATGCGAATCAGTACAAATATGATTTTTGAGCAGCAGGTGCGCGGCATCACTGACTCACAGGCCTCCTGGCTGAAATCAGGCGAGGAGCTCTCCAGCGGCCGCCGTGTCAACAATCCTTCGGACGATCCGATTGCTGCGTCCCGTGCTGTGGTGTTGTCACAAACCCAGCAGCAGGGCAAACAGTATGAGCTGGCGCGTACCTTTGCCGAGCAGGGCCTGTCATTGGAAGAGAATACGCTGAAAGGCGTCACCACCGGGATCACTGCTGCGCAACAACTGATCGTTAACGGTTCAACCGGTACGCTGAGCGATAATGACCGCGGCTCGATTGCCACCCAACTGGAGGGTATCCGCGCCCAGTTACTGAACCAGGCAAACAGCCAGGATGCCAATGGCCGCTATATTTTTGCCGGTTACAAAACCGACAGCGCGCCGTTTGTTGATACGGCAGGCACCGGCGTCAGTTACGCAGGTGGCACCGATGCGATTACTCAGAAGGTCGACACCAGCCGTACCATGACCGTGGGCCATACCGGTGACAATATCTTTATGTCGATCACGGGTAATGCCAAAAAAGAGCCGGATGGCAGCGCCAGCGAAACTAACGTGTTTACGATGCTGGATAGCGCCATTGCTGCACTGAAAGTGCCGCAGGATAATGCGGACGCCGCAACTAAACAGACCTTCCAGGATGCGATGGATAAAACTAACCGCGGCCTGAGTAACGCGCTGGATAATGTCTCAAAAGTGCGTTCTGAGATTGGTATCCAGCTTTCGGAAATTGATACGCTGAATGCTCAGGGCGATGACCGCAGTGTGATCTATAGCTCGCAGATGAGTGACCTGGTTAACGTGGATTTAACTGAAGCGGCTTCCAGCTACACCATGAAGCAGACGGCACTTCAGGCGTCTTACAAGACCTTTACTGATATGTCCAAGATGTCGCTGTTCCAGATGAATTCGTAGTCTGACAAGAAATTTTGAGCGTACTTTAACCGGATGCGCTTACTTTTTCCCACCCTCCTGCTAAAGGAGGGTGGGATTTTTTTTGCCTGCGATTCAGCCGCGGCCTGGAACCAGCAGGCATGAAGTGCGGTGTGATGTAAAACGGCTGACAGGCAGACTCGCAGCCATAAAAAAACCCCGGCTCAGAGGCCGGGGTTCGGTTTACAACAGGTTATGCGTTACGGCTTGGTTGCCGGGGCAGTGGCCTGATGGGTGGCGCTATGACCACCGGCAGAACCGCGACCGTCGAACTCATACGGTGCACGCACCCAGTCACTCTGCGGAGCCGGCTCTGATTGCCAGACTGGCGCAGGCGCTTTAGTCATCGGCGCAGAAGCAAAGTGCTTCCAGCGTGTACCGTCATTCGGCACAGCGGCTGCAGGTACTGATGCAACAGGTTCGGCGGCTGTCACCGGTGCTGCAGGCGCGATATCGCGTGCGGCAACCGGAGCATGCGGTTCAGTGACTGGCGCGGTTTCAGCTTCTGCTGCGACCGGCGCTTTCAGCACTTCTTCAACTTCGGCTGCGATCGCTTCGCTCACATCGGTAGCTGACTGCTCAGCAACCTCTGCAGGCTGAACAGTCTCAACCGCAGGCTGTGCAACTTCTGCAGCCTGAACAGTCTCAACGGCATCAACAGCAGGGGTCACCACTGGCGCTTCAGCGACGGGCTCAGCAGGTACGGCTTCAGCCGCGACAGCGTCTGCTTTCGCTTCTTCGGCAGCCGGAACAACAGAAGGCTGCTCGTCAACCGGGGTCTCGATAGCACGGGTATCATCCGTGTTGACAACCGGCACTGGCGTTTCTGCCTGTGGCTCGGCGTGTTGCACGGGCGCTTCCTGAGCTACAGATTCAACGGCGGCAGCGACCGGCAGCGTACGGGTGGCGTCTGCTGTCTCTTCCGGGTTATACGCAGGTGTCTCATGCATCACCTTCTGCAGCTGCTCTTCACTGGCCTGGCTTACCGGATAGCGAATCCAGACTTTACCGGATGCCATCTCAGGGGAGGCAGCGGCAGCGGCCAGAGGCATGGCTGACTGCGTCGGGTAACGCTCATCGCGGTAACGACGACGACGCTGTCCACTCACGCGCAGATGGCGCGGCGAACGACGTGAACGACGCGGCATATTGGCGTTATCACGGTTGTCGTTATCATCCTGTTCGTCACTCTGCTGCGCCTGGAACTCAGGCTGCGGCTGTGCAACCTCAGCAGGCTGAGACTGAGTCACTTCAGCAGGCTGGGCAAAGTCGCTGGCTTCGGCTGGCATAGGCGGACGGTTATCATCAACACGCACCTTCTGGTTCAGCTGACGCGGCTTACGACGCGGCATAACCTGCACGCGCTCATCATCCTGCACTTCGGCCACGTCCAGGACTTCAGCGACCACTTCCGGCTGCTCAGCCACTTTGGCGGCTTCTTCACCGGCGCGTTTCTCTTCCTGACGACGACGCTGACGCTCAGCACGCTGTTCACGACGCTGTTGCTGCTGCTCATCACGCTGCTGGCGCGCTTCTTCGCTCAGTGCCGGACGCTCTTCGCGAACTTCACCTGGCTGAGACTCACGCTTGTTACGACGGTTGTTATTGCCATCGCGCGGTTCGCGATTTTCACGTGGCTCGCGGCTTTCACGCGGTTCACGGCTTTCACGCGGCTCACGACTTTCGCGTGGTTCACGGCCTTCGCGCGACTGGGCGTTATCACCGTTACGCGGCGTACGTTCACGACGATTGTTGTTACGACGGTTGTTATTGTTGCTGCGGCGCTCGCCACGGCCGTTGTTGCTTTCCTGCTCGCTTTCAGACGCTTTCTGCGGTTCAGCAACCTCAGCGGCCACTGGCGCGGCAGCAGGGGCTTCATCACCTGAAAACATTTTCTTCAGGCCGCCAAGCAGACGTCCGAAGAAACCGGTGCTGACGGTAGCAGGGGCAGCCACAGTGGGTGCGGCTTTTGCTGCTGGCTGAACGTCGGTGCGCTGCACTTCTGGCTCAACTTCGACCGGTGCCGGAGGCGCATCAGGCATCACAAACGCGGCCAGAGCAGGCTGCTCAGGACGACGACGTTCTGCATGTTCCTCTTCCGACGGCATCGCCATTTCGGCTTCATGCAGCTTCGGCAGATGATAGCTCAGGGTCTGCGTCTCTTCGCCTTTGCGCACACGAAGCACGGAGTAGTGTGGGGTCTGCATCTTGTCATCAGGAACGATGATCGCCCGCACGCCGCCCTGGCGTTTCTCAATCGCGTTAACCGCTTCACGTTTTTCGTTCAGCAGGTAAGACGCAACCTGAACCGGAACAATGGCGTGCACTTCTTTGGTGTTGTCTTTCAGCGCTTCTTCTTCAATCAGACGCAGAATGGACAAGGCCAGTGACTCGTTATCACGGATGGTGCCGGTGCCGCTACAGCGTGGGCAGACGTGATGACTGGATTCACCTAATGACGGGCTCAGGCGCTGACGGGACATCTCCAGCAGGCCGAAACGTGAAATGTGGCTGATCTGAATGCGGGCGCGGTCCTGACGGACAGCTTCACGCAGACGGTTCTCAACTGCGCGCTGATGGCGTACCGGCGTCATATCGATGTAATCGATAACGATCAGGCCGCCCAGGTCACGCAGGCGCAGCTGACGGGCAATCTCATCGGCCGCTTCAAGGTTGGTGTTGAAGGCTGTTTCTTCGATGTCACCGCCGCGCGTTGCGCGTGCTGAGTTGATATCGATAGCGGTCAGCGCTTCGGTACTGTCGATCACAATCGAGCCACCGGAAGGCAGGCGGACTTCACGCTGGAAGGCGGATTCGATTTGCGATTCGATCTGATAGTGGCTGAACAGCGGAATTTCACCGGTGTAGAGCTTAATTTTGCTGCTGAAGTCCGGACGGCCCAGCGCAGCGATATGCTGACGCGCCAGTTCCAGCACTTTCGGGTTATCGATAAGGATTTCACCGATGTCCTGACGCAGGTAGTCGCGGAAGGCACGCACGATCACGTTGCTTTCCTGATGGATCAGGAACGGAGCAGGGCGGTTTTCAGCGGCTTTCTTAATCGCTTCCCAGTGCTTAAGACGGAAGCTTAAATCCCACTGCAGCGATTCGGCAGATTTACCGACGCCCGCGGTGCGGACAATCAGGCCCATGCCTTCCGGCAGATCCAGCGCCGACAGTGCTTCTTTCAGTTCGGTACGGTCGTCACCTTCGATGCGGCGGGAGATACCCCCTGCACGTGGGTTATTCGGCATCAGTACCAGGTAGCTGCCCGCCAGAGAGATAAAGGTGGTGAGCGCAGCGCCTTTATTGCCGCGTTCTTCTTTATCGATCTGAACAATAACTTCCTGACCTTCACGCAGTACGTCTTTAATATTCGGACGACCGTGTGCGTTGTAGCTGGAAGGGAAGTATTCGCGGGAGATTTCTTTTAAAGGGAGGAAACCGTGACGCTCTGCGCCGTAATCGACAAACGCAGCTTCAAGGCTGGGTTCAATGCGAGTGATTTTACCTTTGTAGATGTTGGCTTTCTTCTGTTCGTGTCCAGGACTTTCAATATCCAGATCGTACAGACGCTGACCGTCAACCAGGGCAACGCGCAACTCCTCCTGCTGAGTTGCGTTTATTAACATTCTTTTCATGTGACTTACTCGTTATTCTTTCATGAGTGATTACAGCTGCGGGCATAGTTACCCTGGACGAGTATCAACCGATGGCCCCGTGACTTAGTGCAATGTCGTCAACCTCACGGCTGTCGACCGCGCGAGGGGCGCAAATAACGTCGGTGGCCTGTTTTTCATAAGGGAAAACAGCACCAGATAGTGGAAATGCCTGAGAGGATAAAGAAAACCCGTGCACCCCATACTGTTGTCCAGGCCGCAACCCGCAGCCCGCTAAGTGCCTGATTTCGCATTACGTCTTACGCCATTGCTGCGTGTCTGCTCAATCCGGCAAAATGACAATTTCGCTCGTTTTCTGCCCTGAAATGCTTCAGGTAAGAAACTCAAACATTATTCCATTGCTAACCTTCATATAGCAAGGCGACTTTAGCCAGCTTGTGAAGTTTCTTTACATTTAAAGCGCTAATGTGTCGGACAAAACAGCACTTTGCTGAAAAAGTCAGCAGAGAGGCGATCTGCCGCCACATCAACGCCTGAGTTAAGCACAGAAAAAGGGGTGGCGCTATCAGGGGACACTATTTAGAATCGCCGCCATGAAAACAGAGAATCCCGGCGTACATTTTGTCGCCATCACGGCTGAAAATGCCGGACAACGCATTGATAACTTTTTGCGCACCCAGCTCAAGGGTGTGCCAAAGAGCATGATTTATCGCATCGTACGCAAAGGCGAGGTGCGGGTGAATAAAAAACGCGTCAAGCCCGAGTACAAGCTTGAAGAGGGCGATGAGGTACGCATTCCGCCGGTCAGGGTCGCGGAACGCGACGAAGATGCTGTTTCTCCCAAACTGGCGAAAGTGGCTTCACTGGCAGATGCCATCCTCTTTGAAGATGAGTCGCTGCTGGTGATGAATAAGCCTTCCGGCACCGCCGTGCATGGCGGTAGCGGACTCAGCTTCGGTGTGATTGAAGGATTACGTGCCCTGCGGCCTGAAGCGCGCTTCCTTGAACTGGTGCATCGCCTGGATCGTGACACGTCCGGTATCCTGCTGGTCGCAAAAAAACGCTCGGCGCTGCGTTCCCTGCATGAGCAACTGCGTGAAAAGGGGATGCAGAAAGATTATCTCGCCCTGGTGCGCGGCAACTGGCCGTCACACCTGAAAGTGGTTCAGGCGCCGCTGCTGAAAAATATTCTGCAGAGCGGCGAGCGCGTGGTTCGCGTCAGCAGCGAAGGCAAAGCGTCGGAAACCCGCTTTAAAGTGGAAGAGCGGTTTGAGTTTGCCACGCTGGTAAAAGCCAGTCCGGTCACTGGCCGCACCCACCAGATTCGTGTGCATACGCTGCATGCCGGCCATCCTATCGCCTTCGACGATCGCTACGGCGAACGTGACTTTGACAGTCAGCTGGCGTCAACCGGTTTAAAACGCCTGTTCCTGCACGCAGCGGCGCTGACCTTCACCCATCCTGGCACCGGCGAAGTGATGCGGGTCGAAGCGCCACTGGATAATGGGCTGCAGCAGTGCCTGAATAAACTGCGTCAGATGAAAGCGTAATCGCCTTCCGGCATCAGCTCGTTAAAGGGTTGATGCCGGCCTTCAGTAGCATTTCATTCAGTGCAATCAGCGGCAGTCCGATCAGGGTATTGGGGTCGCGACCTTCCAGCCGGTCAAACAGACAAATCCCCAGACCTTCACTTTTAAAACTGCCTGCACACTGAAGCGGCTGCTCCTTTTCCACATACCCGGCAATTTCGGCGTCGGTTAACGCGCGGAAATGCACCACAAAGGGCTCGCAACATTGCTGCAGCTGGCCGCTGTCCGGGTGGAAAAGGGCCAGGCCGGTATAAAAAGTAATGGCCTTACCGCTGGCGGCACGTAACTGCGCCCGCGCATTCTCAGCCGTATGAGGCTTTCCGGTAATCTGGCCGTCGAGCACACAGACCTGATCAGAACCGATGATCCAGTGGCCGGAATGCGTTTTTGCCAGCGCCTTCGCTTTTGCTGTGGCCAGGCGAATCACCAGCGCTTCTGCGGTTTCACCTGCCTGGGGCGTCTCGTCCACCTCAGGCGCAGCGGTAATAAAAGGCAGGCCCAGCTTGTGCAGTAATGCCTGCCGGAAGGGCGAAGTTGAAGCTAAAAGAATCGAGGGTGTCATTTTTTTTCAATAGTAATAGCGAATTGGTGACAGTCATTTTAAACTGTGCGCCGCACTGGATGCGAATAGTGGTTGAAAGATGCTGTTTAACGGCCTTTTTCTTTGACTCTATGACATTACAAAGTTAATATGCGCGCCCTATGCAAAAGGTAAAATTACCCCTAACGCTGGACCCTGTCCGCACTGCTCAGAAGCGCCTTGATTATCAGGGTGTCTACACATCTGTACAGGTGGAGCGTGTGGCCGAGTCGGTCGTTAGTGTGGACAGTGATGTGGATTGTGCCATGTCGTTTGCGGTTGATAACCAACGTCTGGCGGTACTGACGGGTACTGCTGAAGTACACGTGACGTTGCGTTGCCAGCGCTGCAACCAGACCTTTCCCCATCACGTAAAAGTGAGTTATTGCTTCAGCCCTGTCTCTTCTGAAGAGCAGGCCGAGGCATTACCGGAAGCGTACGAGCCGGTCGATGTCAACGAGTTTGGTGAGATCGATTTGCTGGCGGTTGTCGAGGATGAACTGATTCTCGCACTGCCGGTCGTTCCGGTGCACGATTCTGAACACTGTGAAGTGTCCGAGGCGGACATGGTCTTTGGCAAACTGCCTCCTGAGGCGGAGAAACCAAATCCATTTGCCGTATTAGCCAGTTTAAAGCGTAAGTAATAGGAGTAAGGTCCATGGCCGTACAACAGAATAAACCCACCCGTTCTAAGCGTGGTATGCGTCGTTCGCACGATGCGCTGACCACTGCTGCTCTGTCAGTAGATAAAGTTTCTGGCGAAACTCATCTGCGTCACCACATCACTGCGGACGGTTACTACCGCGGTCGCAAGGTTATCGTTAAGTAAGTTTCTTGCTTAGCAAGGCGATACCTTGACACGTTTGACCCTGGCGATTGATGCCATGGGCGGGGACTTCGGTCCCTGCGTGACAGTGCCTGCAGCATTGCAGGCACTGGCCTCTCATTCGGAACTATTCCTTCTTCTGGTCGGACATCCCGACACCCTCACGCCATTGCTTGCCAAAGCGGATTCCTCCCTGACGGGGCGTTTGCAGGTGATCCCTGCCGAATCGGTTATTGCAAGTGATGCGCGGCCCGCTCAGGCCATCCGGAACAGTCGCGGCAGTTCAATGCGCGTGGCGCTGGAAATGGTCAAAGAGGGACGTGCTCAGGCCTGCATCAGCGCCGGAAATACCGGTGCGCTGATGGGGCTGTCGACACTCTTATTAAAACCGCTGGATGGCATTAAACGTCCGGCGCTGATGTCCGTTTTACCGCATCAGCAACAGGGTAAAACCGTGGTGCTGGATCTGGGTGCGAATGTTGACTCAGACAGTGCGATGTTGGTGCAGTTTGCTGTGATGGGGTCGGTGATGGCTGAGCATGTGCTTGGTATTCCACTGCCCCGTGTCGCGTTGCTCAATATTGGTCATGAAGAGACCAAAGGGCTGGAAACCATCCGCGATGCCGCGGTAGTGCTGCGAGAATCACCGCAAATCAACTATATTGGTTACCTTGAAGGTAACGAGCTGCTCACCGGTAAAACGGATGTGATGGTCTGTGACGGTTTTGTCGGAAACGTCACGCTGAAGACCATGGAAGGCGTGGTAAGAATGTTTCTTTCTCTGCTGAATTCATCAGGGGAAGGTAAAAAACGGTCATGGTGGCTTCAGTTGCTGGGACGCTTAATCCGGAAACGTCTGGCGAAGCGCTTCGGACAACTCAACCCTGACCAATACAATGGCGCTTGTCTGTTAGGATTGCGCGGAACAGTGATCAAGAGTCACGGCGCAGCAAATCAACACGCCTTCGCCGTGGCGATAGAACAGGCAGAGCAGGCGGTGAGGCAGCAAATTCCCGAGCGAATTGCTGCGCGCCTTGATGCTGTATTAGCCAGGAGTGACAAAGTCTAGATGTATACCAAAATTATCGGTACGGGCAGTTATCTGCCCAGCCAGGTTCGCACCAATGCCGATCTGGAAAAAATGGTGGAGACGTCGGACGAGTGGATTGTTACCCGTACCGGCATCCGTGAGCGCCGCATTGCAGCGCCTGACGAAACCGTCGCCACCATGGGATTCAGCGCGGCGCAACGCGCCCTTGAAATGGCCGGCGTTGACGCGAACGAGATTGGGCTGATTATTGTCGCCACAACCTCTTCCAGCCATGCCTTCCCAAGCTCCGCCTGCATGATCCAACAAATGCTGGAGATCAAAGACTGCGCGGCATTTGACCTCGCTGCCGCCTGTGCAGGTTTCACCTATGCACTGAGCGTGGCCGATCAATACATCAAAAATGGCGCGGTTAAGCATGCTCTGGTGATTGGCGCTGATGTCCTGGCGCGCGCACTGGATCCGGAAGATCGCGGCACCATCATCCTGTTTGGTGATGGCGCGGGTGCGGTCGTGCTGGGTCAGAGCGAAGAGCAGGGGATTATCTCTACCCATCTTCATGCTGATGGTCGCTACGCCCAGTTGCTGACGCTGCCTTATCAGGATCGTGCCCATCAGGATCAGCCTGCGTATGTCACCATGGCAGGCAACGAAGTCTTCAAGGTCGCCGTTACCGAGCTGGCTCACATCGTTGATGAAACGCTGCAGGCCAATAATCTCGATCGCGAAATGCTGGACTGGCTGGTGCCGCATCAGGCTAACCTGCGCATCATCAGCGCCACCGCAAAAAAACTCGGCATGACCATGGATAAAGTGGTCGTCACGCTGGATCGTCATGGCAATACCTCTGCCGCATCGGTGCCAAGCGCACTGGATGAAGCGGTTCGTGATGGCCGCATCAAACCCGGACACCTTATTTTGCTGGAAGCCTTTGGTGGTGGATTCACCTGGGGTTCTGCACTGGTTCGCTTTTGATTGACAGGAACGAAAGATGACGCAAATTGCATTTGTTTTTCCAGGTCAGGGTTCACAGACCGTGGGCATGCTGACTGAATTAGCAGCGACTTATCCGCGGGTTGAAGAGACCTTCCGTGAAGCCTCTGACGCACTGGGATATGATCTGTGGCAGTTAGTCAGTCAGGGTCCGGCTGAAGAGCTGAACAAAACCTGGCAGACTCAGCCTGCGCTGTTAGCCGCCTCCGTGGCCATCTACCGTGTCTGGCAGCAGCAGGGCGGTGAAAAACCTGTCCTGATGGCCGGTCACAGCCTGGGTGAATATTCAGCGCTGGTTTGCGCGGGTGTGCTTAACTTTGCTGATGCAGTGAAGCTGGTTGAACTGCGCGGCAAACTGATGCAGGAAGCGGTGCCAGAAGGCACCGGCGCGATGCAGGCGATTATTGGCCTGGATGACGCGGCTATTCGTAAAGCCTGTGAAGAGAGCGCGCAGGGCCAGGTTGTCTCACCGGTTAACTTCAACTCGCCAGGCCAGGTGGTCATTGCGGGTAACAAAGAAGCCGTTGAGCGTGCAGGCGCTGCCTGTAAAGCCGCGGGCGCTAAGCGTGCCCTGCCACTGCCGGTCAGCGTGCCTTCTCACTGCGCACTGATGAAGCCAGCTGCCGATAAACTGGCGGTTGCGCTGGAAAGCATTACGTTTAATGCACCTGCGGTGCCCGTGATCAACAACGTCGATGTGAAAGCTGAGACCGACGCTGCGGCCATCCGCCATGCGCTGGTTCGTCAGCTCTACAGCCCGGTTCGCTGGACTGAGAGCGTGGAAGCGATGGCAGCACAGGGCGTGACGCAGCTCCTGGAGATGGGTCCAGGTAAAGTCCTGACCGGACTGACGAAACGTATTGTCGATAGCCTCACTGCGGCTGCCGTTAACGATACCGCATCCCTCGCGGCTGCACTCGGTAAGGAATAAGAGGAAAATCATGAGCTTTGAAGGTAAAGTTGCGCTGGTTACCGGCGCGAGTCGCGGCATTGGTCGTGCGATTGCAGAAACCCTGGCGGCACGTGGCGCTAAAGTTGTGGGTACTGCAACCAGCCAGAGTGGCGCCGACGCCATCAGTGCTTACCTTGGCGACAAGGGCAAAGGCCTGTTACTGAACGTGACTGACGCTGACTCAATCAGCAGCGTTTTAGAGAATATTCGCGCTGAATTTGGCGAAGTGGATATTTTAGTCAATAATGCAGGCATTACGCGTGATAATCTCCTCATGCGCATGAAGGACGATGAGTGGGCGGATATCCTCGATACTAACCTCACATCGGTATTCCGCCTTTCTAAGGCGGTCCTGCGTGCCATGATGAAAAAGCGCGTGGGCCGTATCATCACCATTGGTTCCGTTGTTGGAACCATGGGTAATGCGGGCCAGGCAAACTACGCGGCAGCAAAAGCGGGTTTGATTGGTTTTAGCAAATCACTGGCGCGCGAAATCGCGTCACGTGGCATTACCGTCAACGTCGTGGCTCCAGGCTTTATTGAGACTGACATGACGCGGGCACTGAACGAAGATCAACGTTCCGGTATTTTGGCGG